>Ga0209254_10004362_pt1 | contig 12975 bp, 15 predicted proteins | sample FrelakmetDIP11DI_FD_187148 | JGI IMG/M metagenome (GOLD analysis project Ga0209254, IMG submission 187148) | Freshwater lake sediment microbial communities from the University of Notre Dame, USA, for methane emissions studies - DIP11 DI (SPAdes)... | ecosystem: Environmental > Aquatic >...
TTCGGAGTGCACGACCTTGATGCAAACAACCAGCCCCACCATCAGTGCCCCGCCGGGATTGAACCTGGGACAGATCGGTGAAGCCTACCTGCAGATCCTGGGAATGAGCTCCGAGGAAGCCGCCAGCTTCGCCGCCAATGTGGATTGGACCACCACCTTCGTGATTCCCATACCAAAATATGCCGAATACCAGCAGGTATCGGTAGACGGCGTCAGCGGGACACTTGTAGAGTACCATGAACGAGGAACAGACTGGTATGCCTTGATGTGGGTCAAAGATGGGTTGTTGTACGTATTGAGCGGACCCGGGAACGCAGAGACTGCCCAAGAAATTGCCCGCTCGTTGGAATAGGCTCTGACCGGTTGCCATTGATATAGCTCGACCGCACACCTGGCTGGTCCTGGATGCGGTCGAGCTTTTTATAAATGTGCTGGAAGATCATCCAAAAGACATGTGGTAGACTTCCGTTGGAAGAAACCAGGCGAACCGTACATAGCAAAGGATTATCCGCCCAGAAGGCGGTTTCGAACTTGCCCTTCTCGATCTGGGATCTACTTAAGATTGTTTCGGAATCACATTTGTGAGTTCATCTTCTCCAGCCATTGAGACTCATCACCTGAGCAAGTCCTTCGGCGATAAAATCGCCGTGCGTGATTTGTCGTTATGCGTCGAGCGCGGCGAGGTTTTTGGCTTCCTCGGTCCCAACGGTGCCGGGAAGACCACTTCAGTCAAAATGCTGCTTGACCTGGTGCAGGTAAGCAGCGGGAGTGGGACTTTATTGGGCGAGCCGCTGGGCGACCCGGCCACACGCGCCCGTATCGGTTTCCTTCCCGAGCACTTTCGCTTTCACGATTGGCTGACCGCAGTTGAATTTTTGCATCTGCACGCCGATCTATACCGGATGTCCGCTGAACAGAAAAATCTGCGTACCGGTGAGCTGTTGGAGCTGGTCGGACTGCTTCCTCATTCCCAGAAAAAACTGCGCGAATTTTCCAAGGGCATGCTGCAGCGCATCGGGCTCGCCCAGGCGCTGCTCAACCAGCCTGAGTTGGTGATTCTTGATGAACCCACCTCCGGGTTGGACCCGGTGGGAAGGAGATTGGTGCGCGATATCATTCGTGATCTGCGCCAGCAGGGCACCACGGTGTTCTTGAATTCACACCTGCTCAGCGAGGTCGAAATCACCTGCGACCGGGTGGCGTTCATCAAGCACGGAGAGGTAATCCGCACCAGTTCACTGCAGGGCCTCTTGGAAGGTGAGCTGAGCGTGGATGTGCGTGTCCGCAACCTCACAGAATCCGCATTTGAAGGTCTGAAGCAGTGGAGTATATCGCAGCGCCGGGATGGTGATCACTTATCACTCACATTATCCGGCGAAGCTGACCTGCCGGCAGTTAATCGCTACCTTGTGCAGCAGGGAGCAGACGTGTATGCCCTTCGTCCACAGCATGTCTCGCTGGAGGAGCTGTTCATAGAGATTGTCGGAACGGATGGGGGTCTGTAATCGAGATGAGCGCATTGGTGATTGCCAGCCTGACATTTCGCGAAGCCGCCAGGCGCCGGATCCTACTGGCTGCCCTGATCCTCGGGCTGATGTTTTTGGTCGTGTATGCGCTTGGATTTCACTATATTTCCCGGGATATCGAAAAAGAACTCAGTACGATGGGTCTGCTGCAGTTAAATGAGATGCGCAATTTTATGCTCATGGCTGGGATGTATGTGGTCAATTTTCTGACCGTGATGATGACCGTCCTGACCTCGGTGGATACTTTGTCCGGGGAAATTCTCTCTGGGACGATCCACACCCTGGTCTCAAAACCAATCCGGCGCTGGGAAATCGTGTTTGGCAAATGGCTTGGATTTGTCGGTATGTTGACTCTGTACTTGCTGATGATGGGCGGCGGTGTGATGGGTTACATCTATCTGCGATCTGGCTACAGCGCACCTAATCCATGGAGTGCACTGGCACTGATGTGGCTGAACTCCCTGGTCTTGCTCAGTGTATCACTTCTGGGTGGAACAAGGCTTTCCACCCTGGCGAACGGGGTCATGGTATTTGGATTGTATGGGGTGGCATTCATCGGGGGATGGATTGAACAGATCGGTTCGTTTGCCGGGAATCTCTCGGCTGGCCAAACCACCGTGAACATAGGCATCCTCACCAGCCTGGTCATGCCGAGCGAAGCCCTTTGGAAAAGGGCTGCCCATGAGCTCCAGTCCCCATTGGTAGCCGCATTGGGATTTAGCCCGTTTGCTGCAGGCAGCTATCCGAGCCTGGCGATGATCATTTACTCAGTGCTGTTTATGATGACAGCTGTCGGTTTGGCTGTGCGCCTGTTTAGCCAGCGAGATCTATAATCAATCCCCCATTTTGAATAAATGAAAGCCTGTTAAGCATACACCCGTAAATAATATAATAACTACCGCTATGGTGGTAAAATCCTGCCTATGTCTTCATCGACGGGCGGGGAGGATCCTTCTGTTAAAATATTATTGAGGCGATGGTATGCGGTATGCGCGCTCTGCGTTTTATTCGTCGCTTCAGGATTTACCTTGTTGCGCCTGGTGTGGGGAGAGAGTTTTGCCTTTCGCTGGCTTATACTTTCGATATTCGGAATTTCGTACCTGCTGATCATCCTAGGTCGAAACTTAAAGGCCAATCACCGCATTGGTGAAACTGGTTTGCTGCCCGCCTTCGGCTGGGGAAATGGGCTGACGATACTGAGGGGCATATTGGTAGCCGGTCTGGCAGGTTTCTTGTTTTCCCCTCGACCGGAGGGGTGGGTTGTGTGGCTGCCGGGTATTCTTTACACTCTATCCGATGTGACTGACTTTTTCGATGGCTATGCCGCGCGCCGCACAAACCATGTCACCCGGTTGGGTGAAATTCTGGATATGAGCCTGGATGGCACGGGCGTTTTGGTGGCAGCAGCTCTGGCAGTGCAGTATGGCCAGGTGCCTGTCTGGTATCTCGGGGTAGCACTGGCACGCCCCTTGTTCTTAGGCGGGATGTGGCTGAGGTCGCGCTTGGGATTGCCGAATCACGAATTGCCGGAATCCATCAGCCGGCGAGTATTTGCAGGGCTTCAGATGGGTTTCCTGGCAGTGGTTTTGTGGCCCTTGTTTTTACCGCCCGGCACGCATTTGGCTGCGGCAGTCTTTGCACTCCCGTTCCTGGCAGGTTTTATGCGTGATTGGCTGGTCGTAAGTGGGGTAGTCAGATCCGGGCAGTCATCTCCATTCGTGTGGCTCGATAAAATTATGTATTGGATGCCAGGGTTTTTCCGCCTGGTAATCCTCATGCTAAGCTTCAGCCTGCTATTGCCTTACATGCGTGATTTTCGATCAATTTCTGCGCAAATGCAGATTTTTCTGCTGTTGGAAATCCTGGTAGTCTGTTTGATTTTTACCGGTACCGCGGGTAGGGTGGCTTCGATCCTGGGAATGCTGTTAATTGGTTTTTACCAGATGTACGGGAGCCTGCATATCAGCCATATGATCCTGGTGCCGGCTTATGCGCTGATATTGTTCATGGGCACTGGACCTTACTCGCTTTGGAAACCTGAAGATGCCCTGATTTTTCGCCATGTGGGGGAGCGCAACGCCTTGTTGGTGGAGCGTCGGGGATGAAGCTTTTATCACGCTATCTGCTCAGACCCATCAACCTGCTGTGGCTGGTGTTGTTGGTGGCGGCTGTATGGGCATTGAATTACCTGCCAATCAATGAAATTTGGTCTACATTACAGGGCTTGAATCCACTCGAGCTTGGATTGTGGCTAGCTTTTAACCTGTTCATCCTCATGGTATTGTGCAGCCGTTGGTGGTGGATCATTCGCCTGCAGGGGTACCGGATGCCGTTTATCCGGCTGGCAGCATACCGCCTGTTCGGCTTCAGTGTCAGTTACTTCTCGCCGGGAACCCAGTTCGGCGGTGAGCCGTTTCAGGTCTATTATCTGGAAAAGCGCGAAGGCATCCCCCGCGCTGAAGCACTGGCTTCGGTGACTCTGGACAAGCTGTTTGAATTATTGTCAAATTTCACTTTTCTGGCTGTTGGAACATTGTTCATTCTAAACAGGGATATATCCGTTAACAATCTCTCCCGGGGTTGGATGACGACAATGGTCGTGGGGTTGTTGCTTCTTCCGCTGGTGTATATGTTTTTGCTCTGGTTGGGAAGGCATCCGCTGACCTGGTTGGCTGCCCGGCTACCCGCCCAATTGAAGAAGCGCAGCATCAGGGGAAGTATTCAGCCCCTGGTCGCTGCAGCTGAAGTTCGCATCTCATTCCTGCTGCGCCATAAACCCATCGGTATCGTTGGGGTCTTTTTGCTTTCAGGATTAATCTGGGCCTTTTTCATCCTTGAGTACTGGTTGATGTTGTCAATCTTGGACACCAATCCCGCAATCACAGATGCTGTCTCTGGATTGACAGCAGCTCGCCTGTCTTTTCTGGCGCCGATTCCTGGGGGGTTGGGCGCATTGGAAGCCAGTCAGGTTCTGGCAGTGAAGTGGATGGGACTGGGCACAGCGGTCGGGATCAGTGCCAGCCTGTTGATTCGGGCGAGAGACGTCACGTTAGGATTGGTAGGTTTTGGTATGGGAAGCTTACTCTCACGCTCTAGAATTAATGACCGGTCTCCAAGCCCATACGGAGATATCACTTGAGTTCAGGTATAGTAAACAGGAGGATTTCGAGATGAACAGCGGGTCGAATAAGTTGAGTGTAAATCATTATGTAATCATTTTGCTGACCCTGGCTACTGCCGGGATTCACCTTACCCTTTTATTCCCGGATCCTATGTTTATCATGAATGCCATCGGGTACCTGGTACTGCTGGCGGCGTATTTTCTGCCTGTTTCCATCTTCAGAAAGTACCATGCACTGGTGCGTTGGGTATTTATTGGTTTTACCCTGGTCACGATCCTGGCATGGGTGCTGATGGGCGATAAATCCTGGCCTGGTGGTGCACTCGGATATATTACCAAGGCGATCGAAGTCTTGTTGGTGGTTTTCTTATTAAGAGACCGCCAGTCATGATTGGTAATCAGCCGCGAACTTCCTTGCTGGCTGGAGCGCATGTGCCATTTCAAGTAATGACAGGCGATTTCAGGTGGATTGACTTATGACAGCGTTAATTGTTGAACGAATGGTTACTGCTCGCATTCCTACTGATCAGGCTGAATTTCAGCTGCACCTTTACCATAACAACCAGGATGATAAAGAACACCTTGCGCTTGCCCTGGGAAAAATCGATATCGAGCACCGCGTGCTGGTGCGTGTGCATTCCGAGTGTTTCACAGGAGATGTGCTGGGTTCGCGTCGCTGCGATTGCGGCGAACAGCTGCAGGCTGCTTTACTGGAGATTGCCAGTGAAGGACAGGGAGTGTTGATTTACTTAAGGCAGGAAGGACGCGGGATAGGCCTGCTGGATAAGCTGCGCGCCTATAACCTTCAGGACCTGGGTTACGATACTGTAGATGCCAACCTCCAGCTTGGCCACCAGGCGGACGAGCGCGATTACTCGGTTGCCGCACGTATATTGGGCGATCTAGGGGTGAACTCGGTGCGGCTGCTTACCAACAATCCCAGTAAGATCGATCATTTGCGCGAGCTGGGCGTGGAGGTCGTGGAACGTGTGCCAGTTGAGCCAACCATTTATGCTGAGAATGCCAGCTACCTGCTGACCAAGGTCACACGCATGAATCATCTACTCAATCTCAGTTTGAATTCATTCCCTGTTTTGCAACCCGGAAATGGAGGCGTTTGAAGGTTGGCTGGCTCAGGCTGAGGCACACCGGCTGGCAACTGGTCGCCCGCTGGTCACTTTGAGTTTTGCTCAAAGCCTGGACGGCAGCCTGGCAGCACAGCGCGGCCGGCCCACTAAGATTAGCGGGCCGGCTTCCCAGCAGATGACACACCGGCTGCGAGCCATGCACCACTCTATCCTGGTCGGCATCGGCACCGTGTTGGTCGATAATCCACGCCTGACGGTCCGCCTGGCAGACGGTGAAAATCCACAGCCGGTCGTGTTGGACAGTCATCTGCGCACCCCAGCAGGAGCATGGGTGGTATCTGCACATCCGAAACCAGCCTGGATCGCAGCCGTCAGCGGGATTGATCCTGGACGGCGGATGGCCCTCGAAAATGCTGGTGGGCGAGTTTTAGTTTTGCCTGAAGATCAACAGGGTAGAGTCGATCTGAGCTCCTTGCTGGACTGCCTTGCTGATTTGGGTGTGAGCAGCCTGATGGTCGAAGGGGGTGCTGCGGTTATCTCGAGTTTTCTCACCCACTCCCTGGTTGACCTGGTGGTATTGACTGTTGGGCCGCTTTTCCTGGGTGGGTTGAAGTCGCTTGAAGAAGGTGCGCTTAGGTCAGACGGCACCGCCCTGGGACAGCATCCAATCAGGCTGGTCGATACCAGTTACACTCAAATGGGGGAGGACATGGTGCTGTGGGGCAGGCTGGCGGATTCAGGTGCATTTTAAGTTATACTCACCCCAGTGAACCGCAGCCTTTCTCTGCATTTTCTTGCACCCTACCGGCTGGAGATCAAGGAAGAGAAGATTCCGGCGCCTGCATCAGGCGAAGTCCTGGTGAGAGCCTCGGTTTCTGCCATCAGCCCTGGCACAGAGATGTTGGTCTACCGCGGTGAATTCCCACAAGATATTTCAATCGATTCATCCATTCCGGAATTAGCTTCGCAGTTCTCGTACCCGCTGAAATACGGCTACTGCCTGGTGGGTGAAGTATTAAAAGCAGGGATAGGCGTCGATCGATTCTGGATGGGTCGTAGGGTATTTGCATTCCACCACCATCAAAGCATATTCCTGGCACGCCCGTCCGAATTGATCCCGGTTCCCGAGGATTTGTCTGATGAACAGGCAGTCCTGCTCCCCAATACCGAGACGGCTGTAAATTTTGTGATGGATGGAAAGCCGGTGATCGGCGAGCGAGTGCTGGTTTTGGGCCAGGGCATCGTTGGTCTGCTGACGGCGGCTCTCCTGGCACGTTTCCCCCTGGAATGCCTGGTAACTTTAGATCGCTTCCCGATTCGCCGTAACGCGTCCCGGCAGGTCGGGGCGCTCCTCAGCCTGGATCCTCTCGAAGAAGACCTGGTCAGCAAATTGAACGCCATCTTGCCAGCCGGTGCAGACCTGGCATACGAGCTGTCAGGTTTCCCCCAGGCGCTGGACATGGCGATCAGCTTTACTGGCTTTGAAGGCCGCGTGGTCATGGGCTCCTGGTATGGGAGCAAGAGATCTAACCTCGACCTGGGAGGGCGGTTTCACCGCAGTCGTATTCGCCTGGTCAGCAGCCAGGTGAGTACACTGGCTTCGGAATTCAGCGGGCGTTGGACTAAAGAACGGCGCTTCGATGTGGCCTGGCAGATGCTCAGGGTCATCCAGACGGAGCAACTGATCACCCACCGCTTCCACATTCTGGAAGCGGGCAGGGCGTACACTTTGATCGACCAGCACCCTGAACAGACCATCCAGGTTATCATAACTTACGCATAGTAATAAATTATGACACAACAAACTGCTGGGGTGACCTCCCCGCAGATCGCCAGGTATTACGACCGGAATACTAGACGTTTCCTGCGCTATGGCGGCAGCGAAGCTGCAGGTGCCATCCACCGCCAGGTTTGGGCGCCTGGAGTGACAGACAAGCAGCAGGCTCTTGAGTATCTAAATGGGCTGGTTGCGGTCGAGTTTGAATCTCTGGCTGGATCGGATTCCAGAATAACCAGGGTGCTGGATTTGGGGTGTGGTGTGGGCGGTACAGCTACCTGGTTGGCCGGGGCTTTGAATATCGAAGTGGTTGGAATCACGAACAGCGCCGTCCAGCATCGGCTCGCAGTTCAGCGTGCAGAAGAGTTAAACCTGGCGAACCTCTGCCGGTTTATCCAGGTGGACTTTTCCGATTTACCGGAAATCGGATGGTTTAATGCCGCATATCTGATAGAAGCGTTCACTCACGCGCCCGATTCTGGAAGTCTGCTTTCAGCCATTTCGGAGCATCTCATTCCGGGAGGGCGCTTGGTCATTGCGGATGATTTCCGCAGCCCTGAGGTGGACGATTTGAGGGGATTCTCACCCGCCGGCTATTGGTTGCAGCAGTTCCAACGCGGTTGGCAGCTCAACAGCTTGCTGTCACGTGGTGAAATCATCACATACGCGAGTCAAGCAGGTTTTCGACTGATGAAGGAATTGGATCTGACTCCCTTTCTACGGGTTCTGCCGTGGTATCTACTGAAACCGGCGAGCTTATTTACCCGGCTTCCATTACATCAGGTATACTGGCAGAATTTGAAAGGCGGAATCGCCCTGCAAATCTGTAACCAGCAGGGGTGGACGAAATATCATTTCATGGTGTGGGAAAAGGAGTGATGAATGTATACGGTCGCTGTGAAGCGTGATTTTATCGCACAGCATTTTCTGGTTGGGGGGGATTGGGGTCCTGAAAACCTCAGGCATGCACACCACTATCAAATGGAGCTGCAGCTTCACGGTGAGGACCTGGATGAACATGGTTACCTGGTTGACATCGTCGAAATCGAAGCAGCCCTGGATGCCCTGGCTGAGCATTACCGGGACCGCACCCTGAACGAGCTGCCAGAGTTCCGAGGGCTTAATCCCAGCATCGAACATTTCAGCCGCATATTGTGTAAATCCCTTGCGGCTCATATACAGGCCAGGAATATTCGCAGTCTGCAGGTCAAATTATGGGAGAATGAAATCGCCTGGGCCGCGTATTCAATCGAAAACGCCTGAGATTTTGCTGAGTTGGATAAATAATGCGTGTGGGATTGCTGATTTACTCCAGCCTGGAAAGCATCTCAGGTGGATACCTGTATGATCGTCAGCTCGTCGATTACCTGCGCAGCGCTGGAGATACTATTGAAATTATCTCGCTTCCCCCACGGAATTATCCTCGCCACCTGCTGGACAATCTCTCGCGTGAGTTAAGCGAGCGGATATTGAATGCTCGGCTGGATGTTTTGCTCCAGGATGAGCTGAACCACCCCTCGCTTTTCTGGCTGAACCGGCGGTTGCGAAAACGGCTCCCCTATCCGCTGGTCAGTATCGTCCATCATTTACGCAGCAGCGAAGAGTATCCGGGTTGGCAGATCCGAGTGTATCGTGCTGTCGAGTGCCAGTATTTTGATACTCTGGACGGCATCATATTCAACAGCCAGACAACCCGTCTCGCTGCCGGCCGTTTGGGGCTGCAGCTGGAGGAGTTCCCTCATGTAGTGGCTTATCCTGCCGGCAATCATATCGGGGTGCCGATTTCTGAAGACGAGATTCAGCAGCGTGTAGCAGAATTCGGACCCTTACGGATCTTATACATCGGTAATGTGATCCCACGCAAGGGATTATTGTTGGTCCTGCAAGCGCTCTCAGCTATCCCCATCGATTCCTGGACCTTGAAAGTGGTGGGCAGCCTGGAGTCTGACAACCGCTATTCAAAAATGGTAAAGCACCAGATCGCCAAATCTGGTTTGGGCGCTCGTGTCGAATTATGCGGGAGGCTGACGGACACGGACCTGATTGAGGCACTTAAGTCCAGCCAGGTTCTTGTCCTGCCCTCTTATTACGAGGGCTATGGGATCGCCTACCTGGAAGGCATGGCCTTTGGATTGCCGGCGATTGGCACTACGCAGGGTGCCGCAGGCGAGATTATCACCCACGGGCAAAATGGTTTTCTCATTACACCAGGCAGCATCGTGGAGCTGCGTGAGGAGCTGCAGAAATTGATTTTCAACCGCGCATTACTTCTGGAGATGAGTTTGGCTGCCAGGGAACGATACCTGGCACAACCAACCTGGGAGCAGTCGGGAAGGACCATCCGGGAATTTCTAATATCACTCATTCAGGAGAGGCAATAGACGTGGAATATTCTTTTACGCGTTATCTTCGAGCCAAGGTAAGCGTGGACGATCGGGCCATGAACCAGGGTGTATGGGACAGGATGGCAGGCTTACTTCCCGAGCAGACCTCGTATCGCCCGTTGCGGATCCTGGAAATCGGCTGCGGCATTGGGACGATGGTCGAGCGTATGGTGCGTAAAGGATTGCTATCGCATGTGGAGTACACCGGCATCGACTTACAGCCGAAAATTATCACCCATGCAGAACAGTTCTTGAAGGAATGGACAATAATGGCTGGTTTCCGGTTGGTCGACGATTCCGGGGAGGTATTTCAGCTTGAGGACGGGCATCGGCAGCTGGCAGTGCGGTTTATCAATGCAGATTTGCAGGCTTTTCTTGATCGTGACAGAGGTTTAGGAGATTGGGATTTACTGGTGGCGCACGCTTTCCTGGATCTGGTCGACGTGTCCGCTTCCCTGGCGCCGCTTCTGGGAGCCCTGCGAAAAGGAGGGGTTTTCTATTTCACCTTGAATTTCGACGGCCAGACCATTCTCGAGCCGCTGGTTGATCTCAATCTGGATGAACAAATTGTGCGTCTGTTTCACCAGACCATGGACAGACGCCTGATTTCAGGAAACCCTTCCGGAGACAGCCATACGGGTAGGCACCTTTTCGGTCACCTGCGGGAGGCTGGGGCGACTATCCTGGCTGCCGGCGCCTCCGATTGGGTTGTATATCCAGGTGAAAACGGGTATCCGGGTGACGAAGCCTATTTCCTGCACTTTATCATCCACACTATCCAGTCTGCCTTGCAGGAGGAAGGCTCCCTGGACGGGCTTCACCTGCTTGAGTGGGCCAGGATAAGGCACGCTCAGGTTGACCGGTGCGAGCTGGTCTACATCGCCCATCAAATGGATTTCGTAGGTATAGTCTGATTGCTGAGGTAAAATGTAGGGCAACATGAAATCTACTTGGAGATCAATTTTGAAAAAGTACCTCTATGACTATGCCGTCTTGTTTTTGTTTTCGGGACTTATTGTTTTCCTCGACCAATTGACAAAAAACATCGTTCGGGCCAACCTGGGCAATTATGAGATTTACCGGCCTGATTTATGGCTGACCCAATACGTCAGGATTTTTCATATCCACAATACTGGCGCCGCCTTTGGATTGTTCCAGCGCTTTGGTGGAGTGTTTACCTTTCTTTCATTTGTCGTCGGTATCTTTATCCTGTATTACTTCCCGCAAATCCCGCGTACCGACCGGGTGTTGCGGCTGGCCCTCTGCCTGCAATTTGCTGGGGCGGTCGGCAATCTGCTCGATCGTCTGAATCATGGCTACGTCACGGATTTTATCTCCATCTTTAACTTGCCGGTCTTTAACCTGGCTGACCTGAGCATTTCTTGTGGAGTTGCCCTGCTGGTTATTACGATGTGGGTGCGAGACCGCAAGAAGAAAACCGAAAACACGCTGGAAGCCGCAGCTGCCGTCCTGCCGGAGGACGCGCAAGGTGAGTGAATCTCCGCTTGCGGTGCTCCAATTTCATTATGAGACGCCGCATGCACAGAGATTGGATAAATTCCTGGTTGACTGCCTGCCGTACCTGTCGCGTGCCCGGATTCAGGCGCTTATTCATGATGGTTTGGTGACAGTGGACGGTGTGCTGCCCAAAAAAAACGGGCTGGTGCTCGAAGGGTATCGGGAGGTGGTGGTCATCATACCTGCACCAATCCCGGCAAAAGTAAAACCTGAAAACATCCCGCTGGATATCCTGTTTGAGAATGAGGATTTACTGGCGGTGAATAAACCTGCCGGGATGGTGGTACATCCAGCAGCCGGGCACGCCTCCGGCACCCTCGTCCATGCTGTATTGGGGCATGTACCTGAGTTGGAAGGGGTGGGAGGGGAGCTGCGGCCGGGCGTCGTTCACCGGCTGGATCGAGATACCTCCGGCGTTATCCTGCTGGCGAAGAACGATCGCAGTCACCGCTGGCTCCAGGAACAGTTCCGCCTTCGTAAAGTGCACAAGAATTACCTGGCATTGGTGGATGGTCACCCACCCACACCATCCGGTCGGGTCGAGGCAGCCATCGGGCGCGATCCAAATATGCGTAAGAAAATGGCCGTGGTTCCACCCGCTAAAGGCCGGACGGCAGTCACCGAATACCGCACACTCGAGAAATTTCCCGAACACTCCTATCTGGACGTCTCTCCCGTCACTGGGCGTACTCATCAGATTCGCCTTCACCTGGCGTTTTTAGGATGCCCGGTCACCGGTGACAGGGTCTACGGCAGGAAGCATCCCAGCCAGAACATCAGCCGCCATTTCTTGCATGCCGAACGGCTGTCTATCCTGTTGCGCGGCGAAAACAGTGAGCGCTGTTTTTTCGCTCCACTGCCCCCCGAGCTGGAAGAAGTGTTGGTTTTATTGCGTATCTCAAAAGAATAAAAACTGCAATATTTTCACTGTTCTCTTATCAGCAGGAGTATTTATGAATTTTATTGATCTGCGTTCCGATACCGTCACCCTGCCCACTCCAGCCATGCGCCGGGCGATGGCACAGGCTGAGGTAGGAGATGATGTTTATGGTGAAGACCCTACCGTCAATCGACTGCAGGAGATGGCGGCAGAAAAACTCGGAAAAGAAGCGGGAATGTTCGTCGCCTCCGGCACGATGGGGAATCTGACCGCTATCCTGACCCATTGCCAGCGAGGGGATGAGGTGATCCTGGGGAACAAATCACACACCTTTCTGTTCGAAGCCGGCGGAATGTCCGCATTGGGGGGCGTCCATCCCTGCCAGCTGCCCAACCAACCGGATGGAACCCTGGATCTGGCAGGTATCCAATCTGCGATTCGCGAACACGACGATCACGAACCGGTTTCCCGGCTTATCGTATTGGAGAACACCCATAATCGCTGTGGGGGAGTTTCATTAAGTCTTGACTACACACGCTCAGTTGGCGAGCTGGCTCACCAACACGATTTACAGGTCCATCTGGATGGCGCGCGCCTGTTTAATGCGGCGGTTGACCTGGGATCCAGCGCCAAAAGCCTGGCTGAACCGGCGGATTCCGTAACATTTTGCCTCAGCAAAGC
>Ga0209254_10004363_pt1 | contig 12973 bp, 10 predicted proteins | sample FrelakmetDIP11DI_FD_187148 | JGI IMG/M metagenome (GOLD analysis project Ga0209254, IMG submission 187148) | Freshwater lake sediment microbial communities from the University of Notre Dame, USA, for methane emissions studies - DIP11 DI (SPAdes)... | ecosystem: Environmental > Aquatic >...
CTTGGTGCGCGAGTGCATGGTCGGCTTCTAGATCCTCACCGAGCCGCAGTGCGACCTGACGGCAGAGCAGGCGGCGGGGAGGCTGAGGCGCGCCGCCGCAAATCCCATTCGGAAAGCGGGAGAAGACCCACTAGGCTGCGCATGCTGGCCGAAGAATTACCAGAACGAGCCTGGCAGTGCACGCATTGGATGAGACGCTGATGAGAGAGCGAGGTCATCGGCCCACCCAGGAGTAGAATGTGATTCCCCACGGCACATAGCCCCTCACGGTTCAATTTCCATCGGCATGATCAGTTGAATCGGGAGGCTGTGCGTTGGGGTGGCGAGGAGGCCCGGAATCTAGAATGAGAACCAGTTGGACATCCCTTGCGGGGGTAATGGTTGCCGCCAGCCTGTTCATCTCCGCCTGCGGATCGGGCGACGCCGACGCGACTCCCACGCAGAGCGCCGATGTGATCCAGACACAGGCCGTGGCGACCTTCGCCGCCGGGCAGACGCAGACTGCCCTGGCCCTGCCGACGGAAACCCCCACCCCGACTCTCACGCCCACCGCCACGCCCTCGCCGACAAGCCTACAGGGCACTCCGACCGCAGCCAGCGTGGGAATTGCGCCGACCAGCTCCTGCTACGGCATGGCCTTCGTCTCCGACGTGACCGTCCCGGACAACACGACCATGACGGCTGGGCAGAAGTTCACCAAGACCTGGCGAGTCAGGAACAACGGTTCGTGCGCCTGGCCCGTCGGCTCCAAGCTGAGCTTCACGGGTGGGGAAGCGATGGGCGCTTCGGCGCTCACCCTCGAGGACTCGGTCGATACGGGGAAGGAAGTCGAGCTATCGGTTGAGATGACCGCGCCCAGCTCATCCGGGACCCACCGCGGGAACTGGAGGATGGCGAACCCCAATGGTGCATCCTTCGGGGATGAGGTGTACGTGCTCATTCGCGTGGGCGGCACCGCCACGATCACGCCAACGGGGAAAGCCAGCGCCTCCCCGACCGCGACGGCTACAATGACCGAGGCGCCGACCGAGACGGAAGAGCCCTAGTGTAGTCGTCCCATTCTGGCTTCGGACATCCATCATCGGACGGATGCAAGCCGGACTCCGCCGGCCCAGTCCAGGAACACAAGCCTGGCTTCCGGCTCTATGCCGAGCAGGGCCCGTACGCCTGCCCGGTATCTCTCCACCTGCGGACGGTAGTGCGCTATGGCTTCCTCCAGCGCCGGCTCGTCCCTGAGCTCATCAACCTTGAAGTCGAGCAGGTGCCAACTACCCCCTTTGCGGAAAAGTAGATCGATCACCCCGACGTCGACGCTTCGCTCGCCCAGCGAGCGAGTGTAGGGAACTTCGTGATGCCGCTCGTCAGCGGTGGAGATCTCTTCCCAGATAGGATGGGCACGCAGGCGGCCGAGCAGCACGCTGGCCTCGGCGACGGCGGCTTCCCGCTGTCGTCGATCGACCAGGCCCTCGGCCAGCGCAAACGACTCCAGCTCGCGCGTCAGGCCCGCGTCGCCAGGGAAGAGCCATGCTTCGATGGCGCGATGGACCATCAGGCCGACGACGGCAGCCGGGGGACGGATGCGCTCCCCGGTAGCCCGCCAGTCGCGGCGAACGTCCTCTTCAGGCTGAGATGGCGGCTCGTCCGATAGCTTCTCGATCAGCGGCGGATACAACGGGGTTTCGTCGGACGAGGGCCACACGGAGGCAATGCCTGCTGCGGGCCACGGGTGGACTGGGGCGTCCTCCGGCGCCACCCGAAGCGCGACCTCCGCACCTCCCCCGAGATCCAGCGCAAGCCACGCCGCTGGGGAGGCCGTCACTTGGTCGAGGTCGCAGCCGACAATCTCCAGCAGCTGATCCATCCAGCCGGTGGCGCGCCAGGCTCCCGCAGAGCCGGAAAGGTGGCCCGAGACCATGAGCTTCTCCTGGGCGCGGGTGCAGGCCACATACAGCAGCCGGGCTTCCTCCGCAGCGACCTGCTGGGAGTCGAGCCAGCGGGCAAGGCCGTAGGCGAGAGGCCTGGCATCCTGTCGATCGGGATTGAAGGCCAGGCCCACCTCCGGGCTGAGGTAGGCGGTCTCAGGCATATCTCGCATCCGGCGCGAGGCGTCGGCGAGCACCACGACCGGGAACTCAAGCCCTTTGGCCTTGTGGATCGTCATCAGGCGCACGGCGCCTTCCGCCTCCACGGGAGCCTCGCCTTCCCGGGCGCCCACGTCACGACTGGTGCGGATGTAGTCGAGGAAGGAGTGCACGCGGACAAGTTCGGACTTGTGGGCGTCCGCCAGCAGCTTGTCCAAATTGCGCCAGTAACGGTGGTGGCTGGCGGCAAGAGCGGCCCGGTACTCACTCGTGTCGACGATGCGCCGCAGGAGAGTGGCCACAGGCAGGCGATCGACAAGCGGCGTGAGGGAGTCAATCAGGCTGCGCGCCCTGCTGGCAGCGGATTGATCCTCCGCGGACAGGCGCTCGAGGGGTCCCTGGAGAGCGGTCCAGAAGGGTGTTGGGTGGTCCGCTGATGTGCGAAGCTGGAACAGTCCGGCATCCGTCATGCCGATCACTGGCGAGCGCAGCAGCCCGGCCATGGCGGTATCGTCCCAGGGGTCGGCCAGCGCCTGCAGTAGATTGAGCAGGTCGCGCACCTCGGGGCGATCGTAGAAGCCGGCGCCGGCCAAGGTGACGAACGGGATCTGCGCCCGTTCGAGGGCATCCTCGTAGGCTGCGAAGCCGGTGGAGGCGCGGAAGAGCAGCGCCACGTCGTCCCAGACGCGGATATCCCCGCGCTGGCGCAGCTCCAGCAGCCGGTCCACCAGCGCAGCCGCCGCTCGGGGCCGGGCGTCCTCGGCCGTACGGCCGGTCCCGAGGACGAACTCCAGATGCGGGTCCGCCATCCCTTCGCGCGGTCGCGATCGATCGGAGAGCATGGGCGTGTACGGCACGGCATACAGGCGATCCGGGTCGTCAGAGTCCCCCATCACTGGAGGCAGGAGCCGGTCTAGGATATCGAGCAGGCCAGGGTGCGCACGGAAAGTCAGGCCGAGCTCAATCGCCTCCCCACCCCGGCCGGTGATATCCGCACCGGTTCGCCGGAAGACGGTGACATCGGCGCCGCGGAAGCGGTAGATGCTCTGGCGGGCGTCTCCGACCACAAACAGACGACCGGGGGACGCGCCGCAGATCGCCTCGACAATCGCCCGCTGGCGTTCATTCGTGTCCTGGAACTCGTCAACCAGGACCGCGAAGAGCTCGTTCTGCCAGGCCTGGCGGACCTCCGGCAGCTTAAGTAGGCGCACCGTGTTCGCCTCGAGGTCGTCGAAGTCGAGCGTGCTCTTCTCGTCGAGGCTGCGGCGGTAGAGATCGGCGGCCAGGCCGTGGACGGCGATGACGCGCTGGAGATCCTCGGCGAAGCGCTCTTCGACAGCCTCATCTGGTGCAGCGTCGTCCGTCTTCCCGCCGCCAAGCCAGTGCTCGAGGCGTTCGTCATAGGCCTCGCGCAAGGCGCGCACGGCGTCCTTGGCCCGGCTGTCCTTCTTGCCAATGTTCAGACGCGTGTGCTGGCGGCGGATGCTGAAGAGCGCAGCACCCGCGGCGAGGGGATTGCCCTGAGCGAGGTGGGCTTCGGCCTGTGCGACCTCGGCCAAGAGAGCCCGCACCTGGTTGGCCAGCTTGTCGCCAGCATCCGCTTCAAGCCTTCCTGAGGATTCCAGCTGGCGCAGCTCGACGATGGCGGCTTGGATTGGGTCCCTGTCAAGGAACGAATCGAGAGTGGCTGCAATCACCTGCCTGGCCCGCTCCGGCGCCGCCCCACGCTGCAGCAGATCACCCACGTCCAGCCGCCGGCGGAGCAGGAAGCTGATGAGATCGGCGATGGATGGCGGGCTGAAGGAGGCGAACAGCGGCGCCAGGTCGCGATGTTGCGTGGCCAGGGCGAGCGCCGTCTCCACCGCTTGCTGCTGCAGGAAGGCAGCCTGCGCCTCATCCGTCACCTCGAATAGCGGATCGACGCCGGCCTCCGCCGGATGAGAGCGCAGCACCTCGGCGCAGAAGCTGTGGATCGTGCCGATGCGGGCGGCGTCGAGCCCGGCTTCCAGGTTGGACCAGAAGACTACCCGGGCAGGATCAGCCTCGGCTTCTATCTCCAGGCGGACGGCGTTGCGGACGCGGTTGCGCATCTCGCGGGCGGCCTTCTCGGTGAAGGTGATCGCCAGGATCTGGCGGGGCGAGAGTCCCTCGTCGAGCAGCGAGAGGTAGCGGGCGACGAGGGTGCGCGTCTTGCCCGTTCCGGCGCCGGCCGTGACGACCAGGTCGCGCCCGCGCGAGGTGGCGGCGTCGAGCTGCCTGCCTTTGAGGTCGGTCAGATAGGCGGTCATCTCAAGCGGTCTCAGCCTTCACCGGCATGCGCATGCTGCGCACCTCATCGAACATCGAGCAGCCCCCTGCCCTACCATGCCGACGGCGCATAGCGCCAGCACCAGCCGGCGGCCGGGCAGTAGCTCGGACATCCGCCCTGCGGCGGGATGGGCGGGAACTGGCCGGCGCGGATCCCGTGCAGGATGCGAGCGACGTGGATCTGCACAACCAGGACCGCCCCTTCGACGCCGGCGAGTTGCTGGCCCTCGACCTCCTGGTGGAACCGCGCCAGGCGCAGCGTCCCCGGCGCTGCCCTCAGGATGGCCCAGTAGAACCCATCCGCCGCTTCGCCCAACCCGAGCGCACGCTCGGCGGCCAGCGCGTAAAGCGGCAGCTGCAGCCGCCGGCCGTCGATCAGGTCGCGAGGAGCCAGGGCGCTGGCGCCAGTCTTGTAGTCGATGACCCGCAGCTGGCCGGCGTTGTTGGTGTCCACCCGGTCGATCACCCCGCGCAGGAGCACCGTCTCGCCATCGACCTCCAACTCGAGGGCGGGCAGATCCTCTCTGCCAAACGACCTCTCGAATCCCACCGGTGTCCATCCGGGCTCGACCTCGGCCAACTCGCGGACGGTTTCTTCCAGCCGCTCGAGGAGGAAGGCCTGCTCCATCTCCCACAGCGGCGACGGCCGGAAGGCATACGCTCGCGGTGCGTCGGCGAACGCCTGCGCCGCAACGGCATGCAAGGTGTCCAGCACAGAGGCTGGGTCCACCGGATCCGGCGCCTCGCCATACGCCCGCTCGAGGATCGCATGCAGCAGCGAGCCTCGCTGCTGCACGTCCATCCCAGGCGTCGGCGGCTCGATGACCTCGAGCTGGAGCACGTTTGCCGCAAGGAACTCGAGCGGGCAGGAGGCATAGGTCTCTAGCCGGCTCGGGCTCCAGACGTGCGCTGAACCGTATCGGACGGCGAGCAACGGCTCGGCGGCAGACAGGTCGCCCTCGAAGGGACCGGACGGCTCGTAGGCGAGCCTGGCGGCGAAGACCGTGTGCGCCCGCCGGGCATCCGCAAAGCGCGGCGAGAACTCCTCATACGCGCGCGGCAGCGACCCCCGCCGCACGGCGAGGAACAGGACCTCCGACGGCGACGCGCCGTCGGCCAGTGGCCGCGGATCATCCGGGCGGACCAGTCGCGGGGATTCGGCGAAGAGCGAGGTCGCGGCCGTCCAGTACGGGGACGGCTCCCAGCGCTCGCCATCATCCGCCAGCGTCGGTCGGGTGAGCAGGAGGAAATCATCGGCGCGGGTCACGCCCTGGTAGAACAGCCCGGGCTGCTCGCGGCCAAGGCGCGGCTCGAGACCGAGCTCGGTTCGAACCGCTTCCCGCAGGAAGGTGTCCTCGCGCTCGACTTCGGGGAACAACCCCTCGGACAGCCCCATCAGCGCCACGGCCCGCAGGCGGATGCCGCGCGCTTCCAGCACGCGCAACACCTGGATGGCAGGCTGCGCCCACGGGAGAGGATCCGGCAGGTAGGCGCCCTCCAGGTTGCTGTGCAGGTCGGCGATGAAGGCCTCGAAGCTCGACGGCTGTTCGCCGAACACCTGCTCGCCGAGAACCAGCGAGCGCAGCGTGTCGCGGAACGAGACGATTGAGGCCTGATCGGCCTGAGTCTCCTGGCGGTCGAAGAAGCCGAGATCGTCGAGCAGGTCCTCCAGCCACCTCACCCAGGCGTGGATCGGCTGAGGACTGGGCGGGGTCAGCCGGTCAGCGAAGGCGCGCAGGCTCTCCCACAGGCTTCTTGCCTCGATGCCGATAGGGAGGCGCGGCTGGGCAGGCCGATCCTCGTCTTCGGCCGGTGGAGGAGCGTCAACTTGCTCAAGACGGTTCAGCGTGTCTTGCCACTGATCCACCCCTTCGACGACCGGACCGGCCAGGCTGGCCAGCTGCAGCGGGTCGGCATGCTGGCGGGTGAGCCCGAAGCGCTCGAGGTCGAAGTACGGAGAGCGGATGGTGGCCAGGGTCAGGCCTTGCGGCCAGTTGCGAGATGGCAGATCCAGCAGGTCAAGGAGCGCCGCCATCCCTGGGGCGGCTACGGAGGACTCTCCCTGCGTGAAGCGGATGGGCAGACCGAACTCGCTTGCCGCCTCGCGCAGATGCGGGCGGTAGCGCTCGGGGAATGGGGTCACCAGGGCGCATTCGTCTGGGAGAAGGCCGTCGCGCACGATGCGGGCCTTGATCCAGCGCAGCGCCTCTCGTGCCTCGTCGACGGGCGTGCGCGCCTCCAGGAAGGCAACGTTGCGCTCGGCAGGGAGACGCTCACCGGCGGATTCGAGGAGGTTCGCTTCGAGGTGCGCGAGGGGCGCCGGCAGGCGCGTCCCCGAGAGCGGTTCATCAAGGACAGCCTCTGGCAGCGCGCTGCGGAGTGTCTCGAGGGCGCGGGCGAAGCGGCGGTGGATCGGGCGGGGCGAGGCGGGGTGACCCGGGAGTGTGACGATCACCTCCGGCACGGCGGCCCCGAGGACCCGGATAGCGGCCATCTGGGAAGCATCGAACGAGTCGAAGCCGTCCACGACAACCAACTGGATGTTGACGAGTGACGTGTCATCCTGCTCGAGCGCCTCGACAGCAAGCCAGTTGAGACCCTCGGGGTCTGTCCACCCTGCCGCCTCTAGCAGGCGCTGGTAGGCCGCATACACGCGGCCGATCTCAGCCTGCCCAGGACTATGGTCTTGGGTGGCGCCAAGGAGAGCGCCAGGGAAGAGCCGCGAGCGCTTGAACTCGGCGATGCGATCGACGATGGTCTGGATGAACCCGGGGGTGGAGGCGATGGCGGCGAAATGAGTGAGTTGGCCGGCTTCGAGGAGTCGGGCTACCGCTCCCTGGACCAAGCGGTAGATGATCGGATCGCTGGCGACGGGAACCGCCCTGCCCGAGCGCCGCAAGACCATTGTGTACAGGTCGCCGAAGGTGCCCACGTGAACGGCAAACACCCCACCCCCCTCCGCCAGCCTGCGGCGGATGGCCTTGGCCTGCAGGCGATCGGGCACAAGAACCCACGCCGGTGCAAGGGGGTTTGATGCCTTGACCTGCCTGACCCGGTCGAGGCATTGGTGCGTCTTGCCGCTGGCGGCGGGGGAGACGAGGAGGTGGAGGGTCATAGTGGACTCAGCTGCGCACGCCAATAGGCGACATTGACCCACTCAACTGGAGCCAGGTGATTCCCCTGCATCCCCAAGGGTTTGCCGCCTGAGGACCGGGGACATGAGAAGGACCAGCCGGTGGCAGAGCAGAGAGGTCTTGGGGACAGGGCAGGAGAGCGGATTCCGTTGTGGCATTGCATTGGCCGATCCCAAGCTCGCAACGCTCCTGTTCGGCGGCTGCCCTACTCCGGGTACACCGAGTGGTCGAGGGGCAGGTGCCCGCGCTCTGAGATGCAACCAATGGGGATTACACCATGAATCTGTATGCGCCGACATCCGGCTGGAGCAGCTCGGGGAACTGGTGTTAAGGTTTGCTGCCCGGCGATCGCGTGGGCCAGCTACTTCGGCACCTGCTTGGATCGCATAGCGGGTTCCGGGGCTTGCCAACTGCATGGATCCCGAATCGCCCCCCGAAGTGTTGGGGCTTGGCGCAAGTTGAGCGCAGAGGCTTTCGGCTGCTTCCGCTACCTAGGACAGGAAGGGGTCCTTCACCAGGACGCCATCATAGGAGCGTCCTGTGCTCAAGTCCTCCGACCAAATCAATGAGCAGCCCAGCTGACTTGCGCTCCAGATGATCATTGCATCCCAGAAGGAGATCTTATGGCGGCGCTGCAAGTCAATTGCACCCAGGATGTCCTCGGCGACAGGGGCGTGCACCCTCCAAAACACCAGGTCTCGGATGATCCCAACCACAGTCTCCTGCGCGAGAGGCCTTTTCACCTTCTGCGTGGCCGCGACATAGAACTCTTGGAGAACCTGCACGCTCACACAACCGCAGTTGGCAGCCCAGATCTGATCCAGAAGGACCCGGGCTCGCTCCCGTTTGTGGCCAGCGGACTTGTCGTACGCGTACACGAGGACATTGGTGTCGACGAAGACTTGCGATAGGTCATCGCTCATGGAGCTGTTCGCGCTTCCAGGTTGCCCTGCCTCCGGTTCCCATGTCCAACCCCTTTGTCAGGATGGCGGTCTGCCTTTGCCGAGCCTTGTCGTAGCCTTCGTGACGTCCAAGGTGGTTCTGCAGAAGGTCCTCCATCATGGCCGAGATCGAGGTCCCTTGCTCCGCCGCCATCACCTTCACCCGCTTCAGGACATCCTTGGGCAGTGTCAACGTGATATTCTGCTTCTCCATCGTCACCTCACGTAAACAAGTGTAGCACAGCTTCTCGTGCCGATTCAGCAGATTGGCGCCACTACCGCCTTTCGACGTGGACATTGGCGGTCTTCATCTCATCGACAGTAGGTCGGCGATTGCGCTTGGCCGAAACCGCCCTGTCTCCGGCCGCCATGGCGCAGGGGATCCGTCGGGTGTGCGTCAATCGGGGCAATCGCCAACACGCCCTGCAATCGAGCGAGGCCGGGGCGGCAGCTACGGGGATTTGGGTTCCGGTCCACCATGTTCATTTCATTGGGCGAGGCTACACGAATTCCAGTACGTCGAGTGGAAGCGTAAGTTGCTCGGCGGCCAGAAGAGATGAGCGGACCCTACTAATAGTGGTACCTTGCTTGAAGGAAGTCGTTGCGGTCATCCCGCGCGCGGCGCCACCTCAGCCGCACACTCGCATGCCACACCCCGGCCGGCCGGGAAGGCGTCTCGCGTGTTGTCGATGACGGTGGCGCTGCGTCCCTCGCGGGTCGCCACGATCGTCAGCACGGCTGGGTCGCCCTCATAGGACTGCTAGTTACTGTCAGCGGGTTGCCATGTGAACGGCCCGACTCAGCCAATAGTGCCGAGGAGTTCCTGCGTCAGAGCCACAAGTGAGGCTGCGAGAATCTCTCCACTCTCAAGTGGTTCAACAGCTCGGACCGCCATCTGCGTACCAGGCGCGTTGGCCCAGCCGAATAGCTGCTGCAGGCCCTCACGTGCTCTCGCCGCAGCATCTCGTGACATGGGGTCCGCCAGCAGCGCCTGATATTGCGCTCCGATGGCCTCGGTTCGAAGGGTTCGCAGGAGCCTGTACACATCAAGGGCATCCTTGTCGCTCCTTCGGTCCACATCCCCTTCCCGATCCATGATCTTGTGCGCCTTTGCCACAATCAGAGCCGCCGGCCCTGCTACCATGAGCTCGAGTTCCCTTGGGTCTTCAAGATCTTGAGCGCGGATTCTCTTCAGTTCCCGATCCACTAGGGCTCCTTCAAGTCCTGCTGCTTTGCGGGCGGTCTTCGGTGCATGCGGCGGGATGTGCGCGGACCTGCGCCCCGGTCCGCCGAGGGATTCAGGGACCAAGAGATCGACACTGACGATCCGCTCCTTACCAGCGGCGGTAGTGAGAGTCCGCCAAGTACCGACCTCGTTCTCCGCGCGCGTGAATCCAGCTTGCCGAAGTGCTATCTCAAGTCTTGGCTCCGGACCCAGTAGTGCTGGCTCAAGCGCCAGGTCAGCATCTGTGGTGTAGGGCGCCACAGCCAGGTCGGACTCCCCGGTATGGATGTATACCGCCTGCGCACCGACGAGCACCAGGGCGTGGAGGTGCGGCGCAATGGCCTCCAATGCATCCAGAAGGACTCAACGCGCGACCACATAAAGCGGATCAGGTTCTCCAAGCATTCTCATTCCTGGCCATCCATTCGAGCAAGGCATCGGCCTCGGCCGGCCCGCGCCCACCGCTGGACAGCAGGTCAACCGCACATTGGGTGAGGGCAACCTTGACCAGACCGTCTTCCGTACGCGCCCGCACGTAGACGACGGGATCGAAGGGCTCAACTAGCAGGACATTCGATCCGGTTTCAGTCGACCGGAGGCCAAGCACTGTTGCCACTTGCTCCGGGTCATCGAGATAGCACATTGCCAGGCGACCTGTGGCTACAGAGGCCTCGGCTGGAATGGCAAGTGAGCCGGTGAGGGCGTACTGTACGGGAAGCGTGGAGAGGCGTTCAACCATGTCTGCAATGCCTCGCGGCGCAAGGCACGGAATTGCCCGGTTCGTCTTAGCGAGTGAGTAGTCCTGGCTCCATCGCCGGATAAGGTTCTGCCAGTCGCTTTGGACGATCCGGCCGGAAGGGTCCTTCTGAACGACGTCATCGGACAACAACAGCTTGAGGATTCGACTGGCGTAACCGGCGTTCGTCCCCGACAGGCGGGCGAGTTGCCGCACACCCATCGGGGGTCGAATGTCGCACAGTGCCCGGACGATTCGGGCTGCCTTGGCGCCCTTGAGGGAGCGGACCCCCCGGCGATCGGGCGCCGGGTTGCGATCCGAGCCCTGGGTTTGCATCACCAGCGCTGGACGGTCTATGGAAATCCGCACATTACCAGTCAGATCAAGGTAGTTGATGCCGGCAGCGTGCAGCTTGGACCGAGACAGATTGCTCAAGTAATCAGAAATCAAGAGAAGTGCGGCGGCCCGGGGTTTCCTGGCTCCTTCGACCAGGTTGGCCGCCGTCTCCGCCGCCTGACGGGGGGACACGCTTCGCTTGGCCTCCACGAGGAGGTTGGCGGTCGCCCCGTCAGGCCCCCGGATGGTTAGAATCGCATCCTTAGGCTTGTCGCTCCCAGCAGGGGTCCCAAGCGAGAGCCGCCAGCCGTTGGGCAAGCGCGCCCCCAGCGTCTCAACGCCCCGGTTGAGCAAAGTGTTGTCTGAAACTCGAGTGTTGCGCATCACGCGCAACAGCACGCCTTTACGCAACATCTGTCAAGCGCCAGTCAGGGCCGCCCTTCCGGAGAGCCCCCTTTCTCTCCCAGTCGGTTGCCATGTGAGCGGCGAACTAGGATCTCTTCTTCCCCCCAACTCAGGCGAAATTCCCATGTCCTTCACCGCCTGCAGCAGGGAGGATCACTGCCGGCCAACTCCTCACGTTGGTGGCGGCGACGTGCCGGCGACCAGACTGTCCATCTTGGCCGCCGCATCATCCTGGAGGCCGGGAAGTACATGCTAGTATGTGTCGAGCGTGAAGTTGATAATGGAGTGCCCCAATCGCTCCTGAACTACCATGCTATGGATCCGCTGCTGGAGCATGAAGCTGTCGGCGGTGTAACGCAGGTCGTGGGACCGAATATCGGGCAGCCTGGCCGGGGCAAGAACCATCGAAGGGTCGACAAGACAGTAGCCACAATCCCACGTGGGACGGTTTAGTGATCCGCAGCCAGGTTGTGATCCCAACGGCGGCCTGGTTCTGCGTGCGGCTCTGCGAGTGGAGTGCTCACCATGAGGCGGACGGCTGTCAGGATGAGCCCGTTGCCATGACCGCTGGTCATTGAAGGACTGTTTTCAGGAACTCTCCTGGGGTGCAGACAATGATTGGAAGGATTGCTTCTCGGGTCCTCGCGCTCAAGAAGTGCCTTCGATCAAGGGTCAGCAGATGCGTGGCCTTGCCTGCGCGGGCTCCAGCAAGTACATGGGCGTCTTTCGCCGGGACGACGGCACCGGCCCTGCGGAGCGCCGCTCGGGTGGGGTCAGCCACAACCTGGGGCTCGAGTTCCCCCAGCAGTCTGTAGAATTCCAGCAGCGCAGATGCCGGAAACTTCCCTAGGAGATTCCGCTCAGCCTCCCACAGGACCAGCCTGGTGACCAAGGCCTTGGCCAGCCCTCCCATGCACGCGGTGGCAACAAGAGCAGATCCGCCTGAGGGCGAGGCTCCGGCAGCGATCAAGGTGCTGGCATCGAAGAAGACACGCAGCCTTCCACCCATTCAGGCCTTCCCAAGCAGATGCCTGACCCTGGCGGCGGTCTTGGGGTCGATCTTGTCTTCCTTCAGGAACGCGTCGAGTTCCTTCCGGTCGAAGTCCCGAAGCGTGCTCCCCTCCGTCCCGAGCTGCACAGGCGATAGCTCGATCTTCGAGCCGCGCAATGTCAGCCGGAGGAACGTATTCTGGTCGATGCCAAGACGTTCCCGGAATTCGATTGGAACCGTAATCTGACCCTTCGCTTGGGAGCGAACAATACGAGTGAGCGGCTTCTCAGCCATTCCGGAATTCCTCCGTTCCGTCTTTCCGCAAGTATACCACACAGACCGCGAATGTTGGCGGTGCCGGTTGGCGGCGACCGCCTGCAAGCCTCCCTGGCTCGATATACTCGCCCGTTGCGGGCACAGGCCGATCCCGGCACCCCCACGCAACTTAGGCGACTTCTACTGGCGATCTCATGATTTAGTTACGCTTCTCGAGCAGCCTGGCCGGGGCAAGAACCCCCTTGGGCCGTATTAGAGGGTTCCGGTCCCTCTCGGATAGTTGGAAATCGACCGGAGTCGAAGCAGCCGGCGGGGATGGAGAAGCTGTATCCCACATGTCTCATGTCTGGCGGCGACGCGTGTCTTGAGAATCCTGCCCTTGTGCTTCTGGTCAGCAACCCATCGTGGCTTCTTGGGGGAGCTATCTTGATCCCCATGCTAGCGCTTCGGGGGTCCTGCAACGGTGTCCGACCTAAGGCGGGAGCTCCATTTCTCCCCGCGGATACTGAACTCCTCATGGTCTTGCCAACGCATCATCGTG
>Ga0209254_10004364_pt1 | contig 12973 bp, 15 predicted proteins | sample FrelakmetDIP11DI_FD_187148 | JGI IMG/M metagenome (GOLD analysis project Ga0209254, IMG submission 187148) | Freshwater lake sediment microbial communities from the University of Notre Dame, USA, for methane emissions studies - DIP11 DI (SPAdes)... | ecosystem: Environmental > Aquatic >...
CGTTGGCGGCAGCGCTGATGGCGCTGGCGCTGTGCGCTCAGCCATTCAGTTCGTCAGCGCGTCGCTGGGCCAGCGCGAAGTCCAGATCACCCGAATAGATGGCGCGGCCGCAGATCACCCCCTCGACGCCCTCGAGCTCCACCGCACAAAGCTGGTCGATGTCGTCCATGTTGGACAGTCCGCCGGACGCAATCACGGGAATCGTCAGCGCCTGCGCCAACCGGACCGTGGCCTCGACGTTGATGCCCGAGAGCATGCCATCACGGCCGATGTCGGTGTAGATGATGGATTCGACGCCCCAGTCCTCGAACTTGCGCGCCAGGTCCACCACCTCGTGACGGGTGAGCTTGCTCCAGCCATCGGTGGCGACCTTGCCGTCTTTGGCATCGAGGCCGACGATGATGTGGCCACCAAATGCGGTGCAGGCATCCTTCAGGAAACCGGGGTTTTTCACCGCGGCAGTGCCGATGATCACGTAGCGCAGGCCGCCATCAATGTATCTCTCGATGGTGTCGAGGTCGCGGATGCCGCCGCCGAGCTGCACCGGGATGTCGTCGCCGACGGCCTTGAGGATCGACTTGATCGCGGCGTAGTTCTGCGGCTTGCCGGCGAAAGCGCCGTTCAGGTCCACCAGATGCAAGCGCCGCGCGCCTTGCTCCACCCACTTCAGCGCCATCGCCGCCGGGTCCTCACCAAAGGTGGTGGACTGGTCCATGTCGCCTTGTTTGAGGCGCACGCAGTGGCCGTCTTTGAGATCAATCGCGGGAATCAAGATCATGTCAGTGGGGCATGACGCCGTGAACAACGGAAAAGATGCAGGAAATCAGGGATTCCAGTGCAGGAAATTGCGATACAGGGCCAAGCCCTGCATGGCGCTTTTTTCAGGATGAAACTGGGTCGCAAAAATATTATCGCGCGCAATCGCGGCAGCAAAGCGGCCGCCATAGTCCGCCTCGCCCACACTGTGGCGCGCATCTGACGGATGCGCATAGAAACTGTGCACGAAATAGAACCAGCTGGCGTCAGGCACTTCCCCCCAGACGGGATGGCGGCCCAAGTTCTTCTGGAACACCTGGTTCCAGCCCATCTGGGGCACTTTGTAGCGGCTGCCGTCCGGCTGGATCTGCCCCGCCAGTTCAAACTTGAGAACCTCGCCGGGGATCAGCCCCAGTCCCGGTGTATTCCCTTCCGCGCTGTGGTCCAGCAGCATCTGCATCCCCACGCACACGCCAAACAGGGGTTTCTTCGCGGCCGCGTCGAGGACCGACGCCAGAAGGCCTGACTCACGCAGTTCGCGCATGCAATCCGGCATGGCGCCCTGCCCCGGCAGGACGACACGGTCAGCGTCGAGCACCTGTTGCGGGCTGGACGTGATGACCACGTTGACGCCTGTATCCAGCGCGGCATGGATCACCGCCTGCGCCACCGAGCGCAGGTTGCCCATCCCATAGTCGACGACAGCCACCGTGTTCACTACTTTATTCATAGCAAACTACTGCCTTTTCACGCTGGACTGATGCCGATTTCATACATCAATTGGCTACAGGGAGCCCTTGGTGGACGGAATGGTGCCCACCGATCTCGGATCAAGCTCCAGCGCGGCACGCAAGGCTCGCGCGAAAGCCTTGAACACCGTTTCCGCCTGATGGTGGGCATTTTCGCCCTTCAGGTTGTCAATGTGCAGCGTGACGAATGCATGGTTCACGAAGCCCTGGAAGAACTCGAACGCGAGCTGGCTGTCAAAGGTGCCGATCATGCCGCTCTTGAAGGGCACGTGCATGACCAGGCCAGGGCGCCCGGAAAAATCGATCACGACCCGGCTCAGCGCCTCATCCAGCGGCACATAGGCATGGCCGTAGCGGCGGATGCCCTTTTTGTCGCCCACGGCCAGTGCCACGGCCTGCCCGAGCGTGATGCCAACGTCTTCCACGGTGTGATGGCCGTCGATGTGCAGGTCGCCGTCGGCCTGGATGTCCAGGTCGATCAGCCCGTGGCGCGCGATCTGGTCGAGCATGTGATCGAAAAAGCCGATGCCGGTGGACAGCCTGGACTGCCCGGTCCCGTCCAGATTCACTTTCACGGTGATCTTTGTCTCGGCTGTGTTGCGGGAGACCTCAGCGGTGCGCGGTGCAGTGGATGTCATAAGGAGGCTTTCAGTGCGGCCAGCATCTGCGAATTTTCGTCGGCGGTGCCAACCGTGAGGCGCAGGCAATTGCCCAGCAGCGGGTGCATTTTAGAAACGTTCTTGACCAGGACCTTGCGCTCGCGCAGGCCCGAGAAGGTTCTGGCGGCATCAGGCACCCGCACGAGGATCATGTTGGCCTCGCTCTTGAAGGCGTGGACGCCGGGCAGCTGGCCCAGCGCATCGAGCAGCAGGCCGCGCTGAATGCGCAGCTCGGCGGCCTGCACAGCGAATACGTCGGCATGCTCGATCGCGAACAGCGCGCACTCGCAGTTCAGCACGCTGATGTTGTAGGGCGGGCGAACCTTGTCGATCTCGGCGATCAGCGCCTTGGGGCCCATCATGTAGCCCAGACGAACGCCCGCCAGGCCGAACTTGGACAAGGTGCGCATCAGCAGCACGTGGTGATGACGGGTGATGCGGTCGATGTAGCTCTTGCTGGCGAAGGGCTGGTAGGCCTCGTCCATCACGACCAGGCCGCCCTGCGCGCCTTGCGCCTCGATGATCCGCTCGATCACCGCGTCATCCCAGAGATTGGCCGTGGGGTTATTGGGGTAAGCCAGGTAAACGATGGAAGGTTCGTGCTTTTCGATTGCCGCCAGCATGGCCGCCTCGTCCAGTTCGAAGTCGGCAGTCAAGGGCACGCCGTGGAAGGCCAGCCCTTGCAGTTGCGCGCTCATTGCGTACATCACAAAGCCCGGTACCGGCGCGAGGATCGACGAAGGCTTGCCGTGACTCGCTTCGCTCGGTGGCACGTCGCAGGCCATTGCGAGCAGCGAAATCAACTCGTCCGAGCCATTGCCCAGCATGATGTCGAAGTTCTTCGGCATGCCGGCGTAGCTCGCCAGTGCGGCGCGCAGGTCGTTTACCCGACCGTCCGGGTAGCGGTTGAGCGCCAGCGCACCCAGGCGTTGCCCCAGTTCGACCTGCAACGCGTGCGGCAGGGCATAGGGGTTCTCCATGGCATCGAGTTTGACCATGCCGACAGAATCCTGGATGGCGTAAGCGTGCATGGACTGCACATCCTGCCGGATCCGTTGCATGAGTTTGGGGCTGACAGCCGTCATTTGCTCTCCCGCATCGGCGGCACCTGGGTCAGCCGCAATTCAGCGGCACGCGCGTGGGCCTGCAGGCCTTCGCCGTAGGCCAGTTCAGCGGCAATCAGGCCGAGTACCTGCGCGCCGGCCTCGCTGACTTCGATCAGGCTGCTGCGTTTCTGGAAATCGTAGACACCCAACGGCGAGCTGAAGCGCGCCGTGCCGGAGGTGGGCAGAACATGGTTCGGACCGGCGCAGTAGTCGCCCAGGCATTCGCTGGTGTAGGCCCCCAGGAAAATCGCCCCGGCGTGTCGCAGTAGCGGCTCCCAGCGGTGTGGGTTGCTGCTGGACACCTCCAGGTGTTCGGGCGCGATGCGGTTGGAAATCTCGCAGGCTTCTTCCATGCTGCGCGTCTGGATCAGTGCACCGCGGTCATTGAGTGATCTGGCAATGATCGCGCGCCGCGGCATGGCCGGCAGCAGGCGGTCGATGGCGGCCTGCACCGCGTCAATGTAGGCCGCATCCGGGCACAGCAGGATGCTCTGCGCGAGTTCATCGTGCTCGGCCTGACTGAACAGGTCCATGGCCACCCAGTCGGCGGGCGTGCTGCCGTCGGCCAGCACCAGGATTTCACTGGGGCCGGCAATCATGTCGATGCCCACGGTGCCAAACACGCGCTTCTTGGCGCTGGCCACGTAGGCGTTGCCGGGGCCGGTGATCTTGTCCACCTTAGGAATGGTGGCGGTGCCATAGGCCAGCGCGGCCACGGCCTGCGCGCCACCAATCGTGAAAGCCCGCGATACGCCGGCCACATAAGCGGCCGCCAGTACCAGCGCATTCTTCTCACCTCGAGGTGTGGGGACCACCATGATGATTTCACGCACGCCGGCCACATGGGCAGGAATCGCGTTCATCAGCACGCTCGACGGATACGCCGCCTTGCCGCCGGGTACGTAGATGCCCACGCGGTCCAGCGGCGTGACTTTCTGGCCCAGCAAAGTGCCGTCTTCGTCGCGGTAGTTCCAGCTCTCGCCCGTGGCCTTCTTCTGGGCCTCGTGGTAGCCGCGCACCCGCCGGGCGGCAGCTTCGAGAGCCGCCTTTTGCGCACCGGGCAGCGAATCGAACGCCACCTTCAGTTCACTCTGCGTCAGCTCCAGCGCCTGCATCGATGCAGCACTCAGACCATCAAAGCGCAGGGTGTACTCCAGCACCGCCGCGTCGCCGCGCTGCCGCACGTCGGCCAGGATCTCGGCAACGCGCTGTTCGATGGCCGCATCGGCATCGGCTGACCAGTGCAACCGCGCTTTGAAATCGGCCTCGAACGTGGCGTCAACGGTTGAAAGACGGACGGGGGTGGCGGTGATGGTCATGGCAGTCAGGGCTTTTCGATCGCGCGGGCAAACGCATCGATGATGGCGCGAATAGGCGCCTGCTTGAGTTTGAGCGCAGCCTGGTTCACGACCAGTCGCGAGCTGATGTCCATGATGCACTCGACTTCGACCAGATGGTTGGCCTTGAGCGTGTTGCCAGTGGACACCAGGTCCACGATGGCATCGGCCAGGCCGGTCAGTGGCGCCAGTTCCATGCTGCCGTAGAGCTTGATCAAATCGACATGAACGCCCTTGGCGGCAAAGAACTCCCGCGCAATCGCCACGTACTTGGTCGCGACGCGCAGGCGTGAGCCCTGTCTGACCGCGCAGGCGTAGTCAAAGTCGGCACGCACGGCCACGCTGATACGGCATTTCGCAATTTGCAGGTCCAGCGGCTGGTACAGGCCGTCGCTGCCATGCTCCAGCAAAGTGTCCTTTCCCGTGATGCCCAGATCGGCCCCGCCGTATTGCACATACGTGGGCACATCCGTGGCGCGCACCACCAGCACGCGAATGCCAGGCTGATTGGTGTCCAGAATCAGCTTGCGGGATTTTTCCGGATCGTCCAGCACCTCGATGCCGGCGGCCCGGAGCAGGGGCAGGGTTTCTTCGAAGATGCGGCCCTTTGAGAGCGCAATGGTGATCAATTTGCCGGTCATTTGATTCGCTCGATATCCGCGCCGATGCCGCGCAGTTTGGCTTCCATCTGGTCGTAGCCGCGGTCCAGGTGGTAGATGCGGTCCACGACCGTCTCGCCCTCGGCCACCAGTCCGGCGATCACCAGGCTGGCCGAGGCGCGCAGGTCGGTCGCCATCACGGTAGCGCCCGACAGGGCCCGCACGCCCTCGACCACCGCCACCTTGCCGTCGATCTGGATGTGCGCTCCCAGGCGCACCAATTCATTGACGTGCATGAAACGGTTTTCGAAAATCGTCTCGGTCACCTTGCTGACACCCTGCGCAATGCAATTGAGCGCCATGAACTGGGCCTGCATGTCGGTCGGAAAACCGGGGTATTCGGTGGTCCGGAAGCTGATGGCCTGCAGGTAGTCGAATGCCGGTGATGCGGCCTGGACGCGAATGCCATCTGATCCGAGGTCGGTGATGTTGACACCGGCTTCGAGCAACTTGTCGATGACAGCGTCCAGATGGTCGGCACGCCCATGGCGCAACACGACATCGCCACCCGCAGCGGCCACCGCACACAGGAAAGTGCCAGCCTCGATGCGGTCCGCCACCACCGCATGTTCGCAGCCGTGCAGTCTTTCAACACCCTGAATACGGATCCGGCTGGTGCCGTGGCCTTCGATCTTCGCGCCCATCTTGATGAGCATTTCGGCCAGGTCGGCAATTTCAGGCTCCTGGGCTGCGTTTTCCAGAACCGTTTCACCCTCGGCCAGCGATGCGGCCATCAGGAAATTTTCGGTGCCGGTCACCGTCACCATGTCGGTGGCGATGCGTGCGCCCTTGAGCCGTGTCCAGCCTTCAGGCAACCGGGCGATCATGTAGCCGTGCTCGACCGTGATCTCCGCCCCCATGGCCTGCAGGCCCTTGATGTGCTGGTCCACCGGCCGAGAGCCAATCGCGCACCCCCCCGGCAGCGAGACTGTCGCTTCGCCAAAGCGCGCGAGCAGGGGCCCCAGCGCCAGGACCGAAGCGCGCATGGTCTTGACCAGTTCGTAGGGCGCCTCGGGGTTGATGGGGCTGGCGGCGTGCAACGTCATGCCGCCGCGTTCGCCGTGGGTCTGGGTCTTGACACCCATGTTGTCCAGCAGGCGACGCATCGTGGCCACGTCCTGCAGCCGGGGCACATTGGTCAGCGTGACCGGCTCCGCAGTCAGCAAGGCGGCGCACAGCTCGGGCAGTGCGGCGTTCTTGGCGCCGGAGATCAGGACCTCGCCACGTAGCTGGCGACCCCCGCGAATGATGAGTTTGTCCATGAAGCGTCAGATGTTGCGCGGGTCAGCTGAAATCAGCGGGCATCAGCGGGAAGGGCCGCCCACTCGGCCGGCGTATAGGTTTTCATCGACAGGGCATGAACCTCGTCTGTCTGCATCCTGGCGCCCAGCGTGGCATAGACACGCTGGTGACGCGCAATGGCGCGGCGGCCCTCGAAATCGGGTGAAACGATCGTGGCATACCAATGGCGTCCGTCACCCTCCAGAGTGAGATGCTCGCACGGCAGGCCCGCGGCAATGATGGATTTGAGTTCTTCAGCAGTCATCAGGTTTCAGCCCCGGATCTTGTAGCCGGTGCGCAGCAAGTGCACGGCAATGGCGCTCACGGCGAGCAGTGTCGTTCCCACAATGCCCAGGCTGAGCCAGGGCGATACATCGCTGACACCGAAAAAGCCAAAGCGGAACCCGTCAATCATGTAGAAAAACGGGTTCAGGTGGCTGATTCCTTGCCAGAACGGCGGGAGTGAGTGGATCGAATAGAACACGCCGGAGAGAAAGGTCATCGGCATGATGATGAAATTCTGGAAAGCCGCCATCTGGTCGAACTTGTCCGCCCACAAGCCGGCGATCACGCCCAGAGCGCCAAGCAGGGCCGCGCCCAGCACCGCAAACAACAGCGTCCAGACCGGCGCGACAAACGTGGGCAGACCAAAAAATGACGTTGCGGCGAGCACGCCGAGCCCCACCAGCAGTCCGCGGGCCACCGACGAGCCCACGTAGGCGAAGAACCAGCTCCAGTGCGACAGCGGCGTGAGCAGCAGGAACACCAGGCTGCCCATGATCTTGCTCTGGACCAGGCTGGATGAACTGTTGGCAAACGCGTTCTGCAGCACGCTCATCATCACCAGACCCGGTACCAGGAACGCGGTGTAGCTCACCTGCCCGAAGATCTTCACATGGTCTTCCAGAACGTGGCCGAAGATCAGCATGTACAAAACGGCCGTCAAAACCGGCGCGGCCACGGTCTGGAAGCTGACCTTCCAGAAACGCAGCACCTCCTTGTACAACAAGGTTTGCCAGCCGCTCATGGAGTGGCCCCCACGCTTGTCGCTTCGCGTACTGCGCTGCCCCCCGAGGGGGCCTTCGCGTCTAGGGCCGGCCCGTCGCCGCTCAAGGCCTTGCCGCCCATCACGTCCAGGAACACGTCTTCGAGATCGGCCTTGCGGATCTCGATGTCTTCGGCCTGCAGGCCGGCTTCACGGATTGCAGCCAGGTACTGTTCCACCTCGCGTGCATTGTGGGCGGGAAGTTGCACAATCCGACCCGTAATCCGCGCTTTTCCAGCGAGAAATGGAGGTAGTTCGCTATCAATCTTGAAACGAAGCACATTGCTCGAAGCGGACTTGAGCAGATCGACCATTTTCGACAACGCCACCACCCGCCCCTGCTTGAGCATGGCGATCCGCCCGCACAGCGCTTCGGCTTCTTCAAGGTAGTGTGTGGTCAGAAGCACGGTATGGCCCTGCTTGTTGAGCCTGGCAATGAACTGCCACAGGGTCTGGCGCAACTCCACGTCCACGCCCGCCGTCGGCTCGTCCAGCACGATCACCGGCGGCTTGTGCACCAGCGCCTGGGCCACCAGCACGCGTCGCTTCATGCCGCCCGAAAGCTGGCGCATGTTGGCGTTGGCCTTGTCGGCCAGTCCCAGGCTGTCGAGCAACTCGTCGATCCAGTCGTCGTTGTGCTTGACGCCGAAATAGCCCGACTGGAAACGAAGCGCCTCGCGCACATTGAAAAACGGGTCGAACACCAGTTCCTGGGGCACCACGCCAAGCCGGCGCCGCGCCAAGGCGTAATCGACCTGCACGTCATGTCCCTGCACAAGCACCCGACCACTGGTCGCACGCGACAGGCCGGCCAGAATACTGATCAGGGTGGTCTTTCCCGCGCCGTTCGGCCCGAGCAAACCGAAGAATTCGCCCTCTTCGATGTTGAAGCTGACGTCATCGAGCGCTTTGAGGGCTTGCCCCGTCCCGCCACGGGCTGCCGGGAAGGTCTTGGAGACAGACTGAAAAGAGATGGCAGGCATGGAAGCCCCCGATTTTAAGGGCTGAGGGCGCCGTCGGGCGAAGGTGCCGCGAACCGACCGCCTGGTGGCGCCGCTCAAGACGCCGTGACCATCAGGTCCGCAACGCCATAAAGTCCCGCCAATTGCAACAGCTTGGCAGAGAGTCCGTGCACCACAAACGACTTTCCGGCAACCAGACTTTCCCTGCGGCAGGCCAGCAAGACCGCGATGGCGGACGAATCAAACTGCACCAGCGCGCTGGCATCGACCACCACTTCGGACTGGGTCTGGGCACGCAGACCCTGAAGCAACATCGCGAGGCAGGCCGTGGCCTGCTGCAGCGTCAATTCAGCGGGAAGGACCAGCATCGGGAGACCTTCAGACCTTCTTCGCGTTGGCCTTGTTCCGGTCGGCCAGCGTCGTGATCAGCCCGTCCATGCCGCGGGCATTGATTTCCTGGGCGAACTGGCCACGGTAGGTATCGACCAGCCAGACCCCAAGCACGTTCAGGTCGTAGATCTTCCATCCTGCGCCCTGCGAGGGCGTCTTTACGAGCCGGTAATCCAGTTGGATGGGTTCACCACGGCCCCTTATTTCAGTACGCACCACCAGTTCCTTGTCTTCGGGCGACGCCCGCAAGGGCTTCATGGCCACTTCCTGGTCGCTGACCTGCGCCAGGGCGCCGGCATAAGTGCGCACCAGCAGGATCTTGAATTCGTCCTGCAGGCGTTTTTGCTGCTCGGGCGTTGCCTTACGCCACGCGGGCCCGGCGGCCGACGCGGTCATGCGCTGGAAGTCGACGTTGGGCATGATCTTGCTGTCCACCAAAGCGATCACTTGCGGGAGATTGCCCGACTGCAGGGATTTGTCGGCCTTGATGGTGTCGAGGACATCCGTGGACAGACGCTTGATCAAGGCGTCTGGCGCTTCGTCCGCGGCGAAAGCTGCGGGCGCTGCAAGCAGCACCAATAGCGCCACGAAGGCGCTCAAAAGGCCGGACAAAAATTGGAAATTGCGATGGTTCATGCTGGGATCTGACTCGCGGACATCGCCGCAGGACTTGAATTATGTCTGGGAGTGCGCACCGGGGCGGTGACTGCTGAAAAAGCCCCCTGCACCATGAACGTCTCAGGGCTTGTCAGCGGGAGCTTCGGGTGCCTGCGGCGTCTCCGTCTCCTCCTCCGGGGGCGGCGATCCATCGTAAATATCGTTGCGCCGCTTTTGCAGGAAGACGTCGCGGCTGAACACATACTTGTCGAGCGCGGACTCCTCCAGCATTTCGCCCGCCCGCAGGTAGTTTGCGCGCTTGTCAACGGCATTCAGTGCAGCCAGGCTGTTGCGCAGGCTGACGGGGTTGACCCAGGTCACCGGGTAACCAAAGCTGTCGGCTGGCGTGGCGATGGCATCGCGCAGGCTTGACGGCCCGAAAAACGGCAACACCAGGTACGGTCCGGTCGGAATGCCCCAGAGCCCCAAGGTCTGGCCAAGATCCTCCGTGCGCGGCTCTATGCCAATGTCAGTGGCGACATCCAGCAAGCCGCCCAGTCCCAGAAACGTATTGACGAGAATCCGGAAGTAGCTTTCAACAGCCCCCCTGGGTTTTGCCTGAAGCACGTTGTTCACCAACGACCAGGCGTCCCCCATGTTGTTGAAGAAATTGGTGACTCCGGAACGTACCAGCCGGGGCGTGACGGCCTTGTAGGCCACGGCGACAGGTTTGAAGGCGACTTCATCGAAGGTTTCGTTGAACTCAAAAATGCCCCTGTTCATGGGTTCCCAGGGATCGCGCGGGTCGGCCCCTGGCCTGGTGGTGGCACAACCCGCCAGGAACAGCGCGACGGCGCCGGCCACCAACCACATTCCACACCGCTGGAAAAAGGGTCGAAAACCCGCTGCGCTCGAATCTGTATTCACTTCTTCTTTCCCACCGGGGTCGCGCTGTTGCCGGCCGGCGCGCTGCCACCCTCTGCCGCTTTGTTGAACAGGAACTGGCCAATCAGGTTTTCCAGCACCACGGCCGACTGGGTCGAACTCAGACTGTCGCCAGCCGCCAGCATCTTTTCGTCCGCACCCGCCTCGATGCCGACGTACTGTTCACCCAACAGTCCACTGGTGAGAACCTTCAGGGAGCTGTCTTTCGGAAAGGCATAGCGGCTCTCCAGCGCCAGGGTGACTTTCGCCTGGAATGACTTGTCATCAAAGGCAATGGACTCCACGCGGCCAATCACCACGCCGGCGCTCTTGACCGCTGCCTTGGGCTTCAGGCCGCCGATGTTGTCGAATTTGGCAGTGACACGGTAATCCGACTGAAAGCTCAGGCTCAGCAGATTCGCTGACTTGAGGGCCAGAAAAAGGATGGCGACCAGGCCCACCATTACGAACAAACCCACCCACACGTCATTTCTGGAACGCTGCATGAAGCTCTCCTAAATACTGAACATCATGACGGTCAGGACGAAGTCCAGACCCAGAACCGACAGCGAAGACACCACCACGGTTCGCGTGGTCGCCCTGGACACGCCTTCCGGCGTCGGCTGTGCCTCATACCCCTGCAACAGTGCGATGAACGTCACCGCAATGCCAAAAACGAAGCTCTTGATGACGCCGTTGCCGACATCGCTCCATACATCGACGCCGCCCTGCATCTGGCTCCAGAACGCGCCGGAATCGATGCCAATCAGCAACACGGCCACCACGTACCCGCCAAGAATACCCACGGCACTGAACACGGCAGCCAGCAGGGGCATGGCGATCACTCCCCCCCAGAAACGTGGTGCCAGAATTCGCTGCACCGGGTCAACCGCCATCATTTCCATGGCACTGAGTTGCTCACCCGCTTTCATCAGTCCAATCTCGGCCGTGAGCGAAGTACCGGCCCGCCCGGCAAACAACAGCGCTGTGATGACCGGGCCCAGTTCGCGAGCCAGACTCAACGCCACCAGCAGTCCGACAGCCTCGGACGAGCCATAACGCTGCAGGGTGTAGTAACCCTGCAGCCCAAGCACAAAACCGACGAACAGGCCGGACACCGAGATGATCGCCAGTGAATAGTTGCCAAGGAAAAAAATCTGGTCGCGCACCAGCCCGAATCGCTTGAAGGCGGCGCCAAACAAGCGCACCAGACGCAGCAACAACCGGGCACCATGGCCCCAGTCCGCCAACAACTGGCGGGTGGCAAAGCCCACATCGGCCGGCTTGATCCAGCTCATGGCCTGACTCCGCAGAAGTCCTGCTCGATCGGCGGTGCAGGATAGTGGAAATGCACCGGTCCGTCGCTCTGGCCACTGACAAACTGGTGCACCAGAGGGTCCGTGCTGTTGCGCACCTGATCAGGCGTTCCCTGCGCTGCAATCTTGCCGTTGGCCAGCACGATGACCTGATCGGCAATCTGAAAAGTCTCGTCGAGGTCGTGCGACACCACGATGCTGGTCAGCCCCATGGCGTCGTTCAGCTGCCGAATCAGGCGCGCCGCGGTGCCCAGCGCAATCGGGTCCAAGCCGGAAAAAGGCTCGTCGTACATGACCAGTTCAGGGTCCAGCGCAATGGCCCTGGCCAGGGCCACGCGCCGCGCCATGCCCCCGGAAACCTCCGATGGCATCAGGTCACGCGCCCCCCGCAGGCCCACGGCATTGAGCTTGAGCAACACCACGTCGCGGATCAGGGCTTCTGACAGGTCCGTGTGTTCACGCAAGGGAAATGCGACGTTTTCGAACACACTGAGATCCGTAAACAGGGCGCCGAACTGAAACAGCATGCCCATGCGCCGGCGTGCCAGGAGCAGTTCCTGCCGATCCATGGTGCCCACGTCCCGCGCCGAATCGTTCCCGGCCTGACCCTGCAGCAGCACCTGCCCCTGCTGGGCCTTCCACTGACCTCCAATGAGTCGCAATAGCGTGGTCTTGCCCCCGCCGGAGGCCCCCATCAGCGCGGTCACCCTGCCTCGGGGAATTCGCAGTGATACATCGTCCAGAATGACCCGCTCCCCGTACCCGAAGGTCAGGTTTCGCAGTTCAACGAGGGCGTCGTTATTGTTGGGGTTCATGAAAACAAAAGCCGGACAGGCCCCGGCTTTTTGCATGATACGGGATTCAGGTAAACCCTGAGCCCCCCTGTTTGAATGGGTCAGCGCGGCAGATCGCTGAAGCCCATCAGGAATTCATCCACCGACCGGGCGGCCTGGCGCCCCTCCCGGATCGCCCACACCACCAGCGACTGGCCGCGACGCATGTCGCCCGCAGCGAATACCTTGGGCACATTCGTGGCGTAGCCGTCCATGAAGTCGGTCGTCGCCTTGGCGTTGCCCCGGGCATCCCTTTCGACCCCAAAGCCTTCGAGGATGGACGCCACCGGATTCACGAAGCCCATGGCCAGCAGCACAAGATCGGCCTTGTAGGTCTTCTCGGTGCCGGCAATTTCGAC
>Ga0209254_10004365_pt1 | contig 12972 bp, 13 predicted proteins | sample FrelakmetDIP11DI_FD_187148 | JGI IMG/M metagenome (GOLD analysis project Ga0209254, IMG submission 187148) | Freshwater lake sediment microbial communities from the University of Notre Dame, USA, for methane emissions studies - DIP11 DI (SPAdes)... | ecosystem: Environmental > Aquatic >...
TTCACTACCCTGTTGTTGGTGGCCGCTCTGGAATCCGCGCAGCCAGGCGACAGATTATTGGCGGCCTTTTATGGCGATGGCGCGGACGTACTGTCAATCGACGTGTTGGTATCCGGCTTTACCCCTCGCCACAGCATCGCCTGGTACCTCGCGCGAGGCAGGGCCCTGCGCTCCTACGACAGCTACCTCAAGTCACGTCACCTCGATGCGACCGAGCACGACCGGCGTGGCGGCGAAGGCGTTCCGGCTACCATTCACTTCCGGGAACGGGATTCCGATATCAGCTTTCTCGGGCAGCGTTGTACGCAGTGCGGCACCCTGCACTTTCCGGCCTGTCGTGTCTGCTACAGTTGCTGTGCCAAAGACCAGTTTGAGGCGGAGCGCCTGTCCGATAGGCAGGGCAGGGTCATGAGCTACAGCTTTGATTACTTTTTTCCCAGCCCCGAGCCACCGGTCATCGTGGGTATGTGCGAGGTGGACAACGGCGCACGGGTCTACCTGCAAATGACGGATGCCACCACGGACATGTTGCGCTGTGACCTGCCGGTCGAGTTTGTCTTCAGGAAAATCCATGATGCGGGCAACAAGCCCAACTATTTCTGGAAGAGCCGCCCGGTTATCGATGCACAGGCTAATACCACAACGGAGGCGGCCGCGTGAGCACCGGTATCAGGGACAAGGTTGCTATTGTCGGAGTGGGTTGCTGCAAGTTTGGCGAGAATTGGCACCAGAGTCCCGAGGATATGATCGTCGAGGCGGCCTATGAGGCCTATACTGATGCTGGCATTGACGATCCGCAGGCACAGATCGACGCCGTCTTCTGTGGTTCGGTCTATCCCTCGCGGGGGACGGCGGAAGTCGCGGAATCCCTGAAACTGTTCGAGCGTCCGGTGTCACTGGTACAGAATTACTGTGCTACCGGTACTGATGCCTTTCGCTACGGCGTCGCGGCGGTCGCCGCGGGGATGCACGACACGGTGCTGGTGGTGGGTTATGACAAACCTAAGGATCGGGGCGTGTCGGGACCGAGCATCCATATGAACACGGCGCGCGGCTTGCCCATGACGCCCGCGGGTTGGTTTTCGCTGTGTTGCGCGCGCTATTTCGAGACTTACGGCGCGGGGCGGGAAGACCTGGCGCGCATAGCGGTGAAGAATCATCACAACGGCACTCTGGCGCCCAAGTCCATGCTGAAAAAGGAAATCACCGTGGCGGACGTCATGAACGCGCGCATGATCTCCTGGCCGTTCACGCTGTACGATTGCGCGGCCCAGTCCGACGGTGCTGCTGCGGCGATTATCACGCGCAGCAATCTGGCAAAAAATTATCGCGACGATCCGGTGTACGTGAAGGGCGTGAGTATTGCCCTGTCCGCCAATCCGCAGTCCGACCCGACCTTCGACTTTCTCGCCTGGAAGCCCACGCTGGCCGCAGCCAGGGATGTGTACAAGCAGGCGGGTATCACCAATCCCATGCAGCAGATTCACCTGGCGCAGGTGCACGACTGTTTCACCATGACAGAATTGCTGACTTATGAGGATCTGGGATTTATCGCAAAAGGTTCCGCCAGCGAACACATCACCAGTGGTACTTTCGCGCTGGACGGCGAGCTGCCAGTGAATACCGATGGCGGATTAAAGACATTCGGCCATCCAACCGGGGCTACTGGAGTGCGCATGCTCTACGAGAATGTATTGCAGCTGCAGGGTCGAGCGGGAGCGCGCCAGGTAAAGGGCGCGACTATGGCACTCAGTCACAATCTCGGCGGCGCACCGCAGACCTGTGGCCTGGCCATCCTGGGTATCGAATAGCGCGCACACGAGGATAGCACGCAGTATGTACGAGTATATTGAATACGACGTCACCGACAACATCGCGACCGTTTTTCTCAATCGCCCGGCGAAGAAAAACGCCTACACGCCGCACATGGGTATGGAGATCGTGGCCGCCATGGAAGCAGCCATGGCAGATAGCAACGTGCGTGTCGTCATTCTCACCGGGCGCGGCGATGCATTTTGCGGCGGCGTGGACCTTGAATTCCTGCGCGCGCACATGGTCGGCGAGGACACTGGCCCCGGGCCAAAATTGGGTGAAGAGCATCTGGTCAACGGCTGGCCGCTGGAGCTGGTCGCTTACCCCAAGCCGGTCATTGCAGCGATCAACGGCGCGGCCTATGGCGTCGGTGTCACCATGACTCTGGGTTGCGACGTGCGCTATGCCGCGGCCGGCGCCACGCTGGGACTGAATTTCACCACACTGGGTGTGCTGCCCGGACTGGGCAGTACCCATCATCTGCCGCAACTGGTGGGTGTGGGTAAGGCCATGGAACTCGTGCTCAGTGGCGCCAGGATTTCCGCTGAGGAGGCGTTCGCGACCGGTTTGGTGCAACGGTTGTGCGCGCCGGGCGAGGTGTACAGCGAGGCAAGAAACCTCGCGCTGGCCATGGCGAAGGTAAAGCCCGCAGTGTTGGCCGCTGCCAAAAAAGCCCTGCGCCTGGGCGCGACGTCTTCCCTGCAAGAGGCTATCGCCACGGAAAAAGTCCTCAGCCGTGATATCCGCAACGTGCGGCCCGACGCGACGTGAAGCTGGCATTTTCCGCTCAGGACGAGGCGTTTCGGGAAGAGTTGCTCGTCTTCCTGGAGCAGCACTGTCCGCCGCAGGCGCGCACCACCCGCGATATGATTGGCTCGGATGACGTTGATGCCAATGGAGTGATGGTGATCCCGCAGTGGGCGAGAGAGTGGCAGGCCACACTGTTCGACCACGGTTGGATGATCCCGTCCTATCCGCGCGAACTTGGTGGCCGTGACGCGACGCCGATCCAGACCATGCTGTACCTGGAGGCATTGGCACAGCGCGGCATCTGCCGTTCTTTACACTTTGGAGGTTACGCCATTGTGGCGCCGTCCTTGCTGGAGTTTGGCAACGCACAGCAGAAAGCACTGGTGCCTGCGGCCATTCGCGGCGACACCGTGTGGTGTATTGGCATGTCGGAACCGGGCGCTGGCTCGGACCTCGCCGCGTTGGCGACGCGCGCAGACGACAAGGGCGATTACTTTATGGTCAACGGGCAAAAGGTCTGGACCAGCTATGCCATGGTCGCCTCCCAATGTTTTTGTTACGTCCGCACGGACCGGGACGCGCCGAAACACCGCGGGATTTCCCTGTTGATCATTGATATGCAGTCACCGGGAGTCGAGGTGCGTCCACTGCGGCACATCACTGGCCAGGCCGAGTTCGCCGAGGTATTTTTTACCGACGTTCAGGTACCCCGCGATAACCTCGTGGGTGAGTTGCATGGGGGTTGGCGTATCACGATGGGAGCGCTGGCCCACGAGCGCGGCGGACTATGGGTAGAGGGCGTGGCGGGTTGTCTGCGCGCGGTTGATGACATTATCACCATGGTCAAGCGGCTGGGGTTGCAGCATGACGCGAGTATTACCGGCAGGGTCGCCAGACTGTACTCCCAGTCCCGCAGCTTGCGCGCGATGGGCTGGAAGGGTTTCGCGTCCTTTGCCCAGGGCAGCAGCGCCCCGGAACACTACTATATGAAGGTTGCCATGGCGGAGTTGCAACAAACGCTCTATGAACTGGGCATGGATTTACAGGGCGCTGGTCTGGCGATTACCGATCGGGCAGTTGCCCAGGAAGGCGGTCGCTGGCAGGCCGCGTTTTTCAATGCCCTGGCGGCTACCATCGGCGGTGGTACCTCCGAGATTCAGCGCAATGTCATCGCCCAGCAGGTCCTGGGCCTGCCCCGGGCTTGAGGCGCAACTGACGTGGATTTTTCCCTGACCGAAGAGCAGCGCATTATCCAGCAAACCGCGCGGGGACTGCTGGCCAGGGAGTGCCCGTTGGCGCTGGTCAGGTCTGCCTGGGAGAACCCCGCAGCGGCGCTACCGCTGTGGCAGGATCATCTGCGTGATTGGCTGGTGTTGGCAGAGCAGTCGCTGGCAGATACCACGCTGTTCATGCACGAGTATGGCCGAGCGCTGGTGCCGGGTGTGTTTTTTTCCTCGCTGTTGGCTGCCCATGCCGCCAGCACGGTGGGTCATATGTTGTCCGGTGCAGCAACTGTCGCGGTGGCGGCATCCGACGGTTACTGGACGCCCAATGAGGAGGCGACCAAGCATTTTGTGCCATCTGCCGGGCAGGTGGAACACGTGGTGGTGGTCAGTGGCTCGCCACAGACCCCGCGCGTCGCCATCGTAGCCGCCGCGCAACTTGCCGTGACGGAAGTGGAGCATATGGATCGTTTGCGTCCACACTACCGCGTTCAGTCGGATGGCATCGACACGGGTCATGCCATCAGTCCCATGGCGTGGCAACAGGTGGTGCACCGCGCGCTGGTAACGACAGCGGCAGAGTTGGTCGGGGTGGGGCGCTACCTGCTCGACAGCGCCGTGGAGTATGCGAAGCAGCGACAGCAGTTTGGTCGGCCCATCGGCTCCTTCCAGGGACTGCAATGGCAGCTGGTGGATACTGCACTGGAACTCGAAAGAGCGGCAGCTGCGGTGTCCTGGGCCGCCATGTGCGTGGATGCCGATGCAGCAGAAGCGCCTCATGCCGCGCACAGCGCCAAGCTGGAGGCTGGCAGTGCGGCCCGGCGCTGTGCCCGCACCAGCCTGCAGGTACACGGTGGTATCGGCTATACCTGGGAACACGGGCTGCACTACTGGCTGCGACGAGCGTACGCCGGGGATGCGTTTATGGGGCCCTCGGACTATCACGCCCGCTGCCTGGCTGATTTGTTGTTTGCGGCGTAGCGAGCGCGTCGCGTGGCAGGGGAAGATCTAGAGGGTATTGTTTAAAAAGTTGTTGTATTTATCGTAACCATGCTTTGAGGAGGAAGAGAGATGAATTTGCAGGAGTATATAGGCAAGCCTACGGGTGCCGGTACCGTCCATGTGGAGCGCGGCTCCGTCAGTCGTTTTGCGCATGCGGTGACGGATGCCAATCCGGTGTATCACGACCTCAGGGCAGCGCAGGCAGCGGGTTTTGACGCGCCGCCTGCGCCCCCCACGTGGACGTTTTCCTCGGGCTTTCTCGGCACCTGGCCAGAAGACCAGCCAGCTGATCCCACTGGTGGCGAGGGCAGTCCGATGATGAAAATCATGCGTGAACTGATGAAAAATGGCGGCCTGGTGTTACACGGCGAGCAGGAGTTTCGCTATCACCAGTTAGTGCAGTGCGGTGCTGTCCTGCATTGGCAGGGAAAAATCACGGACATTTACACCAAGGAGTCGAAGGGTAAGGTAATGACCTTCATCGTGATGGAGAATGTGTTCAGAAACCAGGCCGGTGAACCCGTGGTGACGGAGATATTCAATTTAATTCACCGCGGCAAATAACCTGAAAATTGAAACTGCATAGTGGAAGGAATGACCATGAGTAAAATCACCCCGAAATTGAAGTACGAGGCAATATCCGCAGGCGATGAAGCTCCTGTCGTCAGCCACCAACTCACACGCACCGACCTGGTAAGGTATGCCGGTGCCTCCGGCGATTTCAACCCCATGCACACCGATGAAGTAGCGGCAAAAGAAGCCGGCCTGCCCAGCGTGTTCGGCCACGGCATGTTTTCCATGGGGCTGCTGGGCCGCGCAGTGACGGACTGGGCCGGCGTTGGCAACCTCAAGGTTTATGGTGTGCGCTTCACCAAGCAGACATGGCCCGGTGAAACTCTCAGCACACGGATTGTGGTCAGTGGCAAGGAGGAGACCGCCGAGGGCAGGATCATCATCGCGGAACTGGCGCTGCTGAACCAGAATGGCGAAGTGAAACTGAGCGGCACGACCCGCGTACTGGCAGCGTAAGCACAAGGAGAAAGACAATGGCGAATTTTGGACGGGTGTTTGTTATCGGCGTTGCCATGACTGACTTCAAGCGCTGTGAGACCGGTATCAAGGAGCTTGCGCAAGCCGCGGCTACCGCTGCTCTCAGGGACGCGAACATGCAGTACGACAGTATTGAACAGGCTTACTGCGGCTATATCAGCGGTATGAGCACGCTGGGGCAGCAGTCCCTGTACGGTATCGGCATGACGGGGATTCCCGTGTTCAACGTGCACAACAACTGCTCTACCGGTTCCACGGCTCTGTACCTTGCCTACAATGCGGTAAGGGCCGGGTTGAACGACTGTGTGCTGGCGCTGGGCTTTGAAAAAATGCAGAAAGGCGCGCTGGAGAACCAGCTGCCCGGGCTGGAGGAGATTGCCAGGGACACGGCAAAGGAAAAGAAGGCGCCCATTGCCGCCCGCCTGTTTGGCGATGCAGGGCGTGACCATATGCACAAATACGGCACGAAGGCGGAGACCTTTGCCAAAATCGCCGTAAAAAACCATCTGCACTCGGTGAATAACCCGCGCTCTCAGTACCAGGAAGCGTGCACCCTGCAGGAAGTGCTGGCGTCGCGCATGATCCACGATCCACTGACTCTGCTGCAGGCCTGTCCCACCAGTGACGGTGCTGCCGCTGCCGTTGTCGTGTCGGAGGAGTGGCTGCGCAAGCACCCGCATCCCGGCGCAGTAGAAATCGCCGCCATGGCGCTGGCGACTGATCGTATGGAAGATTACAGTCGCGGGCCGATAGGCAGCGTCGGTATCGGGATGTGTGAGCGCGCCGCACAGGAGGTCTACGAGCTGTCCGGTATCGGTCCGGAGGACGTACAGGTGATCGAACTGCACGATTGTTTCAGTACAGCTGAACTGATCGCCTACGAGGGCCTGGGTCTGTGCGGTGTGGGAGAGGGCGAGCGACTGGTCGAGGACGGTGCCTGCACCTACGGCGGCAACTGGGTGGTCAACCCGTCGGGCGGCTTGTTGTCCAAGGGCCATCCCATCGGCGCTACCGGATTGGCGCAGTGTGCGGAACTGGTCTGGCAACTGCGGGGACAGGCGCAGAAACGGCAGGTGGATAATGTTCAGGCGGCGCTGCAGCACAACCTCGGCCTCGGCGGCGCCTGTGTCGTGGCGATGTACAGGAATGCCTGAACACATCCCCTGTGCGCGCCGCGCTATCGACCTGCGCGCATCCGTTCGCAGCGTGGTGGCGTGGCTGGAGGATGATTTTCACCATTTCGGTATAGAGATGCGACACGACGGTGAGAAGGTCATTGCGGTGGACGGCCAGGCGGCGCGTTTCCCCCGGGACACCTGTCCCGGTGCCGTCGGGATTTTGCAGGAAGTGGTAGGCATGTCGCTGGATAAGCGCGCCACGGCGCTGGGCCAGTACACGAATATGCGCATGCACTGCACTCACCTGTATGACCTGTTGGGCCTGGCGATTGCCCATGCGGCCTGTGGCCGCGAGCACCGGCGGTACGAAGCCATGGTGCCGGATAGGGAGCCCCTCGATAGTACGAATGCGTACAGCCGCGTCGGTGGACGCACTGCACCTCGGTTATATCGCGATGGGCAGCTGGTGATGAGCTGGGAGGTGGAAGGTAACCTGATCACCGGGCCAGCGCCGTATGCCGGTATCTCCATGGGGCGTGGTTTCCGGGAGTGGACGGAAACCCTGGAGATAGATCAGGCCGAAGCCGCCCATGTGTTGCGGCGCGCGGCACTCATTGCCCTGGGACGTCTAGTTGACCTGCAGGCACTGCCTCCTGAAGCTGTGAAGGAGACTGTAGGTGTATGCCATAGCTATCAGCCGGAAGTCGTGCGCCGGTCCAGTCGGATGCTGGCCTCGACCAGGGACTACTCCGATAATCCGCAGGGCCTGCTGCTTAACATCGATTGATCGCAATCGGGTGGGCCCGCAAAGCGGGGGGCTCGAATATCCCCCATCGTACCCTTCGCGACAAGCCCGTCCTGCTTGCGGCCTGTTCAGCGTCGACAAGGAAGGTTAAATTTTACCGCAAGCGGCTGTAACCGTCGCCAGTTCTGAAGCATAGGTTTAGTCCCTGAACACCTCCAAACGGACATTCCTTTGTGTGCAGGGAGAACCCTGGACTCCACGCGCAATCTTGGGACCACATTGGGTGTCGATGGTGCAGGCGCCCGTCGTCCAGTTTTCCCCCAGCGAAAGCCAGGTTATTCGGGAAACGTTACCCGCCTGTTCACCGGCTTGTGTAACGCAGCCACCATACACTTGTTCTATGTCATCAAAATCGATTCTGGCGTTTTGAATCACACCTTTAATTGATAGCGCCAACAATTGCGTGGCATGAAAAACACTGAGATCTCCCACAACTGGTTTGCCGCGTGCAATCGGCGTGCGAACAGCTTCGACAATAGCGGCTTCGTTCATGGATGCGACTTCGCGCCTGATACTGACATATACAAGAGGTGAAATTGGAGTGGCAATTCAGCAGGTTTCACGCTTTTCCTTTTTTTCTCGCAGCTACTTTTGGTTCTAGAAGCATGTTGCCTGTCGCGGCCTTTCCTTGTTCGCTAACAAAAACCTGATCCTGCCAATTTGGCCCCATGTGGCTTTCAATATATTCGCGTATAAATTTCCGAATCAGCTGGGAAGGAGTTACATCGTCCAGATCACAGAGCTTTTCAAATACTTCCTTTTTTCTGGGATCGATCAGGAGCGTGAATCGGGCGGTACGGTTTTCCATAAGGATACATTCACAATAAACATGATAACTAAATTATAATATAAAACGTATATGGTTAGTATATAATTGTGTCTCAATATTGGTTTCAATCATCTCATGGGAACTGATTTGTGGCACATCGGGCGCATTTGTTTTCCCTTCGCATCGGCCACGCCCTGCGTGATGTGTGCTGTGGGGATGAGCCTTACACTGTGGCTCGCTTGCAAAAAGATGTGCTGGCGGGGATAACCGTTGGGATTATCGCTATCCCTCTGGCCATGGCATTGGCGATAGCGAGCGGGGTTGCACCACAGTATGGTTTATACACTGCAATCATTGGCGGTTTTGTCATTGCGCTTACCGGCGGCAGTCGATACAGCGTATCAGGTCCAACTGCAGCTTTCGTAGTCCTGCTCTATCCGATTGCCCACCTCTACGGACTCGCCGGTCTGGTTCTGGCCACTATCATGGCGGGCCTGATGTTGGTTGCCATGGCCTACGCCCGCCTTGGCCGCTTCATTGAATATATTCCTGAGTCAGTAACGCTGGGATTCACCGGTGGCATAGGAATTGTCCTAGCAACACTGCAGTTAAAGGATTTTTTCGGTCTGGCAGTCAAGGAAATGCCGGAACACTATGTCGATAAAATCTGGTTGCTGGTCAGTTCGCTCAGCCAATTTGATGGCACCAGTCTCTTTGTCGCCTTGGTAACCCTGGGCATCATGTTGTACTGGCCCAAACTCAAAACGGCCATCCCACAACATTTACCCGCCGTTATATTGGCAAGCCTGCTGAGCATCCTCCTTGCAAAGGCCGGTTACGCGGTGGACACCATCGGCTCGCGTTTCAGCTACCTTATGCCGGATGGTGCACAGGGCATGGGCATTCCGCCCTATCTGCCCCACTTCGCCTGGCCATGGCACCAGCCCGGCCCAGGTGGAGTTCCGCTCGAATTCAGCTGGGGTCTGGTTGTAAACCTGCTCCCGTCAGCGTTTGGTATCGCCATGCTGGGCGCCATAGAATCCCTGCTATGTGCCGTGGTGCTGGATGGCATGGCCGGGAAGCGTCACAGTGCCAACAGTGAACTGCTCGGACAAGGGCTTGGCAATATCATCGCACCATTCTTTGGCGGAATTACTGCCACCGCTGCGCTCGCGCGTTCAACCGCAAACCTGCGAGCAGGCGCACAATCCCCCATAGCAGCAATGATTCATGCGCTGGTCATTTTGCTCGCGCTGGTTATGCTGGCGCCGCTGTTGGCCTATCTGCCCATGCCAGCCATGGCCGCACTATTGATTGTGGTGGCCTGGAATATGAGCGAAGCACCTAAATCGCTACATCTGGTCAGGCATGCCCCAGTCCGGGATATCGCCGTTTTTGCGACATGCCTGTTGCTAACGGTTTTCTTCGACATGGTTATCGCAATTACAGTCGGCGTGCTATTAGCCTGCATTCTCTTTGTCAATGAAATGGCCACCATGACAAAAATTACAGATATCACCCAGCACAAAAAGCTGATTGATGTACCTCTTCCACCGCGATGGGCGGTATTTAAAATCAACGGGCCCTTATTCTTCGCTGCGGCTGACCGCGTGTTCGGCGAAATTGCTGCGAGCATGGCAACGCTCGATGGCGTCATACTGTATATGGATGGCGTCACACTTCTGGACGCAGGTGGTGTCGCCGCAATGAACAAACTTGTCGATTTTTGTGCAAAGAGCAACAAACAACTGAGTATTGCCGATTTGCAGTTTCAACCCCTGAGGACTCTCGCTCGAGCTGACGTTAAACCCGTTCAGGGTGTGACTATATTTTATGCAACTTTGCATGAAGCTATACACCAATTTGACTGAACTGCGGATTCGCACATGAGATTGTCAGAAGCCAGGAAAGCGCTTAAGGAAGATTTTTTTGATTTTGTCGAAATTCGAAAGAATCCCGCGATGCTAAACGAATACATCGTTTTGCTTTATGGTTACGATGGAAAGTCCTTCATGCTGGCCGATGAAAACAACTCCATAATAAGTGCACGGGAGTTGGAGCATCTGATTTTGATGCTAAAGGAGGTAGGATTTAGAAAAGCACGGATTTACTTTTAGGATTCTGCTTAATCGACCAACAACCTCTCTGGCCAGTACTTATCTGACTGTTAGGCGGGCCAGCTTGTGGTAGATATATGAGAAGTGCCACATTCGAAATGTGCGACGAGCTTCCCGTGATACATCAGAGCAGGCCCATGGGGCCGGTGAATTCTCTCTACCGCTTACGACCGCCTAGGCGAAGACGGTAATTCCCCCTGCATCCCTACCAATGACTGCTTGGGATTGTCGTATCTCTGAACGCGGTGAAGTATGTGCCAGCGCAAGGAAAAATCCCCGCGACAATTTTCAATCGTGTCCACTCCATGATGTCAGCGCCGACAGGTTAAGCACTCAGCGTTTCGGCAACTCCGGCTTGCCCAGGGCATTGGGTAAGCCCAGCAGGCGTCTGGCGACAATGCTCTTTGCCACGTCCGCACCCGCTGCCGCCACCTTGCCGTGTCCAGCCATCAGGCCTTCCTCGACCATGTAGCCATCCAATCCGGCGTGTTCGCCATGGGCGATAAAGCCAAATGGACCCATAATATCCTGCGCGACCTGGCAGACCTCGTCCTGCATGCAGGAACCCCATGCCTTGTTCATGCCAGCCTCGGCAGCGGGTACCCGCTCTGCCGCGATACAGATGCACAGACGTTCCAGCATATTGCCTACGTCGATCCGGGCCGCAAGGCGGGCAACCTTGCGCCGTGCCACCGGGTCATCGTACAGGGGACGTTCCCCATCAAACTCTGCCCGCTTGAGGTAATCCAGTACTGTGCTGAAACGCCTGTTGTGCTGCGCCGCCGCGATGATTGCGAAGCGCTCGTAATCGAGGGCTTGCATAAGGTAGTAAAACCCCTTGTTCACCTCGCCAACCAGACGATTCTTTGGCACTCGGACCTTATCAAAAAACAATACGTTGGTGCGCTCGGCAGTTGTGCTGCCTACACACCACATGGGCGTCATGGTGATGCCTGGTGAGTCGGTGTCGACGATAAGTATACTGATGCCCTGGTGTTTGGGTGCGTCGGGATCGGTGCGCACTGCCATCCAGTGCCAGCGGGCAAAATGCGCTGACGTAATGAATATCTTGTTGCCGGTGACTTCATAATGGTCGCCTTTATCCACCGCGCGGGTCTGCAGATTGCCGATATCCGTGCCGGCATTGGGTTCGGTATAGGTGATCGACCACTGACCTTCGTTATTAAATATCTTTGGGAGAAATTCCTTTTTCATCTCCTCGCTGGCTTCATGAAAAATCGTGTTGGCGATGGTGCCGACGTTCTTGCCGACGGTGGGCGCATTGACGCGTTCCAGTTCCGTGTTCAGGATGAACTGCGCGAGCGGGAAGGGCTTGGGTGAGCCGCCATACTCTTCGGGAAATCCCATGCCCAGCCATCCTTTGCGGGCTAACTTGTCGACGAACGCCACGCGTGCCGGGGTGTTGACGAACATACTACCTTTGATGTCATCGGTAAGCTCCTGCGCGAGGAATTCCCGGACTGCCTGGCGAAACGCCTCTTCCTCGGTGGTCCAGTCAAGCTGCATGTTGATCTCCCTTGAGTCGCGGGTTCATCTTATCTCAAGGCACTCGTCATGTGAAGCAGCTGCGGGCCAATGTCGGATCATTACAAGGTGAGTGTCTTGAATAAACAGGACGCCCGTACCATACTATAAAAGGTTCCGCTGCCCGACGGTTCTCCGACTGGACGGCGGCAGACTTCTTTCGAGGAACGACGCGAATATGATTAGTGCGCAAGAGGATCGCCCGGCAACAGAAGAACGGGAATTTGGACGAATTCCGGACTATGTCACGCCTGCGAATCGTAAAAGAATCCTCGAACTGTCCAGGCCAAACGAAAAGGAAGTTTCTCAGGTGGAGTGCAGCGAGTACCTGATACGGCACTGGCTGGAAACCGTCGAAGACGCAAACCCGCTTTACAATGACCGGGAGTACGCCAGAAGCCGTGGCTTCAAGGACATCATTGCGCAGCCTGGAATGAACATCTGCACGCTGGTGATGCCTTACCGCTGGCCGATGACGGAATTTCACAAAACACGCCAGCTGCTGCACTTCGAGGTGAAGGAGTTACTCGAGCTTCCGGTGGGTATTCTCGCCAACTACGAGACGTTCTTTTATCGCCCGGTGGAGATCGGTGATCGCCTCAGTACCACGGGTCGCTTGGTGGAGATTTCGGATTTCAAACGCACCCGTCTCGGCGAGGGTTATTTCACCAAACTTGAAACAGACTATTTCAACCAGCGCGATGAACTGGTGAGTCGCGCCCACACCAATCTGTTTTCCTATGGTGGACAAGTTCGCGCCGGGCAGCACAGTGAAGAAGAT
>Ga0209254_10004366_pt1 | contig 12970 bp, 9 predicted proteins | sample FrelakmetDIP11DI_FD_187148 | JGI IMG/M metagenome (GOLD analysis project Ga0209254, IMG submission 187148) | Freshwater lake sediment microbial communities from the University of Notre Dame, USA, for methane emissions studies - DIP11 DI (SPAdes)... | ecosystem: Environmental > Aquatic >...
GGCCGATGCCGAGCCGCAGTCGCCAGAAGTCTGGCCCGCAGTGCGTGATCGTATCGCGCAGGCCGTTGTGTCCACCGTGCCCGCCGCCGAGCTTGAACCTCGCCGTGCCCGGCGGCAGGTCGAGTTCGTCGTGCACCACCAGCAGTTCGCCGGCCGGCGCCTTGAGGTAGTCGAGCAGCGCGCGCACGGATCGGCCGCTGCGGTTCATGTAGGTCTGCGGCTTCAGCAGCACCACGTCTCGCCCGTCGAGCGGCACCCGGCAGATCTCGCCCTGATAGCGCGCGTGCGAACGGAACTGCGCTCCCAGCGCATGCGCCAGTGCGTCCACGAACCAGAAGCCCGCGTTGTGACGCGTGAGCCGGTGCTCCGGCCCCGGATTGCCGAGTCCGGCAATGATCGCGAGCGGTGTGCCAGCCATGGTGCGGTCCCGGAAAAGACCGGGCCGCCCGCGAGGGCGGCCCGAGTCCCGTCCCGAAGCTGCTTACTTCTTGCCTTCTTTGCCCTTAGCTGCAGCCGGCTTGGCCGCCGCCGCAGCTGGCTTGGCCGCCGCTGCGCCCGCCGCAGCCGGAGCCGCAGCCGGAGCCGCAGCCACCGCCGCTCCGGCGGCTGCCTCGGCGCCCGGCGCCTCGGCCTCCTCGGCACGCGCATGGTGGATGGAGACCACCGGCGCATCGCGGCCGTGGGTGAGCTCGGGGATCTCGACCCCCTCCGGCATGCTGAGGTCGGACAGGTACAGCATCTGGTTCATGTCCAGCGCCGACAGGTCCACGTCGACGAACTCCGGCAGGTCCTTCGGCAGGCACAGCACCTCGACCTCGTTGCGCAGGTGCGAGACCACGCCGCCCTTCTTCACGCCCGGCGAGCCCGCGTCGCCCGCGAAGTGCAGCGGGATCTTGATGCGGATCTTCTCGTCCTCGAGCACCCGCTGCAGGTCCACGTGCAGCACGGCGTTCTTCGCGGGGTGGCGCTGCACGTCCTTCAGCACCGCGGCCTGGCTCACCTCGCCGACCTTCAGGTTGATGATGGTCGAGTAGAAGCGCTCGTTGTCGAGCATCAGCAGCAGGCGGGTGTGGTCGAGCGCGAGCGCGCGCGGTTCACGATGGCCACCGTAGAGGATGGCGGGCACCTTGTTCGCACGACGCAGGCGGCGGCTCGCACCTTTGCCCTCGGCATCGCGGAACTCGGCGGCGAGTTCGAAAGAAGTCTTCATGGATGTCTCCGTTTGTCGTCAGAAATGCCGCCCCGTCCGCGACCAGAATGGGGCAGCGCCAGGTCAATCGATGTACAGCGAGCTCACGCTCTCCTCGTCGCGGATGCGGCGCATCGTCTCCGCGAGCAGGCCCGCCACCGAGAGCTGGCGGACCTTGCGGCACGCGCGCGCGTCGTCGCGCAGCGGGATCGTGTCCGTGACCACCAGCTCGTCGAGCGCCGAGGCCTCGATGCGCGACACCGCCGGGCCCGACAGCACCGGGTGCGTGATGTAGGCCACCACCCGCTTCGCGCCCACGTCCTTCAAAGCCTTGGCCGCGTGGCACAGCGTGCCCGCGGTGTCCACGAGGTCGTCCACCAGCACGCAGCTCTTGCCCTCGACCTCGCCGATGATGTTCATCACCTCAGACTCGTTGGCGCGCGGCCGGCGCTTGTCGATGATCGCGAGGTCGGCGTCGTCGAGCCGCTTGGCGATCGCGCGGGCGCGCACCACGCCGCCCACGTCCGGCGAGACCACCACGAGGTCGTCGTACTTCTGCCGCCAGACGTCGCCGAGCAGCACCGGCGAGGCGTACACGTTGTCCACCGGGATGTCGAAGAACCCCTGGATCTGGTCGGCGTGCAAGTCCACCGTGAGCACTCGGTGCACGCCGGCGCCTGCGAGCAGGTTGGCGACGACCTTCGCCGTGATCGCGACACGCGTGGCACGCGGCCGGCGATCCTGGCGGGCGTAACCGAAGTACGGCACCACCGCGGTGATGCGGCCCGCCGAGGCGCGGCGGCAGGCGTCCACCATCACCAGCAGTTCCATGATGTGGTCGTTGGCCGGCGGGCTCGTGGGCTGCACGACGAACACGTCGCGGCCGCGCACGTTCTCCATGATCTCGACGGTCACCTCGCCGTCGCTGAAGCGACCGACGTGGGCGCGGCCGAGCGGCACCTGCAGGTAGCGCGCGATATCGAGCGCGAGCTGCGGGTTCGCACTGCCGCTGAACACCGCGATGGTCGGGCTGTCCATCTTAGGGACACTCTCCGTTTCCGCACGGACCCAAGGCCCCCGGGCCCTGTTCCGTCAGCCTCGATGGCTGGGGTGGAAGGATTCGAACCTCCGAATGGCGGGATCAAAACCCGCTGCCTTACCGCTTGGCGACACCCCACCGAATCCGTCAGCGGCGGCCGGCCCTCAGGTCCTGCTCGAGCTGGCGCCTCGCCTCCAGCGGCGAGCGGTTGAGGCCGCGCACCACGTAGCCCGTCCAGTGACCCGGCAGTTCCGCGAGCGCTGCCCGCGCGCTGGACTCGTCGGGCATCGCCGCGAACACGCACGAGCCGGTGCCGGTGAGCCGCGCGGGCGCGAATCGCCCGACCCAGTCGAGCGCCTCGTCCACGGCGGGAAAGCGCCGCCGGACGACCGCCTCGCAATCGTTCCGTCCGCCTGTCGTCAGGAAACCGCGGATTGTGATTACGGGGGTATCCCTTGTCAATTCAGGGGCCCCGAACACCGCCGCCGTGGACACGGCCGCGTCGGGGCGCACCAGCAGGTACACCGGCTCCGGCAGGTCGAGGGGCGTGAGCGCCTCGCCCACCCCCTCCGCCCACGCCGCCCGGCCACCCACGAACACCGGGACGTCCGCCCCGAGGCCGAGTCCGAGCGTGGCGAGCGCCTCCGATCCCAGGCCGCCGCCCCACAGCTCGTTGAGCGCGACCAGCACCGTGGCGGCGTCGGAGCTGCCCCCACCCAGCCCGCCCTGCACCGGGATCCGCTTGCGGACCTCGATCGCCACACCCCCGGCACCCGGGCATTGCCCGGCTAGCAGCCGCGCGGCCCGCAGCGCGAGGTCGTCCTCCGAGGCCACCCCGGGCACCTCGCCGATCCGCTCCACGGTGCCGGGCGGCCGCCGCCAGAAGCGCAGCTCGTCGGCCAGGTCGATGAACTGGAAAGCGGTCTGCAGCAGGTGGTATCCGTCCGGCCGTCGGCCGACCACGTGAAGGAACAGGTTGAGCTTCGCCGGCGCTGGCCACGGCTCCGGGCCACCCAACGGCTCGCCGGGCGGCCCGAGCGGTGGCCCGACCGGGGACGCTTCCGTCGCCATCTTACGGTCCCCGACCCGAGCGCGGGGCCGGGCCGGCAGGCACGGACCAGGCATCCACGATCACGCGAACACGGACGTCGCCCCGCGTGGCAGTGAACCGCTGCGGCAGCGACAGGCCGGTCGCCGTCGTGAAGGCGTCATAGCCGATGCGCCAACCCGCCTGCTCGATCACCCGCCAGGGCGCGGCCGCGGCGTCGGTGACCTCGGCCGGCTGGTCCGGGGCCGGCACGCCCAGCATCCAGTAGCGCAGGCTGACCCAGGGCAACTCGGCCCCGAGGCGCGCCCGCAGTTCGGCCTGGGCGGCCTCGGCGTCCACGCTGCGCCCGGCGCCGTCGGCCACGGAAAGCGAGTCGGGCGTCGCCACGACACGCAGTGCACCGGCGCCGAACGGGCCGCGCAGGTCCAGCTGGCTGGTCTGCTCGCGCTGCTCCCAGACGAAGCCGCCGCTGCCCCCCTCGCCGCCGGCGGACAGGGCGAGACGACCGCTCGCGTTCCAGTACGCGAGGGCCTGCGGATCCGGTCGTGCGGCAGGACCCGGGCCGCGCGGCGCCGTCGCGCAGCCGACCAGCGCCAGCGACGCGAGGATCGCGAGCGCACCGCGCCTCACGGCCCGGCCTGTTCCAGGCGCTCCTTGAGTCGCGCGTCGTCCGGCCGGCGCTCGAGCGCGTCCCGCCAGGTCTTGCGGGCGGCGGCCTGGTCGCCGAGCGCCCATTGCACCTCGCCGAGATGCAGGTCGATCTCGACATCCTCGTCGAGAGCGCGGGCGCGCTCGAGGTACCCGACGGCCTCCTTCAGGTGACCCTGCCGGAACGCCACCCAGCCCATGCTGTCGAGCACGGCGGCGCTGTCCGGCATCTGCACGAGCGCGGCGCTCACCAGGGCCGCGGCCTCATCCAGCTGGCGGTTGCGATCGGCGAGCGAATAGCCCAGGGCGTTCTGCACCACCGCGTCCCCGGGCCGGTCCTCCAGCATCCGGCGCAGGTCGCGGATCGCGGCGTCGGACTTGCCGGCACGCTCGTAAGCGAACACACGCGCCATGCGCAGGTCCATGGAGTCCGGGTACTGCGCGAGGCCGGCGTCGAGGATCGCGAGCGCGCGGTCCGAATCGTCCATGCCCGTGGCAAGCCCGGCGCGCGCGGCGACGATGTCCGGCCCGCGCTGCGGGTGGCCGCGAGCGAACTCCTCGAGATGCGCGAGCCCGGCGTCGAGGCCGGCCTGATCGGCCTTGATGCGCGCCACCCGACCCTGCGCCTGCAGTGCGAAGTCACCGCCGGCCACGCGCGAGTAGTAGCGCAGCGCGCGCTCCGTGTCCTCGCGCCGGTCGGCGACGGCGCCGAGGAAATACAGTGCGTCGTAGGACTGCGCGCCTGTGGACAGCAGATCCTCGAACCTGGCCGCGGCGGCAACGAGGTCGCCGCGCTGCAGATCGAGCACCCCGAGGGCGCGCACCGCGCCTGGATACACGCGCTCGCCCGCGGCGAAGGGCGTCAGGATGGCGCGGGCCTCCTCGTCGCGCCCGACGCCGGCGAGCAGCAACGCGTACTCGAGCTGGGTGGACACTTCGGCGTTGGGCTCGAGCACGAGGTCATGGGCCATCTTCAGACCGGCTTCCTCCTCGCCAGAGGCGATCAGCGCCCGGGCCAGCATCATCTTCGCCGGCACCCAGTAGGGCGCGATCTCGGTCGCACGGCGCGCGCTGTCGAGGGCGAGCTTGAAATTCTCCGAGCGCAGCGCGGCGGCCGCGAGCGCATGGTGACCCTCGGCCACGTCCGGGTGCCGCGCAACCAGCCGACGGAAGAGCTCGGTCAGGTCCGGCGCAGTGCCGTGGCCCGTCAGCACCGGCAGCAGCGCGAGGAAGCCGGCGGCCGGGCTGATGTAGCCGCTCTCGATCATCAGCGCGAACTGCGCCTCGGCCTCGTCGAGCCGGTGCAGCGCGAGCGCCGCGACGCCCGCATGGCGCCGGGCCTGCTCGCTCGTGGGGTTGATCGCCAGCCAGCGTTCCGCCGCGAGCAGGGTCTCGCGGTACTGCGAGTGCTCGAAGGCGAGTTCGGTGGCCTGCTGCGCGATCGCCTCGTCCTCCGCGGCCTCCGCGGCGCGGCGGTAGGCACGTGCCGCTTCCGGCAGTTCGTTTCGCTCCAGCGCCGCGTCGGCGTCGGCCAGCAGCGCCTCCGGATCGGCGGGAGTGCTGTCGGATCCGACCGGATCGACCGGCCCCGTGGCACACGCTGCGAGCAGCAGCAGTGCCGCAGCGGCGGCAATCGGACGGACGCACGAGGAGGCGGTATGCATGGCCCGCGCACTATAGCGGAAGCGCCACCGCGCTTGTGTTGCACCCGGGCATCAACCAGAATTCCGCGCTTTCCGAGACCGGAAACCGGATGTCTCTCGTCGTCGTCGGCATCAACCACCGCACCGCACCGGTCGACGTGCGCGAACGCGTGGTGTTCGATCCGGCGCGCGTACCCGATGCGCTGCGCGAGCTCGCCTCCCTCGACGAGATCGAGGAGGCGGTGATCGTCTCGACCTGCAACCGCACCGAGCTCTACTGCGTGACGGAGTGCGGCAAAGCCGAGCTCGGCGACTGGCTGCAGAACTACCACCAGCTCGGCTCGAGCATCCGCCACTGCCTCTACCACCACGACGACATGCGCGCCGTCTCGCACGTCTTCGCGGTCGCCTCCGGCCTCGACTCCATGGTGCTCGGCGAGCCGCAGATCCTCGGCCAGCTCAAGGACGCCTACCGGGCGGCGCAGGAAACGGGCACGACCGGGCCCCTGCTCAACCGCCTCTTCCAGGCCGCGTTCTCGGTCGCCAAGCGGGTGCGCACCGAGACCGAGATCGGCGCCAATGCGGTGTCGGTCGCCTCGGCAGCCGTGGCAATGGCCAAGACCGTGTTCGCGAGCTTCGAAAACCGTACCGCGCTGATGGTAGGGGCCGGCGAGACGGTCGCGCTCGCGGCGCGCCACCTGCACGCCGACGGCCTGCGCCGCATGATCATCGCGAACCGCAGCGTCGAGCGCGCCCAGGAGCTGGCGGCGGAGTTCCAGGGCTTCGCGATCGGCCTCGACGACATCGGGGCGCACCTGCGTGAGGCCGACATCGTGGTCGCCTCCACCGCGAGCCCGCACGCGATCATCACCCGCGACATGGCCGCCGCCGCGCTGCGCGCGCGCAAGCGACGCCCGATCTTCATGGTGGACATCGCCGTGCCGCGCGACATCGAGCCGGCCGTGGCCGAGCTCGAGGACGTGTACCTCTTCACCGTGGACGACCTGCAGTCCGTGGTGAACGAGAACATGGAGAACCGGCGGCAGGCGGCGCGCGAGGCCGACCGCATGATCGCCACCGAGGTCGACCGCTTCGAGCTGCAGCTGCGCACCCGCAGCGCGGCGCCCACGATCCGCCGCCTGCGCGACGAGGCCGAGCGGACGCGCGAGCACACCCTCGAGCAGGCGCGCCGCATGCTGGCCGCCGGCCGCGGAACCGACGAAGTGCTCGAGTTCCTCGCCGCAACGCTCACCAACCGCCTCATCCACGCGCCGAGCCAGCGCTTGCGCGAGGCAGCCGAGAGCGGTGACGAGCGGATCATCGGCGCCATCGCCGAGATCTACCGCCTCGACCGCGACGGATGAAGGACTCGGTCCGGCGCCGGCTCGAGCAGGCCGTCGAGCGCTTCGAGGAGGTGGGCGGGCTGCTCGCCGACCCCGACGTGATCGGGGGCAGCACGCGCTTCCGCGACCTGTCCATGGAGTACGCGCGGCTCGAGCCGGTCGCGATGCGCTTCCGCGCCTTCCGCAGCCTCGAGGCGGAGCGCGCCGCCGCGGAGGAGCTGTCGCGGGGCGCCGACGCCGAGATGCGCGCGCTCGCCGAGGAGGAGCTGAAGTCCGTGGATACCCGGCTCGAGGCCGAGTCCCTCGGGCTCACCCGGCTGCTCATCCCGAAGGACGCCCGCGACGACAGCAACATCTTCCTCGAGATCCGCGCCGGCACCGGCGGCGACGAGGCGGCGATCTTCGCCGGCGACCTGTTCCGAATGTACTCGCGTTACGCCGAGCGGCAGGGCTGGCAGGTGGAAGTGCTGAGCGAGAGCGCCGGCGAGCACGGCGGCTACAAGGAGATCATCAGCCGGATCGCCGGACGCGGCGCGTTCTCGCGGCTCAAGTTCGAGTCGGGCACGCATCGCGTGCAGCGCGTGCCCGCGACCGAGGCGCAGGGCCGCATCCACACCTCCGCCTGCACGGTCGCGATCCTGCCCGAGCTCGACGAGGTCGAGGACGTGGCACTCAATCCCGCGGAGCTGCGCGTCGACACCTACCGCGCCTCGGGCGCGGGCGGGCAGCACGTCAACAAGACCGACTCGGCGATCCGCATCACGCACCTGCCGACCGGCATCGTGGTCGAGTGCCAGGACGAGCGCTCGCAGCACAAGAACCGTTCGCGGGCGATGGCGCTGCTGCGCGCGAAGCTCGTCGAGTCCGAGCGCCAGAAGCAGAACGCGCAGCAGGCGCAGGAGCGCAAGCTGCAGGTCGGCTCGGGCGATCGCTCCGAGCGCATCCGCACCTACAACTACCCGCAGGGTCGCGTGACCGACCACCGCATCAACCTCACGCTCTACCAGCTGCCCGCCATCGTGGAGGGCGCGCTCGACGAGGTGATCGGGCCGCTGCAGCAGGAGTGGCAGGCCGAGCAGCTCGCGGCGCTCGACTGACCCCAAGGCCGGTCGCGCATGGCCACCGAAATCCGCTCGCTGATCGACGAAGGCGCCGCGCGACTCGGCCGCGTGGCCGAGGAGCCGCGCCGCGAGGCCGAGGTGCTGCTCGGCGCCGCGCTCGGCCGCCCGCGCGCATGGCTGCTCGCGCACGGCGGGGCGAGCATCGTCGATTGCGAGGCCACCGATCGCTACGAGGCGTTCGTCACGCGCCGTGCGCTGGGCGAGCCGGTCGCCTACTTGCTCGGCGAGAAGGAGTTCTGGTCGCTGCCGCTCGCGGTCGGTCCCGGCGTGCTGATCCCGCGGCCCGAGACCGAGCGGCTGGTCGAGTGCGCGCTGGCACGCCTGCCCACCGACCGGGCCTGCGACGTGCTCGACCTCGCGACTGGCAGCGGTGCGGTCGCGCTCGCCATTGCGGCGGAACGGCCGCTCGCGCGGGTCCTCGCCAGCGACCTGTCGGAGGCCGCAGTGGACACGGCCCAGGCCAACGCCGCACGGATCGGTCTCGCCGGGCGGGTGGAGGTTCGCGCGGGGGCCTGGTTCGCGCCTGCGACGGGCCGGAGGTTCGAGGTCATCGTCAGCAACCCGCCCTACATCGCCGACGACGACCCGCGCGTGTCGCCGTCGGTGCGGCAGTACGAGCCGCCGCAGGCGCTGTTTGCCGGGGCCGACGGGCTCGAGGCCTTGCGCGCGGTCGTCGGCGGGGCGCCCGGTCATCTCGTGCCCGGCGGCTGGCTGCTGGTCGAGCACGGCGACGCGCAGGGCGCCGCCGTACGCGAGCTGTTCGAGGCCGCCGGGTTCGGGCAGGTGCAGACGCACCGCGATCTCGCAGGCCGCGAACGCTGCACCGAGGGCCGCAGTCCAGACCGCGAGACTGCTTCGGTTTTCGGCGATTCGATCGCCGGTCCATCCCGGTCAAGATGACCGATTGCGGACCTCCTGCCAGCCACCCGGACACCCTCGATGAACACCCCAGACTCCGTCGCGTCCCTGCTCGGCGACTTCGCGCCCGATCCGGCCTCGCCGTACGCGGCCTCCGTGCAGAAGGCGCTGCGGCTGGCGCACTGCCTGCAGGAGCGCGCCCGCGCGCTGCAGACGCCGTCCGAGCGGCGCCAGCAGGCCGAGCTCGACCGCATGCTCCAGACGCCGTCCGACAAGGCGACGCTGGCGCTGATGACCGACCAGGCGTTCCGCACGAGCGACCCGGCACGCGCCGTGGAGCACCTCACCCACATCCTCGACGTGCAGGGCGTGCCACGCTTCTTCGGCCCGGTCGACCGCACGCTGATGAAGGGCTTCCAGTCGTTCGGGGCCTACGTGCCCGGGGTCGCGCTGCCGCTGGTGAAGGAGCACATGCACAAGGAGACGGCCAACGTCATCCTGCCCGGCGAACAGGAGGTCCTCACCCGCCACCTGGGCGAGCGCCGCACCGAGGGCGTGCGGATGAACGTCAATTTCCTCGGCGAGGCGATCCTGAGCGAGCCCGAGGCCGAGCGCCGGCTGCAGCAGTACCTGCAGGGCCTGCAGTGGCCCGAGATCGAGGTGGTCTCGATCAAGATCTCGACGCTGTACTCGCAGATCTCGCCACTGGCGCGCGAGCACACGGTGACGGTGCTGTGCGACCGGCTGGAGCGGCTGTTCCGCACCGCGGACCGCGCCCGCTTCACCCGCCCAGACGGCACGGTCGTGCCGAAGTTCGTGTACCTCGACATGGAGGAGTACCGCGACAAGGAACTCACCGCCGCCGCCTTCATGCGCACGCTGGACCGCGACGGCCTGCGTCACGTCCAGGCGGGCATCGCGCTGCAGAGCTACATCCCCGACTCGTACCGCACGCTGCTCGAGCTGCAGGCCTGGGCGCGCCGGCGCGTCGCGGACGGCGGCGGACGCATCACAATCCGGCTCGTGAAGGGCGCCAACATGGAGAGCGAGCGCGTCGAGTCCTCGGCGCGCGGCTGGCCGCAGGCGCCCTACCGGACCAAGCTCGAGACCGACGCGAACTACAAGCGCATGGTCGAGGAGGTCATGAAGCCGGAGAACCTCGCGGCGATGAACGTGGGCGTGGCCTCGCACAACCTCTTCGACCTCGCCTACGGGCTGGTGCTCGCGCACGAGCGCGGTGCGCTCGACAAGGTGCAGTTCGAGATGCTCGAGGGCATGGCGAACTCGCAGCGCCGCGCGCTGTTCGAGCTGACGCGCAACCTGCTGCTGTACGCGCCGGCCTGCCGGAAGGAGAACTTCATCAACGCGATCGGCTACCTGGTCCGGCGGCTCGACGAGAACACGGGGCCGGAGAACTTCCTGCGCCACGCGTTCAAGATCGAGGTGGACAGCCCCGAGTGGCGGCAGCTCGAGCAGGGCTTCCTCGCCGCCTTCGACGCCATCCCCGGTACGGGCGACGCGCCGCGCCGCGATCAGGACCGCAACCAGGCGCCCGCCGTGCCGCCCGCCCTCGCGCGCGGCTGGCAGCACCTCGAGAGCGAGCCGGACACGGATTTCGCGCTGCCGCAGAACGGCGAGTGGGGCGAGCGGATCATCGCCCGCTGGGAGCCGCGCCACGGCGAGGCCGCCGTGCAGGTGCCGCTGGTGATCGCCGGCGAGGCACTCATGGACGGACGCCCGGTGCGCGACTGCCTCGATCCGTCGCGTCCCGGCGTGGTGGTGGGACGCTACCGCCAGGCGACGGACGCCGACGTGGCGCGCGCGGTGGAATGCGCCGCCGACGATCCCGACGGCTGGCGCGCCCTGCCCGTCGAGCAACGCTTCGAAGCGCTGGGCCGCGTCGCGCAGGAACTGCGCGTGGCGCGCGGCGACCTGATGGGCGCGGCACTCGCCGATAGCGGCAAGACGCTGATGGAGTCCGACCCCGAGGTCTCCGAGGCGATCGACTTCCTGGAGTTCTACCGCGACTCGGCGCGCTGGTGGCAGCAGATGCCGACGCTCCGGGCCCGTCCGAAGGGCGTGGTGGTCGTGGTCCCGCCGTGGAACTTCCCGGTCGCCATTCCCTGCGGCGGCGTCGCCGCGGCGCTCGCAGCCGGCAACACCGTGATCATCAAGCCCGCTTCCGACGCCGTGCTGGTCGCCTGGGAGATGTGCCAGTGCTTCTGGCGCGCCGGCGTGTCGAGGAAGGCGCTTCAGTTCCTGCCCTGCTCCGGCGCCCGCGAAGGCCGCAGGCTCGTCAACCATCCAAAGGTCGACGCCGTCATCCTCACCGGCGGGACCGAGACCGCGCTCACCATGCTCGGCGACAACCCGCGGCTCAGCCTGTTCGCCGAGACCGGCGGCAAGGACGCCACGATCGTCACCGCGGTCTCCGATCGCGACCAGGCCATCAAGCACATCCTGCATTCGGCCTTCAGCCACTCGGGCCAGAAGTGCTCCGCGACCTCGCTGCTGCTGCTGCAGGCCGAGGTCTACGACGACCCGGGGTTCCGGCGCTCGCTGTGCGAGGCGGTGCAGAGCCTCAAGGTCGGCTCCGCGTGGGAGCTCGACACGAAGATGGGGCCGATGATCAAGCCGCCGTCCGGCGACCTCGAGACCGCGCTCAAGGTGCTCGAGCCCGGCGAGGAATGGGCCGTCATGCCGCAGCCCGTCGACGGCACTCCGTGCCTGTGGACGCCCGGCGTGAAGTACGGCGTGCGCCCCGGCAGCTACACGCACCTGACCGAGTTCTTCGGCCCGGTGCTGGCGGTCATGCGCTTCGAGAAGCTCGGCGAGGCCGTGGCACTCGTCAACCAGACCGGCTACGGACTCACCAGCGGACTCGAGAGCCTCGACGAGCGTGAGTGGGACTACTGGAAGGAGCACATCCTCGCCGGCAACCTGTACATCAACCGCGTCACCACCGGTGCGATCGTGCTGCGCCAGCCCTTCGGGGGCATGGGCAAATCCGGCTTCGGTCCCGGCATGAAGGCCGGCGGGCCGAACTACGTCGCGCAGTTCATGGATTTCGACGACGTCGCCACGGTCCCGGCCGGCGGCACGCCGCAGTCGCCGCGGCTCGCAACGCTGTGCCGCGGGCTGGCGAAGCGGCCACAGCAGGACGATGCCCGCATCGTGGCCGCCGCCGTGAGCTACGAGCACAGCCAGCGCGAGGAGTTCGGCGTCGAGCACGACCACTTCCGACTGGTCGGACAGGACAACGTACGGCGCTACCTGCCGGTCGGGGCGGTGCGAGTGCGCGTGCACGCGGACGACACCGCCTTCGACGTGTTCGCACGCGCGTGCGCGGCGCAGGTCGCGGGCTGCCGCGTCGTGGTGAGCACGCCGCCGGGGCTCGAGCTGCCGGCCGTCGGGCGGCTCGCGGAACTCACCGAGTCCTGGGCGGGTGCGATCGAGTTCGTCGAGGAATCGGACGCGCGGCTCGCCGAGGCGATTGGCGGCGGCCAGGTGGACCGCGTGCGCTATGCAGCGCCCGGGCGCGCCTCGCCCGAGGTGCTGCGGGCGGGCAACGCCGCCCACGGCTGCGTCGTGAGCGTGCCCGTCTCCGCGGAGGGTCGGCTCGAACTGCTGTGGTACCTGCGCGAGCAGAGCATCAGCACGGACTACCACCGCTACGGCAACCTTGGCATCCGCGCGGACGAAGCGCGCGCGGAAGTCCCGTGACGACGCCCCTGGGCGCGAGCACGCCCCGGGAAACGCCCTCCGTGGTCGGGGTCGCCCTGCGCGACCTCAACCGCCTGCGCGCCGTGGCGGTGATCGTCGCGAAGCACGGCTTCGGACCGCTGCTGATGCGCATTCCGATCGCCCGACGGCTGTTCGAGCGGCCGCCCGAGGGCGACCGCGCACTGCGCGAACTCACGGCACCGGTGCGCTTCGCCAAGCTGCTCGCGGCGCTCGGGCCCACGTACATCAAGCTCGGGCAGATCCTCTCGATGCGCAAGGACCTCCTTGCGTCGGACTGGATCGCGGCGCTCGAGACGCTGCAGGACGACGCGCCGCGCCTGCCGTTCGCAGCGATCCG
>Ga0209254_10004367_pt1 | contig 12970 bp, 4 predicted proteins | sample FrelakmetDIP11DI_FD_187148 | JGI IMG/M metagenome (GOLD analysis project Ga0209254, IMG submission 187148) | Freshwater lake sediment microbial communities from the University of Notre Dame, USA, for methane emissions studies - DIP11 DI (SPAdes)... | ecosystem: Environmental > Aquatic >...
CTGCAGATGTACTGCGAACTCGCCCCGCCGTTCGTCGAGCGATGGATCGAGAGGTAGACGTACGAGCCGTACATCGTCGCGTCCGAGACCGGGTCCACGGCCGAAAAGCCGCCGTCGCCGCCGCGGTAGATGCTCCAGCTGCCGAACTGCAACTGCAGCGAGCCGTTGTCCTGCGTGCCGCCGATGACGCGACCCCCGGCGGCCGTGCGGCCGGCGCCCGAGTAGAACTGCGTGACCGCGAGGCCGTTGTTGAGCGGCGTCCAGCCTCCGCCGGCCCCGTCCCGCACATTGAGGATGTCGAAGGCCTTGTAGACACCGCCGTCGTTGCCGTTGTAGAGCGCGCGGTTACCCGGGCCGTAGTCCGGCGGCGAGACGAGGGCATGGTGGTCGGGGTGGGGCGAATTGGGGAAGACGCGCCATTCGCTCACCTTCACGAAGGTGAGGCCGCCGTCGGTCGACCGGTAGATGTCGAGGCCGCCCACCACGATCACGTTCGCGTCGAACGGGTCCACCCAGATCGCGTTGTCGTAGTCGCCCTGCTCGTTGAGATGTCCCGGCGTGGCGAGCTTCGTCCAGGTCGCGCCGGCATCGGCGGACTTCCACACCTCGCCCTTGTTGTTGTCGAGCGACGCGTACACGAGGCCGGGCGTCGAACGCGCGAAGGCGATCTCGGCCCGCGCGGTGCCCTGCCTTCCCGTCGGCGTTCCCGACACCAGCGGTGCCGAGCGCGTCCAGGTGAGGCCCGCATCGCGCGAGTAGGCGATGGTGCCGTCGTCGAGGCCGGCGACCGCGTTGGCCGGCGCGTTCGGGTCGAAGGCGATGTCGAGCGCCTTCATCGCCGCGGCGCGCGTCCACGTGGCGCCCGCATCCGTCGAGCGGTAGATCGCGCCGACGGCCCGGTTGCTGTTGGACATCGCCGCGAGGAGCGTGCCCGTCTGCGTCGGGTGGATGGCCAGGCGGTTCACGAAGCGCCAGTCGGGATTGGCGTCGACGTTCGTCGCCGGCAGGAAGGCCCACGTGCGGCCGCCGTCCGTGCTCTTGAACGCGCCCAGGCCCACCAAGCCTGCGCTCGACTCTCCCGTGCCGAGGTACATCGTGTCCGGCCGTGCAGGATCGACCACGATCGTCGAGATCGAGAGGTTGGGGAGGAAGTCGAAGCTCGGCTCCCACGAGGTGCCGCCGTCGTTGGAGATCCAGAGCCCGCCGGAGGCCGTGCCCGCGAAGAGGCGACGCGCATCGCGCGGGTCGAAGGCGAGCGCGCGCACGCGCCCGCCGATGTTTCCGGGACCGATAGCCTGCCACGTGCCCCCCGCGAGGCCCGCTGCCTTGGCGCGGCCGGTCTCTCTCAGGATCGATTCGCGCTGCGCCTGCGCGCGAAGGACCTGTGCCGCGCTCGGCGGGCCGTTCTCGTCCGCCTCGAAGTCGAGGTGGTATTGCGCGGAGATGGTGGCGCGGTCGCGCTTGCGCCCGTCCTTGGGCGCCTCGCGCTTGGAGGCCGCCCGGAAGGGCGCGCCGGCCGCGATCGCTTCCCCCCCGGCCCCGCTGGGTGCCGGCGCCGTGGCGCATCCCGCCAGGCCGAACACCAGGGCGACGAAGAGGGCGGCAAGGGCGCGATGGCTCATCGAGCGGATCCTACAGCAGCACCCGCTCGATGCCGCCGCGGTTCGCCTTCTCGACGAACTCCGGCAGCCAGCGCTCGCCCAGCAGGCGGCGCGCCATCTCGACCACGATGTAATCGGCACTGGTGCCCGAATCGTTGTCGTAGCGAGACAGGCCCTGCAGGCAGGACGGGCACGAGGTGAGGATCTTCACCTCGCCCGCGAAGCCGTCCTCGCGCACCCGGCCGGCCCCCTTCACCATCTCCTCTTCCTTGCGGAAGCGAACCTGCGTGGCGATGTCGGGACGCGAGATGGCGAAGGTGCCGGACTCGCCGCAGCAACGGTCGTTCAGGAGGACCGGCGCCTGCATGAGCTCGCTCACCACCTTGATCGGCTTGTGGGTCTTCATCGGCGAATGGCACGGGTCGTGGTACATGTACCGCACCCCCGTGGCCCCTTCGACCTTCATGCCCTTCTCCATCAGGTACTCGTGGATGTCGAGCAGGCGGCAGCCGGGAAAGATCTTGTCGAACTCGTAGTCCATGAGCTGGTCCATGCACGTGCCGCACGAGACCACCACGGTCTTGATGTCCAGGTAGTTGAGGGTGTTGGCGACGCGATGGAAGAGCACGCGGTTCCTGAGCGTGATCTCCTCGCCCTTGGCCGCCTGCCCGCCCGCCGTCTGCGGATAGCCGCAGCACAGGTACCCCGGCGGCAGCACGCACTGCGCGCCCACGTGGTAGAGGAGGGCCTGCGTCGCGAGCCCCACCTGGCCGAAGAGCCGCTCCGAGCCGCAGCCCGGGAAATAGAACACCGATTCCGATTCCTCGGTGACCTTCGCGGGGTCGCGGATGATGGGCACGACCGACGCGTCCTCGATGTCGAGCAGGGCGCGCGCCGTCTTCTTCGGCAGGTTGCCCGGCATGGGCTTGTTGATGAAGTGGACCACCTGCGCCCTCAGGGCGGGCTTGCCCACGGTGGCGGGCGGGCGACGCGTCTGGCCGCGCGTGACGAGGAAACGCCGCGCGAGGCCGTGCGCGAAGCGTTGCGCCTGGTAGCCCCAGTCGAGCATCAGGGTCTTGGCGATCTTGATGGTGGTGGGGTCGGTCGCGTTCAGGTAGAACATCGAGGCCGCCGTGCCCGGGTTGAAGCGCTTCTTGCCGAGCTTGGCGAGCAGGCCCCGCATCGCGATCGACACGTTGCCGAAGTCGATGTCCACGGGACAAGGCGATTCGCACTTGTGGCAGACGGTGCAGTGATCCGCCACGTCACCGAACTCGTCGAAGTGCCGAAGGCTCACCCCGCGCCGCGTCTGCTCCTCGTAGAGGAACGCCTCGGTGAGGAGGGACAGGCCCAGGATCTTGTTCCTCGGGCTGTAGAGCAGGTTCGCGCGAGGCACGTGGGTCGAGCACACGGGCTTGCACTTGCCGCAGCGCAGGCAATCCTTCACCGAATCGGCGATCGACCCGATGTCGCTTCGCTCGAGGATGAGGGACTCGTGCCCGATGAGCGCGAAGGACGGGGTGTAGGCGTTCGAGAGGTTCGCGCCCGCCAGCAGCTTGCCGCGGTTGAAGCGCCCTTCCGGGTCCACCCGGGCCTTCCACTTCGCGAAGGCCTCGACCTCGCCAGGCTCCATGAACTCGAGCTTCGTGATGCCGATGCCATGCTCGCCGGAGACGACGCCGCCCAGCGACTTCGCCAGCGCCATGACGCGCGTCACCGCTTCGTTCGCGGTGTGCAACATCTCGTAGTCGTCGGAGTTCACCGGGATGTTCGTGTGCACGTTGCCGTCGCCCGCGTGCATGTGCAGGGCGATGAACACGCGGCCGCGCAGCACCTCGGCGTGGCGGGCCTCGAGGGCCGCGAGGAGCGGCTCGAAGGGGCGGCCGGCGAAGATCTGCCGAAGCGGCCCCTGCAGCTCGCGCTTCCACGAGACGCGCAGCTCGTGCAGTTGCACCATCGAGAAGAGCGTGCGCTCGTCCGACTGGCCGGCCACGAGGTGACCGAGCCCGAGGGGATCGAGATCGGGGCGCACCTCGCCGAGCGACCGGTCGAGGTTTCGCAGGAGGTACTTCCAGCGGGACTTCACGAAGCGGACGAGCTCGAGGGCCTGCGCGGGCCGGTCGCCCAGGACGTCCTCGCGCGCGAGCGCCTCGCCGTCCGTCTCGACCGGCATGTCGCCCGAAAGGAAGGCCTCCAGCGCGTCGGCGAGGCGCAGCTTGTTCGTGATCGAGTACTCGACGTTGATGCGCTCGATGGCGTTCGTGTAATCGCCCAGGCGTTCGAGCGGGATCACCACGTCCTCGTTCACCTTGAAGGCGTTGGTGTGCTTGGCGATCGCGGCGGTGCGGGCCCGCTCCAGCCAGAAGCGCTTGCCGGCCTCCGGGCTCGCGGCGATGAAGCCTTCGCCGCCGCGGGCGTTGGCGAGGCGCACCACCTCCGACGCGGCGCGGGAGACGGCCTCCTCGTCGTCGCTCGCGAGATCGCCCAGCAGCACCATGCGCGGCCGGCCGTGGGCCTTGGCCTTCGTGGCGTAGCCGACCGCCTTCACGTAGCGCTCGTCGAGATGCTCGAGGCCCGCGAGGACCACGCCGTCCCGGCCGTCGATGCGGCGCACGATCTCCACGATGGCCGGCACCGCGCGCTGCACGTCGCCGAAGAACTCCAGGCAGAGGGTGCGCGTGTGCTTCGGCATGCGGTGCAGGATGAAGGTGGCCGAGGTGATGATCCCGTCGCAGCCTTCCTTCTGCACGCCGGGGAGCCCGCCCAGCACCTTGTCGGTGACGTCCTTGCCCAGACCTTGCTTGCGAAAGCGTCGGCCCTCGAGCTCGAGGAGCTCCTCGCCCTTCGGGGTCTTGCCGTCCGCCTCGAAGCGCCGGATGCGGAAGCGCACCTCGTCGACGTCGTGGATCTTGCCGAGGTTGTGGTCCAGGCGCTCGACCTCGATCCAGTCGGCCTCGGGCGTCACCATGCGCCAGGAGGCGAGATTGTCGACGGCGGTGCCCCAGAGCACGGCTTTCTTGCCGCCGGCGTTCATGGCGATGTTGCCGCCGATGCAGGAGGCATCGGCCGAGGTGGGATCAACCGCGAAGACGAGGCCGGCACGCTCGGCCGCTTCCATCACGCGACGTGTGACGGCACCGGCGCCGACGCGGATCACCTCGACGGGGCCTTCCACGCCCGGCAACGCCTTCTTCCCGACCTCCTCGAGGAAGTCGAGCTTTTCTGTGTTCACGACGGCGGAGCGACGGTCGAGCGGGATGGCCCCGCCCGTGTAGCCCGTGCCGCCACCGCGCGGGATGATCGTGAGGCCCAGTTCGATCAAGGCCTTCACCAGCGGCGCGCACTCGTCCTCGGTGTCGGGCGAGACGACGACGAAGGGGTACTCGACGCGCCAGTCCGTGGCGTCGGTGACGTGCGAGACGCGCGCCAGGCCGTCGAAGGCGATGTTGTCCTTGCGGGTGATGGACGAGAGCCGGCGCAGGACGCGGCGGCGCAGCTTGCGCGTCTCCTCGAAACCCTGCCCGAAGTCGTCGACGGCCTTGTGCGCCGCAGCGAGCAGCTTCGCCACGAGGGTACTGCGGTCCAGGTCGCTGCCGTCCGCCTCGCGACGGCGGTCTATCTCGCCCAGGCGGTGCCGCATCGCGTCCACCAGCATGGCGAGGCGCTTCGGGTTGTCGAGGAGGTCGTCCTGGAGGTACGGATTCCTCTCCACCACCCACATGTCGCCCAGCACCTCGTAGAGCATGCGCGCGGAGCGGCCCGTGCGCCGCTGGGCCCGCAGCTCGTCCAGCACCGCCCAGGCCTCGCGGCCCAGCAGGCGGATCACGATCTCCCGGTCGGAGAACGAGGTGTAGTTGTACGGAATTTCGCGCAGGCGGGCGGTCATGTCGCGGACGGGACGGTGGTTCCGGGCGCTTTGGGGAGGACCGCGATTTTACCGCAATGCAGCATTGATCCCGGCCCCCCGGGAGCGCCCGGTGGCCCTTGGGCCACCCTTCAAACGAGGGCCATGGCCTGGGCGAGCGCGGCGTAACGGGCCAGCTTCCCGGCGGCCATGGCCAGGGTGCAGGCGAGCCAAGGGAGCCGCAGGAACCCCGCCGCCGCGCAGAATGCGTCCCCCACCACGGGCACCCACGAAAGGAGCAGCAAGGCGGGGCCGTAGCGGCGCGTTCGGGCCAGGGCGGGCCCCTCCTTTACCTTGGACGGCACCACACGCCCCAGCAGGTACGTCGTGAGCCCGCCGAGGGTGTTGCCGGCGGTCGCCACGAGGAGGGCCAGGGGCACGGAGGCCCCGGCCTTGAGGACCGCCGCGAGGACGATCTCGGAGTTGCCGGGCAGGATGGTCGCGGAGGTGAAGGCGGCGAGGAAGAGGCCTCCAAGGTGCCAGTCCATGGCCGGGGCGATCAGGCCCGGGGCTCGAAGAGCCCTTCCAGGAAGCGGGAGAGCGCCTCGACAGGCGCCGGATCGTTGAAGAGGCCAGGGGCTCCCGCGGCGATACGCTCGCGCATCCCGTCGCGCCAGGCGGCATCGGTGCCGAGCCGCGTCGCAAGCCGGACATAGTCATCGGCGTCCTTCGCGACCAGTTCGGGCACGCCGGCAAGCTGCAGCATCCCCGCGCTCTGGCGGCCGCGCATGAAGGCACCCGGAAGCGTCACCACGGGCAGCCCCATCGCGATCGCGTCGAGCGAGGTGTTCCCGCCCGACCAGTGCAGCGTGTCGAGCATCACGTCGGCCAGCTCGTTCACGCGCAGGTAGTCGGCATGGCCCGCGCGGGCGAGGAAGGCGACACGGCTTGCGTCCACGGCGTGCGCGGCGAGCGCACGGCCGAGGCGCGCGCGGAAATCGCGAGTGAGCGGCGGATCCTGGTCCTCGAAGAACACGAGGTGCCCCGCCGGGTCTGCCGCAAGCACGCGCGCGAGAAGCGCGTCGTTGTCCGGATGCACCTTGAAGAGCGATTGCGGGCAGAGATAGCGCGTGCCTTCAGGCAGGCCCAGTTCCGCGCGGGACTTCGTCGATGCCGGGCCCGGCCTGGCATACATCGTTCCGATTCCCGGCAGGCGCACGAGCCGCTCCGTGTAATGGGAGTCGGCACCCTCGGGCTCCATCGCGTCGCAGGTCAGGTAGTGGTCGATGGCGCCCTGCCCCGTGGTCACCGGGTGCCCCCAGCCCGCGCACTGCACCGGCGCGAGCCGCATGCCGGCCAGCAGGTAGCTCGCGGTGTCCATGCCCACGTCGGGGAAGACGAGCGCGTCGAGACCGTCGGCGAGCACCACGTCCGCGATGCGAGGCACCGTGTCCACGATGTGGCGGTGGTGCTCGATCTCCTTGGCCAGCGCCTCGGAGAATGCGTCGCGGACGTAGGCGGTGTAGTAGACGAAGACCTCGAAGCGCGAGCGGTCGAGCCCCGTGGCCCAGCTGCGGAAGTACTTGCCGGCGGTGCAGTCGCGGAAGAAGCTGGAGAGGAAGCCGACGCGGACCCGTCCGGCTTTCGCGATGCGGCGTTTCGGCCGCGGCGCGTAATAGCGGGGTTCGGCGCACGCGCCGAGCCTCGCCATGAGGCCCGCGTACTTCGCCTGCAGCTCGCGGTCGTCCCCGCCCTGGTAAGCGAGGTGGAAATTCTCCGACTGCAGCATCAGGACCTGTGCGGCGTTCTTCGCGAAAAGCGCCTCCCGTTCGACGAGCGAATCGAGGCCCCTCGCGTAGGCTTCGCGCGCTTGGGCGAGGGCTTGCGTCGACTCGGGCACGGCCGGCAACGCGAGCGCCTCGACGACGGCGGCCTGCAGGTCGGCCGGATCGCGGGCGAGGATGCCGCGGGCCACCTCGCGCGCTTCCTCCGGGCGGTTGAGGCGCTTGAGCACGTAGGCGAGCAGGCGCGCGGGCTCCGGGTTCTGCGGCGCCAGCTCGCAGGCGCGGCGCAGCAAGGGCTCCGCCTCGGCCGGCCGCCAACGCGAGGTGAGGACGAGCCCCAGCTGAAGCAGCGCGCGCGTATCGCCAGGCACGAGCCTCGTGACCTCGCGCCACGCGGTCTCGGCGCCGGCCAGCTCGCCGCGCTTCTGCAGGAGGCCCGCGAGGTTGGTGTAGGCCATCGCGTAATTGCGATCCACGCGCACGGCCTCGAGGAACGCCGCCTCGGCGTCGCGCTCGCGGCCCAGGGCGATGAGCGTCGTACCGAGGTTGTTGTGGTTGCGCGCGACGCCGGGATGACGGCGGGCCTCCTCGGCCACGCGCTCGAGCGCCTCGTCGAGCCGGCCCAGTTCGCGCAGCACGAGCCCCATCTGGCCATTCACCTGCGGGATGGCCGGGTCTATCGCGCGGGCTTTCGCGAACGCCTCGAGCGCCTCCTCGTGGCGCAGCAACTCGCGCCACGCGAGCCCGAGGGAAAGCCAGGCCGCCGGCTGGGCGGGTTCGAGCCGCGCCGCGTGCGCGAGCTGCTCGGCGGCCTCGTCGAAGCGCCGCAGGGCCATGAGGGCGACGCCCGCGCGGTAGCGAAGCTCCGCGTGCGCCGGATGCGATCCGATGAGGGTGCGATAGCCGGCGAGCGCCTCCTCGAGGCGACCGGCCTGGTGATGCGCCGTCGCGCCAGCGAGCTGGCGGGCGGCCGCCCCGGTGAGCGCGGCCATGGCGCCTATTCCGGGAATTCGCCGAGCAGGAAATCGCCCAGCGCGCGCACCGGCTCTTCCTCGTCGAAGAGGCGGTGGCTCGCTTGGGCGATTCGGGCGCGAAGGCCCTCGCGGAAGGCGCGGTCGCGGCCCACGCGCAGCGCCGTCTCGACGTATGCCTCGTTCGAGTCGACCACCAGTTCCGGAATGCCGAGCAGCGAGAGCATGCCGGCGCTCTGGCGACCCCTCATGAACTCACCCGGTCGCGTGACGACGGGCAGGCCGCACGCGAGCGCGTCGAGCGAAGTGTTGCCGCCCGACCAGTAGAGCGAGTCGAGCATGAGGTCGCACGCGAGGTTCACGCGAAGGTAGTCCGCGTGCGGCACGTTGGGCAGCAGCTTGATGCGGCCGGAGGTCGGCAGGCTTCGCGCGGCGAAGCGGCGCGAGAGCCGGTCGATGAACTGGTTGGTGATGGCCGCGTAGCGCGACTGGAACATCGCGATGACGGCCTTCGGCTCGCGGGCGAGGATCTCCACCAGCAGCTCGTCGTTGTCCGGGTGCACCTTGAAGAGCGACTGGGGGAAGAGGTAGACGATCGCGTCGTCCGGCAACCCGAGCGCCTCCCGGGGAACGGCATCGGGAATCGTCGGGCGCGGGTAGCAGGTGCCGATGCCCGGCAGGCACACCAGGCGCTCGCGGTAATGGGCCTGGGCACCCTCGGGCTCCATCACCGCGCTCGAGAAGCCGACGTCGATGTTCGCGTGGCCCGAGGTGACCGGGTGCCCCCAGCCCGCGCACTGCAGCGGCGCGAGGCGCAGCGAGGCGAGCGTGGAGACGCGCGCGTGCATGCCGAGCTCGGGATAGACGAGCGCATCGAGGTCGGCCTCGCGCACCGCCTGCGCGAGCCCGACGAAGGACCAGGCGCCCTGCCGGAAGCTCGTGGCCGCCTGCTGGATCTCGCGCGTCACGGCGTCCGGATTGAGGTGCAGCGAGAAGACGTGCGTCTCGAACTGCGCCGGATCGAGCTTGGTGACCCAGCTCTTGAAGTAGTTGCCCGCGGTGCAGTGGTAGAAGAAGCTCGAGACGAAACCCACGCGCAGGCGCCGGCCGGCGCGCGGCTTCTTCGCGATCGGCTGGTAGAACGCACCCGCCACCGTCTCGAGGATCGCGCGCTGGAAATGCGCGAAACGCTCCTGGAACGCGCGGTCGTCGCGCCCCTGGTAGGCGAGGTAGAAGTTGTTCCACTGCGCCGTGCTGATGCGCTCGCCCGGGTGCAGGTCCTTGACCCACGCCCCGATGCCCTGCTCGAGCGCGTCCAGGCCCGCGTCGTACTGCTTGCGCAGCAGCTCCACCTCTTGCGCGCTGGCGTACACCTGCGGCAGCGTGAGGGCGAGGCCCATGCGCGCGCGAACGCTTTTCGGTCGCGCCGCGAGCGCGAGCCGGTAGCACTCGATCGCCATCGCGCGCTGGCCCTTCTCCGCGACCGTCTCTCCCAGGGCGAGGAACGCATCGGCCGCCTTGGGATTGAGCTGCACGGCCTGGCGCAGGGACAGCTCCGCGCGGTCGAGGTCGAAGCGCTCGCGGTAGAGGCGCCCGAGGCCGAAGTGTGCGTCGGACAGGCGCGGCTCCAGCTCCACCGCGCGCTTGAGCGTCGCCTCGGCCTCGTCATGACGGCCGGACGCGAGCTGGTGCAGGCCGAGATTCAGGTGGGCGTGCGCGTAGTTCGGGTCGATGGCGAGGGCGCGCTTCAGGCACTCCACCGCCTCCTGAGGCCGTTCGAGCGTGAGCAGCGTCGAGCCCAGGTTGTTCCACGCGCGCATGTAGTCGGGCTTCGCCTCGACGGCGGCGCGGAACGCGCTGGCGGCCGGCTCGGGACGGCCCAGGGACTGCAGCACGATGCCGAGGTTGTTGTGGGCCTGCGCGAACTTCGGGTCGAGGCGCACGGCGCGCTCGAACTGCTTCAAGGCGCCTTCGAGGTCGCCTTGGTCCTGGCGGATGTTCCCGGCCAGCAGGTAGAGCTGCGGGTCGTTGCCGTGCAGCTCGAGGGCGCGCGAGACGGCCCGCCAGGCGCGCGCGAGGTCGCCGCCTTGCTGCGCGGCCACCGCGAGGTGCTGCCAGCCGAGGGCATCGTTCGGGCGGGTGGTCGTGTACTGGTCGAAGCGCGTCAGCGCCTCGGCGAGGCGGCCCGCGCCCTGCAGGGCGAGGCCTTCCTGGAGAAGGGGTGCGGGGATGCTCATGGGTCTATCCTGATGCCCGACTGGGCGAGGCCCGCGAGCAGCGCGCGCTCGAGGGCGCGGGTGTGGGCGGCTGGGTCCGCGAGGAGCGAGGCCGGCACGCGGGTGACGATGGCCTCGCGAACGCCGGCGCGCCAGTGCGCATCGTTCGCCACGCGCGCGGCGAGGTCTGCATAGGCTTCCGGCGTGGCGGCCACGAGCTCGCGAAGGCCCGCGGCGGCGAGGACGGTGAAGGCACCGCGTCCCTCGGTGCGTTCACCCTCCAGCGCCACGACGGGCACGCCCTGCGCGAGCGCGTCCATCGCCTCGAGCGGGCTCGAGCGCGGGAAGGTGTCGAGCGCGCAATCGACGAAGAGCCACCGCCACGCATCGCCGCCTTCCCCTTCGACGCCCGGCAGGATGGCGGTGCGATGAGGCTCGATGCCCGCCGCATTCGCCAGGCGCTGCGCGGCCACCGCGTCCGCCGCGAACGGGGGCGAGAAGGCGAGGACGGCCTTCGGCACGCGAAGCAGCAGCTGGCGCCAGGCCTCGAGCGTCGCTGCCGAGAACCGGCGCGGCTCGCCGAACACGCCGAAGACGAAGGCGTCGCTCGCGAGGCCCAACTGGAAGCGGCCCACCGGTGCCTTGTGCGCCTTCGGGCGCGGGGCGAAGGGGAACACGCAGCCATCGAGCATCAGGGGCTTCGCGCCGGGCAACGCGGTTCCGGCGGGCTCGAGCATCGCGTCGGTGAGGCGATAGTCGATCGTCGCCACGCGCGCGAAACCTGCGAAGGCCGGGTGGGCCACCTGGATGCGCGCGGGCTTGAGCGCGAGGATCGCCGCGGCCATCGCCTGGCCGGGTTCGCACAGGTCCACGAGCACGTCGAGGTTTTCCCGCGCGATGAACTCGCCCGCCGCGCGCGGCGGAAGGCCTGCCACGCCGGCCTCGTGGTCCACGAGCGGACGGGCCGCCTCGACGAACCGGGCCGCGTAGGCAGAAAGCGAGAACACCGAGACCTCGAAGCGCGAGCGGTCGTGATGCGCGAGGAGGGCGAGGGCGAGGCGCTCGGAAGCCTCGTCGGCGAAGGCGGCGGTGAGATAGCCGACGCGCACCTTGCCGCCCGACGCGCGGGGCGGCGCGAGGGGCAGCTGCGGGTGCAGCGCGCGCAACGCCTGCGAATATCGCGCTTCCAGCGCCGTGCGCACCGAGTCATCCAACTTGAAGAAGACCGCAGCCTCGAGCAGCGGGCCGATGAAGTCCGACGCGACCGCGTCGTCGCGCTCACGCTGCGCCGCCGCCACCGCCTGGTGGAAACAGCGGGTGGCCTCGAGGAGATCGCCCCGGTGCAGCGCGACGTCGATTGCGTGAAGCGCGAGGCGGGGCGAGCCGGGGCAGTGCCTGGCGAACGCCTCGAAATTCGCGACCCATTCGGGGAGCCGTGCGGAAGCACGCAGCGCATCGTGAAGGGAAAGGTAGGCGGCCTCGAGCGCGGGTTCGATCGCGAGCGCGCCGCGCCAGCTCGCGATGGCGAGCTCGCGCTGGCCCACGCTGTCGAGCAGCAGGCCGAAATTGAGCAGCGTCTCGGCAGAGTCCGGATCGATGGCGAGCGCGGCGCGGTAGGCGGCCCGCGACTCGTCGATGCGGCGAGTCTTCTGCAGCGCGATCGCGAGGTTCAGGTGCGCGCGCGCATTGCCCGCGTCCAAGGCGAGGGAGCGCCGGAATGCCGCGATGGACCCTTCCAGATCGCCCAGGGGCTCGAGCGCGAGGCCGAGCCCGGACCATGCATCGGCGCGGTCATCGCGCACGGAGGTCACCGCCTCGAAGGCCCTTCTCGCCTGCGCGGGACGGCCGGCTTCCAGCTCGAGATTGCCGAGGGCCCCCTGTGCGTCGGCGTAAGAAGGGGAGACTTGCACAGAGCGCTGCAGCAGCGTGCGGGCGCGCGGCAGGAGGTTGCGCTCGCGCAGCAGCATCGCGAGGAAGAAATTGAGCGGGGGATAGTCCGGCTGCTCGACGAGGAGCCGCTCGTAGGCGAGGATCGCGTCGTTCTTCCTGCCGGACTGGTGGGCCACGAGGGCCGCTCGGAAGTCCGTCTGGAACTCGTCCACGGTCATCGCCGCCGAACTGTCGGCACGGACGCCCTTCTCGGCGAGCGCGTGAGCGTAGGCGGCCTCGAGGGCGCGCACGTAGCCGGCGTGCCCCTCGGCCTGCCTCGCGGCCCAGGCGGTGCGAACCTCGCCCGCTGATTTCTCACGCAGCGGCCTGTCCTTCGCGAGACGTACGGCGAGCGCTACGTAATCGTCCTCGGTGCGCGTCACGAACTGCGGCAGGCCCGCGTAGGTGAGGATGCTCTCGCCCGTGCGTTCGCTGTGCCGCCGGCCGGTGAGCGAGACCACGGGCACGCCGCTGTCGAGCGCGGCGACGGTCGTATCGCCACCCGCGTAGGGAAAGGTGTCGAGCACCACGTCGACGAGGCGGTAGCGCGCGCGACGCTCCGCGTCGTCCTTGCCCGGCGGAAGAAATGCGATGCGGTCCATGCCGATGCCGGCCTTCGCGAGGA
>Ga0209254_10004368_pt1 | contig 12966 bp, 11 predicted proteins | sample FrelakmetDIP11DI_FD_187148 | JGI IMG/M metagenome (GOLD analysis project Ga0209254, IMG submission 187148) | Freshwater lake sediment microbial communities from the University of Notre Dame, USA, for methane emissions studies - DIP11 DI (SPAdes)... | ecosystem: Environmental > Aquatic >...
CGCGCCGCTGCTCGATCACTGAGGCGCGGCCTCGACTCGGCGCCAGATGGTGGCGCCGAATCACCGCAGCCCCTGGTCGCCGCGCGGCGCATCGGCCATTGTGGTCATTGCGACAGTGGCTCGAGGCCGGTGCGTTTCGCCGCAGCGCCGTCCCTGCCGCGTAACGCCAGCGGCCGGGGGCCGCGTCGCCCGGCGCCTGCCGCACGAAATCGAGCGTCCCGTCGGCGTTGGCCTCCTCTTTCCGGATCTGCGACACGGTGCGGCCGCGGGCCACTGCCTTGATCGAGCCGGTCGGCACCTCACGCCGGCAGACCAGTTCCTCGGCACCGGCGGACTGCGCCGGCGGCGTCGAGACGCAGGCGGAAGGAAGCAAGGCCACCCCTGCCGCCACAACAAGGGCGGTCGTGTTCTTCATGGGCACGGTCGGAGACGCACGTATGCAGTGGCCCGCCGAGGCGGGTCGAGCACGTTCCCCGGGGTCGACGAGGGGCGCAGAACACCTGTGCGCCTCCGGGGGCGGACGGGCGCAGCCACTGCGCGATGGGTCGGTAACATCTGTACCCATGTTGCGCGCTTCCCTCGACCCCCTGCCCGCCTCGCGCATCCGCGAGGTAGCCAACGCAGCCATGGGTCGCGACGACGTGCTCAAGTTCTGGTTCGGCGAGGGCGACCTGCCGACGCCGCAGTTCATCCGCGACACGGCCAAGGCCGCGCTCGACGAGGGCGAGACCTTCTACAACCACAACCTCGGCATCGAGGAACTGCGCCAATCGATCGCCGGCTATGTCAGCCGGCTGCACGCGCCGCGCGCGACGGTGGGCACCGACCGCGTCGCGGTGACGAGTTCCGGAGTCACCGCGCTCGCGCTGATTGCGCAGTCGCTGTTCGAGCCGGGCGACCGGGTAGCCATCGTCACGCCGGTGTGGCCGAACGTGACCGCGCAGCCGCGCATCATGGGCGCCGAGGTGGTGCGCGTGCCGCTGTCCTGCCACGACGGCCGCTGGAGGCTCGATCTGCAGCGGCTGCTCGATGCGGCCCCGCCCGGCACGCGCGCGGTCATCGTCAATTCGCCGAACAACCCGACCGGCTGGGTGATGGCGCAGGAGCAATGGGAGACGCTGCTCGCGCACTGCCGCCGGCACGGCATCTGGCTGGTGGCCGACGACGCCTACGAGCGGCTGATCTTCGACGGCGCCGCGCACGCGCCCGGCGTGCTGGCGCAGATCGACCCCGACGAGCGCTTCATCAGCGCCAACACCTTCTCCAAGAGCTGGACCATGACCGGCTGGCGGCTCGGCTGGCTGGTGGCCCCGCGTGGCTTCATCGCCAGCTTCGCCAAGATGGTCGAGTTCAACACCTCGTGCGCGCCGACCTTCATCCAGCGCGCCGGCATCGTCGCCATCGAACGCGGCGATGCGCTGATCGCCGAGACCCGCGCCCGGCTGCACGCCTCGCGCGACGCGCTCGTCGAGCAGCTGGCGCGGCTTCCCGGCGTCGAGTGCGCGCCGCCGGACGGCGCGATGTATCTGTTCTTCCGCGTCGCCGGCCGCAGTGCCGACTCGCTCGACTTCGCCAAGCGGCTGGTCGGCGAGGTCGGGCTGGGGCTGGCGCCGGGGGTGGCCTTCGGCCCGGAGGGCGAGGGCTTCCTGCGCTGGTGCTTCGCCGCCCAGCGCCCCCTCATCGACGACGGCGTGTCACGGCTGGCGCGTTTCCTGGCATGACGGCGTCGCGGCATTGAACTGCCCGGCGCCGGCCGCATGTCACGGCTGACCGCCGGATGCCCCGGCAGGGAGGAGCGATGAACACGCAAGCCACGCCCATCGAACCCGAGGCCTCGCTGGTCACGCTGACCCACGTGACCTATGCGCTGCACGCGCTGGGCCTGGCCATCGGCGCGTTCGGCGCCTCGACGGTGATCGGCGCGTTCGTGTTCGGCTGGCCGTCGATCATCGCGGTGATCATCAACTACGTGAAGCGGGGCGAGGCCCGCGGCACCTGGCTCGAATCGCACTTCCGCTGGCAGATCCGCACGTTCTGGTTCGCGCTGGCGTGGGTGATCCTCATCGGGCTGGCCGGCGCAGCGCTGGCGATCGTGCTGATCGGCTTCGCGATCTGGGGTGTCGGCCTGTTCGTGCTCGGCCTTTGGGCCGTCTACCGGATCGCCCGCGGCTGGTTGCGCCTGAGCGACCGGCGGCCGATGCCGCTGCCGAACTGAGCCCGAGGCCGGCCACCAGGCCGGCACCACGAGGCCGCGCCTGGCAGGCAGCAGCCGGCGCGGAGTCTCGATCGCTCCGTGGTGCGTCATCGCGTCGATGGCGAGACGGCGTGTCGATGCCGAAGCGGCGCGGCCAGGCGTCACCCCACGATTCGGGGCCGGCACCGATTGAGCCTTCGCGGCACCTTTGCTAGTCTCGCCGCCTCTTCAGGCTCCTGAAGACCCGAGAACGCCGCCCGAGCCCACAAGGCGAAGCGCGGCCGCGCGCGGTGGCCCATTCATCGCTGACGCGCTCCCAGGAACACGATTTTTGGCCGAGGAATCTCCGATGAATGCCCCGCTGCCCGAATCCGTCCGCCGCGCGCTCGCCGAGATCTCCCTCGACGATCGCTGGACGCTGGAGCGTGGCCGCGCCTACATGAGCGGCACGCAGGCGCTGCTGCGGCTGGCCATGCTGCAGCGGCAACGCGACGCGATGGCGGGGCTGAACACGGCCGGCTTCATCACCGGCTACCGCGGCAGCCCGCTGGGATCGGTCGACCAGACCGCATGGCGCGCGGCGAAACACCTGCAGAAGCACCACATCAGGTTCCACTCGGGACTGAACGAGGACCTCGCCGCCGCCAGCGTGTGGGGCACGCAGCAGGTGGGCATGACTGCGGGTGCGAAGTACGACGGCGTCTTCGGCATGTGGTACGGCAAGGGCCCGGGCGTGGACCGCTGCGGCGACGTCTTCAAACACGCCAATGCCGCCGGCACCAGCCCGCACGGCGGCGTGCTGGCGCTGGCCGGCGACGACCACGGCGCCAAGAGCTCGACGCTGCCGCACCAGTCCGACCACATCTTCAAGGCCTGCATGATCCCGGTGCTTTACCCGGCCACCGTGCAGGAGTACCTCGACCACGGCCTGCACGGCTACGCGATGAGCCGCTACGCCGGCGTGTGGGTGGCGATGAAGACGGTGACCGAAGTGGTCGAGGCGAGCGCCTCGGTGGTGGTCGACCCCGAGCGCGTGGACATCGTGCTGCCAGCCGACTTCACGATGCCGCCCGGGGGACTGAACATCCGCTGGCCCGACACGCCGCTGGCGCAGGAGGCGCGCCTGCTCGACCACAAGCTCTATGCCGCGCTCGCCTACTGCCGCGCCAACCGGCTCAACGCCACGGTGATCGATTCGCCGCAGGCCCGCTTCGGCATCGTCGCCAGCGGCAAGGCGTATCTCGATATGCGCCAGGCGCTGGCCGACCTCGGCCTCGACGAGGAAACCTGCGCCCGCATCGGCATCCGCGTGTTCAAGGTCGGCATGGTCTGGCCGCTGGAGGCGCAGGCGGTGCGCGCCTTTGCCGAGGGGCTGGAGGAGGTCCTGGTCGTCGAGGAGAAGCGGCAGCTCATCGAGTACCAGATAAAGGAGGATCTTTTCTCGTGGATCGGCACCGGCAGGCACGTGCCGCGCGTGATCGGCAAGTTCGACGAGAAGGACGGCGGCGAGTGGTCGGTGCCGCAGGGCAGCTGGGTGCTGCCGGCGCACTCGGAGTTCTCGCCCGCCATCGTGGCCAAGGCGATCGCCGCGCGCATCGGCCGGCTGGAACTGCCGTCCGACGTGCGCGCGCGGATCGAATCCCGCGTGGCGCTGATCGCGGCCAAGGAACAGGCGCTGGCAAAGCCGCGACTGGTCGCCGAGCGCAAGCCGTACTTCTGCTCCGGCTGCCCGCACAACACCTCCACCGTGGTGCCGGAAGGCTCGCGCGCGATGGCCGGCATCGGCTGCCATTACATGGCGATCTGGATGGACCGCAGCACGTCGACCTTCACCCAGATGGGCGGCGAAGGAACGCCGTGGATCGGCCAGGCGCCGTTCACCGACGAGAAGCACATCTTCGCCAACCTCGGCGACGGCACTTACTTCCACTCCGGCAGCCTCGCCATCCGCGCCAGCGTCGCGGCCAACGTGCCGATCACCTACAAGATCCTGTTCAACGACGCGGTGGCGATGACCGGCGGCCAGCCCACCGACGGCCAGCTCACCGTACCGGCGATCACGCAGCAGGTCTACGCCGAAGGCGTACGCAAGATCGTCATCGTCACCGACGAGCCGGAGAAGTACAGCGGCGCCGAGGAGCGCGACCATTCGGCGGTCAACGCGCACGGCGCCGAGGGCGATGCCTGGAAGCTGGCGCCGGGTGTGACCGTGCACCACCGCGACGAACTCGACCGCATCCAGCGCGAGCTGCGCGAATACCCCGGTGTCTCGGTGCTGGTCTACGACCAGACCTGCGCCTCCGAGAAGCGGCGCCGGCGCAAGCAGAACAAGCCCGACAAGGTGGCGTTTCCCGACCCGCCGCGCCGCGTGGTGATCAACGAGCTGGTCTGCGAAGGCTGCGGCGACTGCAGCGTGCAGAGCAACTGCCTGTCGGTCGAGCCGCTCGAGACCGAGTTCGGCCGCAAGCGGCGCATCAACCAGTCGAGCTGCAACAAGGACTTCTCGTGCCTGAAGGGCTTCTGCCCGAGCTTCGTCACCGTCGAAGGCGGCCGACTGAAGAAGGGCAAGGCGGCCGCCGCCACCTTGCCGCAGCTGCCGCTGCCGCAGGTGCCGGCATTGCCGTCCGGGCGCGGCTACGGCATCGTGATCACCGGGGTGGGTGGCACCGGCGTGGTGACGATCGGCCAGCTGCTCGGCATGGCGGCGCACATCGAGGGCCGTGGCTGCTCGGTGCTCGACATGGCCGGCCTGGCGCAGAAGGGTGGCGCGGTGTTCTCGCACGTGCAGATCGCGCCCCGGCCGGAGGACCTGTACGCGACGCGCATCGCGATGAACGAGTCCGACCTCGTGCTCGGCTGCGACCTCGTCACCTCGGCCAGCAACGAGGCGCTGTCGAAGATCCAGTCCGGCCGCACGAAGGCGGTACTGAACACCGCCGACTCGCCGACGGCGGACTTCGTCAGGAACCCCGACTGGTCCTCGGGGGCGGCCGGCATGATCGCGCAGGTCCGCGCGGCGGTCGGCGTCGAGGCTGATGCGGCGGCCGTCGACGCCACCGGGTTCGCCACGCAACTGCTCGGCGACGGGATCTACACCAATCCGTTCGTGCTCGGCTTCGCCTGGCAGAAGGGCTGGATCCCGCTCGCCTATGAGACGCTGCTGCGGGCGATCGAACTGAACGGCGTGGCGATCGACGCCAACAGGCGCGCCTTCGAGTGGGGCCGCGCGGCGGCGCACGACCCGGAGGCGGTGAAGAAGGCCGCCTTCCCGGCGCAGGTGATCGAACTGAAGCGCGCCCCCTTGCTGGAGGACATCGTCGGCCGGCGTGTCGAGTTCCTCACCGCCTACCGGAACGCCGCCTACGCCCGGCGCTACGGCGAACTCGTCGAACGCGTGCGCCGCGTCGAGTCCGACCGGCTGCAGTCCTCCAGGCTCGCCGAGGCGGTGGCGCGTTACTACTTCAAGCTGCTGGCGATCAAGGACGAGTACGAGGTCGCCCGCCTGCATGCCGACCCGGCGTTCCGCGAGAAGATCGCCGCGATGTTCGAGGGCGATTACAAGCTGAACTTCCACCTTGCGCCGCCGCTGCTGGCGAGGCCCGATCCGGTGACGGGCAAGGTGAAGAAGGTCCGCTTCGGCCCGTGGATGATGGCCGCCCTCGGCGCGCTGGCGAAACTGAAAGGCCTGCGCGGCACCGCGTTCGACGTCTTCGGTTACAGCGAGGAGCGGCGCACTGAGCGGGCCCTGATCGGCGAGTACGAGCAACTGGTCGACGAACTGCTCGGCAGGCTCGCCGCCGACAATCACGCGGCGGCCATCGAACTGGCCAGCCTGCCCGAGGAGATCCGCGGCTACGGCCACGTCAAGGCGCAACACCTGGCCAAGGCGCGCGCGAAGCAGGCGGACCTGCTCGCCCGCTTCCGCGGCCAGGGCAACGCGCAGGTGATCCGGATGCCGGTGAAAGCGGCGTAGCGCGGCGGCACCGGCGGCGCGCGCCTCGCGCCGGGACATGCCAACGTCACATGACGGCAATGCCGATGCGAATCGGGCGTTGCGCGTCGACGGGATCGCTTGCGACGGGGGTGGATCCCGCGATTGCGCCCGTCACTGCAGGGTCACCACGTCGCCACGGCGGCTGTCGAGACTTCCTCCCGCCCGCAGGCAACCACGGGCGTCGATTGGAGCATCCACGTGGAGGAAGCAGAGATGAGCAAGGTAGCGAACAGCATTCATGGTCTGCTGCTGGCGGCGACGCTGGCCGCGCTGGCGCCGCCGTCGGCACTGGCCGATGACGACGACCGCCGCGGCAAGCACGCCCGCTACGACGACGGACACAGAGGCGATGAATCGATCCAGGTCGGCCAGCGGCCGCTGTACCTGGTCGATGGCATGGACGACGGCCCGCTGAAGCACCGCCTCCTGCAGTGCAAGGACGGCCCGTTCCGCAAGACGGATTTCTCGATCGGGCATCGCGGCGCCGCGCTGCAGTTCCCCGAGCACACGAAGGAGTCTTACGTCGCGGCGGCACGGCAGGGCGCCGGCATCGTCGAGTGCGACGTGACCTTCACCAACGACGGCAAACTCGTCTGCCGGCACGCCGAGAACGACCTGCACACGACCACCAACATCCTGTCGACGCCGCTCGCGAGCACCTGCATCAAGCCCTTCACACCGGCGATGATCGACGCCAACGGCAAGCTGGTGATGGCCGCCAGTGCCGAATGCCGCACCTCCGCGCTGTCGCTCGACGAGTTCAAGAGCCTGCGCGGCAAGATGGATGCGTTCAACCCGGCCGCCCGCAACGCCGCCGAGTACCAGGGCGGCACCGCATCCTGGCGCACGGACCTTTACACCGGACGTGGAACGCTCATGACACTGCGCGAAAGCATCGAACTCAACCAGAAGAACGGCGTGAAGCACACGCCGGAGCTGAAGGGCGGCGACGCCGACACCATCAAGCAGGTCTTTGGCAGCCAGAAGAACTACGCGCTCGCCTTCGCCGACGAACTGCGCGCGGCGCGGGTCAAGCCGCGCGACGTCTGGCCGCAGTCGTTCAATGTCGAGGACGTGTTTGTCTGGATCGACCACACCGAGTACGGCCGCCAGGCGGTGTACCTGCTCGACTACAACGCCACCGACAACGACATCGTCATCCAGCCGCCGTACGACAAGATGCCGCGGGCGGACTATTTCAAGATGCTTAAGGAGCGCGGCGTGCGCATCATCGCGCCGCCGATACCGGCGCTGCTGGCGGTCAACGCCAACGGCCAGGTCGTGCCGTCGCAGGTCGCCAAAGACCTGAAGGCAATGGGTTTCGACATCATCACCTGGACGCTGGAGCGCTCGGACCTGCGCAAGGGCGCCGCGGCCACCCCGGGCAACCCCACGTACTACTTCGACTTCGACCCGAACAATGCCGCGATCAAGAAGGACAGCGACCTGTACAAGGCGCTCGACGTGCTGGCGCGCGAGGTGAAGATCCTCGGCATCTTCTCCGACTGGCCGGCCACCGTCACCTACTACGCCAACTGCATGGGCCTGAAGTAACCGCCGGAGGCGGCGGCCGCGCTGCGCGGCCGCCGCCGCGACCGGCCGCCCTTTCCGCGCGCGCCTGACTGCCGGCGGCCTGCCGGACAACGCCGCGGGCCGACAAGACGCCGTCAGTCGATCGGCGTCTCCTGGTAGTGGGTCTGCAGCCACTTGCCCTTCTGCTTCACGTAGATCGCCGCCGAATAGACCTTGGGCGGCAGCGGCTTGCCGTCGCAGGTCGCGTCCTGCGTGGAGGTGTACGACAGGACCACCACGTCCGTGCCCAGTCTGCGCAGCCTGGCATCCTTGTGCGCGAAGCCCTTCAGCTCGCACGACATCGTGGTGACCTCCTTGACCAGCGCATCGCGCCCGACGACCGGCACCGCGCCGGCGATCACCTCGACGATGTCCGCGGTCAGGTGCTTCTTGAACGGTTCGCCGTCCTTCTTGCCCCAGGCGGTCCAAAGCGTCTTCTCGATCGCCATCAGCTCGGCCTGGAGGTCGGCCGCCATCGCCGGCGGGGTCAGGGCGAACAGGAGCAGCAGCGCCGCAGCAAGTTTCTTCATCGTTGGTTCTCCTCCGGTTGATCTCTTCGCAAGCGCCCTGGCGCTTCCATCGCCGCGCGTCCGGGACGGGCCGGATTGCCGACCGCGCGGCGGACCATACGCCGCCGGCGCATGACTGGCAATCGCCAGGGACGCGACCGGCATCTGCGCCGCCGCCCCGAGCATCGACGCCGGAGCAGGCCGGCCTGCGAACGCTCGCCCGGCGCGCTCCCGCGCGCTCCTATCATTCGGCCATGGTTTCCATGCGTTCGCGCCGCGGCGCGCTGGCCGACCTCGGACAGAGCGTCCTGCGCTGGTTTGCCGGCTGGTCGCGCATCCTCCACCTCGGCGCGCTGCTGCTCGTGCTGGCGCTCTCGCCGTCGAGCTACACGCGCGCCAACCGCGCCGCGATGGCGCAGCACATCGTCCTCGGCACCGCGCCGATCCTGCTCTGGTACACACTGCTGTCGTCGCTGCTCGGCCTGGTGCTGATCCGCATCGTCGTGGTGACGGCGGCCAGCTACGGCCTGTCGCGGTTCGCGCTGCAGATGGTCGTGCGCGTGCTGGTGCTGGAGCTGATTCCCCTGACCGCGGCGATCTTCGTCGCCCTGCGCGTCGGCCTGCCCGACGGGCGCGAACTCGCCCGCATGCGCCAGCGCGGCGAACTCGACGCGCTGCGCCAGCGCGGTCTGGATCCGCTGCGCCACGAAGTGCTGCCGCGCGTGCTGGCCGGCGCCTTCGCGGTGCTGATGCTGGCTGCGGTCGCCGGCGTGGTGACGCTGGTGCTGGCCTATCTCACCGTGCACGGCTTCACCCTCGGCGGCCTGGGACGCTACACCCGCACCGTCGGCCAGGTGTTCAGCCCGGCGGTGACGCTGATCTTCACCATCAAGACATTCCTGTTCGCGCTCGCCGTATCGTTGATACCGGTTGCCTCGGCCCTATTCGATCTGCCGCGCGGGCGGGTGCGCACCAGCGCCGAGTTGCAGGCGCTGGTCCGCCTTTTCCTGGTGATGCTGCTGATCGAGGCGGCTTCGCTGGTCGGCAACTACTACTGATCCCCCGGTCGTGAACGAACAACCCCCCGCACCGCCGCCGGTGGCGAACCTCGAGTTCAAGGCGGCGCTGCTGCTCTTGCTGCTGGTGCTGCTGCTCGCCGGCTCGGTGCTCTATGTGATGTACGCGCGCGGCGTGTTCGAGGCGACGCAGCGGCTGGTGCTGGTCGCCGACGACTCCGAAGGCGTGACGGTCGGCATGGACATGACCTTCTCCGGTTTCCCGATCGGCCGCGTGCGGCGGATCGAACTGGCCGAGGACGGCGTCGCGCACATCGTCATCGACGTGCCGAAGAAGGACGCGCGCTGGCTGCGCGAGTCGAGCGTGTTCACGCTCGTTCGCGGGCTGGTCGGCAACGTCGCCATCCGCGCCTACAGCGGCATCCTCGCCGACCCGCCGCTGCCCGACGGCGCGGTACGCCGGGTGCTGGTCGGCGACGCCACGGCCGAGATTCCGCAGCTGGTCGCCGCCACGCGCGAACTCGTGCGCAACCTGACCGCACTGTCGGGCGCCGACTCGGCCCTGACAGCCACGCTCGGCAACGTGCAGGCCACGACCGAACGGCTCAAGGGCCGCCACGGCGCGCTCGGCGTGCTGCTCGGCAACGACGACGACGCGAAGAAGCTGATTGCCGCGCTCGACCGCACCAACGCGCTGCTCGCCCGCGTCGACGGCCTCGCCGCGCGGGTCGATGGCGTCGTCGCCCGGGCCGACGCGCAGGTCTTCGGCCCCGAGGGCGTGATGCCCGAGACGCGTGCCGCCATCGTGCAGCTCAATGCCACCCTCGCCGACGCGCGCAAGACCCTGCAGCAGGCCGACAGGCTTCTCGTCGAGGCACAGGCCGTGGCCGCCAACGCCAGGGTGGCGAGCGCCGATCTCGGCACGCTGCGCGCGGAGGTCGAAGCGAGCCTGCGCAAGGTCGAGCACCTGGTCAACGAGATCAACCGCAAGTGGCCCTTCGCCCGCGACACGGAGCTGAAGCTGCGATGAACCTCACGGCCGCCCGGCACGCCTTGGCGGCGGCAGCGCTCGGCCTGCTCGTCGCCGCCTGCGCGAGCCGCCCGCCGCCGCCGGACTGGCAGATGAACGCGCGCCAGGCGATCGACAGCGCGGTGGCAGCCTATCTCGAGGGCAATACGCGCGTCGAGGCGGCCGAGATGGCCCGCGCGCGCCGCGAGATTTCGCGCACCGGCCGCCTCGACCTGCTCGCCCGCGCCGAGCTGATGCGCTGCGCCGCGCGGGTCGCGAGTCTGGAGTTCGAGCCGTGCGCGGGCTTCGAGCAGCTGCGCTCGGATGCCGCGCCGGCCGAGCGCGCCTATGCCGACTACCTCGCTGCCCGCGTGCCGGCGCAGGACATCGCGCTGCTGCCGCAGCCGCACCGTGCGGTGGCCGGTGCGACGGCGGGCACGGAGGCGGCCGCCTTGAGCGGGATCGACGATCCGCTGTCGCGGCTGATCGCCGCCGGCGCGCTTTTTCAGCGCAGCCGCGCCGACCCGCAGACGGTGCAGATCGCGGTCGATACCGCCTCGGCGCAAGGCTGGCGGCGGCCGCTGCTGGCCTGGCTGAACGTGCAGCTGATGCACGCCGAGCAGGCGGGCGCCGCCGCCGAGGCCGAACACCTGCGGCGGCGAATCGAAATCGTGCAAGGGAAGCCGTGATGGCACCGGAGCACCGCATGCCGAGCGCCGGCGGGCGACCCCGCGACGGCGGCTGCACCTGCCGCCATGTCCGCTGCCGGATGACGACGAAGCCGCTGTTCGTCCACGGCTGCCACTGCCGCGGGTGCCAGCGCGAAACGGGATCGGCCTTCGCACTGAACGCGAGGGTCGAAGCCGACCGCGCGCAACTGCTGGCGGGCGAGGTCGAGGTCGTCGAAACGCTGTCGACGAGCGGCAAGGGACAGAAGATCAGCCGCTGCCCGCGCTGCCGCCGGACGCCGTAGCCGCGCGCGCCCGCGCTCGCCGGCGGCCCGTCGACCCGCGCGGCCGGCTGCCCGGCTGACGCGAATCACCCCACTCGCTTCGGGTGTATCTGCGGCGTTCCGCCGCACTCTGTCCCTTCGTATCGTCGGCGACATGCTGTCGGCGGAGATGCCTTCCGGAGACGGGTCCGGCTCGCCCGGGCGCCAGCGGCAACGGTGCCCGAGCGAGTCCGCCGGGACCGAATGCGGAAGCAGGAGTGACAACGGTCTGCCGGTGGGCGACCGGGCCCGCAGGAGTCGTTCGATCCCCGCGATGTCCGGTTCGATTTCCGGCCGGTCTTCGAAACACTACATAGAGGAGCCTGAAATGAAGCAAGCATTGATCGGTTCGGCCATCGCCCTGTGCATGGTGGGCCCGGCGTTCGCGGTGGATTGCAGCGCCTTCCCCAACTTCACCATCAACACGTTCATCAACGACGACGTGACCGCCACCGGCATCAGTTGCACGATCGGGCCGAAAGGGACGGTCAACGGCAACGTCACCCAGACCGGCGTCGGCAACCTGGTCATCCGCGGCGTGGTCAACGGAGCCGTCAGCGAATCCGGCAGCGGCAACGTCACCATCGCCGGCGGCCGGGTCGGCGGCGACCTCAGCGAGGCCGACGCCGGCAGCGTGGTCGTGCGCGGCGGCGGCAGCGTCAACGGTCTGCTGGAGGAGGCCGGCGACGGTTCGGTGACCGTGACGGTGGACGTCCCCGGCGTGGTGAACGGCGACATCTTCGAAAGCGGCCCGGGATCGGTGACCGTCAACGCCTTCAGCGGCAGCTTCGAGGGTTCGGTCATCGAGACGGGCGTCGGCAACGTCGTCGTCGACGTCGACCCGGGCGTCTCGTTCAAGGGCAGCATAGAGGAGTACGACGGCGGCAACGTCACGGCGGCCGTCGACGGACTTTTCGAAGGCAACATCGCCGAGTTCGACCTCGGCAACGTGTCGACCACGGGCACTGGCACCTTCAAGGGCAACAGCGAGCACGAGTTGCCGGGCACCTGCGCCAACTCGATCATCGACTTCCAGGGCGCGGTCTGCAACCTTCTCTGAGGCCGCACGCGCCGGGCCTGCCGCGGCCCGGCGCAGACGCCGGGGGCCACCTTGCGTGGCCCCCGGCTCTTTCTAATAGGAGATGGCGTACTTCTCGACGTCGACGCGAATCACCTCTCGCCCCGTCATCACCGCCGCGTTGCGCGCGAACTGACTGGCCCAGTCCGGATGTTCGCGGAAGCGCTGCTCGCCCGAGTACCTGGCCACGCTCAGGATCCGGTCGACCAGCAGCACCTTGCCCATCGGCGTCGGCACGTCGCACTCCAGTTCCTGGAACTCGCGATCGAACCACTTGCGCGCCTGATCGCCCGTGACCCCGGCGACATCCTCGGCGGTCAGCTTGTATTCGAAGCGTTTGTCGTTGCCGAACGACACGATCACGTTCTGGTGCATGCCCATCTCCTCGAATCCCCGGCGGGGCGAAACCCGCCTCTTCCTTCGCCTGCGCGGGAGCGCCAGCGGCGGCAGAGCCGATTATCGGTGAATTCGCCGCTGTCGCTCCGGGCGCCCACCGCGGCCGGGCGCTAGGAGCCTGTCGGACTTGAAGTTCTCAGTTGGGGCTCTGAGCACCGATATTTCACGATTCGAGACGAACTGAGCGTTTTGTGCCTTTGGAAGAGG
>Ga0209254_10004369_pt1 | contig 12964 bp, 7 predicted proteins | sample FrelakmetDIP11DI_FD_187148 | JGI IMG/M metagenome (GOLD analysis project Ga0209254, IMG submission 187148) | Freshwater lake sediment microbial communities from the University of Notre Dame, USA, for methane emissions studies - DIP11 DI (SPAdes)... | ecosystem: Environmental > Aquatic >...
GTCGTGCCGCAGGCGCTGTCGTTGGTGGTGTCCACGCACACCTGGTACGCCGTCGCGCCGCTCGACGCGCCCCACGTCAGCGTCAGCGCGCTCGCCAGGCCCGTCGCCCCGTTCGCCGGCGACGTTTTCCCGAATGCCGCAGGCGGCGGGGCCGCGCCGACGGTGAACGACCACCACGTCGAGCTGTCTCCCTCGAACGTGCCGCTCAGCGTCTGCGCCCGGACCTGCCAGTAGTACGTGCCGTTGGCCAGGCCCGTCAGCGTGCGAGCGGCCCCGCCCCCGTTCGGCCACCAGCCCCCGTCACAAGCGTTGTTGTTCGTCGTGTCCCAGCACACGGAGTAACCCGCGTCGGGCAACGCCGACCAGGTCAGCGTCACCGAGCTGCCATGGCCGCTCGTGCCGTTGCCCGGCGTCAGCTTGCCAAACACCGGGGGCGGTGCGCCGCCGACGGTGAAGCTCCAGCTCGCGCCGTTGTCGGCCAGGACCAGGCCGCTCGGTGTCACCGCTCGTACCTGCCAGTAGTACGTTCCGGCCGACAGGTTCGTGAGTCCCCACGACGTTGCCGCGCCCGCGGATTGCCAACTGCTGTTGCAGTTGTTGTCGTTAACCGTATCGATGCAGCCTTGGTACTCCGTCGCACCTGGCATCGCGTTCCAGGTCGGGGTCACGGCACTACCCAGCCCCGTCGCGCCGTTGGCCGGTGAAATCTTCCCGAACGTCGAGGGGGGCGGGCCGCCGACGGCGTAACCGAACTCGACCCCGTTGTCGGCCAGCGCCAATGGGGTAGTGCCTGCCATCGCTCGGATCTGCCAGGCGTAGCTCCCGTCAGGTTGGCCGGTAAGCACGTAGGAATTGACTGAGCCGACCGACACCCAGCCCGTGCCGCCGGCGCAGCTGTCGTCCTTCACGAAATCGACGCATACCTGGTAGCCCGTCGCGCCCGCCGCTGCCGACCACGTCAGCGTGACCGTGCTGGTCAGCCCGGTCGCGCCGTTGGCCGGCGTCAGCTTGTTGAAGAGCGCCGGCGGCGCCGCGCCCACGGAGAACGACCACCAGGTTTCGTAGTTGGCGTACGTTGTCACACCGCCCGTCGTGGCGCGAACCTGCCAGTAGTGGGTGCCGTCGGCGAGCCCTGACAGCCCGAAGGTCGTGGCAAAGCCCGCCGGTTGCCAGGTCGTGTCGCATACGCTGTTGTTCGTGGAGTCGACACAGACGTCGTACGAGGCGCCGGGCATGGTTCCCCAGCTGAGGGTCAGCGAGCTCGGCTGCGTGGCTGCGCCGTTCAGCGGCGAGGTCTTGCTGAACGTGGGCGCTGTCCCGCCGGCCTGGATTCGCTGGCCGAGCACCGCCGACCAGAAATTGACGGACGACGAGAGCCATTGCGGCCGGTCGGACGCTGCGGCGATTGAGGCGTAGTCGATGCCGTAGAGAGCACCACTGGCCGTTACCTGGATCATGCCGGTCGACACGCCAGCCGCCGTGACCTCGGCCCCGTAGATGTCGAGGATATCCTGGTGGTTGAAGACGATCATGAACGAGCCCGTGGAGGGATTGCGGCTCATTCCCGTGGAAACCTTCGACCCGGTCGGCGCGATCGTGAAGCGAGGGTCTCCGGCGGTGTTGGCGGGATTCACGAGGCGTCCAAGCGTGACGAGGCCCTCGGGAATCCCGCGGTACCAGGCGGCCAGGTAGCGATCGTTCACCGAATCATACGAAACGGCGGACGGCCCGTTCTGATAGGGTGAAGCGCCGTCGACGTCGAAGGCCGTACCGAGCAGTTCGCCGGTCCCGGCCTTCACGCGCTGCCCGCGCACGCCGCCCTGGCCGATCGCATCCACCCACCATGCATAGACGACGTAGAACTCGTCGGCGGTGGCGTTGTACGCGACGCTCGGAAGGGTCTCGTAGGTAGGCGTCGAGGTGATAAGGATCGTCGTCCCGAGCATGACGCCGTCCACGGTGAACCGGACGGCGCGGATGTCGTTCGGGCCGGAGCTGTACGTCACCAGGAATTCCTTGCTGCCCGTGGCGTAGACGATGGAGGTAGGCGACGTCGAGAAGACGTAATCCCAACCCACCTGGAAGTCAGCGGCTCTGAACGCCGGGAGTCCGTCCGCCTGGAATGCGAGCGCACGTCCAAAAGGAACGGGAACTTGCGGATTGACCCGGTTGTCCTGCCACGCGACCACGAACACGCCGTCATCCGGGTCGTAGGCCGCCTTCGGCGCCCACGTTTCCGCCGCGGTCGTCGGGATCTTGAATGCCGCGGGCCCAAGGGGCGTGCCATCGCCGGACACGAAACGGCCTCTCACCGTGCCGAACTCCCCCCACACGACCAGGTACACGCGGTTGATCGGGTCCCACGCCACATCCGTATACCTGGCCCCGATATTGGTGACGTTGAACGTCGGGCCGATGCGCACGGCCTGGGCCAGGGCAGGGGCTGCCACCAGGCCCGTCACCAGGATGAGCAGCACCGCGAGCGCAGCCATCCGCGGCCGGGAAATCAGGCGATTGTCGGTGTACGGCATGGGCATATCATCAGAATGATCGGCGCAGTATTTCCCGGAGCAACGCATTCACGCGGACAGACGAGGCGCCGCTGCCAAGTCGCAAGGATCGGCACCAGCAATATAGCACCCCCGGAGCACCGCCCGGAAGCGCAGGCATTGGCAGGGTCAGGATCCCGGGCGTCTATCGGTCGTCCGGCGGCACCACGCCATTGCCAGTTGTCTGCCGCACTCAGCGACGCCGCTTGCCGTGCCAGCAGTGCGGCAGAATGCCAGACCATCGCGAAATCCCCGTGAACGCGCTGCAGGGAACGGCGGGATCGCCTGTCCCCGCCGCTTGCGCGGGCGCAGGTGGCTGTTCTACTATGAAACGCGATTGTGTAACCCTTGATGCTTCTGCCGGCCGGGCGGGCGGCCGGTCGCATGCAGATGCGTGTCGGGGTTCTCCCTGTCGATGATCGGACCCGGTTCGATTGGCGGCGGGCGGATGCCGACCCGCTTGGTTCGCGGTGAGGGTGGCAGAGGGTCAGCCTGATGGTTTCCGACTCGCCCCACGATGCAGGTGAACTCATCAGCCGTCCCGGCGCGGGCGCAGCGGCGGGAGCCGTGGCGGCCGTCCTTATGCTCGCGTTGCTCGCCGCATTGCATGGACAGGATTCGGTGCGCGCCTGGGTCGACGATGCCGGCAAGGTGCTGCTGCCGGCCTCGCTCCGGACAGCGACCTCGCTCGCGATTGCGGGGTCCATCGTCCATCTGGCGGTCGGGGGCCTGATCGGCGCGTTGTACGCCGCGTGCCAGCAACGCACCTCCACGAGCGGAGTGTTCGTTGTCGGCGCGTTCTACGGGTTCATCGTGTGGCTGGTGGGCTACATGGTCCTGGTCCGGCTGTTCCACGTGGGCCCGCGGCTCTTGCCGACCTGGTCGGGCCTGCTGGTGATACTGGCGTACGGCCTGGGGCTGGCCGCATGGGCGGTCCGCGTGCAGAGAGCTTCGGCACGGCTCGTCCGGCATGCCAAGCCCGTGGACTGACGGATCCGCCCTCCGGCGGCAGGGCAGAGTACGAGAGGGATGGCGATGGTAAGAGGTCTTGCGGCGACGGTCGGCGAGCTGTTCCAGTTCTTGTGGAGCCGCAAGTTGTGGTGGCTGACGCCGATGCTCGCCGTCCTGCTCGTGTTCGGCGTCCTCATCGTCCTGGGAAGCGTCGCGGGAGTCGGCCCGTTCATTTACACGCTGTTCTAGCGCAAGAGGTGAGGCCGTCATGAAACCCGTACGCGCCGCCTGGCAGGCCTGGAAGGCTCGCGCCCACGACATCGGTCAGTTCCAGTCGCGTGTCCTGTTGACGGTCTTCTACTTCACCATCTTCGTACCGTTCGCCTTGTTGATGCGCCTCTTCGGCGATCCCCTTCACCTGCGCCGGGGCACCGGCGACACGAACTGGTGCGAGTGGGCGGCACGCGAGTCCGGCATCGACGCGGCCCGGCGGCAGTTCTAGGGCTGAGCGTGTCGAAGCCCGCACAACTCCCGCGAATGGGAATTCCCGTGCCGAGCAGCCCGCGCGGGGTGCCCGGCACGTCATCGTCCGGCTGGTCCTGATGTACATCCTCGGCATTTCCGCCTTCTATCACGACTCTGCGGCGGCCCTGCTGGCTGACGGCGACCTGATCGCCGCCGCCCAGGAAGAGCGTTTTTCCCGCGTCAAGTTCGACGCACGGTTTCCCGTCGAGGCGATCGGGTTCTGCCTGCGCCAGGCCGGCATTTCCGTCCGGGACCTCGACGCGGTCGTGTTCTACGAGAAGCCCCTGCCGAAGTTCGAGCGAATCCTGCTGTCCGATCTCAGCACGTTTCCCCGTTCCTGGCAGGTGTTCCGCGAGGCGATGATCGCGTGGTTCCAAGAGAAGCTCTGGGTGAAGTCTCTCATCCAGGACAAGCTGCGGGTCCCGCCGGAGCGCATCCTGTTTGTCGACCACCACCTCAGCCACGCGGCAAGCGCGATGTTCTGTTCGCCGTTCGAGCAGGCGGCGGTCCTGACGATTGACGGGGTCGGCGAGTGGACGACGACGGCGGTGGGACAGGCCTCGGCTGACTGGGGAACGGGGCTGCCGAATGCCATCCGGCTGCAGCGGGAAATCCGGTTCCCGCACTCACTCGGCCTGCTCTACTCAGCATTCACCGGCTGGCTGGGCTTCAAGGTGAACAGCGGTGAATACAAGGTGATGGGGATGGCGCCCTACGGCCAGCCTCGCTATCTGGACAGGCTCTATAAACTGGTGCGCGTGCACGCCGACGGAAGCTTCGCCCTGGACATGGACTACTTCAGCTTCCATCACTCGCTCTCCGACACCTGCGGCCCGAGGTTCTTGGACCTCTTCGGGCCTCCCCGCCAGCCGGAAAGCCCGTTCTTCACGCGCACGACCGGCGAGGACGTCCGCGGCCGGGAATCGGAAGCGGACAAGAACCAGTACTACGCCGACGTGGCGGCCAGCGTCCAGGCCGTGACCGAGCAGATCGTCCTCGACATGGTCAACCGCCTGCATCGCGACACGGGACAGAAGAACCTGGTGATGGCCGGGGGTGTCGCCCTGAACAGCGTCGCGAACGGACGCGTGATGCGCGAGACACCGTTCGAGCAGGTGTACATCCAGCCGAACGCCGGGGATGCGGGCGGAGCCCTGGGCGCGGCGCTGTACGCCTGGCACGTCCTGTTCGGCAAGCCGCGGAGTTTCATCATGCGGCATGCCCGGTACGGCGAGGAGTACGACGAGGCGCACATCGAGAGGTTCCTGAAGGGTCGAGGCGTTTCGTACGAACGCACGGCGCATCCGGACGAGATGGTCGACCGGTTGGTCGACGTCATGCTTCGTCAGCAGGTCGTCGGTCTGTTTCAGGGACGATTCGAGTGGGGGCCGAGGGCGCTCGGGAGTCGTTCCATCCTCGCCGACCCGCGACACGCGTCGATGAAGGAGGTTGTCAACACCAAGATCAAGTTCCGCGAGCTCTTCCGTCCGTTCGCTCCCGTGGTGAACGCCGATGACGCGCCGCGGTACTTCTCGCTGGGAAAGACCGAAGGGCAGTATCCGCAGCGCTTCATGCTGATGGTGTCGCCGGCCGACCCAGCCCGGGCCCTCGAGATCCCCGCCGTCGTCCACATGGGAACCGCCAGGCTCCAGACCGTCTATCGCGAGGATCATCCCCTCTACCACGATCTCATCCATCAGTTCGGCCAGGCGACCGGTGTTCCCGTGCTGCTCAACACCAGCTTCAATCTGCGGGGAGAGCCGATCGTGTCGACGCCTGGCGAGGCATTCAACACGTTCTCGAAAAGCGACATCGACGTGCTCGCCCTGGGGCCCTTCCTGGTCAGGAAGAACGGCTCGGCCCCCAAAGGCGTCGCGGCGAGGGCGCCCGCGCCGGCCCTGGATGGACTCGACCGGCTGCTGTGCCCCGCGTGCCGGGGCCGGGTCGTTCCGGGCGGGGCGGACCCCTCCACCCTGAGTTGCGCCGCGTGCCGGCGGGAGTTCCCGATCGAAGACGGCATTCCTCTCCTCTACTGGCCGACCGACGCGGCCGAGGTCGACCGGGTAAGCGAGATCGTCAAGGGCTTCTACGAGGAGAACCCGTTCCCGGGCTACGAGGACATCGACAGTGCCGATACGCTCGCTGCGAAGGCGAGAAGGGGCGTGTTCGCGAAGCTCCTCGACGACCAGACGCTTCCGGAGTCCACGGTGCTGGAGGTAGGCTGCGGGACGGGGCAGCTCAGCAACTTCCTCGGCGTGCGGGGCCGTACGGTGTACGGGGCGGATCTCTGCCTGAATTCGCTGAAGCTCGCCCGGCACTTCCGCAGCCGGAATCTCCTGCACACCGTCCACTTCGTGCAGATGAACCTGTTTCGGCCGGTCTTCGCGGATGCCAGCTTCGATCTGGTCATCTCCAACGGGGTGCTGCACCACACCGACGACCCCGCCGGCGGGTTCCGGTCAATTGCCCGGCTCGTCCGCCCCGGCGGCCACATCGTGATTGGCCTCTACAATCGGTATGGCCGCATCTGGACCGACTTGCGCCGGACGCTTTTCAAGCTGTCGGGGAATCGTTTTCGCTCCCTTGACCCCTATCTGTCCGATCCGCAGGTCGACGAGCACAAGAAACGGATCTGGTTCGCCGATCAGTACTGTCACCCGCACGAGTCGAAGCACTCCGTGGAAGAGGTGTTTGGCTGGTTCGATCAGGCCGGTTTCGAGTTCATGAACGCCATCCCGAAGCCGACGCCGTTCGGGCAGATGGCCCTGTTCGAACCGCTGTTCGAGCCGCATCCGTGCGGGTCCTCCACCCAGCATCTGCTCTCGGAGCTGAAGCTCGCCCTCACCGGTGGCGCGGAGGGAGGCTTCTTCGTGATGATCGGCCGGCGGAAGGTCGCGTGACGCTGACGCGCAGGGAGCCGTCAGGCCCCTGCGGCGCCGGTTCGGCGAGGCCGCGCTAGTCGCCAGGGGCGTGCGTGCGGAGGTACCAGTCGGCCAGATATTCAGCCATGAACTGATGCCCGCGCGCTGACCAGTGACAGTCAGCCTGCAAGTACAGCGTCGGCGCGTCGGCAGGATGTGTCCGATCGTACCCCCGCATCTGCTCGGAAGGATCCAGCAGTTCGATGCCGTGCCGCTCCGCAACGCCTCTCAGCCAGGTCTGCACGCCAGAATCCGATGGCAGGACACGATGGTCCTGAAAGCCGTCGAGGTACCGCGCGACCGCGCACTCCCGAGGTGAGATCTGATACGCGTTCGGGACGAAGACGACGACCAGACGGCCGCCGTCTGCCGCGACGTCCTCAGCGAAACGCTGGAGCTTCGTTTCCGTCGCGGCGGCCGCCTGGCGCTGCGCGTCGGTCCACAGTTCCAGGGGCCTGATACCAGGCCAGAACTTGCTCCATGCGATGTCGTTCAGCCTCGCGTCCATCTCGCTCACGGGTCGCGTCAGGAGAGCCTCGATCTCCTCGGAGGAGAGCAGCCCATCCCCGGCCATTCGCCGCGCCGTCTCCTGCGCGCCCGCGAGATCTCGCCCGGCGGGCCTGGTGCCGATCAGCGACAGCGCCCGCTTCAGAGCCGTCGGGCCGATGCGCTGCAGCATGGCCTCGGCCACCCGCACGGCGCGCGCGTGCTTGTACCAGACCCAGCCCGGTTCGACCGGCACCACGAAGTGATCGGGACGTCCGTCCGGCCGCAGGACCGCCTGGAACGTCCGCACTTCGTCGCCCAGGGCCCAGAGATCGTTCCAGAAGAAGAACAGCAGCACCGTGCGCGGCTGCAGACGTCGACCGACCTTCAGGTACCAGTTCCACTCGAGCAGCGGCGACCAGCCCCGCATGCCGTGGGCGACGACGTTGACCGTCGCCGAGCGCGCACGGAGCGCCGCTTGCAGCCTTGGACCCAGCGTGGCCTCCCACGGCAACTGGCGCGCTTCGATCATGCTGTCGCCAATCAACAGCAGGTCCACCGGGCCTGGGGGGATCTCCGGGCCGCGGATGCCCAGCGTGTTGATTTCGACGAGCGCCGGGGGGAACTCGTCGAGCGGCCCCGGCCAGTTCACGAATGCCGAGCCAGGGGGCGTGATGCTGCGAAACTGCCGCACGTACTCGGACCTGTCCACCTCGCGCAGGTTCTCCCCCAGGTGCAGCAGCCGCATACCGACTTCCACGCCGGCAAGGCCGAGCACCACGCCGAAGCTTGCGGCCAGCACGTTCTGGCGAACGGCCTGCCTGGCATACAACGCGACGCCGGCGATAGCCGACGCGCCGCACGCCAGAAGGGCAGAGGCCGCGGAGCCGAACGGCGTGACGCCGAACGCGAGACCGTCAATCGCCGTGACGCCAAGCAGAACCGAGAAGCCGACGAGCAGGTGTCGCACGGTCCGATCGGCGGGGGTCTCACTGCCGGCGTCGCCACCGCCCGCCGGCGTGACGCCACCAACTGGCGGCGCGAGGTACCAGACGAACGACCACGCTGCGAGCGCATACGTGGCGAACAGCCGCAGCGCCCAGGGCCGCTGACTCCACCACGGCCCGGCCGCCACGATCGTGGCCAGCAGGCCGACCCAGGGGATCACTGCGAAGAACGCGCGGAGGGCGGGACGCGCGAAGGGCGGCCGGCCGGCCAGGCGCGCGAGAGGATTGCGTCCGAACAGGGACCACACGGCGATGACGAGCACCAGGCCCCCTGCGCCAAGACCCAGCACGTAAAGCGCCGAAAAACGTCCGGCGCGCGCGAGGATCGCCGCGTAGATGACGCCGAGGGCGACAACGTTCAGCGTGCGGAGAAGGCGGTGAACGCGACCGTCATTCATCACGAGCGGCGATGTTAGCATGCGGGAGTTGGACGTCCAACCGCGCGGCGGGCCGATGGCCGCGGGGGAACGCTATCGATGCTCGACGAGCGTGTTTCCTCAGGCGTCCGCCGGATGGAAGACCGCTTCTCGCGATGGTCGAGACCGCGGCCGTCGCTCCCGCTGACAGAGCACCAAGAACGGCACGGCGACAACTCGTACCGTGATGGTCACTTCCCTGCCGCTGCGGCAAGCACCCCGCCGGCAGCGTACATCCGCACCCAGCCGGTACTGTCTTCCAGCAGGCGCCGGAGGATCGTCAGGTCGGGCGGCTCGAGGGACGCCAGCGCTCGCGCCGCCAGGCGGCGCGCCGTCGAATCGGCGTCACCCGCTACTGCGGTGAGGACGGCGCGTGCCGCGGCGGGTTCGTACCGGGCAATCGCCTCGGCTCCCCTGACGCGCCTCAGCGGATCGGGATCGTTCATGAGTTGACGGCCTGCCGCGGCCAGATTCTTGCGATCCGAGAGCGGGTCGGCTTCGAGTGCATCCAGCCGCGCACTGCCGATGTCGCTGCGGAGCATGGCCTCCACTCTCTGGTCGGCGGCCGGGTCTCTCAGCCGTTTCAGCGCAAGCGCCGCCTTGGCGCGCACGCGGGGCTCGTCGTCGTCGAGCAGAGCCCTGATCTCGGGAATCGCCGCGCCGTAGCCCAGTGCCGCGAGCGCGTCCGCGGTCTCACTCCTCGTCGCCCAATCCGGGTCACGCAACAACGGCAGGAGCAGCTGGGCCTGGTCCGTCAGCCCGGAACGGCGGATCGCCTCCACGACGTTGCTCTTGTCCCGCAGCGTGCCCGATGATGCCATGCCGGCGAGGCGCGCGGCGGCCGTGGTGTCGCCAAGCCGTGCGAGCGCTCCGTCGGCCAGGGCCGCTGCCGGTGAACCCGGGCGGTCGAGGGCTATGCGCTGCAACTCGACGGGCGCCTGCGAGTCGCCGTGACGCGCGAGCCGTTCCCATGCTTCCACCTGGAGCCTGGGGTCGTCCACCGCGTGGGACGCGATGGCCCGCAACTCGTCGGCAGCCAGGGGGCTCAGGAGTTCCGCGTCCGGTCGGCGGCTCGCCGCGACGAACCCGTCGTACGTGTCGTACGCCCGCTGCGTGTCACCCCTCGCCAGCGCCTCCTGGATGGAGGCCTTGGCTGCGGCCCGGTCGGTAGCAGCCGCCTGGGCCAGCGCCGGCTGCGCGGCGGACGTCAGGCCCATCAGCACGACGAGCGAATATGCGGGGATCTTCATGGCTCTCATTCCTGCAAGGAGGGGACCTGCGGCGAGGGGGTCCCGCTTCCCATGTCGGCGCCTGTACACTCGCAGTGTACCGCCCCACAACCGCAGCGGTCAACGAACCGGCGTTCCCCCCGGAGCCCCGCGGCCGCAGGTCAGGAGAGGCCACGCTCGCTGCGACGGGGTGCGGTAAGATGCGGGGCGGTGTTCAAGAAACTCCGGGAGCTCACCGTCAATCTGACGGTCTACGGCGTCGGCGACGTCGCCGTCCAGCTCGCGAGCTTCCTGCTGCTTCCCCTCTACACTGTCGTCCTCTCGACGACCGAGATGGGCGCGATTGCGCTCCTGCTCATCGTGGAGCAGGTGATGCGCGTCGTGAACCGCTTGGGCGTCGACGCCTCGTTCATGCGCTTCTACTACGACTGCGGGGACGAGGACAGGCGGCGTGAGCTGGCCAGCACGCTCTTCTTCTTCCTGCTGGCCGTGAGCGGCGGACTCACCGTGGCTGCCGTCGCCGCCGCGCCGCTCATCGCACAGCCGCTCTTCGGCGGGGGCGACTTCACCACCCCCCTCCGCATCGTCTTCGTGACGACGCTGTTCGGCAGCGTGTCGTTCCTGCCCTTTCACGTCCTGAGAATCGAGGGGCGCGCGCGCACCTACGTGGCGCTGACCTTCGCCAACAACCTGGCGACGCTGATCGTCAAGCTGCTGTTCGTCGTCGTCCTGCGGATGAGCGTGCTCGGCGTCGTCCTGGCCGACCTCGTGGTGGCCGCCGGACTCGCGGCCGCGCTCGCGCCGCGGTACGCCGCGCTCATCAGACCCGTCTTCTCGATGCGCCAGCTCCGCGCCTGCCTCAGCTTCGGCCTGCCGCGCGTGCCGCACAGTCTCGCCCATCAGGTGATCGCGACCGTCGATCGCTTCACCCTGAGCCGATTCGCGCCCCTCGCCCCGCTCGGGATCTACAACATCGGCGTCAGCCTCGGCCTCGGGCTGAAGCTCTTCCTGAGCGCGTTCGAAACGGCGTGGGCGCCGTTCTACCTCCGCGAGATGAAGGCGCCGGACGCGCAGCGCACATTCCGGACGATCTCCACCTACGTATTCGGCGTGCTGGTCCTGCTCGTCGCGGGACTGGCAGCCGTGGGCCGGGACCTCGTCCGGCTGATGACCGCGCCGACCTACCACGGCGCGGCCTCCGTGGTCCCCTGGATCGGCCTCGCCGTCGGCCTGCAGGGCGTCTACCTGCTGACTTCGATCGGCCTGAACATCACCAAGCGCACGGGCTACTACCCCGTGGTCACCGGCGCCGCGACCGTCGCCGCCGTGGGCGCGAGCCTGGCCCTGGTGCCCCGGTACGGCATTCTCGGGGCCGCATGGTCGAACGTGATCGCCTACGGCGTGCTCGCGGCCGTCGGCATGGCGCTCTCGCAGCGCTTTTATCCCGTTCATTACGAGTGGCCGCGAGTCTGGCGCCTCCTCGCCGCCGGCGTGCTGGCCGCGATCGCGGGCCAGTTGGTCGTCGGGCCGACCGTCGCGCCCCTCGCCGGCGTGCTCGTCCGCGGCACGTGCGCCGTCGCCGTCTTTGGCATCGCGCTCGCCGCAACCGGGTTCTTCCAACCCCGCGAAATCGCGGCCGCCCGAGATGGCCTGCAAAGCCTCTTCCGCGGCCCAGGGGGCAGCGCCAAGTAAGGCCGGCGGGTAGTCCGGGAGGTCCGGAGGGTCCGGGTCCACCCCCGGCGCGCAGTGGCGTCGGCACGAGCCTGGCGGGAGTCCGCGGGCTTCAGCAGGCGTGAGCCGGGGCGACTGGACACAACCCAGGGAAGCCCCGGGGTAGAATAGAAAGGTTGGAGACACACACCCTGATGCTCGGCCGCCGGGTCCTGCTGTTCAATCCTCCTCTCATCGACGGCGTGGCGTTCACCCGCCAGGGGCGCTGCCAGGAGCGGGAGGAGGTCCTCGGCACGACCAAGCCTCCGTACTCGCTTGCGGTGCTCGCCGCGATCCTGAGGGAGAAGGGCGTCGACTTCCGCCTGGTCGATCAGACCGCCGAGCGGCTCTCCACCGATCAGCTGATTGGCCGGCTCAAGGCCGACGGGTACTCGCCGACGCTGCTGGTGTTCTGCAGCGCCACCCCCACCCTCGATGTCGACGCGGTCGAGGCGCGCAAGCTGAAGGAGGCGTTCGGCGCCCCGCTGGTCTGCTTCGGCCCGCATGCGTCCGCGGCGCCGCGGGCCTCGATGGAGCGCGCGCCCGACGTGGACGCGATGATCGTGGGCGAGCCCGAAGACGCGGTGCTGGAACTTGCCCGCCTGGAGTCCTTCGATCAGGCCGATCGCATCGACAGCCTCACCATCCGCCGTGGCGGCACGATCCTGGCGCACCGCGCGCTCGGCTCGTACGCCGGCTTCGCGACGATGCCCTACCCGGCGTGGGACCTGCTGCCGCTCGAGCGCTACCGGCTGCCCCTCGAGAACACGCGCTACCTGATGGTCGAGACGAGCCGCGGCTGCCCGTACAGCTGCGACTTCTGCGTGGCGCCTGTCATCCAGGGGCACAAGTTCAGGGAGCGCGACGCCGTCGAACTGGCGGACGAGATCGAAGAGGGCAAGAAGCGGTTCGGCATCGACCACTTCTACCTCTGGGGCGACACGGTCACGCTGAACGCGAAGAGCTTCTCCCGCTTCTGCGACGAGCTCATCGCCCGCCGTCTCAACGTGCGGTGGTTCGCGAACGGCCGCGCCGACAACCTGACCAGCCCCGACTACGTCGCCAAGCTCCGGGCATCGGGCTGCTGGATGCTGTCGCTCGGCATCGAGTCGGAGTCCGACCAGGTGCGGCGCGACATGATGAAGAAGCTGGAGCGCGAGAAGATCCGCC
>Ga0209254_10004370_pt1 | contig 12959 bp, 7 predicted proteins | sample FrelakmetDIP11DI_FD_187148 | JGI IMG/M metagenome (GOLD analysis project Ga0209254, IMG submission 187148) | Freshwater lake sediment microbial communities from the University of Notre Dame, USA, for methane emissions studies - DIP11 DI (SPAdes)... | ecosystem: Environmental > Aquatic >...
CGCAGTAGCGCCACGAGCCGGCCGCCCGCGTTGCCTCAGGTGATCGAGGCCTCGAAGATGCTCGCGATCGAGGCGTCCAGGGTGGCGTTGAACTGCTCGTCGGTCTGCTCGTCCGACAGTCCCTCGACCAGAGCCCGGGAGAAGCTGGCGATGAGCCCGTGGTTGCGGGCCAGCCGCTCGTTGGCCTCCTCGCGGGTGTACCCGCCGGACAGGGCGACCACCCGCAGCACCCGGGGGTGCGCCATCACATCGGCGTAGAAGTCGTCCACGGTGGGGATCGTGAGCTTGAGCATGATCTGCTGGTCGGCGGGCACCTTGTCCAGGTGAGCCATGATCTCGGCGCGCAGCAACTCCTCGGCCTCGGTCTTCTGGGGGCTGCGGATGTCGACCTCCGGCTCGAGGATCGGCACCAGGCCCGCCGCCAGGATGTCGGCGCCGATCTGGAACTGCTGGGCCACGTTGTCGGCGACCCCGGTCGGGTCTGCCATCTTGATCACCGAGCGCATCTTCGTGCCGAAGACGCCGAGGCCCTTGGCTCGCTCCAGCAGCGCGGCCAGCTCGGGCATTGGCTTCATCAGCTGGACGCCGTTGGCCTCCTCGGCCAGACCCTTGTCGACCTTGACGATCGGGATGACCCCCTTGGTCTCCCAGAGGTACTGCGAGGACGGGACGCCCTCGATCTGCCGGTCCATGGTCCCCTCGAACAGGATCGCGCCCAGGACCCGGTCCCCGGTGAACGCCGGGCTGGTGATGATGCGGGTGCGCATCTGGTGCACCAGTTCGAACATCTCCTCGTCGGTGCTGAAGGCGTCCTTGGGGATCCCGTACTGCGCAAGTGCCTTGGGCGTGCTTCCCCCGCTCTGGTCGAGGGCCGCGAGGAATCCTTGACCGTTGGCCATCTTCTCGAGCATGTCCGCGTTCATGTGCGTTCCTTCCGGTGTGCGTGGACGGTTGATCTGAGCTCCAGCATATGGGCTGGGGAGGCCGTAGGCGCCCAGTCCGGGTAGGAGGCATCGGTCGCGGCTGTCAGCTGCGCGGTGCGTTGCGCTGGGACACCAGGTGCGCCAGCGCGGCACGGCCGGGGACGCCCAGCTTGCGGAAGACGCTGGACAGATGGAACTCCACCGTGCGTGGCGAGAGGAACAGCGCCTCGGCCACCTCCCGGTTCGACCGCCCTTCGGCGACTACCTCGGCCACGCAGCGTTCCTGGGGGGTGAGAACGGCGAGGATGTCCGGGACATCGGTCTCGGGCGCGGCGGATCCGGTTGCCCGCAGCTCGCGCGTTGCCCACGTCGTCCATGGACGCGCGCCGAGGCGTTCGAACGTCGCGGCTGAGCGTCGCAGCTGATGTCGAGCCTGGCTGGGTTGGTGCGTGCGGCGTAGGTGCTCGCCGAGCAGCAGCCGGCTTCTGGCCTCCTCGAACGGCTCCTGCGCGCAGCCGTGGGCGGCCAGACAACGCTGCCAGTGATCGTCGGCCGCAGACGCGGGCCCGGTGAGCGCGAGGCAGCGCGCAAGCACCGCCGCTGCCAGCGGGTCGCGCAGCGGGCCCAGCAGCTCGGCAAGGGCGTCGGTGAGGGCCCGCGCGGACGTCGAGTCACCGCAGCGGACGTGGACCTCGACCAGATCCGCACGTCCGGGCAGGGGAGCATCGCGCATGCCCCGGCCGAGGAACCCCGTGCGCGCCAGCGCCTCGCCGTGCGCGACGGCCTGCTCGGGGCGTCCACCTGCCAGGGCGTCGAGCAGCCAGGCCCGGTCCGCGTGGGCCAGGGCTCGCTGGTCGCCCACGCGCCCGGCCAGCAGACGCAGGTCGCCCGATGCCTGACGCAGCCCCTTGGTGTCGCCGGTGAGCGCGTGCAGCTCGACGAGCAGGGACAGGGCCGAGAGCTCCTCCGGGCTGGCACGCACCGCACGGGCAAGGCTCAGGCCGTCGGAGACCAGCGCGTGCGCCAGCGACCAGTCTCCGCGTCGCCGGGCTCGCCAGGCCCCGATGACCTGGATGCCGGACAGCGTGTTGCCGCGGTCGTCGGCCAGGCGCAGCGCAAGGTCCGCCAGACGAAGGTCGCGCTCGCTGCCGGTGGCCAGCAGGAGATCGTCCAGGACCACCACGTTGATGAGCTCCGCCAGCGGGGTGTCGCAGGCAGCCACCCAGTCGCGGGACCGGTCGATGGCGGTGTCCAGGAGCGCCGCAGCGTCGGCCACCTCACCGTGCTGGACCAGTGCGGTGCCCAGGATGGCCGCGGCCAGCCACGGCGGGGTGTGCGGATCGATGTCGATGGGCGCTCGGCACCAGGAGTCCAACGCTCGGGCGGCACGCAGGCCGGTGTCGGCGTCCCCGGCTGCCCACGCGGTGGCGGCGGCGTTCCACAGCAGCCAGACCACCAGCCGCGGGTTGGAGGTCCGAGCATGGTTCGCGGCGATGAGCGCCGCGCTCGCCGAGGCGCCGAGGTCATGCTCGGCCAGCACCTCGGCCCGCAGCCACTCCCGCCAGACGGTGTCGGACGGGTCGAGCTCGCACTCGGTCAGCAGGGCGAGCAGGGGGCCGCCCCCGTCGATGGAGGTCGACTCCGACAGCCAGGTGCGTGCAGCGGCGATGGCCCGGCGTGCCCGCTGCTGCGGGTCGGTGGTCACGTGTGCGGCGGCCTCCCAGCCCCGGGCCGCAACCTCGGGCTGGTTGCGGTTGTGTGCCCGGATCGCCTGCTCCTCGAGCCGGACGGCCACGGCTTCGTCCCCGGCATCGGCGGATCGATCGAGGTGCCGGATCAGGACCGAGGGAGGGGCGCCGATGCGCTCAGCCGACCTGGCCGCGGTCCGGTGCATGGTTCGCAGCACCGACGGAGACGTCCGGTCCAGCACAGCCGCTCGAACGAGTGGGTTGGCGACCTGCCCCGTGCCCGCTGACCAGTCGACGAGGCCCGCCCGTACCGCCGGATCGAGGTCGTCCAGGCCGAGCCCGTCCGCGGCGAGCACCGCGCCCACCAGGTCCGCACGTGAGGTGTCGAGCACGCACAGGGTGAGCAGGGCCCGCGCCGCGCGCTCATCGAGGGCGTCCACGTCCTTGCCCCAGGCATGCCGCAGCTTCTCGTCCAGCGGCAGCGGGTCCGGCAGAGGTTCCTCTCCGCGACGCTGGGCGGGGGTGAGCAGGCGGCGACACTCGAGGATCGCCAGTGGGCAGCGGGCGAGGGCTTCGGCCACCCGGCGCGCCTGCTGGAGCGACACCTCGCTGCCCAGGACGGATTGGGTCAATGCGGCTGCGGCATCCATGGGCAGCGGCGCGACGTCGACCCTGTCCCACCGCAGCAGGCGCGGGTCGGGGTCTGCTTGCGGGCGGGTGGCGCCCACCACGAGGATTCGAGCATCCAGCAGTCGGCCGATCGCCAAGGTGAGCGCGGCCAGGGAGTCCTCGTCCGCCCACTGGAGGTTGTCCAGCGCCACCAGCAGCGGTGCCCGCTCCGCCGCGCGCCGCAGCAGGTCGTGAAGCGCTTCGGCGATACGCGGGACCTGCAGCTGTCCCGGGCCGGCCACGGCGTCCAGGAGCGCACGCTCGTCGGTGGGGAGCACGTCGAGCAGCGCGTGCAGCGGCCGCACGACATCGTGCACCAGAGCCAGCGCCATCTCGCGCCCACCCTCGGGAGCCGTGCCGCGAACGCTCGTGAAGCCCAGGGACTGGGCGCGCCGCTCGGTGACCTCCAGCAGCGCGGTCTTGCCCATGCCGGCATCGCCTGAGAGCAGCAGTGCCCGCGGCTGCCCGCCTTGCGCGTCCTCCAGCGCGGCGTCGAGGACGGCCCGCTCCGGCGAACGGCCCAGGATCACCCTCTGAGCATGGGGGAGCGCCCGTGAGGTGACCAGAGCCGGATGGCCTCGGACTCTGGTGGTTCCACGGATGCGTCGGGGTGGGTCGGCGACGACCATGGAGACGAGTGAAGGAGGAGTCATGGCACGGACCATCGAGAGCAAGACCGAGCAGAGCGTGACGCCGGGAGCCCCGGCACGCGGCAAGATCGCCCTGCCTGACCGTCCCATCGAGCTCCACGAGATGCCCGACCTGACCAGACATGCCCCAGAGGTCGAGTACGGGCAACCGAGGCGCACCTGGCTGCGCTACCTCGCGGTCGGCGTGACGGTCGGGGCGGTCGGCATCGGCGCGGGGCTGCTCATCACCAACTGGATGGACACCGGCCCCGAGTTCACCAACGACTACAGCCTGGCGCGGGAGCACTTGGCGCAGGCGCCGGGTGGGTTCGCCGCGGTGCCGGGGACGTTCACGAACGAGTACAGCCTGGCGCGCGAGCACTTGGCGCAGGCGCCGGGTGGGTTCGCCGCGGTGCCGGGTCCGTTCTCGAACGCGTACAGCCTGGCGCGGGAGCACCTGGCGCAGGCGCCAGGAGGGTTCGCCGCGGTGCCGACCCAGTAGGGGTGGCCTCGGTGGGCCCGGCGGAAGCGCCCGGGGGTGAGGCGCAGCCGCCGGGCCCATGTCGGCGGTGCGAGCCGCGTAGGCTCGCCTCATCAGAGTGGTAACAGGTGGCGGCTCCACGCCTGCGTCCTGGCGAAGGCCGTTGTGACCCGCGGCATCGGCATCGGCCTCGTCCTCGGCAGCGGCGGCCTGGCCGGTACCGCATTCCACGCCGGCGTGCTCACCGCACTGTGGCGGGAGTGGGGCTGGGACGCGCGCGAGGCGGCGATCGTGGTGGGCACCTCTGCCGGGTCGACGTCCGGCGCCCTGCTACGGGCGGGCTTCCCGCCGGACGACTTCGTCGCGCGGATGACCCGGCAACGGCTCTCGGAGGAGGGTGAGCGCGTCGTCCGGGGGATGCCCCCGGTCCTGACGGCGCCCACCGGTGACCGGGCGCGTGAGCAGTCGCGCCGATGGGCACCGGCGTCCCCTGAGCTGCTACGGCGAGCGGCTCGCCGACCCTGGTCCGCCCGCCCGGGAGGGGTGCTGTCGGCGGCGCTGCCTGCGGGACGGATACCGACCGAGGATGTGCGGGCCCCGTTCGAGGGCGTGTTCGACGCCTGGCCGGAGCAGGCCCTGTGGATCTGTGCCCTGCGCCTGTCCGATGGGCGTCGTGTCGTGTTCGGCAGGGACGATCTGCACGGTGACGCGGTGTCGGTGGGTGCCGCCGTGGCCGCCTCCTGCGCCATCCCCGGGTACTTCTCACCGGTGTGGATCGGCGACGAGCGCTACGTGGACGGAGGCGCCCATTCGCTGTGCAACGCCGACCTGCTGGCAGGGCAGGGCCTCGACGCGGTCATCGTGAGCGCTCCGATGTCGACCAGCGACCGCCTGCACCCCAGCCGTGACCACGTCTGGCGCAGCGCGGCGCGCGGTCAGCTCGCCGTGGAGGTGCGCCGCATCACCCGATCCGGTACGCCGGTGCTCGTGCTGCACCCGGAGCGGGCCGCCCGTCGGGTGATGGCCGGGGCGGGCCTGGACGCCTCGCGTCGCCCGGCGATCGCCCGCCAGGTGCTGGCATCGGTCAGCCAGACCCTGCGGCAGGGCCATCGGGTGCGTGACCTGCTGGGGTGACGGCGCGAGCGCGGGGCCCCGGCCCCGGCTACAGGCCGCTGCGGCTGCGCAGCTCGGCGAATGCCGAGGCGAACCCATCGACGATGGACTCGTAGTCCGGGACGAGCACCCGGTCGCAGGCGATGCCGATGACGACCCTGCCGTCGTAGCTGTAGATGGTCACGCTCATCGGCTGGTCTCCGGAGACCGGTGCCCACCCCACGATGCCCTCGACGCGGCTTCCGGCCATGTAGACCGGCATCGGGGGGCCGGGGACGTTGGTGAGCACGCCGGCGTTCCGGTTGGCGAACAGGTCGACGACCATCTCGTAGAGCCGGTGGCTCAGATGGGAGAAACCCTCCTGGACGCGGAAGTCGATGACGGCCTCGTGCCCGTGCTTGATCCGCGCCATGCGACGCTTCACCACCGACAGCACCCGCATGGGGTCGGGCTCGTCGGTCGGTAGCTCGAGCTCGACCAGGGCGAAGCCGTTGCCGAGTTCATCAGGCAGCGACGGGTTCAGCGGCTTGAGGTTCATCGGCACCATGAAGGTGACCGAGCCGCAGTGCGCGCGGTGCGAGGTCAGGTACTCGTGCAGGGTGAGGGCCAGGCAGGTGGACAGCACGTCGTTGATGGTGGCCTGGTTGCTCTTGGCCACCTCCCGGATGCTGGCCAGCGGCAGCGGGTCGGCCCAGGCGACGCCCTTCTCGGTGCTGGCGGTCCCGGTCCACAGGGTGGGGTCGTTCCGGGTCCCGAGCACGAGCTTGCGCACGGCGTCCAGCTCGGCCGGCGCGACCGAGAACACGTTGAGGACGCTGCCCCCGCGGGGGAAGGCTGCCTCGATGGACGTGCGGGCTGCGCTCGCGGCCTCCCTCGTGAGCGAGGCGCTCTCGGAGGCGAGGGTGTGACCGGCGCCGACCACGTTGAGGGCCCGGGCCAGCGCGCCGGCCTCACCGACCGCTGCAGGGACCCGAGTGGCAAGCTCCCGGGCACCACGACCCGCGTCCGTGGCGACCTGGCCGATCCCACCCGCATGGGCGCGCACCTCGAGCCCGGCCGCCCGCAGGCGTTCCATGCGCGACTTGCGCGGCTCCTCCGGGCGTACACGCTTGGTGATGACGGCAGGCACCAGGACGGAGTCCCCGTCCGCGCTGCCGTCGAACAGGGTCATCGCGAGCTCCACCATGCGGATACCGTCGGCGATCGCGTGATGGCTACGCATGATGATCGCGCTGCCGTCGAGGTAGCGGTCGACCCACAGCAGGTACCAGAGTGGCTTGTCGCGGTCCAGCGGAACCGTGCGATGCTCGGCGACGAGCTGCTGGAGCGCGCGGGGGTCGTCCGGGTCGTCCAGCGTCACGTGGGTGACGTGGTCGTCGAAGGAGAACTGCTCGTACTCCTCCCACCACCATGACCCGTCGTCCTTGACCGCCCGGCTGTGGAAGACGGGGTAGCGCCCGACCAGCCGCTCCGCGTAGACCTCTCGCACCCGGTCCCAGTCCAGGGGCTCGGCGGTCCAGATCACCGAGTCGACGACCATGAGGTTGTTGGGCCGGTCCATCTCCAGCCAGAACGTGTCCTGCACTCCCAGCGGCCGACGTTGCCCCATACGCGCCCTCCCGACGATCGGGAGACATCGTAGGTGGTGCTGGTCGGTTCGCGCCCGGCTCCCATGTCGCCCGGCCGGGCTGCCGTAGCGTCTGCTGACGTGGCGGGATACCCGGGGGAGGGGCCTCGGCCCGTGCTCGTCATCCACGGGATCGGCACGCGCGACAAGGAGAACTACCTGGCCGAGATCGCCGGGATGAACGCCGCGCTGGGTGATCGGGTGCGGCTGATCCCGGTGTACTGGGGGGACATGGGCGCCCCGACCCAGCCGCTGGACACGATCCTGCCCTACCTGGCCTGGTCCGACCGAGAGGTCCGGGTGCCCCGCGAGAGATCGGCGGAGGTCCGCTCCGCTCTGGCCGGCCGCGACCTGAACCACGTCCTGGACACGGTGGCATCGGGGTGGCGGCGGCGCAGTGCCGAGTCACGGCGCAGGTTGATCGCCGCCATCTACGGCTTGGTCCGCAGCCAGTACCAGTGGGCGTCGGGGGAGTTCACCGGGGACCTCATCGTGTATCAGCGGCATCAAGGCGCCATACACAGCCGGATCTGGCAGGCAGTCCATTCCCACGCGCCGGGTCACGGGGTGGCGGATCGTCCGATCGACGTCATCAGCCACAGCCTCGGCGGCGCCATGGTCTTCGACCTCGCAGTCGGCGGTGACCCCGCGCTGCACGTGCGGTCGCTGCTGACGTGTGCCAGTCCGATCTCCTACTTCCACATCATCGGCTGCTCGCCGACGGGCCTCGACCCGATGTCGACCGGCCGTCCCGTGACAGTGCCCCCGTCCATCGAGGCCTGGACGAACTTCTTCGTGCCGCTCGACCCGTGGGCGTTCCTGGCAGCCCCGGTGTTCACCCTCAACAACGGCCGCCCTCCCGAGGACGTCGAGGTGTACGCGGGTGAACGCGGTGACCGGGTGCTCGCTCATGCGGCGAGCTACTACTGGACGCACCCGGTGTTCCTGGACCGGGCCCGGGAGCGGCTCGGTGCCAGCGGGACGAGCGGGTAGCCGCACTTGACGAGGCCCGTACCAACTTGACTGGGCTCACAAGCCTCGTCAAGTTGGTACGGGCGTACCTGACGTGATCATTCGGGGCTGGCGTAGGGCCGGGGGGCTGGCGTGGTGGTGAGCAGGTTGCCGAACCGGTGCAGCGTGCGGCTGATCGACTGCTCGCGCAGGTACCAGCGCAGCTCCAGTCGGCCGCTGCTGACCACCGGCTCGTCGATGACGTCGACCTCTGCCTCCGCGGCGGCGGCCCGAAGGTCGAGGCTGGCGGTGCCGACGTGACGGATGCGTGCGAACCGGTGCCCCGGCAGCCGGCGGATGAAGGTCGGCTCGTCCTCGACCACGGCATCCGGCGGATGGCTCGCCTGGCGGCTCGCCGTCGAGACCACGGGATGCACGCCCGCGGTCTGGGCGGCGCGCAGGGTTCGTCCAAGGGCATCGGGGTCGGCGTCGGCACCGGCGCGGACGAGGACGTCCGGACGTGGCAGGTAGCGCAGCGCGTTCTGCTCGCAGAACAGACCGATGGGGTCGTGCGCCCGGCCGTAGTGCTCGTGCCACCAGAACCCGTCGCCGGTGTGCTGGTCCGTGACGGGGTCCGGGCGGTCGCGCCAGACGCCGAGCTGGAGCAGGTAGTCCGGGCCGCCGGCCTTGGCGCCCGGTCCGATGCTGGAGCGTTTCCACCCGCCGAAGGGCTGGCGGGCGACGATCGCGCCGGTGATGTGCCGGTTCACGTAGGCGTTGCCCACCTCGACGGCGTCCAGCCAGTGCTCGACCTCGTCGGGGTCGAGGCTGTGGATGCCCCCGGTCAGTCCGTACGGCACAGCGTTCTGCAGCCGGATCGCCTCGTCCAGGTCCGCTGCGCGCATCAGCCCCAGCACCGGGCCGAAGTACTCGGTGTGATGGAACGCCGACCCGTCCGCGACGCCCTCCTTGATCCCTGGGCTCCACAGCGCGCCGGACTCGTCCAGGCATCGCGGCTCGAGCACCCAGCGTTCGCCCGGCTCGAGTCGGGTCAGGGCGGTCAGGAGCTTGCCGTGCGCAGGAACGATCACCGGCCCCATGGTCACCCCGGGCTCGCCTGGCCAGCCCAGCCGCAGGCTGCTGGCCGCGTCGACGACCTTGTCGCGAAAGCGGGCGTCGTCGGCCAGGTCGCCGACGAGGATGGCCAGGCTGGCAGCGGAGCACTTCTGGCCGGCGTGACCGAACGCAGACCTCACGAGATCCGCGGCAGCCAGGTCGATGTCGGCCTGCGACGTGATGATCATGGCGTTCTTGCCGCTGGTCTCGGCGAACAGCCGCATGTCGGGCTTCCATGACCGGAACAGCCTCGCTGTCTCCCAGGACCCGGTGAGGATGACGGCGTCGGCGCCGGTCACCAGGAGCCGGCCGACCTCGTCGTCCGGGGTGCGCACGAACTGGAGGACATCGGGTGGGACGCCGGCCGACCAGCACGCCTCGGCGACGATCTCCGCGCACCGAGGGGTCTCCAGGGACGGCTTGAACAGCACGGTGTTGCCGGCCGCCAGCGCGGCAAGCACGCCCCCTGCCGGGATGGCCACCGGGAAGTTCCACGGGGGCACGACCGCCACCACCCCGTGCGGCGCGAACGTCACGCCCTGGCTGCGCTGGAGTGCCTCGATCTCGAGAGCACGCTCGGCGTACCAGCGGGCGAAGTCGATGGCCTCACTGATCTCCGGGTCGGCCTCGGCGAAGGTCTTGCGTCCCTCTGCCGCCATGGTGGCCATCAGCTCGCCACGCCGGGTCGCGAGCTCGTCGGCAACCCGACGCAGGAGGTCGCGTCGCTCGCGTGCCGGACGCGCCGACCATTCCGGCGCCGCGGCGCGCGCGGCCGCGAGAGCCTCGTCCACGGGCCCGGGCACCGTCGTCAGGGGCGTGCGCACCTGGCCGGGTGCCATCGCACGCACCTCCTGCAGCCACACCTGGGTGGCGGGCAGCGACGGGTCGGTGTCCGGCGCGTTGCCGAAGCCGTCCGGGGGCAGCGGGCGTCCTCCCCGATGGCGCCTGGGGGTGGTGTCGATGTCCCACCGACGGGTGACGGCCCGGCGGAACCGCTCTGCCTGCCGGGCGAACTCACCGGACCCAGGCTCGAGCGTCCAGAGATGACGCAGGAAGTTCTCCGGGGAGGTGTTCTCCTCGAGCCGGCGGAACAGGTAGCCGATGGCGATGTCGAAGTCCCGGCGCGACACGATCGGGGTGTACAGGCGCAGCCCCCCGTCGTCGTCGCGGACGGCTCGCGCCTGGGCGGGAGCGATGCCGTGCAGCATCTCCATCTCGACCCGCTCCGACAGGCCCCGGCTGCGGGCCAGCAGGTGCGCCCAGGCCATGTCGAAGAGGTTGTGGCTGGCCACCCCGACACGCAGCCCGGTCATCCGCTCGGGGTCCAGCACCCAGTCCAGGCAGCGCTTGTAGCAGGCGTCGACGTCGGCCTTGTCGGGGTACGGTGCCAGGTACCAGCCGTGCACCTCGGCGTCGACGTGCTCCATCGCCAGGTTGGCGCCCTTGACCAGGCGCACCTTGATGGTGCCGCCGCCGGCGCGGCGCCGGGCCGCCGCCCAGACGCTGAGCCGCTGCAACGCATCGAACGCGTCGGGCAGGTAGGCCTGCAAGACGATCCCCGCGTCCAGGTGACGCAGCTCCGGCTCGTCCAGCACCTGGGTGAAGGCCAGCAGCGTCAGCTCGAGGTCGCGGTACTCCTCCATGTCGAGGTTGACGAAGGTCGGCGGGTCACCGTCCGCCGCGCGCAGCAGGAGCACGCGCAGCCGCTCGATGATGCGTGCGAGGGTGACCTCGAAGGACCACAGGTCGAGCTGGCTGGCGATCGCTGAGACCTTGACCGACACGTAGTCCACCGTCGGGTCGTCGACGAGCGCCAGGGTGCGCTCGAACCGACGCCTCGCCTCGGCCTCGCCCAGCACCATCTCGCCGAGCAGGTTGACGTTGAGGCCGAAGCCCTCGCGGCGCTGTCGGGCCAGGTGGGCGTGCATCGGTCGGGGCTCGGCGTCCACGACCAGATGCCCGACCAGCTGGCGCATCCGGCGCCGGGCCATCGGCATGACCAGGTGCGGTGCCCGGGGGGCGAGCTCGGCGCCGGCGCGAAGCAGGCCTCGGTCCAGCGGGGACAGGAACGCCGGCAGCGGCTGTCCCCGGACGAGCGAGCGCAGCTGGTGCGCGGCTGCCGTGTCGTCACGGTGACGGGCGATGCGGTCGACGAACGCCATGGTGAAGGCGATGCCGTCCGGATCGTCGATGACGCCCTGCAGCCGTCGCACGACGCGCTTCTCCGCGCGGCGCTGGTCGCGGCGGGCGCGGCTCAGCCAGTCCGCTGCCAGGTCGACGGCTTCGTCGGCCAGCGCGTCCGGATCGGTCGAGGCGTGCCGACGGGGCGGGCTGGCCGCCGGGTGGGTGACCATCGCACCATCCTGGGCAGGCAGCCCGTCGATGTCCAGGGCCATCCACGCCCGCTCCCGGCGCTTCCGTCGCGTCCGTCGCGTCCCCATGCGCTCATCGTCCGAAGGTCGGAGGGTCATGACCCTCGAATCGTCGGACGATGCGTCCTTGCGGGACGACCACCCCGTGCCCGGGCGAGCCGAGGTCCCTACCGTGGGTGGCTGTGACGCATCCCGGTCCCCGGCCCTGGTCATCGGCCGCCGCGCAGGCCTTCGCCCGACGCTGGCAGGGCACCTACCGGGGTCTCGGTCTGGACGAGGTCGACGATGAGGTGCACCGGCTCGTCCGCGACCAGAAGTGCCTCATGGACGACAGCATCGTGCTGTACGCGGGCACCAACACGCCCAACCCGAGGCTGGCGGGCCTGCTCGGCTCGCCGATCGGCAGCCGTCCCCACCTGGGTCCACCGGGGGACTCCTACAACCGCGGCATGCAGGACGGCTCCCGCCTGGCCGCGCTGTCCGCTGTCGTCCTCAGCCGGCTGCTGGGCGCCGCCTACGTGGAGACGCGGGTGGCGTCGGGATCGGTCGCCAACCTGTACGCCTACCTCGCCACGACCAGTCCCGGTGACCGGGTGCTGGCCTTCTCCGACGCCGCCGCCGGACACGTGACGCACCACGCCGCGGGGGCGGCCGGGCTCGTCGGGCTCGAGGTGCATGAGATGGCCTTCGACGTGCAGCGGATGGATGTCGATCTCGACGGGCTCGTGCAGCAGTGCCGCCGGCTTCGCCCTCGGCTGCTCATCGTCGCAGGTTCGATGTGCCTGTTCCCGTACGACGTGGCCGGGGTGCGCGCGGTCGCCGACGAGGTCGGCGCGTTCGTGCTCTACGACGCTGCCCACGTGGGCGGGCTCATCGCCTCCGGCCGGTTCCAGTGCCCGCTGGAGGAGGGGGCGCACCTGATGAGCGGGTCGACGTACAAGTCCTTCGGCGGGCCACCGGCCGGTTTCGTGGCCACCGACGACGCCGACCTGGCCGAGCGGCTCGACGCGATCGCCTTCCCGGGGCTGACCGCCAACTACGACCTGGCGCGGACGGCAGCGCTGACCGTTGCCGCCCTCGACCTGCTCGCGCACGGTGCCGCGTACGCGGACGCGTGCATCGCGAACGCCCAGGCGCTGGCGTCCGCGCTGCAGGACCGGGGAGTACCCGTGCATCGGGTCGCGGGCCGCGGCGCCACGCAGAGCCATCACGTGGCGGTCCCGGCGACGGTGTTCGGCGGCGGGGACCGGGCCGCACGGGTGCTGGAGCCGTCGGGCATCCTCACCTCCTCGATCGGTCTGCCGCTGCCGCCGGGACCGGGCGGGTCGGCCAACGCGTTGCGCCTGGGCACTCAGGAGGTCACTCGATGGGGGATGGACGCCGAGGCGAT
>Ga0209254_10004371_pt1 | contig 12957 bp, 7 predicted proteins | sample FrelakmetDIP11DI_FD_187148 | JGI IMG/M metagenome (GOLD analysis project Ga0209254, IMG submission 187148) | Freshwater lake sediment microbial communities from the University of Notre Dame, USA, for methane emissions studies - DIP11 DI (SPAdes)... | ecosystem: Environmental > Aquatic >...
TCGCCCCGCCGACGGCGGCCAGCAGCGCGGTGGCGCCCTTGGCACCGACACAGGGGAACCACTTCGGCAACACCGGGATCACTCTATATCTTAGACTGCAGCACCAACCCTGACATACCATAACGGCGGCTGCGGCTTTTGTAATTTATTGTTTTGTAAGCTTTATTAGCCGAAGCGTCAAACTTTGGCTAAATTTCGGTTCCGTGGGTATCCCACCCAGGCTCGGAGAGCACGGTGCGGACCGCCGAGCACAGACTTTCCAGCTCGAAATCGCTCACAACGTAGGGGGGCATCAGGTAGACCAGTCGTCCGAAGGGCCGGATCCACACGCCCAGCTCCACGAACCGCCGCTGCAGGGATCGCATCTGGACCGGGCGCTCCAACTCCACAACCCCGATTGCCCCCAGCACCCGCACTTCCGCCACGCCTGGCAGACCGCGGCAGGGGGCGAGCCCGGTCACTAGCGCCTTCTCGATCCGTGCGATGCTGGCACGCCAATCCGAGGCCAGCAGCAGCTCGATGCTCGCGTTGGCCACGGCGCAGGCGAGCGGATTACCCATGAAGGTGGGGCCATGCATGAAGGCCCCCGGGTCCCCTCTGGAGATGCCCTGGGCGACCTCCTCGCTCGCGATGGCCGCCGCCAGGGTCAGGTAGCCACCGGTCAGGGCCTTGCCGACCGTCAGGATGTCCGGGGCTATGCCCCCATGCTCGCAGGCGAACAGGGCCCCGGTCCGGCCGAATCCGGTGGCGATCTCGTCGGCGATCAGGAGTACCTGGTGACGGTCACAGAGCTCGCGGACTGCTCGCAGATAATCCGCCGAATAGAAGCGCATGCCCCCAGCCCCCTGGACGATGGGCTCCAGGATCGCCGCCGCCAGCACGTCCCGATGCCGCTCGATCAGACGTTCGAACTCGGCGATATCCGCCGGGTCCCAGGGCGCACCGAAGGGGCAGGTGGGCGCCGGGGCGAAGACCTGCTGGGGGAGGACGGCACGGAACAGATGATGCATCCCGGTGACCGGGTCGCATACCGACATGGCGTTGAAGGTGTCCCCATGATAGCCCCGGCGGATGGTCAGGAGCCGATGCTTGCCCGGCCGACCCTGGGCCTGCCAGAACTGGAGCGCCATCTTGATGGCCACCTCCACCGAGACCGACCCCGAATCGCACAGGAAGACCTGCTGCAAGGGCTCCGGCGTCAGGTCCACCAGGTGCTGGACGAGGCGCACCGCCGGCTCGTGGGTTAGCCCGCCGAACATCACATGGGCCATGCGCCCGAGTTGGTCCTGGATCGCCCGGTTCAGCACCGGATGGTTGTAGCCGTGGATGGCGCACCACCAGGATGCCATGCCGTCGATCAGCTCCCGGCCATCCATCAGCTCGATGCGACAGCCCTGGGCGGCCCGCACCGGATAGACCGGATCCCGGTCGATGGTCGAGGTATAAGGGTGCCAGGCGTGGGCCCGGTCGATGGCGAGGATCTGGTCGAGGTCCATAAGAAGCGAGTGGCGAGTAGCGAGTGGCGAGGAGGTGAGGGGGCCTGGTCGGCCGACGGGCCTTGTGCCGGTTGGGACGGGCCGGGGATGATGGGGTATGAGCACGCAGGCTAGACCCATCGTCATCGCGCACCGGGGGGCCTCCGGTTACCTGCCGGAGCATACCCTGGAGGCCAAGGCCCTGGCCCACGGAATGGGCGCGGATTATCTGGAGCAGGACGTGGTGTTGAGTGGAGACGGGATCCCCCTGGTGCTCCATGACCTCTATCTGGAGGCGGTCTCCGATGTGGCGGCGCGCTATCCGGACCGCGCTCGAGGAGACGGCCACTGGTACGCCATCGACCTCACCTGTGAGGAGCTTTCGACCCTGAGGGTCCACGAGCGCCTGGACCTCAGAACCGGTCGGCGGGCCTTCCCGGATCGATCCCCGGACCTCGGCCCAGAGGGCCAGAGCCCGTTCCGACTCCACAGCCTGGACCAAGAGCTGACGCTGATCCGCGGGCTCAACCGCTCCACGGGGCGCGAGGCTGGAATCTACCTGGAGCTCAAGGAGCCCGCCTGGCATGAGGGCCAGGGCCAGGACCTGGTGGCCGCGGTGCTGGGCGTACTGGAGCATCATGGCTACCTGGAGGCCGGTCAGCGGATTTTTCTCCAGTGCTTCGAGCCGGGGACCTTGAGGCGGGTCCACGGGCTGCTACCCCAGGTCCGTCTGATTCAGCTCATCGGCGAGCCGGACTGGTGGCCAAGGCCACCGGCGGACTTTGCGGCCATGCGCACCCCGGCCGGACTCGCCGAGGTCAGCCGGTATGCGGCGGGCATCGGCCCCTGGATCGGCCATCTGCTATCGGGGATGGCATCCGAAGGTCGCCCCGGCTTCACCGAGTTGGTCGCCCAGGCCCATCAGGCCGGCCTCCTGGTGCATCCTTACACCCTGCGGCGGGACAGCCTGCCCGAGGGTTTCGCGACCTTCGATGCGCTGCTCGGGTCTCTCCTGAAGCTGGGGGTGGACGGCATCTTCACGGACTTTCCGGATCTCGCGGTACGCTATCTTGCGGCCCGCTGGACCCGCCCGGGTGAAGGGTCCGCGTAAAGAGGCAACCGTACGAGAGCGCGAGGGCGCGCCCCGCGACATGCTGCAGTCCAGCTCGACGAGAAACGCTCCGTCTTGCGATGCACCACGAGGCCCCGCCCGGAACGGGGCGGTGAACACGCACTCCCAGGATAGCCCGTGTCGGCCAATTCGATCGCAGCAATTGCCAGCCGTCAGGCGGCTTCGGCCCGATCCGCCGCTAGCGACGGCGCCAACCGACCGGTGCCGATGGCTCGGTTCAGGGCCGCGAGCACCGCCTTCAGGGCAGCCGCTACTGTGTCCCTTTCGATTGCGGCACCGGCCACGCGCTCCCCGTCCAGGCTGAGCTGCACATAGGCGGCGGCCTCAGCGTCCGTGCCCTCGCCCAGGGCATGTTCCTGATAGTCCAAGACATGGATGATCCCGCCGAAGGCCCCGCTCCAGGCATCGACGAAGGCGGCGATGCCCCCCTGCCCTTCTCCCTCCAGGATGTGCTCGCCCCGCGGGGTGGCGATGCGAGCCTGGATCCGCTCATGGCCGTTGCGGTCCAAGCGATAGCCGAGGAGCCGGTAGGGTCCCTCCCCGGTGAGGAAACGCTCGCGGAACAAGGCATGGATGCGCCGCGGGTCCATCTCGCCGCCGGAGCGCTCGCTCTCCGCCTGCACCGCCTGGGCCAGCTCCACCTGCATCCAGCGGGGCAGGCGCAGCCCGAAGTCCCGCTCCAGCACGAAGGCCACCCCGCCCTTGCCGGACTGGCTGTTGACCCGGATGACCGCCTCATAACTCCGACCCAGATCCACCGGGTCGATGGGCAGGTAGGCCACTTGCCAGGGGGCCTGCGGGGTCTGGCGCTTCAAACACTTGGCGATCGCATCCTGGTGGCTGCCGGAGAAGGCCGTGTAGACCAACTCGCCCACCCAGGGATGGCGCGGGTGCACGGGGATACCGGTGCACTCCCCCACCACCGCCACGATTTCGTCCGGGCGGCTGAGATCCAGCCCCGGGTCTATTCCCTGGCTGTAGAGGTTCAATGCCAGGGTGACGATGTCCATGTTACCGGTACGCTCGCCGTTGCCCAGCAAGGTCCCCTCCACCCGGTCGGCCCCGGCCAGCAAGGCCAGCTCGGCGGCCGCCGCGGCACCGCCCCGGTCGTTGTGGGTGTGCACCGAGAGGATCACCGACTCGCGCCGGCTCACATGGGTATCGAAATACTCCACCTGGTCGGCAAACACATTGGGACTGGCCACCTCCACGGTCGCCGGTAGGTTGATGATGCAGGGCCGCTCCCGGCTCGGCTGCCAGACGTCCAGGACCACCTCGCACACCTCCACCGCATACTCAGGCTCGGTGGCGGTGAAGCTCTCGGGCGAATACTGGAAGGTCCAGTGGGTCCCCGGATAGCGCCACGACTCTTCCATGACCCACTGGGCCCCCTGACGGGCGATCGCCTTGACTCCCTCCCGGTCGCTGCCGAAGACCCATTCCCGCTGCACCGGAGACGTGGAGTTGTAGACGTGGACAATGGCGCGGGGGGCCCCCTCCAGGGCCTCGAAGGTCCGGCGGACCAGATCCTGGCGGGCCTGTACGAGCACCTGGATGGTGACGTCCTCAGGGATCTGGCGGCCCTCGATCAGCCAGCGCACGAAGTCGAAGTCCGGCAGACTCGCCGCCGGGAAGCCAACCTCGATCTGCTTGACACCTAAGCGCACCAGGAGACCCCAGAGGCGGCGCTTCTCGGCCAAACCCATGGGCTCGACCAGGGCCTGGTTGCCGTCGCGCAGGTCCACGCTGGCCCAGATGGGCGCGCGCTGGATGACCCGGCCGGGCCATTGGCGGTTGGGCAGATTGACCCGGGGAGCGGGCCTGTACTTACGGTGGTCGAAACGGCGCATGGGGGCTTCCTCGCAGTTGTCGATCGCCCCTCCTACCCTCGATCCCCGGCCAATCGCCGGGGCGAGGGGGGTGGGCTCGGGGGTCGGGATCCAAGTCTCGCCCGGGTTGGGCTATTGAGACCGCTCCAGTCCGGGTAGGGACTCAAGAGCCTGGGGCTCGAGGCCTTGTGGGCCTTGCCCTGGGTGCCGGCTGGTCAGCCGACGGGGGAAAGATTACGCCCAATGGAGCGCCAGGCGATTGCGTATCGCTGCCTAGGATGGCGAAAACACGATAGACTCTTGCTAGCATATAAACTACTAGGCAAGACTCGACCATTTATATCGATGAACCTCGACAAGTACGACAGACGCATCCTGGAAGAACTGCAGCAGGACGGGCGCATTACCAACCAGGAGCTCGCGGACCGCATCGGGCTCTCCCCCTCCCCCTGCCTGCGCCGGGTGCGCGCCCTGGAGGAGGCCGGGATCATCGCCGGCTACCGGGCCGTTCTGGACGCCAAACGGCTCGGGCTGAACCTGATGGGCCTGCTCAGTATTTCCATGGACCGCCATACCCCGGAGCGCTTCGAGCACTTCGAGGCGGCGGTCTTGGAGATGCCGGAGGTGTTGGAGTGCCTGCTGATCACCGGGCGGGAGGCGGACTATCAGCTCAAGGTGATAGTCCGGGACATGGACCACTATCAGGAGCTACTGCTGCGCCGCATCACCCGGATCGAGGGGGTGTCCGGGGTCCACTCGAGCTTCGTCCTGCGGCGGGTGATGGAGCGCACGAGCCTGCCCGTGCGCTGAGGAGTGACGTGGTCCCGACGGCATGAACCCTGGGCGACCTCCGGGGAGCGCCAATGCACGCGCCAAGACTGGAGGAACCGTCAACTCCCGGCTGGGATAGCTCTGGTTACAATTCGTAACATATTGTCTTAACTAGCTTTTAAGCTTCAGACAACTTGACGTGTCAAGGCGATGTCCGTATATTAGCAGTAACTTAATTACGGACTGGAGCTACTCCCCATGCGACAACTCATCCCGACCCTGGCCCTGGCGGCCCTGATCGCGGCCCCCGTCTTCGCGGACGACAACCGCCTGGAACCGGCCATCAACGGCCAGGTCTCGGCCAGCGGCCGCTTCGCCACCCAGGCCGGCGAGGACTGGTATCAGTCCCAGCAGCGCATCGCCGCCGAGCTGCGCGCCGAGCACCAGCTCGCCCTCCTGCACCAGGCGCAGCTCGACCCGCAACTGGAGCCCTGCCTCAACGGCAACGTGTCGCCCTCCGGGCTCTTCGCGAGCCCCGAGCTGGAGGCGGCCGCCACCGCTCTCGCCGAGGGCGAGCTCACCGATGTCCTGAAGGACAGCGCCTATCTCAGCGCCGTGCTGGAAGGTCGCACCTCGGCTCTCGACTGAGAGGTTGTGAAAAATCGTCGCGAGCAGCCCCGAGCGCAAGGAGCCGCGCAGTGAGCGACGAGACATATCAGGACAGCTCGAGCCCGATCAGCTCTGGCAAGAGTGGGCGATCACCGGGGTCGGCGAGCAGAGGCAGGTTTCCACGCGGGCGGTTCCAGTCGCTAACGACCATGGCGCCCACGCCACCCTCGAGAATCTAAGGCGCGGTCGCCATGGTCGTTTCCCTCACCCCGGCCTTCTCCCAGAGGGAGAAAAGGAGCGGGCAGGGCGCGCAATCCGGGGTAATCAAGGGGTTACCAACGGCCTCAAGACATTGTTCCTCAAGCCGGCTTTGAGTCTTGTCGCGGGCCACTGGCGACCCTGCCTTTTCTTCTGGGACTCGTCTCCTCTCGCGCATCGACGCTGCCCTGCGGCTCGCCGGCCAGGGGTGCCGGCGACTGGGGCGCAGTCGCAGACGCCGCCTCCTCCACACCTCTGCCCTCAGCCTCCCCGGACCCCGATTGGGGCCCTTCAGGTCGCGATTGGGTCACCAGCAGGGTCCGCGTCAGGGTATCAACGGCGTCTTCCATGTACGGGTTGGGGTCGTAGACCTCATTGGCCCCCCAGCGGATGAGGTCCCGGCGCTTGGCGCCTAGGCGCGCCGGGACCAGCACCTGGTAGATGGGGCGCCACTCGCCGTCCACCCGCAGGGCGAGCTCGGGATTGAGCAGGTAGTGGCCCTGGCGATGGCGGAGGAAAAGCTTGCGGTTGTAAGGACCGAGCCGGTGGACCTCATTCTTCGAGAGGATGGAGGAGAGGTACTGACGCGCCTTGCGGCGCGCCGGGATCACGGACTCCGGGAAGTGGGCGAGGACCTCGGCGAAATCCGGCGCGGTGAGCAGCCTGCGGCCGAGGGCCCAGTTCTCCCCCAGCCGCTGATAGAAGAGCACCATGGCGATGCACAGCATCAGGTACTCCATGAGCCGGCGCTCGAGCTTGACCAGGCGCCCCTCCACCTGGATATCGATGCTGGGCGGCGCCAGGCGCTCGAAGATGGCGGGTAGCTTGGTGCGGGCAAAGCGCTCGTCGGCGCAGGCCCGGTCCAGGGCGATCTGGAAGGCATTGAGTCCATTGCCGTCCACCAGGCTGGTGTCGGCATCCCGGTCCAAGAGCTCGGCGGCCAGTTCGGCGTTGCCCATGCGGGCCGCGATCATCAAGGGGGTCTGATCGAAGCAGTTGCGGAAGTCGATCCCGTAGCGGTCGGCCTCCCGTAGGACGGCCCCGGGATTCTTGAACGTGTAGTTGGTGTAGTGCTTCTTCTCGACCGTGGCCATGGCCTTGTCCGGCCGCTTGGCGGTCTCGAATCCGGCCCGCACCAGGGCATTCAGGGTCCGCTGGTCGTGATAGACCAGGGCCTGCTCCATGAGCGCGATCCGCGCCTGCTTGTCCCCCTTGACCAGGGCCGTCTCGCGCAGGGCCTCCAGGGCCTCGCCGCGCAGTACCGTCCAGGGGATCTGCCGCTGCTTCAAGATCCGGTCGCGGATCTCGGCGGCCTGCTCCTCCTTGCCCTGGAGCTCCAGTCGGTGGGCCTCCCGGCGCCATTCATCCAGGCTGGAGCTCTTGGTCTCCACTGCGTCCAGCGCCTCGCTCGCCTCCCCGAGCCCCAGCAACTCCAGCAGGGGCTGACCTGGCCGGGGCTCGATGAGATAGAGGTTACGCACCGCGCGGGTCACCGCGACATACAGGGCATTGATGTAGAACTTGAAGACCTCCAGCGACTTGTCACCCTTGTCGCGGGCCCTGGCGTAGCGCAGGTCTCCCGGTCCTTCACCCAGGTCGGTCCTGGTCAGGTCCCCGGCGATGTCCCGGAAACGTCGCTCCTCCCCGGAGACGAAACCGTAGAGCAGGACGTTCTCGTACTCGAGCCCCTTGGCCTCGTGGATGGAAAAGACCAAGGGGGTACGAAAAAAGCGACGCACCTCCGCCTTCTGATCCGGGTGCAGGACCAGGATGGCGAAGCGGGCGGATGCCGAGGTGCGCCGGTCCAGCTCCTGCTTGATGGGGTCGGAGTCCTTGAGCAGGACCACCCGCCCGCCACTCGGGCCCCGGCTCTCCACCAGATAATTGCTCTCCTTGTCCACCGAGCCGAAGCGCGCGTGCTTGATGCGCAGCAGGCGGTTGGCGACCGCCGTGACCTCCGGCGAGTTGCGGAAATTGGTGGCCAGGATGCGGATCAGCTCGGCTGGGGCGCCACTCCCCTCCTGGCGCCAGAAGAGTGTCTTGACCTTGGACCAGGAGAAGAAGTTGGGGTGGACAATCTGGTTCGAATCCCCGCACAGGATGAATCGGGTCGGGTCCCGCAGTGACTTCAGGATCAGCAGGAGCTGGACGTTGGTGAGATCCTGCACCTCGTCCACCACCAGGAAGTCGTAGGTCGCCTCCACCTTGGCGAGCCAGCGATGGCTCACGATGTTGGGGTCGAACCATCCCTCGGAGTCCAGGAAGCGCAGATAGCGCTCGAAGCAGTCGTAGACCGCGTCCCGCTGCTCGGCGGGGAAGATGGACTGGCGCACCCCCAGCGCCCGATAGGACTCCCGATCGAGCCAGGCCCGATCCTCGGCGGTTCCGGTGATGGCCCCCTGAAACTCCTCGAAGAGCCGGTGTGCGTCCTTGAGCTCTTTGGACAGGCGCTGCCGCCCCGCCCAGGCGGCAAAGGCCCGCGGCGTGATCTCCCGCCCCGGCGGCACCGCGATGCTCTCCAGGTACTCCCGGAAGGACAGGAAGCTCACCTCCTGGTCCGGGTTCTCGTAGTGGTGGGCGTCATAGAGCTCCCGGGCGTTCTGGGCCAGGAAGGCGGAGCGGGTCACGTAGAGGACCTCGCCCTGGGCGTCCTTGAGCTTCTCCAGGGTCAGGGCGGTCTTGCCGCTGCCGGCGGAGCCGATCACCACCAGGGGTGGCGCCTGGCGGTAGATCCCCTCCTGCTCCTCGTCGAAAGACAGGACCTTGTCCAGCAGGTGAAAGCGCGGCAGCCGCGGGTTCACATAAGTCAGGTCCGGCGCCGTCTGGGCCGCCTCGGCGGAGACGGCGGGAATCTTGTCCTCGTCGATGGTGACCCCGCGGCTGAGAAACCGGGACTTCTCGTAGGCGTGAGCCGGGAGGTACTCCAGGATCAGGACGTAGGACTCCCCAGCGTGGCGGTAGAGGGAAAAGAGGAGCCGATTGCTGCGGTCCAGGCGCGCCCGGTAGAGGTTGTCGCCCAGTTTCTTGACCTCGGCGGAGCGGAAATCCCCCGCCGCGAGGTAGCCCGCCAGCTTGTCAAAGCCGGGGATGGCGGCGGTATCGAGGCCGCGGTAGATGAGCAGCTTCATGGGGACTCGGGAAGAGACGGGCGAAGAGGATCGGGCATTTTACCCCAGGGTGGCTCGCCCGCCCTGGGGTCGCAAGCCTATGGAGGCGTGATTAGCGCCCGTGGGAGGTGATCTTCGCGGTCGCGCACAATCCCACCGAGCTCAACCGCTAGGGGCCGGACACCGGCACCCAATACCGCTCGGCCGTGTTCTACGCCAACGACGAGCAGCAGCGCATCGCCGAGGCCTACATCGACCCACTGCAGGGGGCCCACGCCTTCGGGCGCCCCATCGTCACCCAGGTCACGCCTCTCCAGGGCTTCTATGCCGCCGAGCCCTACCATCAGGGCTATCTGGCGCGGCACCCCGATCAGCCCTCCATCGTCATCCATCCAGGGACGGAGGCGACACGGCACCTAAAGCCCAGGGCGGCCCCGTCGGGGCGCCGGCGATCGACGACCCGATTACAGCCCTTGGGGGTAGAGCGGAGGCAAAGGGACCGGGATCGGGGTGCGGCCCGCCGTCTCCTCCCCCTTCAGGAGGGGCTCGATCCGCGCCCAGGCCGTCGCTCCATCCCATCGGGACCCGCCCTCACCATCCCCCTCGGCATAGATGGCACGATCAATGTCACCAAGCACCTCGGCCGCGTCGTCACCGCCGAGACGCCCCGCCAGGGCCCCGAGACCCGCGGGAGGATGCTTCGGCCAGCGGCTGCGCCCCCAAGCCAGCAGGGCCTCCCGTGCCGCCCGCGGGTCGCCGGCGGCACAGGCACGGCTTAGCACGGCGAGGGCGGACCTGGCCGACCCGGAGCGCCCCGCCGCCCCAGTCCCTCGCGCTGGTTTTCCAGGGCGTTGCCAGCGGCCTCCGTAACCTTGCCAGAGCACCCAACCCAGGGTCAGGAGCCAGCCAAGCCCAAGCGCCAGGGATACCCAGGGCCAAAGGCCGGGCTCCGCGCCGGCACCCGGGAGGTCCGGCGATCGCGTTGGTCCCGCGTCCGGCGCCCGCCCCGCCCCCCCGGACTCCGCTTCATGCATCGGTGTCGGCGGGACTTCGGCCAGACCCGGAACCTGGGCTGGCCCTGGAGTCGGCTCGGGTGTGGTCGCGGTCCCGGCGGCGGGCTCCACCTCCAGGGTCCGTTGGGGGATCACCGCCACCCGCTGCCGGTCCTCCACTGTGTCCCACCAGTGCAGGCGGATCTCGGGCAGCGTCAGGGGACCGGCGCGGGTCGGCACCAGGGCCAGCTTGAGGGTCTTGAGGGCGGCGGGGGGGCCGCCGCCGGCCAGGTCCTCGCTGGTGGGGGGCTCCGGGTACACCTTGACTCCGTCCGACGTCCCGGCGTCCAGGGTCGGGAGCTGGGCGGCGGTGGCCCCCTGGGCGGTGATGGTGAGGGTGCGGGTGATGGGCTCCCCCACGCGCAACCGCGGCGGGCTAGGTGTCCATTGGTCGGCCAGTTGGACCGACTGGGCCGGCAGCCAGGGTGACGCGGTGCCGTCGGGCTGGGGACGGACCTCCAGGGTGCGGTCCGGTCCCCGCTCCACCACCCGGCGCCCGGCGCCCAGGTCCGGCATGCCGGGCATGCCTTGGAAGACGCGCCCGCCGAGCATCTCGTCCAGGTCCGCGAAGGGGCTGCGCCGGGCACCCGGGCGGCCGTCGGCAACCACCGCCTCCAGACGCGGGGAGGCGATGGTGAGAGGGCCGCTGCGCTGGGGTACCACCAGATAGCGGCGCTCGATCACCGTATAGCGCTGACCGTCCACCATCTCGGTGCTGCTCTGATCATCCCCCCGCTGCTCGATGGTAGCCCCATTGACCTGGGGCTCGGAGAGGGTCGCACGCCGGGGCGGGTCCCGATAGTAGACCTTGACACGGTAACTGAAGGGCTCCTGCACATAGGGGGATGGGGAGTCCACCTGGGTGTCGAGAAATAGGGGCCGGGGGACGCCGGCCGGGGTGACCTGGTCAGGTGGGACCACCTGGATAGGGACGGGCTGACTGCGCTCAGCACCCAGGGCAAGGGCCGGAATCTGAAGCTCCCCGGTACGGCGGGGGGCTAGCTCCAGGGTCCACTCCCGGGACTGACTCATATCGCCGTTGACGATCGTGGTGCGGGTACTGGTGGAGCGGCTGAGGATCTCGAAGTCCTTCTCCAGCGGGGACAGGTCCGGCTCACCCGAAAGCGACCCCTCGGCGATGACCCGCAGGGTGAGGGTCTCGTTGGCCCCCAGGCGGGTGCGGTCCGGATCGGCCAGCAGGCCGGCCGCCAAGGCGCCCTGCCCAATCAGGGCCAGGAGCAGCAGGACCAACAGGGTTAGGAGCGGCGCCCCGCCGCGATACGCCGGTGCGGCCTGGTTGCCGTCCGGGAGGTCGCGTCGCGCCGGGGCGGCGCTCCTATGCGAAGTCGATGTGTCAGCGGCGATTCTAGACGTCACGGCAACCGACCCTCGCGGCGCAGGTGCTGGAGGATAAACCGCTGGCGCAGCAGACCCGCCGGGTCGTCGGGGACGCGCCGCAACTGGGCCTCCATGGCCTGCTGGCGCTCCCGCTCCTGGGGGGTCAGATCGGTACCCCCCGCGGCGCGGCCCTCGGCCTCGGGCCCCTGACCCTCGCTCGACCGCCCACCTACCGACTCCCCTTCCTCCTGCCCGTTCGGCCCCAGGTCGGGCGGTGGCTCGGCGGTGACCGGGTCCTGACCCAGATCCTCCGCGCTCGGCTCGGAACCAGGATCCCGGCCCCCGTCGGCCGAGTCCGACTCGGCCTGCTCGGAATCTTCAGGCCCCGTCCCCGGTACCGCCTGCCCCTCGCCAGGGTCGTCACCGCTGGCTTGCCCTTCGCCCTGAGACTGGGATGCCTCGCTGGACTCCTCCTTGCTGTCACCCCGGGGCTCAGCGGACTGCCCGCCTTCTTGGTCCGAGGCCTGGCCCTGGCGCTCTTGGGACGGCTGCGACTGGTCCCCTGGGGACCCCTGCTGCGGCTGCTCGTCCTGGCTCCCCGCTTGGGGATCCTGTTGTTCCTGCTGCTCTTGTTGCTCCTTGAGACGCCGCAGGAGCTCCAGGTTGGCCTGTGCATCCTCCAGGCTCGGGTCCTGCTCCAGGGCCCGCTCGTAGGCGGCAATCGCCTCGTCCAACTCACCCTGGCGCGCCAGGGCGTTACCCCTGTTGTAATCCGCCTCTGGTCCCGCGAGGCCGGCCAGGTCGCCCAGGGCGCCCCCATAGTCCCCGGCCCGGTAGCGGGCGGCCGCTCGCCAGGCGGGATCCTGGAAGGCGCTCGCGGCGGCGGCAGGATCCCCGGCCGCGTAGGCCCGAGCCGCCCGCTGGTCTGGCCTTTGCCAGAGGGCCTCCCAGTCCAAGGCCCAGCCAGGTGCTGGGGGCAGCAGCACGACGCAGGCGAGGACGGGGATCAGCCAGCCGCGCCGGAAGGCGAGCGCGGCCAGGGGCAGAAGGGCGAGCAGGAGCGAGGGGCCCTCCTCCCGCCACTGGTCGGCGGTCAGTCCCTCCTGCGCCACGAGCTCGGACTGTATGCGCGGCGAGTCGTCCACCAAGGCGCGCGTGTCCTGGTCACCCGGATCCAGCTCCACATAGCGGCCCCCGCCGGCCCGCGCCAGGGCCTCGAGCCCCTGGCGATCCAGCCGTGCCAGTCGGATACCCCCGCCCGCATCGCCGGCGAAACCACCCGCGCTGTCCGGAACCGGTGCCCCCTCTGGGGTTCCCACCGCCAGCACCGAGAGCCGGTGTCCCGCCTCGGCGAGGGTCCGTGCCGCGGCGACACTCGCCGGGCTC
>Ga0209254_10004372_pt1 | contig 12954 bp, 8 predicted proteins | sample FrelakmetDIP11DI_FD_187148 | JGI IMG/M metagenome (GOLD analysis project Ga0209254, IMG submission 187148) | Freshwater lake sediment microbial communities from the University of Notre Dame, USA, for methane emissions studies - DIP11 DI (SPAdes)... | ecosystem: Environmental > Aquatic >...
GTGCGGACGGCGGCGGCAAGCGGGGCGAATACCGGATGCTCGGGGGTTTTGCCGTTCTCGATCTCGTCGAGCCAGGATTGATACCGTGCCAATTGAGCCAGGCGCTCAACCGCCGGGGCGTCGCCCTCGTCGGCGATGTCATCGGCCGAGCGGGCAAAGTGGTAGATCGCTTCGACGGGTTTTCTGAGCCTTGACGGCAGCAGCCATGAAGCGACAGGGAAGTTTTCGTAATGGTCGACAGGCACCGGGCAAGAAAAAACAGAGTGGGAATAATGACTTAGGCCAGATACCCGTGCAGGTTGGGTGACAGCATCGTATTGATTATATTACACTTATTGGTCGATAAATTTGCGGCCGGGCCGCGAAAGTGGCGGAATTGGTAGACGCACTGGATTTAGGTTCCAGCGCCGCAAGGCGTGGGGGTTCGAGTCCCCCCTTTCGCACCATCATCATACGAGCAGCGTTCCTTTAACTCATATTCCCAGGAAGTTTTACATGCAAGCAAATCTTGAAGTTCTCGAGGGTCTGGCCCGGCGTCTGGATATCAGCGTGCCCACGGGCCAGCTGGAAGGCGAAGTACAGAATCGTCTGAAGCGGCTGGCGCGCACCGTCAAGATGCACGGGTTCCGCCCCGGCAAGGCTCCGATCAGCGTGGTCGCGCGTCAGCATGGACCTGGCGTGCGCCAGGAGGTGCTGGGCGAAGCGCTGCAGAAGCGATTCGGTGAAGCGGTGCAGGAACATCAGCTGAAGATCGCCGGTTATCCCCGTTTCGAGCCCAAGGCCGGAGTCGGTGACTCCAGCCAGATGACCTTCAGCGCCAATTTCGAGGTTTACCCCGAGGTACGCATTGACGACCTGTCGAGCAGCAAGATCAGCCGGCCGATGGTGAATCTGGGCGATGAGGACGTAGCCAAGACCCTCGAAGTCCTGCAGAAGCAGCGCCGCACATTCGAAGCCGTGGACCGATCGGCCGCCGAGGGAGATCTGGTGAAATTTGATTATCAGGGCACGATCGCAGGCGAGAGCTTTGCCGGTGGTCAGGGCGAGGATTTCTCCGCCGTGATCGGCGAGGGCCGTCTGCTGAAGGCGTTCGAGGGCAACCTGACGGGTCTCAAGGCTGGCGAGAGCAAGGGATTCGATGTGACTTTCCCTGACGATTACATGGCCAGGGAACTGGCCGGCAAGGAAGCGCACTTCGAGGTGCAGGTCAAGGAGGTCCAGCAGCCGGTGCTGCCCCCGGTCGACGCCGATTTTGCCCGCGCGCTGGGGGTTGAAGACGGCAATATCGACACCCTCAAGAATGAGGTCAGGGCAAACCTCGAGCGCGAGGTCAAGCGACGTATCCAGACGCGTTTGAAGGATCAGGCGATGGAACTGCTGCTGCAGAAAGCCACGCTGGACCTCCCGAGCAGTCTGATCGACATGGAAATCGACCGTCTGCGCAGCATGACCGAAGCCGATATGCAGTCGCGCGGGGTTCAGACCGCCAAGCTGTCTGCCGATATGTTCACTGGGCAGGCCGAGCGGCGGGTGCGCCTCGGGCTGATCCTGGCCGAGATCGTCCAGAGGCACAAGCTGGTGGCTCAGCCGGAGCAGATCCGGGCGCTCGTCGAGGAGCAGGCGCAGAGCTACGAGGAGCCCGAGCAGGTGGTAAAGTGGTACTTCCAGAACCCCGAACGGATGCAGGAAATCGAGTCCCTGGCCCTCGAGGAGAATGTGGTAGGATGGGTCGTAGGTCAGGCTCAGGTGGAAGAAGTAGCAACCTCTTTTGAAGAACTGATGGGACGTGCCTGATGCAACGTAACAATTTTGAGTTCGAGCGCGGCATGATCGAGCCTCAAGGCTTGGGCCTGGTGCCCATGGTCGTCGAGCAAAGCGGTCGTGGCGAGCGCGCGTACGATATCTATTCCCGCCTGCTCAAGGAACGGGTGATTTTCCTGGTTGGGCCGGTCAACGATTCGACAGCCAACCTGATCGTGGCGCAGATGCTGTTTCTCGAGTCCGAGAACCCCGACAAGGATATCTACTTCTACATCAATTCGCCGGGCGGATCGGTTTCAGCGGGGCTGGCGATCTACGACACCATGCAGTTCATCAAGCCCGACGTGTCGACGCTTTGCATCGGCCAGGCGGCCAGCATGGGCTCATTCCTGCTGACGGCGGGCGCCAAGGGCAAACGCTTCTGTCTGCCGAATTCGCGCGTGATGATTCATCAGCCTCTGGGCGGCTTTCAGGGGCAGGCTTCGGATATCGAAATCCACGCCAAGGAAATTCTTTACCTCAAAGCGCGTCTAAACCAGATGCTCGCCAAACATTCCGGGCAAAGCATCGAAGCGATCGACCGCGATACCGATCGCGACAATTTCATGAGCGCCGAGGAAGCGGTGAATTACGGTCTGGTCGACAAGGTGTTGACCACCCGCAGCGACGCAATGGACACAAGGAACTAGCATGTCGGATAAAGCCTCGGGCGACAAACTCCTCTACTGCTCCTTCTGCGGCAAGAGCCAGCACGAGGTACGCAAGCTCATTGCAGGACCGTCTGTATTCATCTGCGACGAGTGTGTCGAGCTTTGCAACGACATCATTCGCGAGGAAATCCAGCAGGCCCAGAACCAGAAGGGCAACGGTTCCGATCTGCCCACCCCGCACGAGATCAGCGAGATTCTCGACCAGTACGTGATCGGCCAGACACAGGCCAAGAAGGCACTGGCGGTTGCGGTGTACAACCACTACAAACGCTTGCGCACCAACTCGGGCAGCGGCGACGTCGAACTGGCCAAGAGCAACATTTTGCTGATCGGTCCGACCGGATCGGGCAAGACCCTGCTCGCGCAGACGCTGGCCCGTCTCCTCAACGTTCCTTTCGTGATTGCGGATGCCACGACCCTGACCGAAGCCGGCTATGTCGGTGAAGATGTCGAGAACATCATCCAGAAATTGCTGCAGAAATGTGATTACGATGTCGACAAGGCCAAGCAGGGCATTGTCTACATTGATGAAATCGACAAGATCTCGCGCAAAGCCGACAACCCCTCCATAACCCGCGATGTGTCCGGGGAAGGGGTGCAGCAGGCCCTGCTGAAACTGATCGAGGGCACCACGGCCTCTGTCCCTCCCCAAGGGGGGCGCAAGCATCCGAACCAGGAATTCGTCCAGGTCGACACCAGCAATATTCTTTTTATTTGCGGCGGTGCGTTCAGTGGTCTGGAAAAGGTCATTCGCGGCCGCACCGAAAAGGGTGGCATCGGTTTTGGCGCGCAGGTCAAGAACGTGGACGAGACCAAGCGTGATGCGGAATTGCTGCATCAGGTCGAGCCCGAAGACCTGATCAAATATGGCCTCATTCCGGAATTCGTTGGCCGTTTGCCGGTCGTGGCAACGCTCGACGAACTGGATGAGGCAGCGCTGGTGCAAATCCTGACCGAGCCCAAGAATGCCCTGACCAAGCAGTTTGCCAAACTATTCAAGATGGAAGGCGTGGAACTCGAATTCCGCGACGCCGCACTCGATGCGATTGCCAAGCGCGCGCTGGCACGGCGCACCGGTGCACGCGGGTTGCGTTCCATCATCGAGCATGCGCTGCTCGACACCATGTACGACCTGCCTTCGCTCAAGGGCGTGAGCAAGGTCGTGGTGGACGAGGGCCTGATCAAGGGCGAATCCCAACCCCTGCTGATCTATTCCGATCAGAGCGACCAGTCGCTCGCGGCCGGTGCCTGAGGCCAAGGCTGATGCAACGTGTCTGCCCACTTGAATTCGAGACAAGGCCCCCCATGTTTCGGATTGGCATGACCTCGTGTTGTGCCGATTACCCCTAACCCTATCCAGGAATTGAAGACATGAGCGACAACGAAAGTATGGATCAGGTTGATTTACCCTTGTTGCCGCTACGTGATGTGGTGGTGTTCCCCCACATGGTGATTCCGTTGTTTGTCGGCCGCCCCAAATCCATCAAGGCGCTCGAAACCTCGATGGAATCCGGCAAGCACATTCTGCTGGTGGCGCAAAAGACCGCCGCACAGGATGACCCCACTCCTGAAGATCTCTACGACACGGGCAGCGTGGCGACCGTGCTGCAGATGCTCAAGCTGCCTGACGGCACCGTCAAGGTGCTGGTGGAGGGCAACCACCGCGCCCGTGTTCTGTCCGTGGCCGATGTCGGCACCCATTTGTCGGCACAGGCCAGAATCCTGCCCCCCGAGGGCGAGGAACTGGTTGAAGTCGAAGCGATGCGTCGCGCCCTGCTGACCCAGTTCGATCAGTACGTCAAGCTCAACAAGAAGATTCCTCCTGAAATCCTGACCTCGCTGTCGGGCATAGACGAAGGCGGCCGTCTGGCAGACACCATAGTCGCTCACCTGCCTCTGAAACTCGAGCAGAAGCAGGAAGTCCTCGAGATGATCGGCGTCAACAAGCGCCTGGAACACCTCCTCGGCCTGCTGGAGGGCGAACTCGACATCCTCCAGGTGGAAAAGCGCATCCGTGGTCGTGTCAAGCGCCAGATGGAGAAGAGCCAGCGCGAGTACTACCTGAACGAACAGGTCAAGGCTATCCAGAAAGAACTTGGCGATATCGAAGAAGGTGCCGAGCTGGAAGAACTCGAGAAGCGCATCAAGTCGGCTTCCATGTCCAAGGAAGCCGAGACCAAGGCGATGGGCGAACTGAAGAAGCTGAAGATGATGTCGCCGATGTCGGCGGAAGCCACGGTGATACGCAGCTACATCGAGGCAATGGTCGGATTGCCCTGGAAGAAGCGGACCAAGATCAGCCGCGACCTGGCCAAGGCCGAGCGGATTCTCGACGAGGATCATTACGGCCTCGACAGGGTCAAGGAACGCATCCTCGAATACCTTGCGGTGCAGCAGCGCGTCGACAAGGTCAAAGCGCCGATTCTTTGCCTGGTCGGACCACCCGGGGTCGGCAAGACCTCACTGGGTCAGTCCATCGCGCGCGCGACCAATCGCAAGTTCGTGCGCATGGCGCTGGGTGGCGTTCGCGACGAGTCCGAGATTCGCGGCCACCGCCGCACCTACATCGGCTCCATGCCGGGCAAGATCCTGCAAAGCCTGACCAAGATCGGTGTTCGGAATCCGCTTTTCCTGCTCGATGAAGTCGACAAGATGGGCCAGGATTTTCGCGGTGATCCTGCGGCAGCGCTGCTGGAAGTGCTCGACCCCGAGCAGAACCATACTTTCCAGGATCACTACATCGAGGTCGAATATGACCTCTCGGATGTGATGTTCGTGGCGACTGCGAATTCGCTCAATCTGCCGGCGCCCCTGCTGGACCGGATGGAAGTCATTCGCCTCTCGGGCTATACCGAAGACGAAAAAATCAACATTGCCGAGCGCTACCTGGTACCCAAGCAGCTCAAGGTCAACGGCATCAAGGAATCCGAGCTCAGCATTGCCGAATCGGCGCTGCGCGACATCGTGCGTTACTACACGCGTGAGGCGGGTGTGCGCAGCCTGGAGCGCGAAATTTCCAAGATCTGCCGCAAGGCAGTGAAAGCGTTGCTGCTGAAAAAGCAGAAGGCGAAGATGACGGTCACTTCGCGCAATCTCGAAAAATTTCTCGGGGTGCGCCGGTTCAGCTTCGGCATTGCCGAGAAGAACAACCAGGTGGGCCAGGTCACCGGTCTGGCCTGGACCGAGGTGGGGGGAGAACTCCTTACCATCGAGGCCGTTTCGCTGCCCGGGCGCGGCAAGATGATCACGACCGGCAAGCTCGGCGAGGTGATGCAGGAATCGATCCAGGCGGCCTTGTCGGTGGTGCGTTCACGTTCGCGCAAGCTCGGCATCAAGGAGGATTTCTACCAGAAGCATGACATCCACATTCACCTTCCCGAGGGTGCCACGCCCAAGGACGGGCCTTCTGCAGGTATTGCAATCTGTACGTCGATGGTCTCGATTCTGAGCGGCATTCCGGTTCGCGCGGATGTCGCGATGACCGGCGAGATCACCTTGCGTGGTGAGGTTTTGCCGATCGGTGGGCTCAAGGAAAAACTGCTGGCAGCGCACCGTGGTGGGATCAAGACCGTGCTCATTCCGCAGGAAAACGTCAAGGATCTCAGCGAGATTCCGGACAACATAAAAAACAGGCTGGATATTCATCCCGTCAAGTGGATCGATCAAGTCCTTGAACTGGCTCTGGAACATCTTCCCGAGCCGCTTTCGGACGAACCGGAAGCCGAGTCAGCGGCAATTGCCGTGCCAGAAGAGTCCAGCGACACGGCAGCCGCACTCAAACATTAAGAAAATTTTTATACCATTTTTGACTCCCGCGATTGACGCGGGATTTTTTTGTCCATTGCCCTGAAAACCGCTTGACACAAGGTTTTGCGGGTTGCTATAAAAGCGCCCACAGGGTTTTCCTGTGCCACTTTAGTGAAGGGGACAACACGTGAACAAATCCGAATTGATCGATTCCATTGCTGATTCTGCCGACATTTCCAAAGCAGCGGCGGGTCGTGCGCTGGACGCCGCCGTCGATGCCGTAAAAAAAGCGCTGAAAAAAGGCGACATGGTGACGCTGGTGGGCTTTGGCACCTTCTACGTGGGCAAGCGTGCCGCACGTTCCGGTCGCAATCCTCGTACCGGTGCAACCATCAAGATCAAGGCCGCCAAGGTGCCGAAGTTCCGCGCCGGCAAGGGCCTCAAGGATGCCGTCAACTAATAATAAACGGGCTGGGCACTTGGCAAGACTCGAAAAAATAACGTAGAATCGCGGTCTTTGTCGGGTGCTTAGCTCAGCTGGTAGAGCGTCGCCCTTACAAGGCGAATGTCGGGGGTTCGAACCCCTCAGCACCCACCAGCAAGGTTTTTAAATATCAGTTTTATGGAGTGGTAGTTCAGTTGGTTAGAATACCGGCCTGTCACGCCGGGGGTCGCGGGTTCGAGTCCCGTCCACTCCGCCAATACCAAAAAAAGGTGAACGAAAGTTCACCTTTTTTCATTTATGCGCACTCGGTTTTTAGACGCCACACTCGAATTGAGCGAAAATCCGTTTGTTGTGAATTTTTAGGTAAGCAATATGCTCGAAGCAATTCGTAATCAGGCGCAGGGCTGGATCGTCAAAGTCATTCTGGGCTTGATCGTAATCACCTTCGCCCTGTTCGGCATCGATTCCTACATGTCGGGTCAGGGACGCGACAATGTGATCGCCGAAGTCGGCGATGCTGGCATTTCACGCCAGGAGTTCATGCGCGAGATACAGGATCAGACGGAGCGCATGCGCGAGGCTCTGGGTCCCAACTTCGATATTGCCGCTACGGAAACATCCGAATTCAGAAAGCAGGTGCTTGAACGGCTGATAGAACGCAAAGCCCTGCTTCTCGATGCGCAACAAAAGAAATTCCTCGCGCCCGATCCCTACGTTGCTTCGCTTCTCGCCCAGATCACCGCTTTCCAGGACAACGGCGCGTTTTCCCAGCAACGCTACGAGGCGGTGTTGCGCCAGAATAATCGCACCCCGGCACAGTTCGAAAACGAGTTGCGCCAGTCCTTCATGCTTGAAGTCGCGACCAGCCCGGTGTCGCTGGCGTCCTTTTCTTCCAAGACTTCATCCGCATTGATCGCGCGGCTGGTCTCCCAGCAGCGTGAAATCGCCTGGACGGATATCGTCCCTGCTGCGGTGGAATCACAAGTCAAGGTCACTCCCGCCGATGTCGAGCGCTATTACGCCGAGCATGCGGTCGAGTTCTCGGTCCCCGAACAGGTTCGTGCCGAGTATGCGGTGCTGAGTCTGGAATCCGTTGCGGGCGGAATTGCGGTGAACGAGGCGGCTTTGTCCGATTACTATCAGGCTCATGCCGCCCAGTTTGGTCAGCCCGAGCAGCGCAGTGCCAGCCATATCTTGATCGCGGCCGACGCCGCGGATGCGGCGGCTCGTGCCCAGGCCAAGGCGCGCGCCACTCAGCTGTATGAAACCGTGATCAAGGCGCCGGCGCGCTTTGCCGAACTGGCGCGCACCGAGTCGCAAGACCCGGGTTCGGCGGAGAAGGGCGGAAGTCTCGGCAGCTTTGGTCGGGGCATGATGGTCAAGCCTTTCGAGGAGGCCGTGTTCAGCATGAAGCCGAACGAGATTCGCGGTCCGATCGAGACGGACTTCGGTTATCACATCATTCGTCTCGACGGTATCGAGGCAGCCAAGGTGCAGCCTCTGTCGGCGGTGCGTGACCAGGTCATGGCGGAACTGCGCAAACAGGAAGCTCAGAAGCAGTTCGCCGGTCTGGCGGAAAACTTCAGCAATCTGGTTTATGAGAGCGCCGACTCGCTTGCCGCGGCGGCAGCGGCCGTCAAGACCCCGGTTCAGCGCACCGACTGGATCACCTCGAAAACGGCGTTGCCGCCGCTCAATCATGCCGCGGTTACGCGCAGCCTGTTCAGCGCCGAATCGATCAAGAGCAAGCAGAATACCGAGGCCATAGAAGTCGCTCCAGGCATGCTCGTCGCGGCGCGCGTGATCGAGCATCGTCCGTCCCAGCGCAAGCCTCTGGCGGAGGTGTTCGCCGGCATCGAGGAAAAACTGCGGCGCGAGCAGCGTACTCGTTTGCTCAGCGAAAAAGGGCAGGCCACGATCACGGCCCTGGCCAAGGGTGAAGAGCCCGGTGTCAGCTGGTCGCCGTTCCAATTGATCACTCGCCAGGCTCCGGTTGGTCTGGATGCGGCCGGCGCCAAAGCCGTGTTCAGCGTCGCCACCGACAAGCTTCCGGCCTATACCGGCTATGTCACGCCGGATGGCGCTTACCGGGTCGTTCGGGTAAGCCGTGTCATCGATGCCAAGAGCGTGGACCCGATGCTCCAGGCCTCGATCGAGACGGGGTTGCAGCAGGCGCAGCAGCGTGCCGACCTGGCGTCGTTGGTTGCACTGATCAAGGCCGGCCAGAAGGTGAAGATCAGCGCCAATGCTCTGGATGAGCAGTAATCCAGGCAGCCTTGTTCAAACCAAAAAACGCGCCTTAGAGGCGCGTTTTTTGTTCGCTAAGCCGCCCCTACTGCTCGGCGCCGGCGGTGCTGTTGAAGCCGGCGTCGACGTAGGTGATTTCGCCGGTGATGCCGGACGCCAGATCACTCAGCAGAAACGCTGCGGCATTGCCGACTTCCTCGATGGTGACGTTGCGCCGCAGTGGCGCGTTCTTGGCGACGATGTCGAGCTTCTCGCCAAAGTTGGCGATGCCGCTGGCGGCCAGGGTCTTGATCGGGCCGGCCGAGATGGCGTTGACCCGGATCCCCTTGGGGCCGAGGCTTTGCGCCATGTAGTACACGCCCGACTCGAGGCTGGCCTTGGCCAGTCCCATGACGTTGTAATTTGGCACGGAGCGGATCGCGCCCAGATAGGACATTGTCAGCAGCGCCGCCTGGCGACCCTCCAGCATCGGCAGGGCCGCTTTCGCCAGGGCGGCGAAGCTGTAGGAACTGATGTCGTGGGCGATGCGGAAATTCTCGCGGGTGACCGCGGACAGGTAATCCCCGGCCAGAGCTTCCTTGGGCGCGAAGGCGACCGAGTGGACGAGGCCGTCGAAACCGTCCCAGTGCTTGCCCAGTTCCTCGAACAGCGCGCTGATCTGTTCATCGCTGCCGACATCGCAGGGGAACACCAGGCTGGAGCCAAACTCCTTGGCGAACTCGGTGACGCGGTCCTTGATGCGGTCGTTCTGATAGGTGAGGGCGAGTTCCGCGCCTTCGCGCTTGCAGGCGGCGGCGATGCCATAGGCGATGGAACGGTTTGAAATCACGCCGGTTATCAGCAGGCGCTTTCCTGCAAGAAATCCCATGTCGGTCTCGCTAGAGTTGGATCAGCCGCGATTATAACGGCTGACGCCACAGGCGTGCTTCGGTAAACTTGCGGCATGATGTTTATCCGCCGGATCCCGCTGCTGTTTACGGTATTGTTGTTGAGCGCCTGCGGCAGCGACTGGAACAATCCCTATGCGGGAGAAGAGGCCGACGCCCAGGTGCTCTACAGTGCGTTTTCCGAGCGTCCCAAGCATCTCGATCCGGCGCGATCCTACAGCTCCAATGAAGTCGAGTTTACCGGCCAGATCTACGAGCCGCCGTTGCAGTACCATTTTCTCCAGCGCCCCTATACGCTGATTCCACTGACGGCGGCCGAGTTGCCGAAGCCGGCCTATTTCGATACGCAGGGCACGCGCCTCCCCGACGATGCGGCGTCGGAGCGGATCGCCCGCAGCGTGTATGAAATCAGGATACGGCCGGGGATTCGCTACCAGCCGCACCCGGCTTTTGCCAGGGACGAGGTGGGTCGCTATCGTTACCATGCGATCGATGCGGCGCCCGTGTCAAACAAGACCCAGATCGCCGACTTTCCCCACACTGGCACGCGAGAGCTGGTCGCCGCCGATTATGTCTACCAGATCAAGCGCCTTGCCAATCCACGCCTCAGTTCGCCGATTTACGGCCTGATGAGCGATTACATCGTCGGTCTCAAAGAGCTTGGCGACACCCTGGCACAGGCCGCAAAGGAGCGCCCGGACAAGCTGCTGGCGCTCGATGACTATCCGCTGGCCGGCGCCGAGGTGGTCGACCGCTACACCTACCGCATCACCGTCAAGGGCAAGTATCCGCAGTTCATCTACTGGCTGGCGATGCCGTTTTTCGCGCCAATCCCCTGGGAAGCCGAGGTGTTCTATTCCCAGCCGGGCATGGCTGAAAAGAATTTCAACCTCGACTGGCAGCCGGTCGGCACCGGGCCGTTCTATCTGGCGGTGAACGATCCCAACCGACGCATGGTCCTGAAGAAGAACCCGAATTTCCACGGCGAAACCTATCCTGCCGAAGGCAGCGACGAGGACCGTGAGGCCGGCTTGCTGGACGATGCCGGCAAGCCGTTGCCGCTGATCGAGGAGGCGGTGTTCAGCCTGGAAAAGGAAACCATCCCCTACTGGAGCAAATTCCTCCAGGGCTATTACGACAGCTCCGGCATCAGTTCCGACAGCTTCGACCAGGCGATCCAGTTTTCCAGCGGCGGCGACCCCCAGCTTACCGACGCCATGCGCGACAAGGGGATCGGGCTGGTGACCACGGTGGCGACCTCGCTCTGGTATGTCGGTTTCAACATGCTCGATCCGGTCATCGGCGGCCTCGGCCCGGAACGCCAGAAATTGCGACAGGCACTCTCCATCGCCTTCGATTTCGAGGAGTTCATTTCGATCTTCATCAACGGCCGCGGCATCCCCGCACAGGGGCCGATCCCTCCAGGAATTTTCGGCCATGTCGAGGGTGAAGCCGGACTCAATCCCTATGTCTATGAAAGCCGCGATGGGCAGATCCGGCGGCACTCGATCGAAACCGCGCGCCGGCTGCTTGCCGAGGCGGGCTATCCCAACGGCCGCGACGCCAGAACCGGTGCGCCGCTGGTGCTGTATTTCGATACCGCCGCTTCGGGTCCGGATGCCAAGTCGCGGCTCGACTGGATCAAGAAGCAGCTGGACAAGCTCAACGTGCAGCTGGTGGTGCGCGGCACCGACTACAACCGTTTCCAGGACAAGATCCGCAAGGGCAATGCGCAGCTCTTCGAATGGGGCTGGAACGCCGATTACCCCGACCCCGAGAACTTCCTGTTCCTGCTGTACGGGCCCCACAAGAAGGTCGGCAGCGGCGGCGAGAACGCGGCCAATTACGACAATCCCGAGTTCAACCGCCTGTTCGTGAAGATGAAGGACATGAACAACGGTCCCGAGCGCCAGCAGGTAATCGACGCCATGCTCGAGATCGTGCGCCGCGATGCACCGTGGATCTTCGCCTACCATCCCAAGTCTTTCGGCCTGCGCCACGGCTGGGTGCACAACGTCAAACCCAATCTAATGGCGAACAACACCCTGAAGTACCGCCGCATCGACCCCGCCCTGCGCGCGGACAAACGGAGGGCGTGGAACGATCCGGTTCTGTGGCCGATCGGCCTCGGGGTCGCCGCCATGATCGCGGTCATTGCGCCTGCGGTGATCGCCTGGCGTCGGCGTGAAAGGAAGACCGCCTGATGTTCGCCTATGTGATTCGACGCCTGCTCTACGCCGTGCCGATCCTGATCGGTGTCAATCTGCTGACCTTTGCACTGTTCTTTGTGGTCAACACTCCGGATGACATGGCACGACTGCAGCTGGGCGCCAAACGGGTCACCCCCGAGGCGATCGAGCGCTGGAAGGTCGAGCACGGCTACGACAGGCCAATGCTGTTCAACGCCCGGGCGGAGGGGGCTGAAAAGCTTACCGACACGATCTACTTCCAGCATTCGGCGGCGATGTTCGCGTTCGAATTCGGCAACTCCGATGACGGCCGCAACATCGGCAATGAAATCCGCACCCGCATGTGGCCGAGCCTAGCGATCGCGCTGCCGGTATTCGTCATCGGCCTGATGGTCAACATCAGCTTCGCGCTGCTGATGGTGTTTTTCCGCGCAACCTATCTCGATGTCTGGGGCGTGGTGCTGTGCGTGGTGCTGATGTCGATTTCGGGGCTCTTCTACATCATCGCGGGCCAGTATTTCATCGCCAAGCTGTGGAACCTGCTGCCGATCTCCGGCTTCGCCGGCGGCATCGACGGCCTCAAATTCATCCTGCTGCCGGTGGTGGTCGGCATCGTCGGCGGAATCGGCAGCGGTGCGCGCTGGTACCGCACCATCTTCCTCGAGGAGATCGGCAAGGACTACGTGCGCACCGCCCGCGCCAAGGGCCTTTCCGAGGTCCGCGTGCTGTTCCGCCACGTGCTCAAGAACGGCATGATCCCGATTCTCACCGGCGCGGTGGTGGTGCTGCCGCTGTTGTTCATGGGCAGCCTCATCACCGAATCGTTCTTCGGCATCCCCGGCCTCGGCAGCTACACCATCGACGCGATCCAGGCGCAGGATTTCTCCATCGTCCGCGCCATGGTGTTCCTCGGTTCCTTTCTTTACATTGTCGGCCTGATCCTCACCGACATTTCCTACTCGTGGGTC
>Ga0209254_10004373_pt1 | contig 12952 bp, 11 predicted proteins | sample FrelakmetDIP11DI_FD_187148 | JGI IMG/M metagenome (GOLD analysis project Ga0209254, IMG submission 187148) | Freshwater lake sediment microbial communities from the University of Notre Dame, USA, for methane emissions studies - DIP11 DI (SPAdes)... | ecosystem: Environmental > Aquatic >...
CCCTGCGCGGTTTCGCGATCTTTTAATCCCCGATGGAGCTTTTGTCATGCAGGGATTTGAACACAACTTGATGGTTGTTCCTGCTAGAACCTTCGAAAATTTGTCTCATAAGGTCAACAGAATAAGTATGACCGATCCGAAAGCAAGGTCACTTCGTCGTTTGTTTTTCTCAACCGCTGATCGGATCGAGGTCGACAAAGTGGGACGTATTCTAATCCCACAATTCTTACGCCGCTTAATAACATCTGAAAACCAATTAGTGGTAGTTGGAATGGGTGATTATTTTGAAATATGGACTCCTGAGGAGTGGGAAGTGCAAAATGAAATGATAAATGACGCGGAATCCAACGCTCATCGGTATGCGGCGCTAGATCTTTCGTCAGAATAATCTTTCCGATTCCCATGAATTCTTCTTTGAGGTGTGGCAGGAAGATGATTTGATTTGCATAGAGCAGACTTGTTACCTTTAGATGGTGAGGAAATGACGTCGGTTAACCATAGGATTATCCACCATCCAGTACTTTACCAAGAGATTATACACGCATTACAGCCTGAGCGGGGTGGTTTTTTCGTAGATTGTACATTGGGTACAGGTGGTCATGCCTGGGGTATCTTAAAGCTCAGCTCGCCAGATGGTCGGTTGCTGGGAATGGATTTAGATGCTCAAGCAATCAGCATAGCTCGAGAACGGCTTGTTTCTTTTGGCACTCGCGCTACCCTAATCCATACTTCATTTGTCACGTTGATTGAGCAGCTCCATAAGCTAAATTGGAATTCCGTTGATGGAATCTTGCTTGATCTAGGTGTTTCGTCATTTCAACTTGATACACCAAAACGAGGTTTTTCATTTCTACAAGATGCACCGCTTGATATGCGCTTCGATTTATCCTCTCACGTGAAAGCATCGGATTTGGTCAATGTATTATCCGAAGAGGAATTAACTAGCATATTATCTCGATATGGTGAGGAGAGGTATGCACATAAGATTTCTCGTGAGATTGTTCAGAATCGACCATTGAACACTACCTTCGAACTTACAGAGATGATTGAAAAAGCGGTTAAAAACACCAGGGTGAAGGAAAGAAGAATTCATCCTGCCACCCGCACCTTTCAGGCTTTGAGAATTGCTGTAAATCGTGAATTGGAAAATTTGGAGAAGATTTTACCCCAAGCTGTGACCTCCCTTTCTCCAAGTGGTAGATTGGCGGTAATCTCCTTTCATTCGCTGGAGGATCGCATAGTCAAGCAGTTCTTACGTCGTGAGAGTACTGATTGCCTATGTCCGCCTCGTCAACCTGTCTGTACCTGTCAACACCAAGCGGTTTTGTTGGAGATTACTCGCCGTCCAATTCGGCCGCAGTCTTCGGAAATAGAACAAAATTCTCGAGCAAGAAGTGCTCGTTTACGAATTGCAGAAAAAAAGAAATAAATGGAGTTTTTACTTATAAGAGAACAATAAGAACTAATTGTGGATTGGCACACATATTGCAAAGTTGATATTACCTTTCGAGTATAGAAAATATTCTGACAGCTGACACAAATAATGGATCGAATTGAGACTTTTGCACAAAATTATGCTCAAGCACCTTGGCGGAAACAACTACAGTTAGTTGGTTTATTCTTTGCAGTTATGGTTTTCCTCGCCTTAGTTGCCGGTATCTATCTAAATGTAAGTGCTCGATCAGCCACAGCAGGCCGTGAAATCCAAGACTTACAGAAGACGACTGAAGCCATGAGCAGGGAAATTGAAGATATGCAATCCCAATTAGCAGTGATTCAATCATCAAACGAGATGGAAATCCGAGCCAAAGAGATGGGTTTTACGGAGATGAGTCCTGATGAAATGTTATTCCTACCAGTTCCAGGTTATCAGGAAAAACTTTTGCCCACTCTTGCTCCATATTCTGAAAGGTCAATTATTGGTGTTCATTCGATGCCTCCGGAATATACTGAGTCCCTATATTCCTGGATTATTCGAAAGATCAATGGGTTGAGTCTGTTATTTATTAAGGCAGAACCATGAAAGAGATTGACTTTAATTGGCGTTATTCCTTCGCAGCCATTGTGGTCTCTGTTATACCGCTTCTAGTTATCATGCAGTTGCTTCGTATGCAGACAAATTCGATGTGGGCAGAAAAGCTACTGGAACAGTTACCTAATTACGAGCGGAAAACAATTGTTCCAGCGCGAGGCCAGATTTTGGATCGCTGGGGAAACTTACTGGCTGGAAACCGGACTGTCTATGAAGTAGGTGTCGAATTACAGTTAGTGGATGATCCCCAGATGATTGCTCAAACCATTAGTGCGGTTCTGGGAGAGACTTACAATTTATCTTACGAAAAGGTGCTTGCCCAGGCTAGCATAAATAATTCAGAGTCATCAGTTTATGCAGTGATTGTGGATAATATATTACCAGAAGATATTGTAAAGTTGGATAAAAGAATTGATGAGATCAAGAATGCATACCAAAAAAGCAACAAAGGATATCTTTCACTTCTTAATGGTTTGATATATACACCGCACTTAGGTCGAATATACCCCGAAAATGATCTTGCTTCTGGTATTCTTGGATTCTTAAGTCGTGAAGGTCAGGAAGGAAAAGGATATTTCGGGATAGAAGAGAGGTTTAATGACATTTTGGGTGGAAAGGTTAAGACGATACGTGTCCCCTTAGATCCGAACCAGGTAGAAAATGTACCTGAAATACCTAAAGGTGAAAGCCTGGTTCTAACAATCGATCGTGAAATCCAGCGGAATATGGAGCAGGTATTAGATACAGGGGTGGCTGAAAGTGGTGCAGTTTCGGGAACATTGGTGGCGGTTAATCCGAAGACTGGTGAAATTCTAGCCTTAGCCACAACGCCGAGAATGGATCTTAATGAGTTTTGGAATTATGAAGAGATCTTTCCAAAAGAGACACCTTTCAATCGATCTATCAGTCAGGCTTATGAACCTGGTTCTGTTTTCAAAGTGCTTACGATGGCAGCCGCGCTTGATTCGGGTGTTGTAACCCCAGATACTCTCTTTGTGGATACAGGTGCTATTGAAGTTGGGGGGGCGCTTATTTATAACTGGGACATGGGAGCATGGGGACCACAAGACATGCAAGGATGTTTACAGCATTCCTTGAACGTTTGCTTGGCGTGGATTTCCACCCAAGTTGGACCAGAAATCCTCTACCGTTATTTACAGGCTTTTGGGATTGGTCATATTACCGGTATAGATCTTTCTGGAGAAGTATCGGGAAGATTGAAGGTTCCAGGAGATAATGATTGGTACGCTGCCGATCTTGGAACCAACGCTTTTGGACAGGGTGTGTCAGTAACTCCAATTCAAATGGCGATGGCAGTATCTGCTGTAGCAAACCAGGGAGTAAGGATGGCTCCTCAAATTATCCATTCGGTGGTGAATGGTCAATTCCAGCACAACACTGAGCAACGGATCGCTAGTATGCCCATTAAAGCAGACACTGCAAAAACTCTTTCCGATATGTTGGCCAGGTCTTTGGAAAAAGAGTCCTCTATCGCCTTGGTCACTGGTTACCGAGTCGCTGGAAAAACTGGCACCGCTGAAATTCCTACACCGTTCGGGTACACATCAAACGCTACTAATGCATCTTTCGTAGGTTGGGGTCCTTTAGATGATCCTCAATTTTTGGTTTATGTTTGGTTGGAAAAACCCACCACAGCTCCTTGGGGATCGGTAGTTGCTGCACCGGTTTTTCGAGAAGCCGTCGAAAAGTTGGTGGTTCTATTGAATATTCCTCCAGATGAAGTTAGGCAACAACTTGCAGGAAATTAACATTGATATGTCTATTTTTTGGAAATTGAAGGTGATGTAACGCTAGAAACATGAGCTGAATAAATTAATAAAAGTATTGCTCGGAGGTATCCTGTTTGGTATCTCCAGAGCTTTACGACTATGTATCATGTTAAAACTGGTTGATATTATTGAAGCACTAAGTGGGATACGTCCTGATGGGGCTCATCTAGGAATTTCAGAAGCCGTTGTAGACTCGCGCAACGCGACTCCCGGAAGTCTCTTTATCGCTATTCCTGGTGAAAATGTTGATGGTCATGATTATGTGGATCAGGCTTTCGAATGTGGGGCAAATCTAGCAATCATTCAAAAAGATATCCTTCATACTTATCCAATGCTTGATCTTAGGTCTGATAAACAATTTATAGAGCCAGCTAGTTGGATCGGTCCAATTTGTCTTCGGGTTGAGAATAGTCTAAAAGCTTTACAAAGTATAGCCTCCTATTGGCGCAAGAAAAATGAAGCAAAGATCATCGGCATTACAGGTAGTGTTGGTAAGACTACCACCAAAGAACTTGTGGCGGAGGTGCTTAGTCAGCGTTATCCCACTTTAAAAAATCCGGGAAACCTTAATAACGAGATAGGCTTACCTTTGACAATGCTTTCTCTGGATAAGCATCACAAACGTGCAGTTCTTGAAATGGGTTTTTACGTACCTGGGGAAATTGCTTTGTTGTGTAATATTGCTATGCCTCAAATCGGAGTAGTAACGAATGTTGGGACAGTTCATGCAGGACGAGCAGGTTCGCAAGCAGAAATTGCCAAGGGGAAAGCTGAATTAGTGCAGGCTTTACCTCCAGCTCCTGAAGGTGTTGCTATTCTAAATTTTGATGATCCTTTAGTTCGCAAGATGGCTTCATCAACAAGTGCCAGGGTGTTTTTCTATGGATTGGATCCTCAAGCAGATTTGTGGGCAGATAACGTGGAAGGTTATGGACTTGAAGGAATCCGGTTTCGTTTACATTACCACAATGAAGTCCTCTATCTTCGAATTCCTTTGATTGGTCGTCATTCGGTACATACAGCTTTGCGAGCAGCAGCTGTTGGGCTTGTAGATAACTTGACTTGGCAGGAAATTGTCAATGGTTTCAGATCAGAGCATTCTCAACTACGTCTTATGACAGTTCGAGCGAAGTGTGGTGCGCTTGTTCTAGATGATACATATAACGCTTCACCAGAATCCATGTTGGCTGCACTCAACCTTCTGGATGAGTTGGATGGGCGAAAAATCGCAGTTCTGGGAGACATGTTAGAGCTTGGTCAATATGAAAAACAGGGACATGAGATGGTCGGTGTACGAGTTGCGGAAGTGGTTGAAGAACTTATTACGATTGGTGACCTAGGGCAAATGATTGCTGATGCTGCTCTCCGTGCCGGTTTACCTCAACCTGTTATTTCTGAGTTTTCTGACACTAGCCAGGTAATTAAATACCTTGAGAACCACCTAGATTCTAACGATGTTGTGTTGGTAAAGGGGTCGCGTGGAATGCGGATGGATCGAATTGTTTCGGCATTGGAGCGAAACCCATGACTCAATCCTCAATGACTGTAGCTTTGGCAGGTTTTAGCTTCATGTTGACGGTAATTTGGGGGCCACCTTTACTACGTGTACTTCGCCATTTTAAAGTAGGAAAAGCTATTCGTGTAGACGGACCAGAAAGACACTTTGGAAAAATTGGCACACCCACAATGGGTGGTGTCTTGATCGTTATCCCTGTGGTATTTATCACCCTATTGCTGAATGCCAGTTCCATGATCGGCATAACACTTCTTGGACGTTCAGTAATCCTACCCTTGGCAACCATGATTGCCTTTGCTTTATTGGGTGCAGTGGACGACTGGGCTGGTCTACGTGGTGAGAGGTTGGCTAAAGGGATTCGAGCCAGTACGAAGTTGATCTATCAGACCATTTTAGCAGTAGCTATCGGCTTTGCACTGAAATATCTACTCGAAGCCCCAGACATGTTCTTACCCGGAATTCCTGGGATAGTTAGCCTCGGTTTTGGATATATCATCATAGCTGCGTTTGTAATTGTTTCTGAATCCAATGCGGTTAATTTCACGGATGGACTGGATGGTTTAGCCGGATTGATATCTGCTACTGCTTTTGCGACCTACGGTGGAATTGCACTGATTCAAGGACAGGTGTTCCTGGCCAGGTTCTGTTTTACCGTCGTTGGTGCAATTTTTGGATTTCTATGGTTCAACGTACACCCGGCGTTGTTGTTCATGGGAGACACAGGTTCATTATCATTAGGAGCTACTTTGGCAGTTGTGGCTTTCATGACTGGACAATGGATCTTATTACCAATTATTGCAATCATTCCATTCAGCACCATTCTGAGCGTGGTTCTACAAATAACCTACTTCAAAATTACAGGCGGCAGGCGCCTCTTTAAGATGTCACCTTTGCACCACCATTTCGAATTATCTGGATGGAGTGAAACGCAGGTAGTTCAGCGATTTTGGTTGATAAGTCTACTTTTCGCAATGATCGGTGTGGCATTAGCTGTGGTGTGAGTATGTTTGGTATGGTTTTAATTAAACTCATATGAGAAACTGGAGCGATTGTAATGTGGTTATTGTGGGAGCGGCTAGACAGGGGCTTGCTTTGGCTCGATATCTGCTCTTTCATAACGCAAAGGTGACAATCACCGATAAACGCCCTCTCGAAGAATTAGACTCTGCCCGAATAGTATTACAGAGTTTATCCGAGGCAGGTTATGTTTTTCAGTTGGTATGTGGAGAACATCCTGATTACTTACTCGATTATGCCGACCTTTTGTGTCTTTCCGGAGGTGTTCCTCCAGATATACCTTTAGTCTTAGAAGCAAAGAAAAGGGGAATTCCTCTTTCTAATGACTCACAGATTTTCCTTGAGGCTGCTCCTTGCAAAGTAATAGGTATTACGGGATCAGCTGGAAAGACGACAACCACCTCGCTTGTTGGGCAGATTGCAAAAGAGGCAGTAGATCAGCCTGAAGGAGACCGACCATATCGGCAATCTTGGACCGGTGGGAACATTGGCTTACCTTTGATTTCGGTGCTGGACGATATGAAGATTGATGATCTGGCAATTATGGAACTTTCAAGTTTTCAATTGGAGATCATGGATTGTTCTCCGCATATCGCTGCAATCTTGAACGTTACACCCAATCATCTAGACCGCCATAGTTCTATGGAAGCTTACACAGCTGCCAAAGCCCGGATTCTGTTATTTCAATCCCAGGATGATATTGCCATTCTTGGACGTGATGATCCTGGGGCTATGAAATTAAACAACGAGGTTTTTGGGCAATTGTTTACCTTCGGTTTTTCAGCTCCTGACGAGAATCAGTATGGAGCATATATTGACAAAGAATCTATCCTTCTCCGGATGCCCGATGAATTTTCAAGAATAATTCAAAGTGAAAAGCAGGTGAATGATTCGAATGAAACTAGTTTCGTGATGGAGATGAGTGATGTAGTTTTACGGGGAGATCATAATTTGTTAAATACAATGGCAGCCTGTGTTATCAGCGCAGCTGCTGGCTTACCGATACACGCAATGCAGGCAGGAATAAAGGGCTTCACAGGTATTCCACACCGGCTCGAGCTTGTACGACGTTGGAGAGGAGTCGACTGGTATAACGATTCGATAGCAACAGCTCCAGAACGTGTTATTGCTGCTATTCGTTCTTTTGATGAGCCCTTAGTTCTCTTAGCCGGAGGTAGGGATAAAAACCTTACTTGGGAAGAATTTGCAAAATTTGTATGGAAAAGAGTTGATCATCTAATCCTTTTTGGAGAGGCTTCGGATTTGATCCATCAGGCGATGATTCAGTCTGGGAGTGGAGGATGCACATTAACTCGCTGTGAAAACCTCAAATGTGCTGTCGATACGGCAGCTCAGATTGCACAACCTGGTGACGTTGTTTTATTATCACCAGGTGGGACAAGTTTTGATGAATTCAATGATTTTGAGGAACGTGGGGATCGCTTCAAGCAATGGGTGAGGGAGCTTCCATGAATTCTAATTCTTCCCGTGGCAGAAAACGTACTATCAGCCCCACCAGGCGCTATAACGTCATAACTCCAATAAAGAATCCAAGGAGCCATCCTCCTCAGCCGAACCTAAAAGCAAGGTTAAATTTCAATAACCAGAAGTTGGACGCTGTCTTGATGATGGCGATTATTACATTGATCATATTTGGTTTATTGATGGTTTATTCTGCAAGCTACGATTATTCGTGGAGATGGAAGGGGATATCCGGTCTAATCTTCCAACGCCAGTTACTTTGGATGTTTATTGGAGTGATTGCAGCTGTAGTTCTTTCTTTTTTGGATTTCCATATTTTTAAGAAATTTGCAGTCCCCGCGATTCTTGTGACCATAGGGCTATTATTGCTTGTTTTGATCATCGGAGAGAAGCAAAATAACGCTATCCGGGCTATTTTTGGCGGCTCTGGCCAACCTTCTGAATTAGCCAAACTCGTCACGATTATTTATCTTTCCGTTTGGTTGTATGCAAAACGAGACCAGCTTGACGATATCACGTTTGGATTGATACCACTTGCAATGATATTAGGAATTTTAGGAGGATTGATCTTTCTCCAACCAGATCTCAGTGCGTTGATCACCATTTTATTCCTTGGTGGATTGATGTTTTTCTTAGCAGGCGGTGATTTGCGCCAGATTGGTCTCCTTCTTATCTTAGCGTTACTTATAAGTTGGTTGGTTGTGCAGATCAGCCCTACAGGTACTCAACGTATCCAAGATTACTTTATTGGCTTGAAAGATCCTACTGAGAGTTCCTATCATGTTCAGCGTTCCTATGAGGCGTTCTTGAAGGGTGGGTGGTTTGGAGTAGGAATTGGGAAAGCAGAAACAAAATTAACAGGATTACCAGTTCCTCCCACCGATAGTATTTTTGCGGTTGTAGGTGAGGAGACAGGTGTGATTGGCGCCTTAGGTTTGATTGGACTATATTTGGTAGTTCTTTGGCGAGGTTTGATAATAGCCAAGAAAGCACCAGATGAAATGGGTTCGCTGTTAGCAGCTGGGCTAAGCCTTTGGATAGTCACTGAAGCTTTCATCAATATGGCAGTTATGGTTGGTTTATTACCTTTTGCAGGGAATGCCTTGCCTCTGATTAGCGCTGGTGGATCGAATGTAATTGTTACACTATCGGCGGTTGGTATTCTATTGAATATCTCTCGCCTTTCAGATCAAACAAGAGTAAAGAATGGGAGCATCTTCGATGCGGTTGTTGATTTGCGCAGGCGGAACAGGCGGAGGCGTGTATCCAGCACTCGCCGTTCTACAAGCCATAGTCTCCGGGACAACGGATGAAGGTGAAAATGAGAAACTCGGGCAGCTTACGATCTCTTTGGCTCTACATCCTGAGCTATCTGTCTTATGGATCGGTAGTTCAGGTGGAATGGAGAGTGACTTGGTGAGAAGAGTCGGTTTACCTTATGAAGAAATACCTGCAGCCGGGATCCACGGAGTTGGTTTAAAACCTTTACCGGGAAATATGCTCAAATTGGCGGGTGGTTATAGGAAATCCAGGCAAATTTTGAAGCGATTTAAACCAGAAGTCCTTCTATTTACAGGAGGTTATCTGGCAGTCCCATTTGCACTAGCAGGAAGAAAGATTCCATCGGTTCTCTATGTACCCGATATTGAACCTGGATTGGCAATTAAAACTATAGCGCATTTCTCAAATCGAATCGCTGTCACTTCGGAAGAATCATTTAGATACTTTTCCGGTCGAAAGAAATTGACTGTAACGGGTTATCCTACTCGACCTAGTTTATCTACTTGGACAAAAGAAGCTGCTCGAAATCGCTTAGGACTATCAGAAAAATTACCGGTATTGTTGGTTTACGGAGGAAGTAAAGGCGCGCGTTCAATAAACCGGACAATTGTATCTGTTTTGCCTGATTTATTGAACGAAATGCAGGTGGTATTGATCAGTGGTGAATTGGATTGGGAAGAGATACGTGCTACTCGGGATGCTCTCCTAAATAAATATGGTTCAACTCTTATAGATAGGTTTCATGCATTTCCTTATTTACACGAAGAAATGGGGGCTGTATTGTCTGTTGCTGACCTAGTTTTATCTAGGGCAGGTGCTTCTATACTCGGGGAGTATCCGCTTTTCGGCTTGCCCGCGATTCTGGTACCGTACCCTCATGCTTGGCGTTATCAGCAGGTGAATGCTCAGTATTTAGAAAATCGTGGAGCAGCCGTAGTAATCCAGGATGTTGATCTTCCAGATCGTGCATCACCGGTGATCCGGGAGCTTATTAGAGATCATGATAAGAGAGAGAATATGAGGAAAGCCATGCTTTCTCTAGCCCGTCCGACTGCTGCAGAATCTATAGGGCAAATGTTGCAAAATCTGGCGATAGAAAAAGATCAGAAAGGATTGTGATTCAATGATAGCTTTCATTGCAGTTTTCTGGATGTTTATCGCCATTTTTGGTTTTATAGGTATCATGCGAGGCTGGGCAAAGGAGCTATTAGTAATTTTTAGTATTGTCCTGGCTTTAGCCTTTATTGCTGTTGCAGAGAATCTAATTCCAATTCTTGGTCCTTTCCTTAATAGCAATCCTATGATCCAGTATTGGGTCCGTACTGGAATGGTGGTTTTTATGACTTTCTTTGGCTATCAATCACCAAAATTCTCTAGGTTGGCAAAATCTACTGAGAGGCGGGATCGAATTCAGGATCTTATCCTAGGTCTCATGATGGGGCTTATTAGTGGTTACTTCATTGTCGGCTGCCTATGGTCTTTTGCAAATGACGCAGGATATCCAAATTTGGAGAACTATATCGCGCCACCTCTGTCTAATTTAGCTGAAGACACTCAGAATATCCTCAATTATTTACCTCCCGTGTGGTTGGGTCAACCTCCAACGATTTATATTGCCGTTGTATTGGCATTTATTTTTGTGATTGTGGCATTTGTGTAAATTGGACAAGCGATTTTCTAATGATGAATATATATAAACATGTTCACTTCATCGGAATTTGTGGAAGCGGATTATCCGCAATCGCTTCGCTTCTTTTGGAACGAGGCATTAAAGTGAGTGGCTCAGATCGTGGGGCTCCTGCTAGTTTTGTTGAGCACTTAGAAAAGGCGGGTGCGGATGTTTATTTTGGACATAATCCTGAGAATATCCTGGGAGCTGATCTGGTAATTCGATCTTCAGCGATCCCAGATGATAATCCAGAAGTTCAGGCAGCTAAATCTGTCGGAGTGCCAGTTCTCAAACGTGCAGATTTCCTACACCAGTTGATTGGTGACCAGGAATGCATTGCTGTAGCAGGGACCCATGGAAAAACAACAACTTCTGCAATGATAACCTGGGTTTTGATGACTTTAGGTTTTGATCCGTCTTTTGTAGTCGGTAGCAAAATTATAAATTTGGATCGTAATTCCCACGCTGGAGCTGGAAAGTATTTTGTGATCGAGGCAGATGAATATGATCGAATGTTCTTAGGAATGAATCCATCGGTCGAAGTTATTACGAATGTTGATTACGATCACCCAGATTGTTTCCCTACCCATCAAGAATATATTGAGGGATTTAAGGAGTTTGTTGCTCGGCTGAAGCTAAATGGTTCCTTAATTGTTTGTAGCGACGATCCAGTGGCTTTCTCCTTGTTGTTAGAAGCCAGGAAAGCAGGTCATAAAGTTCTTTCTTACGGTATTTGTTGTAAAGGTAGTGACTATATCGCAGTAGTTAAAGGGATAAATAATTTGGGCGGTTATGGTTTTTCCCTACAGAGAGGGAATAAGCAAATAATCGATGTAGGATTACAAGTACCAGGGGAGCATAATGTACTCAATGCATTGGCTACGTTTTGCGTTACACAATTAATTGGTATACCGGTTGAGAAAGTGGGGAAGGCATTGGAGGCTTTTTCAGGAACAAGTCGACGATTTCATATCAGAGGAGAATATAACCAGATCCTCATAATTGATGATTATGCCCATCATCCCACTGAGATTCGTACTACTCTAGCTGCAGCGCGAGCTCGTTTCCCTGATCGACGCATATGGGCTGTCTGGCAGCCTCACACTTACTCAAGAACCAGGATATTTTTTGATCAGTATATCAATTCGTTTAATGACGCAAATTGCGTAATGGTGACGGAAATATTCTCTGCTCGAGAGTCTCCACCAGACGATCATTTTTCTTCCCAGATGATTGCGGAAGTTCTAACAAAGAATGGGGTGAGAAAAGATAGAGAAGTGTATTTTGTTTCCGATTTGATTTCTGGGCGTAGAACTCTATTGAGTCATTTAATCCCAGGAGATGTGGTTGTTGTACTCTCTGCAGGCGACACCGAAACCCTTATTGTTCAATTACTCGAAGCTCTATTAATCGCGGAACCTGCGGTTTCAAGGATGAATCGAACGAGTCCCGTTCGTTGAAGGAGATATAAAAGTGCCCAAAGACAAAAACTATTCACCCTCGAATGCGAATACCTCACAGTCTGCATTGTTTGTTCTCTCACAAGGTAAAGGGAGAGCAGGAATTTCGCAATTGAGTTTCTACCCAAAATTGATAGGTACTCAAGCGAGTCCATCTGAAAGTTCTCTTTCACGAGACGTAATTTTACGTCTGATTGAAGCACTAAAAGAAATGTAAAACATGATCGGATTTGAACCTGGTTTAAATAATCTGCAATCTCTTAAGAAGACCTTTGGTGATCGTTTGCTTCAAGGGATCTCTTTATCCAGATACACTTCTTCTAGGGTAGGAGGTCCTGCAGATATGTTGTTAGAAGTGTTATCGGTTGACGAATTAATCGATGTTTCGACGATCAGTTGGTCAAATGCAATCCCGTTTGTGCTTCTTGGAGCAGGTTCAAATGTTCTAGTTAGTGATGAAGGAATCCGAGGTTCCGCGCGAACGCTCCATCACCTACCACACGGCAAAGAAACTCGATTACCTGACGATTGCGCTGCTGCTGGGCGCCGTCGCCTACGTAGTGGTGGACCGCTACATTCTGGAGGCGCCGGTCGCCGCGAACCCAAGTGTCGTGGAGGGCGTTCCCGCGGGAACGTTCGGCGCGGTGACCGCCGATACGGCCATATCGCCCGCCGCAGTGATCGCATCACCCGTTGCAGAGCCCA
>Ga0209254_10004374_pt1 | contig 12952 bp, 13 predicted proteins | sample FrelakmetDIP11DI_FD_187148 | JGI IMG/M metagenome (GOLD analysis project Ga0209254, IMG submission 187148) | Freshwater lake sediment microbial communities from the University of Notre Dame, USA, for methane emissions studies - DIP11 DI (SPAdes)... | ecosystem: Environmental > Aquatic >...
AGGTAGCGCGAGAGCGGAGGCTCGAGACCCGCGAGCGCAGTCTCGACGCGATCCGCCGCGTGTCGCAGGGCCGCCTCGCGCGCACCGGCCGTGGCGGGGATCGCCTCGCCCCGGTTCCAGCGCTCGAGGAGCCGGCAGAACGCGAGCGCCGCGGCCTCGCAGGCGCGGAGCTGCTCCGTCAGCCGCCGCGCCGTGCGCTCGCTGGCGGCGTACTCGCGGATCACGTCGCACCACCCGCGCTGCGGTGGCGCCAGGGCCATCAGAGGTTCATACCTCGATCACCACGGGCAGGATCATCGGGCGCCGCCGCGTGCGGGCGTAGACGAGCTTCGCGATCGCGTCGTGCATGTGCTCTTGCAGGAGCTTGATCTCGGTGATGCCGTCCTCGGCGAGCTCCTCGGCGACCCGGTCGGCCTCGTCACGCAACTCGTCGAGCAATTCCTCGTTGTCGCCGAATCCCCGGGCGATCAGCTCGGGCGGCGCGATCTCGCCTCCGTCGGAGACGGCAACGGTGGTGACGATGATCAGCACCCCGTCCTCCGAGAGCCTCCGGCGGTCCCGCAGCGCTACGTCCTGGACGTCGCCCACGCCGAGGCCGTCGACGAACGTGACGCCGGCCGCGATCCTGTCGACGATCTTGACGCCTCGCGGCGTCAGCTCCACCACGGAACCGTTCTCGGCAATCACGATCGAGGACGCCGGAATCCCGGCGTCGCGGCCGAGCTTCGCGTGCGCGGCGAGCATGCGGTACTCGCCGTGAATCGGCATCAGTGCCTTGGGCCGGACGAGCGAGAGCAGCGTGCGCAGCTCTTCCGAGCAGGCATGTCCGGACACGTGCACCTTCGCGACCTCCTCGTGCAGGACCTCCGCTCCGAGCTGTGCGAGCCGGTTGATCGAGTCGTGGACACGCAGCTCGTTGCCCGGAACCGGCTTGGCCGAGATGATCACCGTGTCGCCGCGCTGGACGTCGACGTTCTGGTGATCGCCGTAGGCGATCCGCGTGAGCGCCGACATCGGCTCCCCCTGGCTGCCCGTGCAGAGGATCATCACCCTGTTGGGCGGCAGGTCCATCGCCTCCTTAGGCGAGACGAGCGCGTCCTCGGGGAGGTTAACGTAGCCGAGGTTCCGGGCAATGCCCATGTTCTTTCGCATCGACCTGCCGACGAGCGCGACCTTGCGGTCGTTGGCGATCGCCACCTCCGCCGCCTGCTGCATCCGGTGAATGTTCGATGCGAAGCTCGCGACGAGGATCCGCCCCGTGCACGTCGGGATCAGCTGCTGGAAGGCCTCACCGACGAGTCGCTCCGAGCCCGTCATGCCGGGTCGCTCGGCGTTCGTGGAGTCGCCGAGCATCAGGTCGATGCCGCGATTCCCCATCGAGGCGAGCTTGCCGACGTCGGTCTTGAGCCCGTCCACCGGCGTGTGGTCGAGCTTCCAGTCGCCCGTATGCAACACGCGGCCGGCAGGGGTCTCGATCACGATCGCGACGCAGTCCGGGATCGAGTGCGCCATCCGGACGAACTCGAGCTTGAACGGCCCGATCTGCATTCCATCGCTGTCGGGGTCGGCCTCACGCAGCGTCGTGGAGGCGGCGAGCTTGTGCTCGTCGAGCTTCGACTTCACCATCGCGAGCGTCAGCCGGGTGGCGATCACCTCGCCGACCTCGATCTCGCGCAGAACGTATGGGAGGGCGCCCACGTGATCCTCGTGCCCGTGCGTGAGCACGATCGCGAGGAGCGGCCGGTCCTCGAGGTGCGAGAAGTCGGGCAGCACGAGGTCGACGCCGAGGTGCTCGTCCCGGGGGAAGGCAAGCCCGGCGTCGATCAGGATTCTCTGCCCGTCGAACTCGTACAGGGTCATGTTCTTGCCGACCTCGCCGAGCCCGCCGAGCGGGATGATGCGGAGTGTGTCACTCATCGTGGCGCAGTGTACGGGTAGGAGGCGACAGGCTTCAGCCTGTCGTCCGGGACTCGGTCCCGTCAGACCGCAATCGGCTGCAGCAACCCGAGCCGCTCGAGACAGCCGCGAACAGCGGCTGCCTCCGCGGGCGTTGCATCGACGAGCGGAAGCCGAAAGCCCCCCAGCTCGTGGCCGAGCAGGTTCATCGCCGTCTTGATCGCGATGGGGTTCGTCTGCACGCGCAGGAGGTCGATCGAGGGGCGCAGCTGCTCGTCGATCGCCCGCGCCTCTGCGAGGTCGCCGGCGCGGAAACGGTCGATCAACTCGTGCAATTGACTTCCGACGATATGAGCGGTAACGGAGATCCCGCCAACCCCGCCCACCTCGAGGAACGGCAGAATCAGGTCGTCGTCGCCGGCGTACAGGTCGAGACCTTCTGAGACCACGTGCCGGGCCGCCTCGAGCGAGGGCTTTGACTGCTTCACGGCCGTGACGTTCTCGATCCCCGCCAGCGCCGAGATCGTGGCGGGCTCCGCGTCGACGACGACGCGGCTCGGGATGTCGTAGAAGACGAGCGGCCGGTCGGTCGCCGCGGCGATCGCGGCCACGTGCGCGACGATGCCCCGCTGCGGCGGCTTGTTGTAGTACGGCGTCACGACGAGGAAGCCGTCGACGCCGATCTCGTGAGCGCGCTCCGTGAGGTGCACCGAGTGGGCCGTGTCGTAGGTTCCCGTCCCGGCGATCACCGTGTGGGTACTGCCGACCTCGTCCACCGCGACCTCGTAGAGCGCGAACCGCTCCTCGTCGGTGAGCGTCGGCGCTTCACCCGTGGTTCCGGTCACGACGACGCCGTCCGAGCCGTTCTCGACCAGATGGCGGCAGAGAGCACGGAAGCGGTCGAGCGCGACGGCACCGTCGGCACCGAACGGGGTCAGGACCGCGGTGAGCACCTCGCCGAGCATCCGCCGATTGTACTCATGGGGTGGCCGGGGACCGTGAGATCATGTAGACGAGTGTCCGGATCCACGAGTCGGGAGGCGAGCAATGCTGAAGGAATTCAAGGACTTCCTCATGAAGGGCAACATCGTCGACCTCGCGGTCGCGTTCGTGATCGGCGTTGCATTCGCCGCGGTCGTGAACTCGCTCGTGACCGACCTGATCATGCCGATCATCGCGATGATCATCGGCAAACCGAGCTTCAACGACCTCACCTTCACGATCAACGACGCGGTCTTCCGCTACGGGGCGTTCCTCACCTCGCTGATCACGTTCGTCTCGATCGCTGCGGCCGTGTTCTTCTTCGTCGTCAAGCCGATGGATGCGATGAAGGCTCGCACGGCGAAGGAGGAAGAGGCGGTCGTGTCCGACGAGGAACGGCGGCACCAGGAGCTGCTGGCGGCACTCAAGGCTCGGCCATAGGCTCAGAGCAGTGCTTCGAGGCCTACCGTCAGCCCGGGCGGTAGGCCTCGGAGGCGGTCGAGCGCGAGCAGCACGCCTGGCACGAATGCCTCGCGTGAGGTCGTGTCGTGCCGGATCGTCAGGATCTCTCCGGGCCCACCGAGGATGACCTCCTGGTGGGCGACGAGACCGGGCAGGCGGACCGAGTGGATCGGCACCTCACCGCCCATCCGGGCCGCCGTCGCCTTCGCGGTGCCGGAAGGTGCGTCGAGCTTCGTGTCGGCATGCAGCTCGACGATCTCGGCCTGCGGGAACGAGCGGGCAGCCTCGGCCGCGAAGCGCATCATGAGCACCGCGCCGAGCGCGAAGTTCGGTGCCAGGAAGCAGGGGATCCGCCCCTCCCGTGCCAGCCGGTCGAGCTCGGCGAGATCGTCGTCGCCCAGGCCCGTCGTCCCGATCACGCACGGCACGCCGGCCGAAAGCGCCGCAGCGGCATTGCCGAAGACCGCAGAGGGAGCCGTGAAGTCGACGGCGGCGTCGAAGCCGGCGAAATCGATCTCGTCGCCGACCTCCACCCCGTCGACCTCGTGGCCGGCGGCGCGAAGGGCCCCCAGCAGGACGGCACCGACCTTGCCGTCCCGGCCGAAGAGCAGGACCTTCATGCGGCGCGGGCGACTGCGTCGGGGTTGATCCGCGCGACGGCGGCGCGAAAACGCTTCTCACTCGGGCCGATCCCGGCGGCCGAGAGGAGCTCCGGCGCGTAGAGGTCGCGCGCGAGGGCGGCGACGGCCTCGACGGTGACGTCGTCGATTCGCCGCTCGGTCTCCTCGATCGGGACGATCTCCGTGTCGGTGACCGTCGCCTTCCCGAGTCGCGTCATCCGGGACGAGGTCGACTCGAGGGAGAGCAGCAGGCGCCCCTTCATGTTCTCCTTCGCGCGCTCGAGCTCGCCGGCCCGGATGTTCCCGGCACCGACGTCGCGGAGCTCGGCCGCGATCACGTCGAGACACTCACGCAGGTTTTCCTCCCGCGTGCCGACGTAGATGCCGATCTGCCCGGCATCCACGTACTGGGCCCCGTAGGTGTAGACGGAGTACGCCATCCCACGCTTCTCCCGGATCTCCTGGAACAGCCGCGACGACGCGGAGCCGCCGAGGATCGCATCGAGCAGCGCCGAGGCGTACCGGCGCGGATCGTCGCGGCGCAGACCCGGGCCCGCCAGACACACGTGATACTGCTCGGTCGTCTTGCGCTGAAAGCGGAGCTCGGGGAGCGGCACGCGGGCCAGGGGCTTCCGCAGCCGCGCGAGCGCAGCGGCTGCGCCACCGTTCCGACGCTTCGCGAGCGCCGCGACGATGCGGTCGTGGTCGACGTTGCCCGCTGCAGCCAGCACGACGTTCGGGCCGACGTACGCCCCGCGGTGATACGTGAGCAACGAACGGCGGGAGATCGAGGCGATCACCTCGGCCCGGCCGATCACCGGCCGGCCCAGCGGATGAGAGCCGAACACCGCCTCGGCCGCCAGGTCGTGCACCACGTCCTGGGGGTTGTCCTCCACCATCGCGATCTCCTCGAGCACGACTTCGCGCTCGGAATCGATGTCAGTGAGGGCCGGCTCGAAGACCATGTCGGTCATCACGTCGAGCGCGACGTCGATGTGGTCGTCGGGGACGCGCGTGTAGACGACGGTCGTCTCGCGCGAGGTGGCGGCGTTGAGCTCCCCGCCCATCGTGTCGAATAGCTCGGCGATCTTCACGGCGTCGTACCGCTCCGTGCCCTTGAAGAGCAGGTGCTCGATGAAGTGCGAGACACCCGCCTTGGCCACCGACTCGTCGCGAGAGCCGGCGCCGATCCAGAGACCGAGCGTGGCCGAGCGGACGCCGTCGATGTGCTCGGTGATGATGCGCTCGCCGCCGGGCAGAGCGGTCAACTGGTGCGATTCCATCCCCTGCACCCTAATTGCGGGTGCGGGTGCGCCGCCCGGGAACCCCTGAGGCCTGAACGACAAACGTGCGCGGCGGCGCTTCGAGCGAGGTGTAGAGGCGATGCCACCGCAGGCGCTCTTCGCTCGTGATCTGCGCGAGCGACGCGAAGGTGGCCAGGGCCATGCCGATGAGCATTCCCGCGAGCAACGGCGTCAGCAGCGAATCGAAGGCCAGTGCGCCGCAGCCGAGGACGAACACGCCGACGGAGCTCGGGAGCAGGCTGCCAAGCGCACTGCCGAGTGGGCGAACGACGACCGCGCCCTCCGGCATCCCGTCGACAGCAGCACCGCGACCCAGCTCGAGCTGCCGCAACCCTCCCACGACGGCGAAGCCGAGGATCCCGAGCACGAGGCCGAGGAGGAGCTGGTCGCGCCCGACCCGCGTCACTGCCAGCCCGGTGAGGACGAGCCCGAGCACGAGCCGCAGCACTCCGAGCAGTGCGATCCTGTCTCGAGCCCGGGTGACTCGCACGCTGTCCACCGCGCAGGCCTCAGTCCAGCAGCTGGTCGAGCCCCCGCGTCAGGCCGACTCGGCCTGGAACGGCGCGGATCGCGAGCACCGTGCCCGCGACGGCGAGCTCACGGGCTGTGATCGGCACTGCACCCATCGCACTCACGCTCCAACAGGCAACTCACGGAAGTCGTCAATGGGTCGGATCGTAACCGGCCGCCGGGCCCGCCACGTCCCGGGCTCGGCAGCAGTCGCGTGGGCCAGTGTCCGGGAGTCACCTGACGAGGTCGAGAATCGGGTGATAATCGGACTCCAATGGCCGAGTGGTTCACTGACCCGGAGGCGGTCGCGGAAGAGTACGCGTCGGAGGAGGCGTTTCGGGAACGGTTGCTCGCCTTCCGCGAGCTTGTCCAAGGCCCGAACGACGAGGAGATCGTGCGGGAGCGGATACTCGCGGCGCGGCCCCGCAGGCTGCTCGACGTGGGGTCGGGGCTGAGTGACCTGTGCGTGTGGGCAATGGCCCAGCTCGACGGAGAGGTCGTCGCCCTCGACTCGTCGCCGCGGATGGTCGAGTTGGCCGCGGAGGCCGGCGTTCCAGCAGTCCTGGCAGACATGAGAGAGATGCCGTTCGCCGACGCCTCGTTCGACTGCGTGGTCGCAAGCATGGTTCTCTACCACGTGCCCGACCCCGAAACGGCCCTCGCCGAGTTCGCGCGTGTTCTGACCGCCGACGGGTTGCTGCTGGCGTCGACTGGGAGCAACGACGACGAGTACCGGCGGCTCGCGTGGGCGTCGTTGTTCGACGAAGAACCTCAGCCTGCGCCTCCGCCGCTGTCCTTCAGCCGCGAGAACGGACGCGACCTCCTCCTGGGGCACTTCCGTCGCGTCGAGCAGATTGACTGCGACGCCGTTCTCGTCTTCCCGACCCGCGAACGGCTCATTCGCTACGTGAAGGCTCTCCCACTCGCCAAAGATGCGGCTGGACTCGTGCCGGAACTCACGGAGCCATTCCGCCTCCCGGCGAACGCGACCGTCTTCCAGGCACGCACAACCAGATAGACAACCCTGCCCTGCGCCGGCGGTCGGGATATCATCCGAGCGCGTCGATGGAGTACAGGCACACGCCGTACCGCTCCCATGCCTGGACAGCGCGATCGGCCAAGGTGCCGAAGCCGACCTGACGCATGAGGTCAGGATGCCGTGAGCTGAACCGACCGGTGAGGGACGTGCACACGTCAGCGGCGTCTCCAGGCTCGGCGACAGGTACAACCAGCTTGACGCAGAACAGGAGCCTCTCCCTGTTGACGCCGTCGAGTCCGGTTTCGTCGACCTTGCAGACGTAGCCCTTCTCAACCTCGGGCGAGGACGCGCAGAACGAGCGAAGAACCTCCGCTAGCTGTTGCGGAACATCGTCTGGCGCTATCTCGACGAGCCGCTGCTGGAGCATGCTCCGAGAGTAGTGGTGGGGCAAGGCATTCGCATGCACCAGCGTCCATACGCCTGACAACTGGGCACAGCCCCGGAGAACAGAAACGGGGAGGCAGCAAGCTGCCTCCCCGTTTCCAGTCACATCCGCGTGATTGCTACCTGCGGTCTCGACCGCCGCGTCCGCCACGGTCGTCGCGCGGCGGGCGCGGCTCACGCGGCGGGGCATCCTTGGCCCGCTCGATCAGCACGTCGGGCATCACGAGCCCGCCGTCCTCGTGCTTGGCGACGAGCTTGAGGCCGATCCGGCCCCGGTCCTTGTCGACCTCCTGCACGATCACGTCGACGACGTCGCCACGCGCCATGACGTCCTCGATGTGCGCGACGCGGCCCGGCCCGACGTTCGAGACGTGGAGCAGGCCGTCCGTGCCCTTCTTCAGCTCGACGAAGGCACCGAACTCGGTCGTCTTGACGACCTTGCCGGTGTAGGTATCCCCGACCTCGGGCGACTTCGTGAGCGCAGTGATCGCCGCGACGGCGGCGTCACCCTTCGTGCCCTCGGTCGCGTAGACGAGGATCGTGCCGTCTTCGCCGATGTCGATCTGCACGTCGTAGTCGGCCTCGAGGCCACGAATCGTCTCGCCGCCCTTGCCGATCACCATGCCGATGAACTCGGGGTTGATCTGCACCGACGAGATGCGCGGCGCATGATCCGCGAGCTCGGCCCGCGGCTCGGAGATCGCCTCGGCCATCTTGGCGAGGATCTCGGTGCGGGCCCGCTTCGCCTGCTGGAGGGCATCGCGCATGATCTCCTGCGTGACGCCGGTGATCTTGATGTCCATCTGCAAGGCGGTGATGCCAGTTTCGGTACCGGCGACCTTGAAGTCCATGTCACCGAGGTGATCCTCGGCGCCCTGGATGTCGGTGAGGATGACGTAGTCGTCGCCCTCCTTGACGAGGCCCATGGCGATGCCGGAGACCGGCGCCTTGATCGGCACACCGGCATCCATCATCGACATCGTCGAGCCGCAGACGGAGCCCATCGACGACGAGCCGTTCGACTCGAGCGTCTCCGAGACGAGGCGGATCGTGTACGGGAAGTCCTCGGGACCCGGGACAACCGCTTCGAGCGCCCGCTGCGCCAGCGCACCGTGACCGATGTCGCGGCGCTTCGGCCCCCGCATGAACCCGGTCTCGCCGACCGAGAAGGGCGGGAAGTTGTAGTGATGGATGTAATGGCGATCCTGTTCGAGGGAGAGGTCGTCGATCCGCTGACCTTCCTTCGCCGTGCCGAGCGTGCAGAGCGTCAGGATCTGGGTCTCGCCGCGCGTGAACAGGCCGGAGCCGTGCGTGCGGGGAGCGAAGCCGACCTCGACGTTGATCGGGCGGATCTCCTCGGTACCGCGGCCGTCGAGGCGCCGCTTGTCGACCGCGATGTTCTTGCGGACGATGTCCTTGTAGACCGCGTCGGCCGCCTTCTTGACCCACGCCTTCGTGGTCGCGTCCTTGCCGTCCGACTCTCCCTCGGAGGTCGGGAACGGCAGGTTGACGCCCGCGACGATGCTGTCGAAGAGGATGCTGCGCTTCCGCGACTTGAGGTACTTGGTGTCCGACTCGGCGTCGGTCAGCGACCGTAGCTGAGCCTCGAACTGCTCCCGCACCGGGCCCTCGACCGCAACGAGCCGCTGCTTGTCGAGCACCAGTGCGAGACCACCCTTGACCTGCATCTCGCGCACCATGTCGTTCTCGGTGGAGTCGAGGGTGACGTCAGGGCAGATCTCGTCGACGATCTCGCCGACGATCGCCTCTGCCGCCTTCAGGCCCTGCGCCTGGATGCGCTGCCAGATCGCGTCGCCGTGCGTCGCCTCGAGCTCGGCGGTCAGCGCCGGGTCGACCCACTTGGGCTTGCCGACCTGCTCGCGCAGATCGTCGATCACGTCGCAGATGCGCTTGATCTCGGTGTGGGCGAGCTCGAACGCGAGCAACATCGTGTCTTCGGGGACCTGGTCGGCGCCGGCCTCGATCATCGTGAGCGCGTCGCGCGTTCCGACGACGATCAGATCGAGATCGGAGTCCTCGTCCGCCTCGACCAGGGTCGGGTTGACGACGAGCTCACCGTCGATGCGTGCCACGCGAACCGCCCCGACCGGGCCGAGGAACGGCAGCGGCGAGATGGCGAGTGCGGCGGACGCTCCGTTGATGCAGAGCACGTCGTGCCCGTGGACCATGTCCGCGGAGAGGACGGTGCAGATCACCTGCACCTCGTTGCGGAAGCCCTTCGGCCAGAGCGGCCGGATCGGGCGATCGATCATGCGCGCGGTCAGGGTCGCCCGCTCGGACGCCTTCCCCTCGCGCTTGAAGAAGCCGCCCGGGATCTTCCCGGCGGCGTACATGCGCTCCTCGACGTCGATCGTCAGCGGGAAGAAGTCCGCGTCAGGACGGGCCTCCTGCCGGCCGACGGCCGTCGCGAGGATCATCGTGTCGCCGGAGCGGACGACGACTGCGCCGTCGGCCTGCTTGGCGAGCTTGCCCGTCTCGAACGTGATCTCGCGACCACCGATCTCGACCGACACCGTGGCGTGACGCCCGGTTGCGATGCTCATATGTGTGTTCCCTTCCTTCTTCTGTTTCGGAAGGTGGAAGTTTGAGCCAACCGTGCGGCTCTGCACGGCTCGATCAAACACCCACCTTCCGCCGGTGGGACGTGCACCCTGACCTAGCGGCGCAGGCCCAGTTCCTTGATGAGAGCGCGATAGCCCTCGAGGTCGTTCTTCTGCATGTAGGTGAGGAAGCGGCGCCGACGCCCGACGAGCTTCAGCAGGCCGCGCCTCGAGTGGTGATCCTTCGAATGCGTCCGCAGGTGCTCGGTGAGGTCGTTGATGCGCTTCGTCAGCATCGCGACCTGCACCTCGGGCGAGCCCGTGTCGGTCGACGCGCGGCCGTGCTTGTCGATCAGCTCCTGCTTGACTTCCTTGGTGAGGGCCATGTCTCCTCCTTGCTCGACGTCTCCGCACTCTCAGCGCGGCGTGAAGGAAGACACGGCCGGCCGAGAGAGGGTCAGGCGGGATCGTAGCATCCATGCGGGATTCCGGGATCTCCGACTGCCGGCGCCCGGGCCGATAGGGTCACGGGGTGCACGTCGTCGTGATGGAGGACTATCAGCGGGCGGTCGAACGGCTCCGGTGCTTCGCCCTCGTGACGGAGCACGACGTCGCGGTTCGCTCCGTGCGGCCTCCCGGCCTGGCGGAGCGCGCGGCGCAGATCGGCGACGCCGAGGCGCTCGTCCTGATCCGCGAGCGGACGCCGATCGACGAGCCGCTGCTCGCCCTCCTCCCCCACCTGCGCGTGATCTGCCAGACGGGCCGCGGGACACCGCACATCGACATCGAGGCCTGCACGCGCCGTGGAGTCGTCGTCTGCACGGGGTCGGGGTCGCCGTACGCCCCGGCCGAGCTCACGCTGGCCCTCATGCTCGCGTCCGCGCGCTGCCTCGTCGAGGACGCCGTGGCGCTCCGGTCGGGCGTCTGGCAGACGACGATCGGCCGCGAGTTGCACGGCAAGGTGCTGGGAATCGTCGGCTACGGGGGAATCGGCGCGCTCGTGGCACGGTACGGCGCCGCACTGGGGATGCACGTGCTCGCATGGGGTCGTGCCGGATCGCTCGAGCGCGCGCGGGCCGACGGCCACGAGGCCGAGGCCGATCTCGATGCCCTCTGCGCCCGCTCCGACGTCGTGAGCCTGCACCTCAAGCTCTCGCCCGAGACCCGCGGTCTAATGAGCGCGCGCCACCTCGCCCTGATGAAGCCCGATGCACTGCTCGTCAACACGGCTCGCGCAGGGCTCCTCGAGCGGGGCGCGCTCGACGCTGCGCTGGCAGCGGGCCGGCCGGGCAGCGCTGCGGTCGACGTGTTCGACGAGGAGCCCGCGACGGACGATCCGCTCGTCCGGAATCCCGCGGCCCTCGCGACACCGCATCTCGGCTACGTGACCTGGGAGACGTACGAGAGCTACTTCGAGCAGGCCTTCGCCCAGGTGAACGCCTTCGCCGCCGGGGCTCCGACCGGCGTCGTGAACCCCGAGGCTCTGACCGCCTGAGGCTCCCGCGAGGCGAGGTGGCGAGGCGCGGCCATCGAGCCGGCGGGCGCCGCGTTCCCCAGCTCAGCCGGGCGGTACCGGCCGGACGGCGGCCCGGGTCGCTTCGACGTCGCGCCCGATCTGGGCCACGAGCTCGGCCTCGGAGGCGAACGCTCCCTCGTCGCGAAGCCGCTGCCACACCTCGACCACGAGCCGCTTGCCGTAGAGATCGCCCTCGAAGTCGAGCAGGTAGGGCTCGATCCGGCGCTCGGTACCGCCGTAGTGCGGGTTCGTGCCGACCGACACGGCAGCCCGGTGCTCGAGCGCGGCTCCGGCGTAGATGCCGTACCTCGGGCAGGCGAGATGCGGCGCGAGCGAGAGGTTCGCCGTCGGATAGCCGAGCGTGCCGCCACGCTGGTCGCCCGCGACGACAACGCCGTCGAGCTCGTACGGCCGGCCGAGCATCGCAGCGGCCGCGACGACCTCCCCGGCGTGCAGCGCGTGGCGAATCGCGGACGAGGAGACACCCGGCACGGTCTCGACCTCGAGGATCTCGAAGCCGAGCCGCTCGAGCAGCTCCAGGTCGCCGCGACGTCGCGATCCGAACCGGAATTCCGCCCCGGCGGCTACGGCCTCCGCGCCGATCGCACGCAGGTAGCGCTCGGCGAAGACCTCGGGCTCGAGGGCCATCAGCTCGGTCGTGAACGGGGCGACCAGGGTCGACTCGGCTCCGGCGTCTGCGAGCAGCTCCAGCCGCCGCTCGAGCGTGGAGATCAGCTCGACGTGGTTCCCGAGCGCGATGCGTGGGTGGGGATCGAACGTGATCACCGTCGGCGCCAGGCCGGAGTCGATTGCAGCCTGGACGACGCTCCGGTGGCCCCGGTGCACACCGTCGAAGGTGCCGATCGCGACCGCCCGGGGCTGCCGCTCGAGGTGGGCCGGCAGATGGGCGATCTTCACCGCACGGCCCCGTCCAGACCATCCGCACGTTCCACGCCCCCTGAGGCGCTCTCGCGAGCCGCCGAAGCATGCTGAGCCTGGCGGTCGTGCAGCGACTTCCGGCGCCGCTCCGCCTCCGCCTCGGCGAGGGTCAACCCGATGCGGTCCAGGGCGTCCTCGAGCGACAGCACCCGCTCGGCGTCTGCCTCCGCCACGGTGAACGGCCCGACCTCCGTTCGTCGCAGCGCCACGCAGTGGCCGCCGAGCGCATCGGCTATCGACCGGACGTAGGTGCCGGAGCTGACCCGCACGTCGAGCGTCGCGATGCCCTCTGTATACGCGATGACGTCGAGCGCGTCGACCTGCGACCGCCGCAGAGGCATCTCGACCACGACGCCCTTGCGGTGGAGGCTGTACGCGCGCTCACCCCCGATCTTGACGGCCGACGCGGTCGGGATCGGAAGCTCGATCTCGCCGCGGAGGCCCGCGAGCGCGGCCTCGAGCTCTGCCGCCGCGGGCGGCTCGTGCAGCTCGAGCGGCTCGCCCTCGGGATCGCCCGTGGTCGTCCGCCGCGAGAGATCGACGGCGGTGACGTAGCGCTTGGGCAGCCCCACGAAGCATGATGCCATCGTAGTTGCCCTTCCGGACAACAAGAGTAGGAGCCCGGTGGCAAAGGGGTCCAGGGTTCCCGCGTGCCCGGTCTTCGCCTTCGTGCGAGCACGGACGCCCGCGAGAACGGCGAACGACGACGGCCCGGCCGGCTTGTCGACGAGGATCACGCC
>Ga0209254_10004375_pt1 | contig 12948 bp, 14 predicted proteins | sample FrelakmetDIP11DI_FD_187148 | JGI IMG/M metagenome (GOLD analysis project Ga0209254, IMG submission 187148) | Freshwater lake sediment microbial communities from the University of Notre Dame, USA, for methane emissions studies - DIP11 DI (SPAdes)... | ecosystem: Environmental > Aquatic >...
GGTCATGCGTCCGAATCACCGGAACTCGCGGCCATCCTGCGCGCCGCCGACGACCCTGCCCGCGAAATCAGCCGCCACGCCCTGGAAAAGGGGGACCCCCTGGCACGCGAAACCTTGCGGCTGTTCGCGCGTATCTTCGGGGCCGAAGCGGGCAATCTGGCGCTGAAATGCCTGGCTCAGGGCGGGGTCCTCATCGGCGGCGGCATTGCCCCGAAAATCCTGCCTGCCCTGTGCGATGGCGCTTTTCTGGAGAGCTTTTGCGCGAAGGGACGGTTCGCCGGATTCTTGCGGACGATCCCGATCCGGGTGGCGCTCAATCCCAGTACCGGGCTGCTGGGAGCGGCGGACTACGCGGCGCGGTGTCTGCTGTAAGGCCCGGCCGCAAGGGCGCGGGGCCGTCCCGCAGGCGAGATCCGATCACCACCCATTGGAGGGCACATCGTTGAACGCCGAATCCCGCGCCGAACTCCTGGCCCGGCGTCGAGCCGACCTGATGGCCGAAATCGAGGTGGAAGCGTCTGCGACGGCCTCGTTCACCGGCCGCAAGCAGTTTAGCCCTGCCGTCATGGGGGCCATGTCCCGGGTCCCGAGACACCTGTTGATCCCGCCGGAACTGGAGAATCTGGCCTACATCAACTCTCCGCTGTCCATCGGCTTCGGCCAGACGATCTCCCAACCCTACATCGTCGCGCTGATGACCGATCTTCTGGAGTTGCGCCCGGAAGCGATCGTCCTCGAAATCGGTTGCGGTTCGGGGTATCAGGCGGCAGTACTCGCCGAGCTGTCTGCCAAAGTCTATTCCATTGAGCTCGTGGACGAACTGGCGCTCAGGGCGCGGAGCAGGCTTCAGGAACTCGGCTATGCCAACGTCGAGGTCATTTCCGGAGACGGCTACTACGGCTGCCCCGAGCACGCGCCCTTCGACGGCATCATCGTCACCGCTGCGCCCGACCATGTGCCGCCAGCACTGGTCGAGCAGCTGAAGCCCGGAGGACGACTGGTGATACCGGTCGGGACGAACTCCTTCAGCCAGGAACTTCTGCTGATCCGCAAGGAGGCCGACGGCCGTGCCGTCACGCGCCGGACGATCGCAGTGCGCTTCGTGCCGCTGACGCGCGAGCGTTGAAGTGCGTTCCGTCGACGGGCGTGCTCAGTAGACTGCGCGCTTCTTCATTCTCGACAGTTGCGTACCCATTCGATGAACACCCGTCGCCTCGGCCGCTCCGGCCTGAAAGTCTCCGAACTGTCGTTCGGCTCCTGGGTCACCTACGGCAACCAGGTCGACACCCGCGCCGCGCGCGAGCTGATGGCCGCCGCCTTCGACGCCGGAGTCAACTTCTTCGACAACGCCGAGATCTACGCCAAGGGTGACAGCGAAGTCATCATGGGCAAGGTGCTGAAGGAGCTCGGCTGGCCGCGCATCAGGTTCATCGTGTCGACCAAGTTCTACTGGGGCCTGCGCACCTGTGCCAACGACAACAACACGCTGAACCGCAAGTACCTGCTCGACGCGATCGACGGGTCCTTGAAGCGCCTGCAGCTCGATTACGTCGACCTGGTCTACTGCCATCGCGCCGATCCCCACACGCCGATCGAGGAAACGGTCTGGGCAATGCACAGCATCATCGAACGCGGCAAGGCGCTCTACTGGGGCACGAGCGAGTGGAATGCCGACGAGATCCGCGCCGCGTGGGAGATTGCCGACCGGCGCAACCTGCACAAGCCGGTGGTGGAGCAGCCGCAGTACAACCTGTTGCACCGCAAGCGCGTCGAGCAGGAGTACGCGCGGCTGTACGAGGACATCGGGCTCGGGCTCACGACGTGGAGCCCGCTCGCCTCAGGGCTGCTGTCCGGCAAGTACCGCAAGGGCATCCCGCCCGGCTCGCGCGGCGCACTCGAGACCTATGCATTCCTGCGCGAAGGACTGACCGACCCGACGAAGAATGCTGTCGTCGGCAAGCTGGAAAGCGTCGCGAAGGATCTCGACTGCACGCTGGCGCAACTCGCGCTGGCGTGGTGCGTGCGCAATCCGCGGGTCAGCACCGTGATCACCGGTGCCACACGCGTCGAGCAGATCAACGAGAACATGAAGGCACTCGACGTCGTGGCGAAGCTCACACCCGAAGTGATGACGCGCATCGACAGCCTCGTCGGTGCGCACGCCAGCTAACGCGCACGGGTCGCTCAGCGCCCCATGCGGGCGTTGTACGAGCCCGTGATTCGATTGATCAGATTAGGGTCCTGGTTGATGTCGCCGTTGGTGCGGAACTCGACCCTCGTCGTGCCGTCAGGCTGCGGCGCCACCGTGGCGATCACGGTGATGCCGCCCCGCTGGCCGGTGATCAGCCCGCCAGACGGGTTCGCATCGGTGACCTTGACCCCTTGGTCCGACATCGCACCCAGCATCGCGTTGTAGGCCCGGTCGTAGGTGCTCGGTCCGGGTGGCGGGGCATAGTAAGTGCAGCCGACCAGGGCGATGAAGAGAGCCAGCAGGCCCGCGCGCAGCAGTCCACGGCCTTGGAGTATCGAATTCATGTCGGCGACCACCGAAGCGATTGAGGAATCCGCAGCTTAGCGCCGCGATCGCTCAGCTGAACGGCCGCACACCAATCCAGGCGCCGTGCAGCCAGAAGGCAAACACCGCCCAGGCAGCGAGTCCAACCACCACCGCGATGATGTCGCGCGAGACCGGCCCGATCACGTACACGACGCCGGCGGCACGATCGCGCTGGCGCGCCGAGATGTAGTCCGCCACGGCCCACGCGAGGAACGCGCCGAAGAGCACCACATCGGCGAGGGTGCCGTTGGCAAGCAGGTGCGCAAGCGCCCAGATCTTCACGCCAGCCACCATCGGATGCCCGACCGCGCGCTTGATGCGGGTGCCCGGCACATAGGCCGCCACCAGCAGGATGAACGCCGGGATCGTCAGCAGCGCAGCGACGTGCCTGGTCCACACCGGCGGCGCGTAGAGCACGACCGGCGCTCCCCGCGCGACTCCGTAACCCCAGACAATCAGCACGAAGCCGATGATCGAGAGCACCGAATAGACGCCCTTCCACGGCATCAGCCCCATTGTGGCGATGCGCCCGCCGCGCCACGAATCAGCAAAGATCCGCACCGAATGCATGCCAAGGAAGAGAACCAGACCGAGAATCAGCCACGTCATCGCTGCGCCTCCATCGATGGCACGCAGTATGCCGCAGCCGATTCAGCACGACGCGCACAGGGCGCAGTTGCCGAAACCTACAGGAGCGCCACCGACAGCGCGCTGCGCAATACCCGCGCAGACTATTTCCTGCTCGAGGATGTGCGTCGGGGGGACTTCCTGCTGGACGATTTCCTTGCCGCCGGCTTGTCGCCTGAGGAGGTGCGGGTCGAGGACTCCTGCTTCGGCACCTTGGCGCCGGACTCGCGCGCTTCCGACAGTCCAATCGCGATCGCCTGCTTTGGGTCGGTCACCTTCTTGCCCGATCCGCCGCTCCTGAGCGTGCCTTGCTTGAACTCGCGCATGGTCTCGCCGATCTTGGCCTGCGCTTTCTTGCCGTACTTCGCCATGACCACACCCTGGACGGTGAGTAAACATGGAAAACACAGCAACTTACTTGCCCAGACGCCGTGGGCAGCGCCACTGCTTCGCGGCTTTAACCGCGGTGCTTCTTGTCCTGCGGCGCTTCGGCTTCCTTCTCCGCTGCCTCGTACAGCGCGGGCGTGGCGCCGCCGCGCGCCAGCAACTCGCGCAGGTGCTGTACAGAATTACGGTCCAGCGTGTTGCCGCCGTGATGCGGCCGATGCAGGATGCCTTCGCCGTGCCCCAGCTTCACGCGGATGCGTGCGCCCGACAACGACTCCACGTCGGCACCGAGGTGCTTCAGCAGCGACTCTACTTCGCGCCAGTGGATGTTGGTGTTGATCGGGTCGTGGAAGATCTCGCGCAGAAGGTTGGCGTGCTTGTGGCTCATGGCTGAATCACCCGGGGTCGTCGGGCGGAACGATACCCAAGTTGCCAGACCGGCGTCGGCCGGTCCGCTTCAGCGCGGCAATTGATACGGAACCGGGGGCGGCGTGTTCGGCGGGGGAATTGCCGCGTTCGGTGGCGGTGAGGAGCGCGGCGACAGGGACGCCGGGGGTGGCGTGTTCGGCGGTGGAATCGCCGCATTCGGCGGCGGTCCCGACGAGACTGTGGCGCGCGGCGCGGTATTGCGCGCCACATAGCCCGCGGGTGCCGGGACGCGGTTGCCGAGACCGTACATGCACTGGTAGTACGCGCTGTCATAGCGCTGCTGCGTTACCGAGCCGGCCACCTGCGCGTTGCCCGCGCCGACGACGCTGCCGCTGAACAGGCCCAAGCCGGCCCCGACGGCGGCGCCTTCACTGCCGCCAACCAGTCCACCGAGCGCCGCACCGATCACCGTTCCTGCGACGGCACTGCCTACGCCGGCCTGCGCGGCAGCATCGCTGGGCGTGCCGGTCAGGCTCGCGGCGTAACCGCGGCAGGAGACGTCATCGGCCTGGAACTGGTCCCACGATTTCTTCGTGCCCGGCAGCGACGCAACCGACGGCCCGGCCGGCACGGTGACGCACGCGGCAAGCAGCGCCGTGGCCGCAATTGCACCGACGCGCAGCAGCGACGCCAGCCAGGCGTTCATTGGGTTCCCGCTGGCACGCGCGGCTCGATGCGCTGCCAGGCTTCCGCACAGTTTTCCACATACGGGTAGTAGGCACGCGAACTCGCGCACCAGTACCACCACTGCTGTGCCGGTTGCGCCGGCTGCGTCGTCGTCTCGACATCGCGCTCGATGTAGGTGGTCGCACTCGGCGGCAGGATCCACGCACCACTCACTGACGGTGTCACGATGACCGGCGCGCCGGCACTCCAGCCCCAGTAGCCCGGGCCCCACCAGCCTGGATTCCAGCCGACGCCCCAACCCCAGCCACCCCAGCCACCCCAGCCACCCCAGCCCCAGCCCGGGCCCCACCAGCCCGGATTCCAGCCGACGCCCCAGCCCCAGCCGCCCCAGCCCCAGGCGGGACGCCAGTAGGGCGCCCACGGGCGGTATCCATAGCCGGGATGGCCACGATAACCGCCGGTGTAGTAGCCGCGATAGGCGCCGCCTGTGTAGCTGCCGCCGGGATTCACGACGGCTCCGCCGCCGCGCGTCGGTCCACCGGGCGGTGGCGTACCGGCGTAACCGCGACCAGCATAGGGACGAGGAGCGTTCTGCGCTTCGGCAGCGATCGGCACGACCGCCAGAGAGGCCAGCGCCAGGACGGCGGCGGCAGCAAGTGTGCGAGTCTTCATCGCGATCTCCTGTCGGCTTAACGACTGCGTCAGGGGTTTCGATGACAGCGGCCGACGTGCGGCCGGCACATGCCATGCTACGCGCCGGTAAGGCGGTGGGCGCGACGCCAGCGTGACGCAGATCATGTCATCGCGCGTCCACTTCGCCGACGGAAGCATGCAACCCCTCCACAAACCGCGTCAGACACGGCCAATGGGATCAACCAGTGAATCGTCGTGGCTCCGCCGTTCTCAAGGAAACCAAGTCATGCAAAGGAAGATGCTGTTCGCGTTGCCATTCATTGCCGTAGGCGCCTTGGGCGCCTGTGGCAGTGACGATGACGTCACTGGCGGTTTACCGACAGTTAACACCAAGCCGGCCTATGTCGGCACGATCGTTACAACCACTTACAACGGCAGCACCGATGACCTGCTGACCGGCGGCCTGGGCTGGGATGGGCTGCAGAGCGCCACGCCGCCGGCCGTGTCGGCCACACCCACCGCCAGGGAGTTGCGCACCCGCGCGCTCTACAACAACTACCGCGCGCTGGTCGACATGACCACCAACGGCGGCTACGGCGTGCTTTACGGACCCAACGTGGCCCTCGATGGCACGGTGAACTCGGCCGCCGGCGCCGGCAAGATCGGCGGCACCGAATATCTTGCGTACAGCCTCGACGCGTCGGGTAAGGCGGCCGCGACCCTGATGGTGCAGGTGCCGTCCACCTCCAACGCCGGCACGCCTTGCATCGTGACCGCGACCTCGTCCGGCTCGCGCGGCGTCTACGGCGCGGTCTCCGCAGCGGCGGAGTGGGGGCTGAAGCGGGGCTGCGCGGTCGCCTATACCGACAAGGGCAGCGGCAACGGCGGCCACGAACTCGATACCAACACCATCACGCTGATCGACGGCCTGACGGCGAACGCAGCCACCGCCGGCACTGCCAGCCTGTTCACTGCGGACCTAACGGCCACCGAGCTCGCCGCGTACCGCACGCTGTTTCCGAACCGCTACGCGTTCAAGCACGCGCATTCGCGGGCTAACCCGGAGAAAGACTGGGGCCGCTTCACGCTGCAGGCGATCGAGTTCGCGCTGTACGTCCTGAATGAGCAGTTCGCGCCGGTGGTGGCGGGAGGAACAGCAAAGACCGTGCAGTTCAACGCCGGCAACACGACGGTGATCGCTGCTTCCGCATCAAACGGCGCCGGCGCTTCGCTCGCCGCCGCCGAGCAGGACAGCGCCGGACTGATTGACGGCGTCGTCGCCGGCGAACCCCAGATCAACGTGCGGTTGCCGACGAGCGGGATCACTGTCGCGCGCGGCGGCACCGCGTACGCGGCGTCCGCGATCGGGCGCCCACTTTACGACTACACGTCGCTGGCCAACCTGCTGCAGCCCTGCGCCGCATACGCCGCGAGCAATGCGGCCTCGCCGCTGCTCGCGGCCGTGCCGCTTGCGGGCGCCACCGGACGCTGCGCTGCACTCGCTGCGGCTGGCCTCATCAGCGGCGCCGACTTTGCGACACAGGCCAACAACGCGCTGCAAGCGCTGATCGACGCCGGCTGGCAGCCCGAGTCGAACGCACTGCATGCCTCACACTGGAGCACGCAGGCGACACCCGGTGTTGCGGTCACGTACGCGAACGCCTATTCGCGTGCGCGGGTGAACGACAACCTGTGCGGCTTCAGCTTCGCCACCACTGGCGCCACCGGCGCGCCGGCCGCGCCGGCGGTCTCGCCGATGCTGACTCTGTTCGGCAACGGCAACGGCGTGCCACCTACCAATGGCATCAATCTCGTCTACAACGACGCCATCGGCGGCGCGACCCTGCACACGCTGGCCGACGGCAACTTCGCGTTCAACGGCGCCAACTGCCTGCGCAACCTGTGGACTGCGCCGAACGCAGTACTCCGTGCCGGAGTGGAGGACGTGCGCGTGAACGGCAACCTGCGTGGCAAGCCCGCCATCATCGTGCACGGCCGCGCTGATGCGCTGGTGCCCGTGAACTTCTCGTCGCGCGCCTATTTCGGAACCAACCGGACCGTCGAGGGCGTCGCCAGTCGACTCACCTACATCGAAGTCGAAAACGCCCAGCATTTCGATGCCTTCCTGCCGTTGGCCGGCTACGACACGCGCTTCGTCCCGCTGCACTACTACAACATCCAGGCACTGAACCTGATGTGGAATCGCCTGCGCGCAGGTGGCACGCTGCCGCCGTCGCAGGTGGTACGCACGACGCCGCGCGGCGGCACGCCCGGCGCAGCGCCGGCGATCAGCGTCGCAACCAACCTGCCGCCGATCTCGGCGACGCCGTCGGCCGCCGACGTGATCAATTTCGACGCCGCCACCCGCACGGTGCTGGTGCCGCAGTAGTCCCGGCGCACAGGCTCAAATCGGAGCCCCGCATCGCGGGGTCCCTTCCTTATGGCCGCGCGCCGGTGTTCGGCAGACCGCGTGTCGCGCCTTATTTCACCTGCAGCCGCGAGATGTACTCGATCAGCGCGAGGATCCTGGCGCGTACAAAAGCCTCGGGGTCGTAGGGCGAGTCGAGGTAGTACTCGGCTGCCTTGATCCGATAGGCATTGCCCCACGTCGGCATGTCACGCGAACCATGCCCGGGGATCGCCTTCGAGCCATCGATCGACTCGTAAAGCCGATTGACCGGCAGGATGCCATTGTTGGCCTTGGCCAGAGTGGTCAGGTCGGTGGGGCTCCTGGTCAGGTATGGCTTGTTCGGGCCGTCACCGGCGCCCTTCGGGCCGTGGCAACTCGCGCAGTTGGCGTCGTATTCGCGCTTGCCAAGATCAACTTTGCCCTGGCCGAGCGCTCCGGTCGCTGCAATCGCAAGGCAGGCGCCGACAAGGGCCGCTTGGATGATCGAGCGTTTCATTAGCTATCTCCCTTTGAGGTTGACACCTCCGTTTCAACATAGCCGGCTAGCGCACATCTGCCAGACAGCTTCAGCGCGGCCTTGAGGAGGGTCAATCTCCAAGGTGTCACGGCTTCGCGCTACGCTCGCACGGTCATGGTTACCGACAGCGCTCCTTCGGGTTCACGCCGCTGCGCGCAGTGCGGCACGGCGTTCCGTTGCGGGGCCAGCGATTCCAGGCCTTGCTGGTGCGCGAGCCTGCCGCCTTTGGCCGCCGAACGCCTGGTCGCCGGCGCGGATTGCGTCTGCGAGGCCTGCCTGCGCCAGCGCCTGATGCCGCGGCAGCACGCTGAACGATGACTAACGTCGTCTCGATCGATCAGTTGCGCGACGTCGTCGGTCGCGAGATCGCAGTCAGCGACTGGATCGAGGTCTCGCAGTCGATCATCGACGAGTTCGCGGAGGCGACCCGCGACGCACAGTGGATCCACGTCGATACCGAGCGCGCCGCGCGTGAATCACCCTTCCGCGATAGCGCGGGCCGGCGCTGCACCGTGGCTCACGGCTTCCTGACGCTATCGCTGCTCACGGTGCTGATCGAAAACTGCCTGCGCGTTGCCGGTGTGCAGGCCGGCATGAACATCGGCTTCGATCGGGTGCGCTTCGTCGCGCCGGTTCCGGCGGACAGCCTGTTGCGCGGGCGCTTCGCGCTAGCGCATCTCGAAGACGTACCCGGCAGCGTGCAACTCACCTGGCTGGTGACAATAGAGCGTCAGGGCGAGATGCGCCCGGCCCTCACGGCCGAGTGGCTGACGCGCCTCGTGCTGTAGCGGCAGAGCGACCCGCGCCCCACACGCACCGTCAGAGACGTCAGCGAACGTCGCGTACACAGGCGACGCTACCTCTTTCTGGCAAGAGTGAGTCCGTCACCGATCGGCAGCAGTGCAACGTCGATTCGCTCATCGCGCTGCAGCTTGGCATTGAGCCACTGCAGCGCCGCGGTGTCGGCGTCGCCGGACGGATCGACCTTGTCGGCGACGCGCCCGCTCCACAGCACGTTGTCAAACGCAATCAGCCCGCCCGTGCGCAGCAGCTTCAGGCAGCGCTCGTAGTAGCCATCGTAGTTCGCCTTGTCGGCATCGATGAACGCGAAGTCATAGCGACCCGCCCCGCCGGTCGCGAGCCGGGCATCGAGCGTATGCAGCGCGGGCTCGAGCACCAGCTCGATCTTGTCGGCGACTCCGGCCCGCTCCCAGTACGGGCGGCCGACGCGCGTGAACTCGTCGCTGACGTCGCAGCCGAGCAGCTTGCCGTCTGCCGGCAGTGCCAACGCCACCGCCAGCGCGCTGTAACCGGTAAACACGCCGATCTCGATCGTGCGGCGCGCGCCGATGAGCTTCACCAGCATGGCGAGCAGCGCGCCCTGCTCCGGAGAAATCTGCATGTTGGCGCGCGGATGCGAGGCAGTCGCCTCGCGCAGCTTGACGAGTTCCGGATGCTCGCGGTTGTGCCGCACGACATAGTCGTGCAGGCGATCGTCGAGATTGAGTGTGCGGCGGCTCACGTCAGTGCCCGCCCGGCCGCTCCGAAGGGCACTGAGCGCCCCCTTGGGGGGCAGCGAACGAAGGGAGTGTGGGGGCGTCCATCGTCCCGTAGCGCTGGCGCGCAAGTTCCGCACCCTTGCCGAGCGCGGCGAGCTTGGCGAGTGCAATCTCGCGCTTCATCGGCGCCATGCCGCAATTCGTGCACGGAAACAGATGCTCTTTGGCGACGAACTGCAGCGCCTTGCCGATCGTGTCGGCGACCTGCTCCGGCGTCTCGACCACGTCGGAAGCGACGTCGATGACGCCGACCAGCAGGTCCTTGCCTTCGAGCAGCTTCATAAGGTGCATCGGCACCTTCGCGTTCATGCACTCCAGCGAGACCGCCTTTATCGTGCTCTTCGCGATCGCCGGGAAGATCTCCTCGTACTGGCGCCACTCCGAGCCGAGCGTCGACTTCCAGTCGACGTTGGCCTGGATGCCATAGCCGTAGCAGATGTGCACGACGGTCATGCACGTCAGTCCTTCGGCCGCACGGTCCAGCGCCTTGATGCCCCAGGCCTTGACGTCATCCATGTAGACGTTGAACGCCGGCTCGTCGAACTGGATCACGTCGACGCCATCCGCCTGCAAGGCGCGCGCCTCCTGGTTCAGCAACTCGGCAAACGCCATCGCCATTTTCACGCGGTCGCCGTAGTAGCGGTCGGCGACGGTGTCGACGATCGTCATCGGCCCCGGCAGCGTGATCTTCAGCTTCTTCTTGGTGTGGCCCCGCGCGAGCTTCGCCTCGACCTGGTGCACGCGGCCCTTGAGCTTCAGCGGCCCGACGACCTGCGGCACCATCGCCTTGTAGCGATCCTTGCGGATGCCCATTTCGACCTTGTGCTGGAAGTCGATGCCCTCGACATACTCGAGGAAACCGTGCACGAAGTGCTGGCGCGACTGTTCGCCGTCGCCGACGATGTCGAGCCCGGCGTCTTCCTGCTCCTTCAGCCACAGCAGCGTCGCATCGCGCTTGGCGGCGGCGAGTTCCTCGCCGGCGAGCTTCCACTGCGGCCACAGCTTGTCGGTCTCGGCGAGCCAGCCCGGCTTGGGCAGGCTGCCGGCGATGGTGGCTTCGAACATCGGTTCACTCCTCGGAACGAGGCCTGAACGATACGCGCGCGGCAGGCCGCCAGCTCAGGCGGCAGCCTTGAGCTGGCCGAGCAGCTGGTCCTTCTCGGCCCACAGTCCGTTGATCCACTCCTGCATGCGCGCGCGGAAGGTCGGGTCGCTGCCGTAGTCGCCGGCCAAGAGCTCGGCCGGGATCTCCCGCTGCTGAACCCGGACCGTCACCAGCCGCAACCGGCCGGACAGCAGCGTCCAGAATTCGGGCGGTCCGTCCGGATAGACGATCGTCACATCGAGCAGCCGGTGGAACTGGCTGCCGAGCGTGGTCAGCGCGGTGGCGATGCCGCCGACCTTGGGCTTCAGCAGGTGCTCGTAGGGCGATTCCTGCGCCTCGTGCTTGGCGCGGGTGAAGCGCGTGCCCTCCAGGAAATTGATCACCGAGGTCGGCACGACGCGGAACTTCTCGCAGGCCTTACGGGCGCGCTCGAGGTCCTGCGCGCTCGATGCACCACCGCGCCGCTGCATGAACGGGAAGTCGAGCGCCCACCAGGCGAGCCCGATCACCGGCACCCAGATCAGCTGCTTCTTGAGGAAGAACTTCAGCATCGGAATGCGACGGTTGAAGATCTTCTGCAGCACCAGTATGTCGACCCAGCTTTGGTGGTTGCTCGACACGAGGTACCAGCCACGCGGGTCCAGGCCCTCGATTCCCTGTACATCCCATACGGTATCGCCGACCCAGTCGATCCAGGCGTTGTTGAATCCGATCCAGCCGGTGGCAATCGTGTTGAGCGCGCGATCCGTCACGTGCCGCACCGCGGTGAAAGGAAGCAGCAGCTTGGCCAACGCGAACGGCACCATCAGAGCCACGCCAAATAGCGTGTTCAGCGCGAGCGCGGCGGACGCCAAGGCACCGCGCAGGGCAGGAAGGTTCGACGACATGGCGGGCAAGCGTACCGGACCACGCGGGCGCCCATTCAGATCTGGTCAAACGAACTCTGCGCCGAACCGCAAGCCCGGCGTGGCATCGAATCGGCGGTGAGCAACCACTCTTTTCCAGCGTTGCCCCGGCGCTGCAGCGCGTGGGTTGCAGCGGATAATTGGTCATCGAGCGGGGATCCGCAGTGGCGGATGGCCCGCACGTCCTTGGACGATCCACTGCTGCCGATGTACGCGTCTTCCGTCGAACCCGAAACGCCCACCAGCGCGATGCTGGTGCCGCTGCGTTACCGCCATGTCGCCTCGTTCGGCGAGAAGGTGCGGTGGCTGCCGCCCTACCGGCTGATCCCATCGTTTGCCAGTGCGGACGGCCAGAGCGCGGTGTATCGACGCCGGTCGCAGGTCACGCTGACCAGCGATACGGAAAGCGACATGGGCGGGCAGGCCACCAGCTTTGCGCTGCCCGACAGCGAGCTGAAGGTGCGCATCGACCAGTACGGCTACGCCAAGCTGGTGCGGCCCGGGCGATCGAACCAGCACGTGGACCCGCTCGCCAACCTCGTCGACGGCGCTGCCGACATGGAGCGCGACGCCGCGCTGGCGGTGTGTGCCCATCTCAACGAGCACGTGGAGGCGATGGCGAATCCGCAGCGCTGGACGCCGTCACCCGACCACCAGCTCGTGCCTATGACCGTGCGGCCCTTTGCCGAGCCCACCCCGGAGATGCCGAGGCCGATCGGCGAGAAGAACGGCAAGCACGTCTACGACCCGCAGGCGATGAACGACTACCTCGACGACCGCGCCAAGTGGATGAAGCGCCGGTTCGCATGGGACGCCTCACAGAAGGAATTGCAGGAGCACAGCCAGCGCGCCGCGCAGGGCGTCATCGAAGCGATGCGCGATCACCTGCTGGCCTGCCTGAAGGACATCCTGTGGCCGCTGCCGGTCACGGTCGCTTTCGACTTTGACGACGTGACTTCGGTGCGCATGGATGTGCAGCTGCCACTGCTGCCGACGCTGCCAGACCGTGAAGCCGCGATCGACTACGGCAACCGCGTCGCCGTGCGCCGCATGTCCGAAGTGATCCACACCAAGCTGCACAACCGTCATGCGCTCGGGCTGGTGCTGCGGTTGATCGGTGAAATCTTCGCCGCGTTGCCGACGGTACAGCAGGTCACGGTGTCCGGGCGCCAGCAGCCGGCGGACAAGCGGC
>Ga0209254_10004376_pt1 | contig 12946 bp, 25 predicted proteins | sample FrelakmetDIP11DI_FD_187148 | JGI IMG/M metagenome (GOLD analysis project Ga0209254, IMG submission 187148) | Freshwater lake sediment microbial communities from the University of Notre Dame, USA, for methane emissions studies - DIP11 DI (SPAdes)... | ecosystem: Environmental > Aquatic >...
CGCCCCGACGATGGCCACACGCTCGGCGCCGATCTCACTCGCGAGCCAAGGCTCGAGCACTACAAAACCACCCGGCTCGAGCATCCGTCGCCCCGTCGAGACCTTGTCGTCCATTGCCTGAGCCATGCTCACTCCGTCGGCAGCAAGTGGCCGCCGCCCACCACGACCGTCGAGCCGGTCATGAACGACCCAGCGCGCGACGCGAGCAACAACGCCAGCACCTCGCCCCGCGGAATCGACCGCGTATCGCCCACGCTCGGGAACTTGCCGATCGCGAGCGCGCCGTCGTCCTCGAGCACCGAACACTTCGGCCGCAGGCCGCCGAGCGAGGTGCCCTTGCCCTGCAGGTAGTCGAGATCGGCGCGCGTTTCGGTGCCTTCTTCCACCGCGCGGCTCGCCGCGTAGACCTTCGCGAGGTCGATGAGCGGCGGTGTGCGATAGCGCTCGCCCGAACGCAGAAAGGTGCCGTCCTCGCCGCGCAGCCGGATCGCACCGAGGCGCGCGAAGTCGTCGACGGACGCCAGGATGTCGAAGCGCGTGAGCGGCGCGAGGCCGGCGTCCACCTGCCGTTGCCGCGCGTGCGCGCGCAGGACCAGCCGCGTGCCCCAGGCATCCGGTTCCGTATCCGCGATGGCGAAAGGAAACGGCGAGTCCTCGGCCGTCGGCGCGCGCCGGGTGACGTGGCCGGACGCCAGCGGCAGGTCGGGTGAGATCTCGAAGCGATCCGGGTTCGCGAGCCAGCCCGCGGAGTACGCGTACGCGGCGTACTCCCGTCGCCCGTCCGCCACGAAGGTGAGCCGCCCGCAGTCGAGCGCGCCACGCCCGAGGACCACATGCGCCGCCTGACGACGGGCACGCGGCGTCACAGGGCCCCCGAGCCCGGCTTCGAGCGAACGCGCCTCGGCAGCTGCTCGTCCATCAACGCGAGCCCCAGTTCGTCGTCCCGTGTGTCGATCAGCTTCTCCAGCCGGGGGAGCTCGCCGAGCACGTAGAGCGCGCGCGCCAGGTGTTCGATCGCGACGCCCGGGTCGCCCTTCTCCAGGCGCCTCACCGTCGCGACCGAGACCCCGCAACGTTCCGCGAACGACGCCTGGGAAAACCGCCGGCGGCGGCGAGCGCGAGAGAGGTCGGTGCCGAGGGTTGCCAGCGCGCGGTCAACGGAAAGGGGGCGTGGGAGAGGCATAAAGCACCTCAAAAGAACTTTTATGATCTCTAAGATGTTCTATGGGAGCGCTACTGATCAAATCGTATCGCAAGCGGCGCTTCGAAGCCATCAAAGCGCCATCAGCCGCCCCTGCCGCGAACCGCGTCCGGATCCGCCGGCGTCCTGAGCGCCGGCGTGCAACGCGCGCGCCGGGCTGGCCCGCCGACCATCATGCGCATACCCTGCGCATGATGGAGCCCGCCTTCAACCCGACATTCCGGATCCGTGGCGCGAAGGTCGTCCTGCATCCGCTCGAGATGGTGTCGGTGCCCGTCGATCGTCTCGGGCCACCCGTCGGCTCGCTGGCCGACGAGGGGCAGGCCATCATCGGCGCGCTCGACGAGCTGTTCAGTCGCACCTGCAAGTAGCCGACGTGTCGCCACTGCGCAAAGCCCGGTTCGGGATCGCCTGGCCGCTACTCATCGAGGGTCCGCGGAGCGAGCCCAAGTACTGATCGTGACAGTGGTGAAAGCCGCAATTCCTGCCTGACGCCTCTGCGTTGGCGTAGCAGCAGCCCCCGGCCGATCAACCGCTGGACCGCCGCATGAGTCGCGGCGTACGTGGCGTCGAGCTCGCGCGACAACAGGCGCGCATTGGTCACACGGTGCAGGGTCTGCGCCAGGCAGGCCGCCTCGATCGAGGGACCGCACAAGGCGCGTGCGCGCAGCTCAGGCACCTCCAGAAGCGTCTCCAGCGGCTGCAATGAGCCACGCTTCAGGGTCATATCGTCGTGCCACAGCCCCCACCGACTGTAGAGCGGCAAGCTGTGCGTGCGCATCCATTCGCGGTAGGCCGGCAACTGCTCCGCGCTGTCGTAGTACGCGTGAGCTTTGCGCAGGGGACGGCAGTGAGAAATCGCTGCGTCGAATTGCGGGGCACGACCCGCCCCGTCTGGGGCTTCGATCGCCAGCGACAGCATCGCTCCCAGGTAAGCGCGCCCGCGAGTCGACGACGCCCGAGCCTTCTCGCTCAATCGCCGTCCATCCACGAAGTCATGGAAGCAGGCGAGCCAGGATGCGGCGCATACCGTAAGGCGTTCATCGGCTCCGCCGATTGCAGCCGTTCGCAGGATCAAGTGCTCGACATCGACGGGCTCCGTGCTGGATCTGCTGGTGAAGGCGATCCCCAGCCTCCGCCAATCCGCGTAGAGCGCGGCGATCGTCTCTTCGGAAGGCGGTGTCGGAGCGGAGCTGTCAGCGCGAGGGCGAATCATAGGCGTCAACGAACTGCGCCATCCGTGCCGCGCGCGGCGCATCAATGACACTGAAGTGAGCGCAAGCGGACACGGAAGTCAGGCGGAAGGATATCGAGGTAGGTTTGCACGCTGCCGTTGAGCCATCCCGAACTGATGCCTCGCTGCTGCGCGATCGCCCGAATGTCATCCTGCAGTTGACCCAGATCGGGATCGGCGAAGAGCACGTCGCAATCGCTGGTTGCCCGCACGAGGTCGCCAGACAGGATGAGCGCGCCGGCGCCGCCGATCACCAATTCGGTGCGAGTCGAGCGCCGCATGCCAAGTGCCGCCAGCGCGGCGCGCAGATCATCTTCTCCGAGGGCTTCAGTCATATATATACTTTAACCGATATACAGTAAGGACAACGCCGTTTCCGGTGACCCCCATCCCGACCCTTCGACGAAAAGCAATAGTCGTCGTCGCGGAACATCAGGGCACTCCGCAAAACTGCCCGTTCCGCACAGAAATGCCCCCAGGGAAAGTGCAATGCGATCCGTCCGTAGGCCCGGCGGGGCCTTTAAGCGTATTAGCGCTTATCCGCTGAAGGGGTCGCCATGACTGAAGCTTCCATTCGTTGGACCGTCATCGTCTCCAGGGACACCGACATGGCCGTTCGCACGCATCTCGCGCAGCGAGGCATGAAGAAGGGCGATCTCTCCCGCTTCATCGAGGACGCCGTGCGGCGACGCGTGTTCGAGCAGACCGTAGCCGACGTCAAGTCGCGCCATCGCGACGTCGATCCCGCGACACTCGAGGAAGACATCGAGAACGCACTACGCGAGGTGCGCGCGGAGCGCTTCGGCGATCCGCCGCTCCAGCCTTGAGAGTCGTCCTCGACACCAACGTCCTCGTCAGCGCGCTGCTCTCGCCTGGAGGAACTCCGGATGCCATGTTGCAGCCATTGCCTGACACTGCGCGCCAGGCCGCGTCGACGGGTCGATGGACTCAGCCCCCGATGGCGATGATCTGGTTCAGCGACTCGCAGGCCCGCGAGTAGGCCTCCTCCGGCACCACCCGGAGCGGATGCGGCTTCGCATGCCGCGCCCGCCAGTCAAACGACTTCGGCTGGTGGGTCAGGATGTAGCTCGCCGGGCCTTTCGCCGATTTCAGCCGCACCGCGAACGGATTGGACTCGTTGAACGCCGCCGTCGTCATCGGCAGCCCGATCACGATGCCAGTGCGCTCGTTGAACGCGCGCGGCGACAGCACCACCAGCGGGTGCCTGTCCCTCATTTCCCGGCCGGCCTGCGGGTTGCAGTCGATCCAGATCATGTCCCGCCTGTCCGGACACCAGGACTTGCGCGCGGCCATCCTCAGAGGACCTCCTGGCCGACGAGACCGGCGGCCATCGCCTCGCCGCCATGGACGGCCGGGTCGAACCGGGCGAGCTTCTGCTCGAGAGACAGCCGCGGCTCCCCAACGGGCTTCACCAGCACACCGGCCTCCTGGACAGAGATCTCCACCGGCAGGCCTACCTCGAAGCGCGCAGAGCGCGCGACCGCCGCCGGGATGCGCACGGCGAGGCTGTTGCCCCATTGCTGTACGGAGAGGTGTGCTTTCCTGGACATGGCAGGCTCCGATGTATCAACCAGTATATACACGTCGCGCCTCTCTCCTGCCAAGGTGTAACCGTCTTCAGTGCGGGCAGGCGCGCCGACAACGTACCAATCTGGCGAATTCGCTCGATATCGCGGCCCCCAGGTGCGCGACGTCGGAATTGCCGCTGATCAGGTAGTCGGATCGCGGAGACCGAGACCCGGGAGTCACTGGATTGATGCGCTGGATGCTCGATACCCACACCTGCATCGCATTGATCAAGGGCACGCCCGAGGCCGCCCTCAAGGCGCTGCGCGGCCGATCCATCGGCCAGGTCGGGCTATCATCGATCACGCTGGCCGAGCTGCAGTTCGGCGTCGCCCGCAGCCAGCGCCCGCGAGACGCCGCCGGCGCACTGTCCGAGTTCCTGATGGCGCTCGAGGTCGCGCCCTTCGACGACGGCGCCGCACTGCACTACGGGCAGGTGAGGGTCGCGTTGGCGCGGGCCGGCAAACCCATCGGCCCCCTCGACACCCTCATCGCCGGCCACGCCCTCGCACTCGATGTCATCCTGGTGACCCACCACACGCGCGAGTTCGATCGAGTCCCGGGGCTGCGCGTGGAAGACTGGTTGCGCGCCGCGCGCGGTTCCTGAGGGTCCTTGCCCTGCGGGGAGCGAGCGTGTTGCCCGACGCGCGCCCCGCACGCCAACGCGTCCTGCTTCAGGTGCCCGCGAGGGCCGCCAGATGAGCCGCGTCCAGACCGCCAACGGCTCTTCCGCCAGATCGCCGGCAGCCAGCTGCAGGCAGGTCGTGACGCAATCCGCGTCCGACGCGATCAGCGCGCAGCCGTTCAATTCCAGGAACACCTCGGCGACCACCAGGCTGGTGCGCTCGTTGCCTTCCACGAAGGGACAATCGCGCGAGATGCCGAAGGCATAGCCGGCGGCAAGTCTTGCCAGCGAGTGCTCCCCGTACGCGAACGCGTTCCGTGCACGGCGCGCAGTGGATGCGGGGTCGCGTCGTCAGTGCACAAACGGATTCAGTACCCGCACGCCCGTGGGCGCGAAATGCGCCGTGTTGCGCGTCACGACGACCAGCCCGTACAGCAGCGCCGTCGCGGCAATCTGCTTGTCGAGCGGATTCTCGTGGTTCGGCGCCCGCAACCGACCCCAGAGATCCGCGATTTCCAGATCGATCGCCAGGATCGAATCGGCGAAGTCGGTGCAGATCTGCTCCAGCCAACGCTCCAGCCTCCGCGCCTGAGTGCCGTCGCCACGGTGGCGAACACGTTCAACGCCCTGCCGGAGTTCCCCGACCGTCACCACCGAAAGATAAAGCGGCAAGCCCGCCGCGTGCGCCGTTGCGAAGAACTCCCGAACACCGGGATCGCAGGCCGCACCGCGCCGCCGTTCGCTGATGACGTCGGTGTCGACCAGATACATCTCAGCCCCGCCGATCCACCTGCCGTCGGAGATAGTCCGTGTCCTCGCCGACGTTCGGCATGCTCGCCAGCACTTCGGCAAGCGACCGCCGCGCAGGACCCATCAGAGCCGCCGCCAGGATCTCCCGGTGCTCCTGCTCGGCGCTGTGATTGTTGCGAGCCGCTCGCTGTTTCAACGCCTTGACGAGACTGTCCGGCAGGTTTCGGACCATCAATTGCGCCATCGTGGTCATCTCCTCGACTCCTTTGCAAGCAATGCTAGCGTTTCTCGAACACGGCTCGCAAGCATTGCAAGCACCTTGGTCGACGCCAGTCGAGCGTGGCCAGACGATGCCGGCAGCAAACCTCCTCGTCGCTTCGGATGCGCGACGTGGCATCCGCCAGTGACCGGCGGCCTTCATGATCTTCCTCACCGTGCGAGCGGCTGACAAGCTGACTACCTGCGCGAAACGCACGGAAACGCAGCACCCTGGCCTCCGCCCAAGGCGAGAGCTTCGCGCAGGTAGTCAGCTTGTCAGCCGCCGTCTCGGGGATGACTGGCTGCGGGAGGGTCGGACCGCAGTGCTGCTCGTACCGAGCGTCGTCTTCGACGTCGAGCGCAACGCGCTGATGAATCCCGCGCACGCCGACTATCGCGCCATCCGCGTCGTCGACGTCGCTTCCGTGCGCTGGGATGACCGGCTGTTCCCGCGAACCTCGTAGCGCCGGACCTATCGCCCTGGTTGAGCGGCCGGCTGCAACAGGAAGCAGGTTACCGGCCAGCGACGAGGATCGCAGTGACGAGGAGCGCCCTGCCGCTTATGGCACCCGGACCGCTCCAACCAGTTGTCAGGCCGCGTCCAGCTTACGGACGGCCAGAAGGTCCTTCTTTCCCACTGCACGCAACTGATCAGCGCGAAGCGTGACGACGGCCTGCGTGCCGCCCGCGGCCGTGACGAACTCAACTTCAAAGGCGGAGTGCGGATAGACCTGTACCACGGCCCCAAGATCCCCGGCTCTGAGTCCGTACTCCGGCAGGTCCGTCGTGACGACGACCGTATCGAGTTCCTTGATTGGCATGACTTCAGTCTTCCGGATAGGCCGTGACGAGGCGAGGAACCTTGGTGCCGGCTAGTATAATCCAGACCGCGACGATCACCGCGGACGCACCGTTGGGGCCCTCGATCCGGCCGCGCGATACGTACTTGGCGCCGTGTTCTGTTACCTCGGGTCCGGCCGCGTCTTGCTGCAATTGTTTCCGAAGGGCCACCTCGAAGCGCTCGTGCTGGCTCTGCTCGAACCCGAGCTGCCGAAAAACCGCTGCCTTGTATCGTCCGACTGGATGCGTCGGCGACAGCAAGTAGTCCCTGATCTTCTCGATCGGGATGATTGCGGCGTCTCCATTTGGAATCTTCAAACTTCAATCCCCGGCAAGTGACAAAGACGCAGCCTGACGCCGGTTGACTCGCGCGTGGTGACCGCCGCCTCGGTCTTGATGCCATAGAAGGCGAGGCTGTCGTCGAACAAGAGGAGCCCATGGTCAGGCGAGCACTGCCGACGGGCAAGCTGGTAAACGGGTCGAAACGCCCGGAAACGCACTACCAGACGCTTATCCAGCTCGGGTGCGAGCCGGGTGCCCCCTAAGGCGCCACCGCCCCAAACACCTTACTTTAGGATCTTGCTCGACTGCCCCAGCGGATCCTCCCGGATGGCCTTCTCTTCCTTCGCCATCATCACGAAATCGACGTCGCTGCTGTGCGCTGGGACGACCGGCTGTTCCCGCGCACCTCATGACGCTTTCCAACCGACTGCACCGTCAGTCCGTCGCGAAATCCCGGGCGACACGCGCCGCGGTGATGGAGCGCACGGCAGCCGGCAGGCGTGTTGAGCGCAGTCGAGCTATCAGTGTTGTCCGCCTTAGTCATCCCATGGCGCGCCAGTTCGCACGCGAACTCCACGTCCTTGAGGCGCCCAGCGACGTACTTCGAGATTGCTCGGCCTCCATCGAGGCGAGCAGTGCAACCGGCGCGTTCGGGAACTGACCGAGTATCGACTGGCTGCCGACAACGACGATCTCCCGATCGTTCGCAATTGCGCCGGCCGTGCGGACGATGTGTTCAAGCTCGGAACGCTTCATGAATCCGTCGCCGCTCGGCCGCGGTCAACACGCCGGCAAAGGGGGAGGACTGCCGGAGCTGGGTGCCGTCTTCCGTCAGGGCCGTGATGCGCGCTGCGATCTCGGGCCAGGGCCGCTGCAGCAGGGTTGCCCAGGTCTGCATCCAGCGAGGTGGGGCGTCGCCGATCCTGTCCTGGGTCCAGCGCGCCAGGTTGCGCCGCGCGGTGCGCAGCAGGGTCGGATCGCGATCGATCTTGCGCGCGATGGCAACGTGCAGCGCGAGGCTGCGGGCGTCGTGGACCCGGTGTGAGGAATACACCGGCTGGGGCTCCGCGACGGAGGTCGCCGCGACCGCGGGTACCCAGGACACCACAGGTTTGAGGCCAGCGGCCTTCCGACGTGCGCGCATTTGCCGCATGCGCTCTGCCGCAGGAACAGCCTTGCCGGTCGGCGGGCGACCACGGCGGGCGGAGGGGGGCGATGCGGCGCGGGTCATGCATTTAGTGTAACACGTTACGAAAAGTAGTCTAAACCCGCGAGGCATGTCGGTCGCGGCGGAGGGCTACTACAGCAACCCGCGCTCGGCGATGCCGCTCGGGTGCGGCAGGGCAGCATCAGCCCCGGACAGCCAGAGATTCGTGTCGATCACGACACGCCTCAGCGGCGCTTCCCGGCTCCCCGACTCGGGCCGGCACTGCGGCGTGCCCAGACGACGGCCTCCCCGATCTCACACTCCGCGATGGCGGGGTTCACGCCGGCATAGCTCTGTCCAATGGCATCCGTGAGTTGCTGGAAATCCTCGCGCACGCGCCGGATGCGTTCGAACAGGTCGACGTCCACCAGGGCAGCGACCGGCTTGCCGTACTTGGTGATCAGGACGCTGTCCCTGCGGTTCTGCACCCGGTTCAGGAGGTCGCCCAGATTCCGGCGGGCGGCAACGGCAGTCGACTTGCGGATCATGGGAGCATTCCTTCACAGGCCCGACGCAGCACCGACCGACTCGACGAACTCCCGCGGCGAGAGCACACGCACCGAGTCCAGCGGCGAGCGGGCGAGTGCGATGTCGCCCGTGACCAGCCAAGACCCCAGTGTGTCCAGCACCAGTGACCAGAGGTGATCGTCATTCGGATCCGGCCCGCCCGTCTGCAGGGCAGGGTGCCGAATCATCGCCACGGTCGCGAGGGCGGTGAGCAGCCGATCGATCTCTTCATCGCTGAGCCCGTGACGCTCACGGATGCGAGGCCGCAGCAGCACCTTGCGGTACTCGGCGAGCCGCATGCGTTTCGGCGACGGCCAGATGCTCCGCCGCGTCGGGGTCCAGCGATGAACGGGCGCGGGCCCGGGCGACGAGGTCGGCGGCCGCCGCCTCGGTCTTGATGCCAAAGAAGGCGAGGCTGTCGTCGATCAGTTCGCCCAGGGTCTTGCCGCGCCTGGCCGCGGCCTCCTTCAACGCCTGGTGCCGCTCATCCGAGAGCGTGATGGTCAGACGGGCCATGGCAGGCTCCATGCAAAGACACCAACGCACCATGGCACCAGCTCGCGCCCGCCGCCAAGAGGAGCCCATGGTCCAGCGAGCACTGCCGACGGGCAAGCCGGGAATCGGGTCGAAACGCCCGGAAAGGCATCGCCGGACGCCTCTCCAGCCCGGGTCCGAGCCGGGCGTGCCGCCTAAGGCGCCACCGCCCCAAACACCTTCTTCAGGATCTTGCTCGACTGCCCCAGCGGATCCGTGCGAATGGCCTTCTCCTCCTTCGCCATCATCACGAACAGCCCATCCAGCGCCTTCTGCGTCACGTAGTTCTCCACGCTCGCATCCTTCGCCTCCACCAGCCCGTACTTCGAGGCCTGCCCCGCCAGCTCGTTGTACTTCTGCGCCGCGCCCACCTGCGACGTCGACTTCTGCACGATCGGCAGGAACTTCGCGGTGAGCTTCTCCGACGTCGTGCGCTTGAAATACTGCGTGGCCGCGTCGTCCCCGCCCGTGAGGATCGCCGTCGCGTCCTGCACCGACATCGTCTTCACCGCATCCACCAGCAGCACCTTCGCCTCCGGCACCGCCGCCTCCGCCGCCCGGTTCATCGCCGTTACCAGCTCGTCCGCCTCGTCGCCGAGCCCGAACGTGCGCAGCATCTTCTCGCCCTTCTGCAGCTTCCCCGGCAGCGGGATCTTCACCTCCGGGTTCCCCAGGAAGCCGTCCACCACCCCGAGCTTGCCCACCGCCGCCTGCGCCCCCTGCGTCAGCGCCGTGCGCAGCGCCGCCGTCTTGTCCTGCGAGGAGAGCGCCGCCAGGGCTGCCACCGGATCCGCCGCGCGCGCCACCGGCGTGGCCACCAGCCCCGCGCCCAGGCCGCCCACGCCGAGGCCGAAAACGGCTGAAAGCGTGACCGTCCGTACCGATCGCAATAGAGTTTTCATGGCCGCCAATTTACCCTTGCTCCACCCCATCCGCAGCATCCCACGACACCATGCCCCCGCAGGAGAGGGCATCCCGATGACGAACCCCGTATCCCGCTTTCCCGCGCTCGCCACCGCCACCCTGGCCGTCGCCGTGCTCACCCTGCTAGGAGGCTGCGCCGTGAATCCCAAGAGCGTCACCATTCCCGTGGCCCCCCAGGTCGACCTGCAGAAGTTCATGGGTCCCTGGTACGTGATCGCCAACATCCCCACGGTCATCGAGAAGGGCGCCCACAACGCCATCGAAAGCTACGCGCTCAAGGCCGACGGCACCATCGACACCACCTTCACCTTCAACAAGGATGCGTTCGACGGACCCGCCAAGCGCTACAACCCGCGCGGTTTCGTGGTCGAAGGCACGAACAACGCAATCTGGGGCATGCGCTTCGTCTGGCCGATCAAGGCCGAGTACGTGATCTCGTACGTCGACCCCGCCTACACCGAGACCATCATCGGCCGCAGCGCGCGCGACTACGTCTGGATCATGGCGCGCACCCCGACCATCTCCGCCGAGCGCTACGACGCCCTGCTCGCGCAGGTGAAGGCGTTCGGCTACGACGTTTCCCAGGTCCAGAAGGTCCCGCAGACCCCGAAGTCCTGAAGTCCGACACCGAGGAGCCGCCCCATGACTATCGCCCGATCCACCGAAATCACCGCGTCCTCGAAAAAGAGTTTCGACGATGCGATCCAGAGTGGCATCAAGCGCGCCACCAAGACGCTGCGACAGGTGAGCGCCGCCTGGGTCTCCGACCAGGAAGTGATGATCGAGAACGACAAGATCGTCGAGTACCGCGTGCGGATGAAGATTACCTTTCTCCTCGAAAAGTAGTCGAGATCTCCGCGGGTCTGCTTCGGCGACTCGCCCAGCCCGACCCCGGCGCCCGCAGCGCTCCAACCCCTGCGGCGTCGTGGTCTAAGGCACCTGCCAAAGCCATCTGGGGCAAGCGCTTCACCTGGCACACCAAAGTGGAATACGTCCCGTATCCCGCAGCAAGTCGTACTCCCCCGGAGGACACTGCAACTGCTGGCTCCCCGGCGTACCGACCAGCCGAAATCTGGACTTATGTCTACTACAGCACGGGATCGGCGCACCAAGGAACGGTTGACTTCGCCTTCGTCGTCGGAGTCCACGCGTGCCTGAAATACACCTAGATTTCCACTGATCCGCCGCTTCATCCAGCGGGGTCGAGGCCTGAGCGATGAAGAATTACTGAAGAAACACGGAGTGCCCGTCGGTGCATGAGCTCCAGTTGCGATCCCGTCCGCAATTCTGCACGCGCGCAACGAGTGCGGGACCAAGACGCAATACCATAAAGTATCGTACTTTGGCAGACGTCATCGCGATTCGCATTCACAGTACCCATGCAAGATTCTGAAGACATTTCCTGGGCGGCTCCCTTCCTGAGTGACCTTCCGACGCCGAGTTATGTCTATCGCAAGTCCGCACTGCTCGAAGGCGCTCGACGCCTTAGCGGCCTCCTGCCTGCGAGTGCACGGGTGCTGTTCAGCCTGAAGGCGAACCCGCAGCCGGCAATCGCCGCTTTGCTCGACCGTGCCGGCATCTCGCCGGAAGTTGCGAGCGAAGGCGAATATGCAGCATGCCTCGTCGCCGGAATCGCGACCAACCGAATAGTCGTCGGCGGTGTCGCGAAGAGTAAAGATTTTCTTCGCCGAGCATGCGTGGGTCGCGTGGCGGCCATAACCGTCGACTCGATTGGAGAACTCGAGCGCCTGCGCGCAGTGGACGACTCGATGCCACCTGCAAGACTGCTCCTGCGAGTTAATCCCGGTATCGCGATTGGCGGTCTTGACATGGGCGGTGATAGCCAGTTTGGTCTGTCGATCGAGCAGGCAATGGACGTCGTCCGCAGCCGGGATTTCGGCTGCCACGAATTCCTCGGTCTGCATTTCTACCTGGGCTCGCAGCGGCTCAAAGTCGAACCAATTGTCAGGTCCGTGACCCTGGTGCGCGATGTACTTCGCCGATTCGTGAGCGAACGTTTGGTCGTGCCCACTGTTGACGTTGGGCTGGGTTGCGGAGTCACCTACCTGGAACGGGATTCGCCACTCGACTACGAGGACCTTGGTGCAGGACTGCGCAATATCTGGCGGGATCCGGCGTGGATGGGCACGCAAATCTGGTCGGAGGCGGGCCGCGCGCTGGTGGGTCATGCTGGGTGGTTCGTCTGCCGTGTTCTGGAACGGAAGGAACTGAACGGCAAGACATTCGTGCTTACCGATGGCGGCCTGAACGTCCACAACCCAGGGGTTGGCTTGGGGCGCTTTCTGAAGGGAAACCCAAAGTTCCGTTTCCTTCAGATGACGCCCGATACGCGCAGCGAGACGGTCGATATCTGCGGATCGCTTTGCACGTCAGCCGACCGACTTGGCAATGCGGTTACCGCGCCCCGGCTATCAGAGGGCGACCTGATCTTGATTCCCAATGCCGGAGCGTACTGCCATACGACGGCTCTTTGGGGTTTCAATAGCCAGCCCAGCTTTCGGGAAGCGATACTCGATGAGAAGGGAAGCTTCGATTGGGTCGATTCACAGCCGGTTGTGGCCGCCAAGTGCAAAGTCTGGTGATGGCGGATCTGGCGAGGATCGGCTCTCCGACGCCTGATCTCGTTAGGGAGCGCGCCTCCAGTACGCCAGATGCCGAGTTGCTTCGTGCGGCCGGCCGGACTTGGACGTGCAAAGAGTTCCTGCAAGACTCTTTGACGGCTGCAGCAGTCATGCGTCGCCACGCCGGCTCGAGTGGTCGCGTTGCGGTTAGCCTTGAGGCATCGGATCGCCTGCCGTTCCTTGCCGTCGGGAGCATGTTGGCCGGGATCGATCTCGTTCTATTGCCGGCATTTCCCGATGCGCAGGAGTTGAGTCAGGCCTGCGGTCGCCTGGGGTGTGGCTCAGTCCTCTCCGACCGAGAGCCTGATCATGGGCAAGAATGCATTCTTCCGATTGTGGAAGCGCTCGACGCACC
>Ga0209254_10004377_pt1 | contig 12945 bp, 12 predicted proteins | sample FrelakmetDIP11DI_FD_187148 | JGI IMG/M metagenome (GOLD analysis project Ga0209254, IMG submission 187148) | Freshwater lake sediment microbial communities from the University of Notre Dame, USA, for methane emissions studies - DIP11 DI (SPAdes)... | ecosystem: Environmental > Aquatic >...
CATGGACTACCTGCGCCAGGGCATCCACCTGCGCGGCTATGCCCAGAAAAACCCCAAGCAGGAGTACAAACGCGAGGCCTTCGAGATGTTCTCCGCCCTGCTGGAGAGCATCAAGCAGGAGGTCGTCGGCACCCTCTCGAAGCTCCAGATCCAGACCCCGGACCTGCTCTCCGATCTGGGGCCGGCCCCAACCCCAGCGGAGCCACGTCAGTTCGAGTTCAAGCACGAGGAGTTCCATGGCCTCGGCGAGCAAGAGGATGAAGCATTCGATGCGGAGTTCCGTGCCCAAGCAACCGCCGGGGGCATCCCCCATCAGCCCTTCGTGCGCGACGGCCGCAAGGTGGGGCGCAACGAGCCCTGCCCCTGCGGCTCAGGCAAAAAATACAAGCAGTGCCACGGCAAGGTCGCCTGAGGCGGAGCCATGGACTCGCCCGACCTTTCCTTCCTGCCCGTACCTGGGGTTCGGCTGGCCGCGACGGCGGCCGGTATCCGCTACCGGGATCGGGACGACCTGGTGCTGGTGGGGCTCAGCGCTGGCTCGACCTGCGCCGCCACCTTCACCCGCAACGCCTTTTGCGCCGCGCCCGTCACCCTGGCCAGGTCCCACCTGGCGACGGCGACACCGCTGTGGTGGCTGATCAATGCGGGCAACGCCAACGCCGGCACCGGCCCCCGGGGCCTGGCCGATGCCAGGGCGAGTTGCACGGCCCTCGCCGAGCTGACGGGGGCCTCACCGGTGCAGGTGCTGCCCTTCTCCACCGGCGTGATTGGCGAGCACCTGCCGGTGGCGCGCATCACCACGGCCTTGCCGTCCCTGATCATGGGGCTCGACCAAGGCGCCTGGCCCCAAGCGGCACGGGCCATCATGACCACCGACACGGTGCCCAAGCTGGTCTCCCGCCAGTTCCAGGTGGCCGGACGCACCGCCACATTGACCGGCATGGCCAAGGGCGCCGGCATGATCTGCCCGGACATGGCCACCCTGCTCGCCTTCCTGGCCACGGACGCGGCGGTGGCACCCGCCTTGCTCCAGCGCTGCCTCAGTGACGCCGTGAAAGGCTCCTTCAATGCCATCACGGTGGACGGCGACACCTCAACCAATGACGCCTGCGTGGTCGCCGCCACCGGCGCCCTGGGCAATCCTGTCATCTCGGATGCCGACGGTGCGGATGGGGCCGCTCTGCGGTCCGCCCTGGAGGCGGTTTGCCTGGAGCTCGCCACCGCCATCGTGCGCGACGCCGAGGGGGCCACCAAGCTGGTCCGGGTGTCGGTCGAGGGGGCCCTTGATCCGGCGGAGGCCCGGCGGGTGGCCTACACCATCGCCCACTCGCCACTGGTCAAGACCGCCCTCTTCGCCTCTGACCCCAACTGGGGGCGCATCCTTGCGGCGGTGGGGCGCGCCGGTCTAGACGGACTCAGCATCGAGCGGGTTCGAATCTGGCTCGGCGAGGTGCTGATCGTGGATGCCGGGGGGCGGGCACCGGGCTACACGGAGGCGGCGGGGGCCGGGGTGATGCGGGAGCCGGAGATCCTGATCCGGGTCGCCCTAGGCCGTGGCAGGTCCCAGGCCCAGGTGTTGACCTGTGACCTGTCCTACGACTACGTGCGCATCAACGCCGAGTACCGCTCCTGAAGCAGATCCACGTCATGGCCGGGGCCATCGCCGATGCCCAGGGCCGCATCCTGGTGACCCGCCGCCCGGAGATTGTCCACCAGGGGGGCCTCTGGGAGTTCCCGGGCGGCAAGCTGGAGCCGGGGGAGGACCCCGAGCGGGGTCTCGCCCGCGAGCTGGCGGAAGAGCTGGGGATCTCCGTCCAGGACAGCCAGCCCCTGATCCGGATCCACCACGACTACGGGGATCGCCACATCCTGCTGGACGTCCGGCGAGTGTCGCGCTTCGAGGGCGTTCCCCGGGGTCTGGAGGGCCAGCCCCTCGCCTGGCTCCACCCCGAGTCCATGGACCCCGAAGCCTTCCCCGCGGCGGACCGCCCCGTCATCGCCGCCCTGCGGCTCCCCCAGCTCCTGCTGATCACGGGCCCTGACCCTCAGCTTCCGGCGTCCTTCCTGACGCGCCTGGAGGCGGCCCTGGCGGGCGGTATCCGGCTGGTTCAGCTGCGCGCCCATGAGCTGGAATCGGCCGCCTACCGCCAGCTGGCCGAGGGGGCCTTCGCCCTGTGCAAGACGGCCGGGGCCCGGCTGCTGCTCAATCGGGACGCGCATGAGGTGGAGGGCGTCCCCCGGCACGGGCTTCACCTGCGCGCCCGCACCCTTGCGGCCTTGGAGCAACGCCCCGGCCGCCCCGAGGACCTGGTCGGCGCCTCCTGCCACGACGCCGTCGAGTTGGCCCGGGCCGCCGCGCTCGGCCTCGACTATGCACTGCTGTCACCCGTGCGAGCCACCGCCAGTCACGCCGGACACCCACCCCTGGGCTGGACCCGTTTTGCCGAGCTGGTGGACCCCGCCCCCCTGCCGGTCTTTGCGCTGGGTGGGCTCGACCCCGCGGACCTCCCTGACGCCTTCCGGCACGGGGCCCAGGGGATTGCCGCCATCCGAGGTCTATGGCCTGAACTGGGGGCGTCTGCCAGATCCCGGCCCACCCCCGACGCCGACCGGAGACCATGACGGCGCCGCCCCATGCATGAGCTCTCCATCTGTCAGGCCCTGCTGGACCAGGTAGAACGTATCGCCCGGGAACACGGCGCGAGCCGCGTGGAGCGCATTCTGCTTCGGGTGGGACCCCTCTCCGGGGTCGAGCCCGCCCTGCTTCAAAACGCCTACCCCCTGGCCGCCGCCGGCAGCGTCGCCGAGCACGCAACCCTGGTCATCGAGCCGGCCCCCGTGCGGGTGCACTGCAAAGACTGCGGGGCCGAGTCCGATGCGGCGCCCAACCGACTCCTGTGCGCCGCCTGCGGTGGCTGGCGCACCCGTCTGATCAGCGGCGATGAGATGCTGCTCGCAAACCTGGAGCTGACCATACCGGATCCTCTTCCAACGGCCACCTGACCGATGACATAAACTCGGGCGCGTGGGCCGGGGCTCCCCCGGCGCGCCCTTAGCTCGGAGAGTCCCGATGTGCGAAACCTGCGGCTGCAATATCACCCCCGGTAACGAGCACCTGGTGCGCGGCGATGGCAAGCTCGCCCGCACCGAGGACGGCCGCGCGGCCGTGACGGTCCTGCAAAGCCTGCTCTCGGAGAACGACCACCAGGCCGCCCACAACCGGGATCACTTCGATCGCCAGGGGGTGCTCGTCCTGAACCTCATGTCCTCCCCCGGCGCCGGCAAGACCAGCCTGCTCGAGGCCACCATCGAGGCCCTGGCCGGTCGGCTCAGGATCGCCGTCATCGAGGGGGACCTGGAGACCGAGAACGACGCGGAGCGTATCCGCGCCAAGGGGGTCCCCGCCGTCCAGATCGCCACCGGCAGCGCCTGCCATCTGGACGCCCACATGGTCCACGACGCCCTGCATCGGCTCGATCTGCACGGGGTGGACCTGCTGTTCATCGAGAACGTGGGCAACCTGGTGTGCCCGGCGAGCTTCGACCTGGGCCAGCACCGCAACGTCACACTGCTTTCCGTGCCCGAGGGGGACGACAAGCCGGCCAAGTACCCCGTGATGTTTCGGGCCGCGGACCTGGTGCTCTGCACCAAGTCCGACCTGTTGCCCGTGCTGCCGGAGTTCCAACCCCAGCGTGCCGAGCGCTATCTGCGGGACCTCGCCAGCGCCGCGCCCTTCGAGACCGTTTCCACCCGGGGCGATGGGGGACTGGAGCCCTGGCTGCACTGGATCCAGGACGAGCTGGCCGCCCAGCGCGCGCGCCTGGAGCTGGGACGCACCATCCGCCCGGCCATCCAGCCTGAGGGGGCGCGACTCCACGCAGGCCCGGCAGGAGCCGACGACGCCCCGGGTCACCACCATCACCCTGACCACATGCACGAACACGGGCACGCGCATGGGCCGGGGCATCACCACGACTGACGAAGGCCCCGAAATCCGCGCTGGGGCCCCTGCTGGGACCGGGGCCGACCCAATTGACCACCCGCCCCAATGGGTGTAAGAAGGGGCGCGGCGTCGCGGAGGCCCTTTGGACGGCCCGGGCGCTAGATTTCCACACGTCGATGTCAGAGAGAAATCGGAACCAAACCGGAGGAAGTCCCCTGTGTCCCTGATGCCTATGAAGATCCTGTCCGTTTCATCCCTGGTCGCCGTCGTCGCCTTCACCGGCTACGTTCCGCCCGTCCAGGCCTTCAATTTCGGGGACATGATGAACCCAGGCCGCTGGATGGGAGGCGGCAAGAACCGTGACCGGTACGACGACTACGGCGACTACGGCGACTACGGGCCTTACGGTGGCGGCCCTTGGGGCGGTGGTCCCTATGGTGGAGGTCCCTATGGTGGTTACGGGGGACCCTATGGCGGCTACGGCGCCCCTGGTTACGGCGCGCCGGGTTATGGCGTGCCCGGCTACATGGGCGCGCCCATGGCCGCTCCGGCCCCCGCGGCACCCGCCGCACCGGCCCAATCTTCATCGAGCAGCCAGGCCGAGATCGATGCCCTGAAGCGCCGCATCGACGAGTTGGAGGCCGGCAAGCAGCAGAGCCAGCCGGCACCCGCGACGGATTGGCCCTCCGCACCCGCCTTCCGGCCCATGAACCAGTATTGAGGGCGGGCTAGCCGATCGGGCCGGAACCAGACCCCGCCCCTCCGGCGGGGTCTTTCATTGGACGACCGTTCGGGCTCAGCCGGCTCAGGGAAGCCGTCCACTTGCGACGCAGTGGGCCCCTGACGACCTCCCGATCATCCGCAAACCCAACGCGCATCCCTCGCCGCTGAGGAGAAAGGCCCCATGCACATCCCCGCGCCACTGCTCAACGGACTCCTGATTGTGCTCGCCCTGGGCCTCGCGCCGGCCCCCTTCCGAGTGGCGGCGGAGGGAGGCTACGCCGTCTACCAGAGCGAGGCGGCCTTCGACGACGTGCTTCAGGGATTGAAACTGGCGATCGAGGAGCGCGGCATGTACATCAACAACGTGATGCACATGGGGGAGATGCTGGAGCGCACCGGCAAGGACCTGGGGTTGGGGGAGCCCATCTATGCGCGTGCCGAGTCCATCGAATTCTGCAGCGCCGTCCTGTCCCGGGAGATGACCAGCGAAGACCCGGCGCGCATCGTCAATTGCCCCTTCATCATCAGTGTCTACACCCTGCCCGACAAGGCGGGCACTACCTTCGTGGCCCACCGGGAGGTCCCCCAGGACCAGGTCGATGGCAGCGCAGCGATGGCCAAGGTCTCCGCCATGCTGAAGGAGGTGGCCGGAGCGGCGGCGGCCTGGTAGTTCGCAGCCCCAAGCCGCTGGGCCCGCAGAGGCCGAGTCGCAGCCACTCGATGGTATGATGGCGCGCCTTGCGAGTCGCGGACCGCAGTCGGACCCAGTACCAGTCAAAGGGTGAGTGGATGAAGGTCGGAATCTTGGCAGGGGGCCTGGGCACCCGACTCGCGGAGGAGACGGAGGTCAAGCCCAAGCCCATGGTGGAGATCGGCGGCCAGCCGATCCTCTGGCACATCCTGATGCACTACTCGCGCTACGGCTATCGGGAGTTCGTCATCGCCTTGGGCTACAAGGGCGAGTACATCAAGCGCTGGATGCGGGAATTCTCCACCCTACACAGCAACATGACGGTCCGAACCGGCAGCGGCGTGGTCACCCTGCACGACAGGCACCAGCAGGACTGGACCGTGGACCTGGTGGACACGGGCCAAGACACCGCGACCGGGGGGCGCATCAAGCGCCTCAAGGACTGGATGGGGGACGGCACCTTCATGCTCACCTGGGGCGATGGGGTCTCGGACATCGACCTGGACGCCTTGCTGCGCTTCCACCGCTCCCATGGGCGCCTCGCCACCCTGACGGCGGTGCGTCCTCCAGCCCGCTTCGGTCATCTGGAGTTGGACCAGGACCGCATCGTCGAATTCACGGAGAAGCCCCAGACCAGCGAGGGCTGGATCAACGGGGCCTTTTTCGTCCTGGAGCCGGGGGTATTCGACTACGTGGACGGGGATGACACCCAGTGGGAGAAGGAGCCCCTGGAGCGCCTGGCCGCCGAGGGGCAGCTCATGGCCTACCGCCACGACTCCTTCTGGCAGTGCATGGACACCATCCGCGACAAGAAGCTCCTGGAGAAGCTCTGGGCCGAAGGTACGGCCCCCTGGAAGACATGGGACTAGGCGGACCCTGGGGCGAATCAGGGCTTAAAAATGAGTCGAAGAGGAGGGTAGCGCCATGCGCGTCCTGGTCACCGGACACAACGGCTATATCGGCACCGTCCTGGTGCCCATGCTGCTCGAGCGCGGCCACCAGGTGGCGGGGCTCGACACCAACTACTTCACCTCCTGCGTGTTCGCCGGCTCCCTCCCCGAGATCGAGCAGGTTGACAAGGACATTCGCGACCTGTCGGTAGATGACCTCCAAGGGGCGGAGGCCATCATCCACCTAGCCGGGCTCTCCAACGATCCGCTGGGGGACTACAAGCCCAACCTCACGGAGGAGATCAACGAGCAGGCCGCGGTACAGCTCGCCCGGATCGCCAAGGCCGCCGGAGTCCACCGCTTCCTCTTCGCCTCCTCCTGCAGCAACTACGGGACCGGGGGGCTCGACTTCCTGGGCGAGCAGGCCAGCTTCAACCCGGTCACACCCTACGGCGTCTCCAAGGTGCGCGTGGAGGCCGCCCTGACTGAGCTCGCGGACGCGGATTTTTCCCCCACCTATCTGCGGGCCTCTACCGCCTACGGCCTTTCGCCCCTGATCCGCTTCGACCTGGTGATCAACAACCTCACCGCCTGGGCCTTCACCGAGGGGCTGGTCTATCTCAAGAGCGACGGCACCCCCTGGCGCCCGGTGGTGCACGTCGCGGACATCGCCCTGGCCTACATCGCCGCCCTTGAGGCCCCCAGAGAGCTGGTCCACGACCAGGCATTCAATGTGGGTACCACCACCGAGAACTATCAGATCCGGGAGTTGGCGGAGATCGTGCGCGAGGTGGTGCCCAACTGCCGCATCGAGTATGCCCCCGACGCGGGCCCGGACAGCCGCTGCTATCGGGTCGACTGCAACAAGATCGCCCGCACCCTGCACGGCTTCAAGCCTCAGTGGACGGCGCGGCGCGGGGTGGAGGAGCTCTACCAGGCCTACAAGGCGGTGGGGCTCACCCTGAGCGACTTCGAGGGGGAGCGCTACAAGCGCATCGCCCACGTCAAGAAGCTGGTGGCGGACGGGGCCCTGGACGGCGACCTGCGCTGGACCGGCGGCCACACCTGAGCGGTGCCCCGGCGGTTTACCCCTGGAGAGACCCAAGTTGGCACGGATCGACGGCTGCCGCTCCTGCGGACACCCTGAACTGGCCCAGGTCCTGGACCTGGGGCTCTCCCCCATCGCGGATCGGCTGGTCAGCGCCGACCGGTTGGATGAGCCGGAGCCGCGCTTTCCACTGGAGCTGGTCTTCTGCCCAGAGTGCAGCCTGCTCCAAATCCGGGAGACGGTGGCCCCGGAGATCCTGTTCTGCGAGGACTACCCCTACTACTCCTCCTTCTCGGACGAGCTGGTCCGCCACTCCCGGACCAACGTGCTGGAGCTCATCCAATCCCGCGGGCTGGGCGCCGGGAACCGGGTGATCGAGCTCGCGAGCAACGACGGCTACCTGCTCAAGCATTATGTGGAGCACGGCATCCCGGTGCTTGGTATCGACCCCGCCGAGGGACCGGCCCGGGCGGCGGAGGCGGCGGGGGTACCCACCCGCAAGACCTTCTTCACCCGGGGGCTTGCCGGCCAACTGGTGGCCGAGGGCTTGAGGGCCGATGTCATCCATGCCAACAACGTGCTGGCCCATGTAGCGGACACCAATGGGTTCGTGGCGGGGCTCGCGGCCCTGGTCAAGGACGACGGGGTCATCGTCATTGAGGTTCCCTATGTGAAGGACCTGATCGATGAGGTGGAATTCGACACCATCTACCATCAGCACCTGTGCTACTTCTCGGTCACTGCCCTGGATCGGCTGTTCCGCCGCCATGGGCTCTTTCTCAACGAAGTCCGTCGCCTGCCGATCCATGGGGGTTCCCTCAGGCTCTACCTCGAGCCCCAGGAGCGGGTGGGCCCATCGGTGACAGACCTGCTGGGGCTGGAGCGCGAAAGCGGCCTGGATCGGCTCGACTACTACCTGGACTTTTCCCGGCGGGTGGAGGGGGTCAGGCGCGATCTGCTTGCGCTGCTCCAGGGCCTCAAGGGCGAGGGCCGGCGCATCGCGGCCTATGGGGCCGCGGCCAAGGGCTGCACCCTGATCAACTACGTCGGGATCGGCCCCGAGCTCATCGACTATGTGGTGGACCGCAACGTCCACAAGCACGGGCGTTTCATGCCCGGCCAGCGCCTGCCCATCCTCGGCACCGAGCAGCTCCTGGAGGACCAGCCGGACTACTGCCTGCTGCTCGCCTGGAACTTTGCCGACGAGATCGCCGCCCAGCAGGCGGACTACCGGCGGCGGGGCGGGCGCTTCATCGTGCCGGTCCCCGAGCCCCGGATCCTTGGAGCCTGAGTTGAGAGAAGACTTTTGCCCAAGCTGCGGCAATCCTGGGATGCGGGTCTTCCACGAGGCCCCCGTTGTCCCCACCAACAGCTGCATCCTGATGGAGACCCGGGAGCAGGCCCTGGCCTATCCCAGAGGCGCCATACGGCTCGGTTTCTGCGACGCCTGCGGCTTCATCTCCAACCTGGCCTTCGACCCGGCACTCACCGAATACTCCGGGCGCTACGAGGAGACCCAGGGCTTCTCGCCCACCTTCAACGCCTTCCACCGGGCCTTGGCGGAGCGCCTGATCGAACGCTACGAGCTTCACGGAAAGGACATCGTGGAGATCGGCTGCGGCAAGGGCGAGTTTCTGATGCTGCTCTGCGAGCTGGGGCCCAACCGCGGGGTGGGATTCGACCCTGGGGTGCACCACGAGCGCATCCAGGGTCCTGCCGCCGAGCGGGTACGCTTCGTGCCGGATTTCTACTCCGAGGCCTACGCGGAGGTCCAGGGGGACCTCTTCATCTGCAAGATGACCCTGGAGCACATCGCCCCCGCAGGGGACTTCATGCGAAGCTTAAGGCGCGCCATCGGGGATCGGATCGGCACCCTGGTGTTCTTCCAGATCCCGGAGACGCTGCGGATCCTCGAGGACTGCGCCTTCGAGGACATCTACTACGAGCACTGCTCCTATTTCTCCCCCGGCTCCCTGGCGCGGCTCTTCCGGCGCAGCGGATTCGAGGTCCTCGCCCTCTCCAACGAGTACCAGGGCCAATACCTCACCATCGAGGCCAGGGCCGCCGCCGAGCCGGTGGCCCACCGGCCTCTGCCGGAAGAGCAGGACCTGGGGCGTCTGCGCGACCTGGTGGGGAGCTTCCCGGGACGCTTTGCCGCGAAGCGGGCCCAGTGGGAGGGACGGATCCGCGAGGCGGCGGCGAAGGGTCGGCGCATCGTCCTCTGGGGCTCGGGCTCCAAGGCCGTGTCCTTCCTCACCACCCTGGAGCTCGGCGACGCCATCCGGTACGCGGTGGACATCAATCCTTACCGGCACGGCCACTTCCTCCCCGGCTCGGGCCAGGAGATCCTCGCCCCCGAGGACCTCAGGACCTACAAGCCCGATTTGGTGGTGATCATGAACGCCGTCTACCGGCAGGAGATCGCCCGGGACCTGGAACGTCTGGGCCTCGCGCCGGAGCTGGTCGCGCTCTAGGCGGTGTCGCGCTGCCGGGACATCCGTCGGAGCGGCGCCCCGCCGCAACGGGACCCGGCCGGCGGCTCTGTTCGAGAGGGCGAATCGCGCCGACGGCGGTGCCCCTACCTCTTTGCCTGCCATTGATCTCGACTGCCCATCCTCGCTCATGGATTCCTCCGAACCCCTGATCTGCCCGGTGTGCGCCGGCACGGACCTGATCCAGTGCCTCGCCATCCCCCGGGTGCCGGTCTTCTGCAACGTCCTCTTCGCTACCCGGGGGGCGGCCCTCGCGGCCCCCACCGGGACCCTGGACCTGCGCTTTTGCCGCCGCTGCGGCCACCTGCACAACGCCGCGTTCGACCCTGAGGACCTCCAGTACTCGGCGGATTACGAGAACAGCCTGCACCACTCCCCCCGATTCCAGGATTTCACCCGCTCCCTGGCCACCGCGCTCCATGCCCGGCATGGGCTGGCGGGCAAGACGGTGGCGGAGATCGCGAGCGGCCAGGGGGACTTCCTGCGAGAGCTTGCGGACCTCTCTGGCTGCCACGGGATCGGATTCGACCCGGCCTACCGGGGACCCGCCGGGGAACAGCACGGCGTCGAGATCATCCCGGAGCACTACTCGGATCATCACGCCCGGCGGGCAGCGGACCTGATCCTGTGCCGCCACGCCCTGGAGCATATCGCCAGGCCGGCCGCCTTCGTCCAGATGGTGCGCCGCGCCATCGGCACCCGCCCCACGGCGGTCTATTTCGAGGTGCCCGATGCGCGCTTCACCCTGCGGGACCTGGGTGTCTGGGACCTGATCTACGAGCACTGCGGCTACTTCACCCGGGAGTCCCTCCGCCGGGTCTTCCGGGATGCCGGGTTCCAGGTGGATGGGGTGGAGCGCGTCTTCGGCGGCCAATTCCTGGGCCTGCACGGGCATCCGGCGGACCCCGAGCGTCAGGACTCGGGCGCCGACTCGGACGATGAGGTCGACCTCGAGGGACTGGTGACCCTGGTGGCCACGTTCCAGCGGGCCTACCAATCCAAGGTCGCCCACTGGGAGTCCGAGCTCAGGGACTTGGCCAACTCGGGGGGCCGGGCCGTGGTCTGGGGCGCGGGCTCCAAGGGGGTGAGTCTGGTCAACACGGTCGCGGGCTCCGCCGCCATCGCCGCCCTGGTAGACATCAACCCGCTCAAGCACGGCCGCTTCGTGCCGGGCACTGGCCACCCGGTGGTGGCGCCGGCTGAGCTCTCCGCGATCCGCCCGGCCCGGGTGCTGGTGCTCAACCCGCAATACCGCGAGGAGATCGCGGCGCAGCTCGAAGGGCTGGGAGTCCATGCCGAGGTCTTGGTGGACGAGGCCCCATGAGCGCGCCGGCACGCGTCCTCCTGTTCTCGCAGCGGGGGCGGGCGCCGCTGATTTCGCGCTGCTTCTCCTATGAGCTGGAGGACAGCATCGCGGCCGTGGACGCGGTGGACCTCATCGCGCCCGGCTATCGGCATGCCTTGGGCGATCTGGTCTACCGGGTCGTGAACAAGGCCGGCCGGGGCACCTCCCTGCTGCGGGACCTGAATCCGGCGGTGAAGGCAGTCAGCATCCAGCGTCGCTATCCCTTGTTCTTCGCCGTCTTCCAGTTCGCGACGGACCTCCCCACACTGAACGCGCTCCGGGGCTGGCGCGAGCGCAGCGAGCAGGCCGTCTGCCTCATCGAGGAGCTGTGGGCCCAGGACCTGGGGCGCTTCGCGAGCCAGCTCGCCATCCTGCGCCGCTTCGACCAGGTGCTCACCAATTGCCGCAGCACCGTGGAGCCCCTGGCCCAGGCCATCGGCCGGCCGGTCCGCTACATTGCCCCCGGGATCGATGCGCCGCGCTTCTTCCCCGGCGAGCGGCCGCCGGAGCGCTGCATCGACATCTACAACCTGGGGCGCCGCCATCCGGCCACCCACGCCGCCCTGCTGGATTACAGCCGCTCGCGCGGCCGCTTCTACCTCTACGACACCTTGAGCGGGAACCTCCCTGTCCAGGACCCGGCCCAGCACCGGGAGCTGCTGGCGGAGAAGCTCAAGCGCACCGGCTTTTTCATCGCCAACAAGGCCAAGGTGAACGAGGGCGGCGAGCGCGGTACCCAGGAGGAGGTCGGCTTTCGCTTCTTCGAGGGGGCGGCGGCCGGGACCGTGATGGTCGGTGACCCGCCGGACGTGGCCTCATTCCACGAGAACTTCGACTGGCCCGATGCGGTCGTCCACCTGGCCTTCGGCAGCGGCGACGTGGCTGAGTTGCTCGATGGACTGACCCAAGACCCGGAGCGCCGTGCCCGGATCCGCACCGCCAACGTCAGGAACAGCCTGGAGCGGCACGACTGGTCGGAGCGTTGGGGACAGATCCTCAGATGGACGGAGCTGCCGGCGCTTGAGTCCCTTGAACAGCGACAGGCGCGGCTCCGACGGCTCGCCGAGACCATCACCTGATTCGCGGTGCCTCCCCGTGCTGGACCGCCGGCCCGCGGGCCAGAGGCCGGCGGTCCCAAACCCCGACGCCGGTCAACTGCCGCTGAGCCTCCCGGCCGCCCGTTGCTCCAGGTAGGCCCTCACCATCCGCGGGATCTCCTCCTCCAAGCGATGCTCAGGGGCGAATCCAAGCTCACCCTGGAGCTTGTCCGAGGAGTACCAGGCATCCCCCGTGAGCTTGGAGAGCCCCACCCGGGTCAGCGGCATGGCCCGACCGCTTGCACGCTCGGCCAGGCTCCCGGACGCGGCGACGGCCTTCAGCAGCCACAGAGGGACGGACCAGCGGGGCACGGGCTGCCCGAGGGCCCGGCGGATCTGCTCGTAGAGCCAACGGGTTGAGTAGGGCTGGCCGTCGGTCACCAGGTAGACCTGGCCGGTGGCCCGGGAATCCCGGGCCAGGAGCAAGGCCGCCCGAATGGCATCCTCGACGTGGACGGCGGAGCGGCGGTTCTCGATTCGCGGCCAGGGAGGGAAGCGGCCCCGCGCGACCGCCTCGATCATCCGGGCCACGTTTCCTTGACCGGCGAGCCCATAGACCATGGGCAGGCGCAGCACGGCCACGTAGATCCCATGGGCTCGGCCAAGCTCCAGCACGCTGCGCTCTGCATCCAGCTTGGCACGGCCATAAAGGCTGTCGGGACGTGGCTCGCTCGACTCGTCCGCCGGCCGGCCAGACGCCGCCACCGCATCGCCCA
>Ga0209254_10004378_pt1 | contig 12944 bp, 10 predicted proteins | sample FrelakmetDIP11DI_FD_187148 | JGI IMG/M metagenome (GOLD analysis project Ga0209254, IMG submission 187148) | Freshwater lake sediment microbial communities from the University of Notre Dame, USA, for methane emissions studies - DIP11 DI (SPAdes)... | ecosystem: Environmental > Aquatic >...
GACCGCAGCTGCCTCTCCACCCGTCCCCCACAGGCGGTGAAGCACTCCTCATACTGCCGCTGGCAGATGGTCATGTCCGCCCCGAGACAGGACTCTGGGTGGCTGCAGAGGCTAGAGCCGCCGGCCACACAGAGTTCATAATCCGCCTTGGCGGCGGCAACCCGAGCGGCGCACTCTTGCTCCCGCAGGTTCTGCCGGGCCTCGCATTCCTCCTTGAGCCGATCGCACCGCGCGAGGCAGGCCTGGCTCGACGGCCCCTCGGGCTGGATCAGCTTCTGCTCGTGGAGGCCGCCTGCGCAGCCGCCGAGCAGTCCGACCGCGAGGACGGCGACTAGTCGGTGGGCAAGTCGGAAGGGCATGGGAGGGCTCCTGTTTCAGGTTCCTGTGTGGGTCGGCCGATCCCGCTATCTGGCAAGAGAAGTCGCCACCGGGGATCGCCGAGCGCGGACTTTACCATACCCGTTGGCCGCTTCTCGGTGCTGGAAGCTCTGCCCGCTACCCTGGGTTCCCATGGGTGCCAGGCGGAGTCGATATCCTGGCCGAAGTCGCGGCGCCGTTTGGCGGGTTTTTCAGCTCCGAGGGAAGACCACCAGGTGATCGGCCTCTAGCCGAATACCGATTTGGTCGCCCACGGCGTGCTGGTGGTGGCTGGGCACCAGGCAGAGCACCTCGGTGCCGCTCTCGAGCCTGAGGCTGTAGAGGTACTCCGCCCCCCGGAAGGCCCGCTCCGCGACGGTGGCGCGGCGTGGGCTCGTCTCATCGTAAAGCAGGTCGTCCGGGCGGATCAGCACCTCCGCGGGGCTTCCCGGGGGCAGACCATGGGGGCGCTCGCCCGCCACCCGGCCGAGCTCGGTCTTGACCCGGGTCTCGTCCACCACGGTGGCCGGCAGGATCACTCCCTGACCGATGAAATCCGCCACGAAACGGTTTCTGGGCTCATGGTAGAGCCCGAAGCCGGTCCCCCACTGATGGATGATGCCCTGGCCCAGGACCCCGATCTGGTCCGCCATGGCGAATGCCTCCAGCTGGTCGTGGGTGACCAGGACGGCCGTGACGCCCTCGCGCTTGAGAAGGTCCCGCACCTCCCTGGCCAACTGCTCCCGCAGGGCCGCATCCATGCTGGAGAAGGGCTCGTCCAGGAGCAGGATCTCGGGTCCCGGTGCCATCGCCCGGGCCAGGGCGACCCGCTGCTGCATGCCGCCCGAGAGCTGATGGGGATACTGGTCGGCCGCATGGCCGAGACCCACCAGTTCGAGCAGCTCCCCCACCCGCGTGCGGCGGTCCCGCCGACTGAGATCCCGTAGCCCGAAGGCCACGTTCCCCTTCACCGTGAGATGGGGGAAGAGGGCGAAGTCCTGAAAGACCATACCCACCCGCCGCGACTCTGGGGCCAGGGTCCGGCCCGGGAAGGAGACCCGCCGGCCGCGGATCAGGATCTCCCCCGCCGAGACCGGCTCGAACCCGGCGATGGCCCGTAGCAATGTGGTCTTGCCGCAGCCGCTCGGTCCCAGCAGGCAGCCGATGATGCCGGCCTCGAGCACGAAGCCGGCATCGCGCACCACGGGGTGTCCCCCGTAGGCCACGCTCACGTCTCTGACCTCAAGCTGTATCGGCATCGCGGGATCGGGTGATCGAGCGACTGAGGAGGATAACCGGGGCCAGTCCCGCCAACACGATGGTGAGCGCCGCCGGGGCCGAGTCCGCGAGGCGCTCGTCTGAGGCCAGCTCGAAGGCCCGCACCGCCAGGGTGTTGAAGTTGAAGGGACGCAGGATCAGGGTCGCGGGCAGCTCCTTCAGCACGTCCACGAACACCAGGAGCAGGGCGGTGAGCAGGCTGCCCTTGAGCATGGGCAGGTGGACCTGGGAGAGTACCTGACCCGGGGCCAGGCCCAGGGAGCGACCCGCCTCGTCCATGGAGGGCTTGATCTTGCCGAGCCCGCTCTCGACGGTCTGAAGCGATACCGCCAGGAAGCGCACCAGATAGGCGAAGAGGAGTGCCGTCAGGGTACCGCTCAGGAGCAGTCCGGTGGAGACCCCGAAGGTGGTGCGCATCCAGGTGTCCAGGGTGTTGTCGACCCAGGCGAAGGGGATGATGACGCCGATGGCGATCACGGTTCCCGGCACCGCGTAGCCGAGTCCTGCGAGGCGCACCGCGCCGACCACCGGGGGGGTTGGATGGAGCCGCTTGCCGTAGGCCAGGAGCAGGGCGAAGGCCAGGGCGAGCAGGGCGGCGAGGGCGGCGAGCTCGAGGCTATGGAGCACGAGGCGCAGGAACCCCGCGTCATAGGTGGTTTCCGAAACCGTCGCCGCCCAGACTGCGAGCTGGCCGGCGGGGATCAGGAACCCGAAGAGCACCGGGGTCAGGCAGAACGCGAAGGCCCCCGCGGCGGCCCAACCCCGCAGCCGGGGGCGCCGGATTGACTGGTGGCGCTGGCTGGTGTGGTGATAGCGGGCGTGCCGCCGCGAGCTTCGCTCGACAACGATCAGCACCAGCACGAATCCCAGGAGCAGGGCGGAGAGCTGGGCCGCGCCAGCGGCGCTGTTGAGCCCGTACCAGGTGCGGAAGATTCCGGTGGTAAAGGTCTGGACTCCGAAGTACTGCACGGTGCCGTAGTCTGCCAGGGTCTCCATCAGGGCCAGGGAGAGGCCTGCGGCAATGGACGGCCTGGCCAGGGGCAGTGCGACCCTGAAGAACGTCCTCCAGGGTCCGTTACCCAGGGTACGGCTCACGTCGAGCACGCACAGGGACTGGCTCAGGAAGGCCGCCCGAGTGAGCAGGTAGACATAGGGGAAGAGCACCAGGGAGAGCATCAGGGCCGCGCCGGGGAGCGAGCGGATGTCGGGGAACCAGTAGTCCCTGTAGCCCCAGCCGGTCAGGGCCCGAAGGCTCGCCTGCACGGGTCCCGCGAAGTCCAACATCCCCGTGTAGGTGTAGGCGATGATGTAGGCCGGCATGGCCATGGGGAGCAGCAGGGCCCACTCGAAGACGCCGCGCCCGGGGAACTGGCACATGCTGGTCAGCCAAGCGGTGCCCACCCCCCCGATCAGGGTGCCCAGGGCCACCCCGAGCATCAACAGCAGGGAGTTGGTCACGTAATCCGGCAGCACCGTGGCGGCCAGGTGCGCCCAGGTATCGGCGCTGGGGACCAGGACGAAGCCTAGGATCACCAGCACCGGCAGGGCGACCAGCAGAGCGACGACGAGGCTTGCCGCCGGCCAGAGGCGGGCGGAGGGATTGAGATTCAAGCTGGCTTCGGGGTCCTTGGCTGGCTCGAGGGTGTCTGTGCGGATCGGCTGACCGGGGCTGCCGAAGGGCAGGCAGCCCCAGCGTCTGGTGCTCCTACTTCCAACCCGCGCGGTCCATCAGACGTACCGCCTCCGCGTTCAGCTCGCCGAGACGCTCCAGATTGAGGGGATCGGCCTTGAAGGTGCCCCAGGCAGCCAGCTCCGGGCTGACCGGGACCCCCTCGCGAACCGGGTACTCGCCGTTGCTCTCGGCATACCACTGCTGAGCCTCGGGGCTTGCGAGAAACTCGACCAGCTGGATGGCGGCGTCTTTGTTCTTGGCGCTGGCAGTGACCGCGGCTCCGCTCACGTTCACATGGACACCACGATCCCCCTGATTGGGCCAGAACACCCCCATGGTCTCGGCAGCCGCTCGATCCCCCGCGTCCTTGCCAGCGAGCATGCCGGCAAGATAATAGGTGTTGGCGACGGCGATGTCGCACTCCCCGGCCGCAGCCGCCTTGATCTGATCCCGATCGCCGCCCTTCGGCGGCCGTGCCAGGTTGGCGACGAGCCCCTTGGCCCAGGTCTCCGCGGCCTCTGCGCCCTTGGCGGCGATCATGGACGCCACGAGTGATTGGTTGTAGATGTTATCCGAGGATCGGATACAGATCTTGCCCTCATATTGGGGCTCCGCGAGGGCCTCGTAGGTGGAGAGGGTGGCGGGGTCGAGCTTGCCCTTGACGTACAGGATGGGGCGGGCCCTCAGGCTCAGCCCGAACCAGTGACCCTCAGGATCCCGGTAGGCCGCGGGGATGGCGGCGGTAAGCGCCTCGGAGCTCACGGCCTGGGTGGAGCCCGCCGCCTTGGCCCGGTGCAGCCGCCCGGCGTCGGCGGTCATCAGGAGATCGGCGGGCGAGTTGATGCCCTCGCTCTGGAGGCGCTGGAGTAGGGCGTCGTCTTTGCCCGTGACCAGGTTGACCTTGACCCCGGTCTGCTCCGTGAAACGGTCCAGGAGCGGCTTGATCAGGTCCTCCTGGCGGGAAGAGTAGAGGTTGACCTCATCGGCGGCCTGGCTCGCTAGGGGCAGGGAGATGAGCAGGGTAGCGAGCCCCGCGAAGCGAGCCAGGCGGTCGAAGGGCGGGAAACGGAGGGACGGAATTGCGGTCACGGGCAGTGCTCCTCATGGTCGGAAACGGGTGCGGCGGTCCGGGTGGCAGCCGTCGTGGCGGCTGCAAACGCGCATTATGATAATGCGAATGCGTCGCAACAGAAAGCCTTCTTCGAGTATCCCCGAAAAGGACCCACAATTTCAGAATATAATCCGGTAATAAATCAGAAGCATCGGGTGGGTCTTCGTCGCCCCCACCGGCGGCCTAGCCGCTCGGGGTCGCGGTAGCCTCGCGGTGCGGGGCTCGAGTCGGTGCCGGAGGCCCTTGCAATCGGAGCTCTCCGCTCGTTGGACCGCTGAATCTCCCCACCGGCGACCGCTATTGAAAACCTACTGAAATGCTCAGATACTGCGGACCAGAGTAGTCCGCGCAGCTAACGGAGCCAGGTGCGATGAGCGCAACCCAAGCCGTCGAAGATCTCGTCAAGTCAGAGTACGAGCACGGATTCGTCACCGAGATCGAGTCCGACACCCTGCCCCCCGGCCTGGACGAGGATGTGGTGCGGGCCATCTCCGCCCGTAAGGGTGAGCCTGAGTTCATGCTCGAATATCGGCTCAAGGCCTTCCGCCATTGGCAGACCATGGAGACCCCCCGCTGGGCCCATGTGCACTACCCCCAGATCGACTTCCAGGCGATCTCCTACTTCTCGGCGCCCAAAAAGAAGGACGGCCCCACCAGCCTGGACGAGATCGACCCGGCCCTGCGGGAAACCTACAACAAGCTCGGCATCCCCATCGAGGAGCAGATGGCCCTGTCGGGGATCGCCGTGGACGCCGTGTTCGACAGTGTCTCCATCGCAACGACCTTCCGGGAGAAGCTCGCGGAGGCGGGCGTGATCTTTTGCTCCATCTCGGAGGCCGTGCACGACCACCCAGAGCTGGTGAAGCAGTATTTGGGCTCTGTCGTCCCCCACACGGACAACTTCTACGCGGCCCTAAACGCGGCCGTGTTCAGCGACGGGACCTTTGTCTATGTGCCCAAGGGGACCCGCTGCCCCATGGAGCTCAGCACCTACTTTCGAATCAACGCACGCAACACGGGCCAGTTCGAGCGGACCCTGATCATCGCCGAGGCGGGCAGCTACGTGAGCTACCTTGAGGGCTGCACCGCCCCCATGCGGGACGAGAACCAGCTCCACGCGGCTGTGGTCGAGCTCGTAGCCATGGACGACGCCCAGATTAAGTACTCCACGGTCCAGAACTGGTATCCGGGCGATGCGGAGGGTCGCGGCGGTATCTATAACTTCGTGACCAAGCGCGGCGACTGCCGCGGGGCTCGCTCCAAGATTTCCTGGACCCAGGTGGAGACCGGCTCGGCCATCACCTGGAAGTACCCGAGCTGTCTTCTGCGGGGGGATGACTCCGTGGGCGAGTTCTACTCGGTGGCGGTCACCAAGGGACGCCAGCAGGCGGATACCGGCACCAAGATGATCCATCTAGGAAGAAATACACGCTCAACCATTGTGTCTAAAGGGATCTCCGCCGGACACGGCCAGCAGACCTACCGTGGCCTGGTGCGAATTGCCGCAAAGGCTCAGGGGGCCCGCAATCATACCCAGTGCGACTCGCTCCTGATCGGCGACCGCTGCGGCGCCCACACCTTCCCTTATATCGAGGTGAAGAACCCCTCCGCTCAGATGGAGCATGAGGCCACTACTTCTAAGATCAGCGATGATCAGCTCTTTTACTGTCGCTCCCGTGGTCTGACGGAGGAGGACGCGGTCTCCATGATCGTCAACGGCTTCTGCAAGGAAGTTTTCAATGAGCTGCCCATGGAGTTCGCCGTTGAGGCTCAGAAGCTCCTGAGCATCAGCCTGGAAGGGGCCGTCGGTTAAGCCATTCTTTCGAGGAGATTTGCGATGTTGTCAGTGAAGGGCCTGAAGGCCAACGTGGGAGAGAAGGAGATCCTAAAGGGTCTCGACCTGGAAATCGGCCCCGGTGAGGTCCATGCCATCATGGGCCCCAACGGCTCCGGCAAGAGCACCTTCGCCCACGTCCTGTCGGGGCGCGAGGGTTACGAGGTCACGGGGGGCTCAGTCAGCTTCGAGGGTCAGGACCTCCTGGCCATGGAGCCAGAGGAGCGCGCCCATCGGGGTCTCTTCCTCGCCTTCCAGTATCCGGTGGAGCTGCCGGGGGTGAACAACACCTATTTTCTGAAGGCGGCGCTCAACTCGATCCGCAAGTCCCGTGGCGAGCCCGAGTTGGACGCGGTCTCCTTTCTGCGCCTGATGAAGGAGAAGCTCAAGGTCCTGCACCTGGACGACTCCCTGCTCAAGCGTCCGGTGAACTTCGGTTTCTCGGGGGGCGAGAAGAAGCGCAACGAGATCTTCCAGATGGCCCTGCTGGAGCCCAAGCTCGCCATCCTGGACGAGACCGATTCGGGGCTCGACATCGACGCCCTGCGCATCGTCGCCGACGGCGTGAACACTCTGCGTAGCCCCGAGCGCTCGGTGATCCTGGTGACCCACTATCAGCGCCTGCTGGATTACATACAGCCGGACTACGTCCACGTGCTTTCCGGCGGGCGCATCATCCGCTCCGGCGGCAAGGACCTGGCCCTGGAGCTCGAGGAGCGGGGCTATGGCTGGATCACGGGTGAGGAGGTGGCGGCATGAGCGGCGCCGACTTCGACCGCTGGATCGGCGTCTCGAGCCCCGGGAGCGGGGCGGGTCTCGACTGGCTTGAGACCAAGCGAGAGGCGGCGCGCGCCAAGGTGCGCGGCCAGGGGATCCCCACCAGCAAGCAGGAGGCTTGGCGCTACACCAGTGTCAAGCGGCTCCTGGAGCAGGGGTTCGTCCCGGCCGATGAGGCTATCACGGCCTTGCAGCCCGAGGACATCGAGGAAGTCTTGATCCCAGGCCTTGCATCTCACCGCGTGGTCTTGGTCAACGGGCGCTACCTGCCGGGTTTGTCGCAGGTGGGTCAGCTGCCTCCGGGCGTTCGCATCGGCGGGCTCCAGCAGATCCTGAAGAGCGACCCGGATGCGCTTCGGGATCGGGTCAACGGGGTGGCCGGGGAGGAGCAGCCCCTGTTCGCGGCCCTGAACACCGCGGGGCTCGACGATGGTCTGGTGGTCCTGCTAGAGCGCGGCGCCGCCCTCTCCCAACCGGTCGAGCTCATCCATCTCTCCGTCGGGATGGACGAACCCCGGGTGGCCCAGCCACGCCACATCGTGGCGATCGAAGATGGGGCCCAGGCAACCCTGATCGAGCGCTACCTGAGTCTCGGTCAGTCACTGTACTGCACCAACTCGGTCCTGGAGGTCTCCCTGGGGCGCGATGCGGTGTTGAAGCACCACCGCATCCAGGACGAGAGCCCCAACGCCTTCCATATCACCGGGCTTTATATCCGCCTTGGCCAGGGGAGCCGTTATCAGGGGGTCAACGTGGGGCTCGGGGCCGCCTGGGCACGCACCGATCTTCAGGTACGCTTCGCGGGGGAGCACGCGGAGTGCGACCTTCAGGGGCTCTATATGGCGGGGGATCAGCAACTGATGGACTACCACCTGGACGTGGACCATCGGCTCCCCCACTGCGCCAGCCGGGAGAACTTCAAGGGTATCCTCTACGGCAAGGGCCGGGCCGTGTTCGACGGTCGCGTCTACGTGGCCAAAGACGCCCAGAAGACGGACGCGGCCATGTCCAACAGGAATCTGGTGCTGTCTGAAGGGGCCGAGGTCGATGCCAAGCCCCAGCTCGAGATCAACGCCGACGACGTCAAATGCAGCCACGGCACCACCGTGGGCCAGCTTGAGCCGGAGATGCTCTTTTATCTGCGCTCCAGGGGCATCAAGGCACCGCTGGCCCGGCGCATGCTGTGTCTGGGTTTCGCCGGGGAGATACTGGATGTCCTTGAGTCGGCGCCTCTGCGGGAGCAGGTGGCGGATCAGGTGGGTCATCGCCTGGAGCACGCGCCGCTGGACTGAGCGCCTTCGGCCGAGGAATCGTGAATGATCATGCAAGCAGTTGAGAGGTCCACCATGAACCGTTTGGCGCGCTTCGCGGGTTTCGGTCGGCACGAGGCGGCGCCCGAAGGCGACATCCATCATTCGGACGTGGCGGTGGAGCGGATGGATCCGGAGGAGCTGCGCGAGCCCATCATTGCCGCCCTGCGGACCGTCCATGACCCCGAGATCCCGGTCAACATCTACGACCTGGGTCTGATCTACACCATCGACATCCAGGGAAACGGCGACGTCCATATTGACATGACCCTGACCGCTCCGGCCTGTCCGGTGGCGGGCATGATGCCCGTCATGGTCAAGGACGCGGTGAGCACCGTCGAGGGGGTCGGCGAGGTTCAGGTAGATCTGGTTTGGGACCCCCCCTGGAGCCCAGCGACGATGAGCGACGAGGCGAAGCTCCAGCTCGGCATGTTGTGATCCCTGGCTCCCGGCGCGCGTGGGATCAGGCTCCGCTTGCGCCATGGGCGAGTCTATCCGCGTGCGGGGGCTGGTGCAGGGGGTGGGCTTCAGGCCCACCGTCTGGCGGCTGGCCCGAGATCTCGGCCTCGCCGGGGACGTCTGCAACGACGGGGAGGGTGTACTGATCCGGGTCTGGCCGGCATCCAAGGCACCTGCCGACGTTATCGATCGATTCTGTTCCGGTCTCCGCGCCCAGTGTCCGCCGCTGGCCCGCATCGACGCCATCGAAAGAACCCTCCTCGGCACCCACCCTCCGAGCCAGGGATTCAGCATCCAGGCGAGCAGCCCCACCGAGGTCCACACCGGTGTCGTGCCCGACGCGGCGATCTGCGCGGACTGTGCGCGGGAGATCGGGGATCCCGCAGACCGCCGGTACCGTTACCCCTTCACGAACTGTACCCACTGTGGGCCCCGGCTCAGCATCGTCCGCGCCATTCCTTACGACCGCGCCAACACCAGCATGGCCGTCTTTCCACTCTGTCCCGACTGCGCCGCGGAGTACGGCGACCCGGGGGACCGCCGCTTCCACGCCCAGCCCAACGCCTGCCCAGTATGCGGTCCGCGACCCTGGCTGGTGGACCATGCAGGCCAGGCCCTGGACCCGAAGGAGCAGGCCGCCTTAGATGCCATCGCCCTGGCGAGCCGGTTGCTTGCCGAGGGGAGGATCCTGGCCGTCAAGGGCATCGGTGGCTTCCATCTGGCCTGCGATGCGACCCATTCCCGGGCGGTCGCGGAGCTCCGCCGGCGCAAGCGGCGCTTCCAGAAGCCCTTCGCCCTCATGGCCCGTGACCTGGAGGTGGTCCGGGGCTATTGCCGCCTCGGTGAGACGGAGGCTGGGGTACTGGAGAGCCCCGCGGCGCCAATCGTCCTCCTGGACCGAGAACCGGAGGGCAGCCGGCACCTGGCGTCGGAGATCGCCCCTGGCCAGGGCACCCTGGGTTTCATGCTTCCCTACAGCCCCTTGCATCGGCTGCTCATGGCGGATTGGGACACACCAGTGGTGATGACCAGCGGGAACCTGAGCGAGGAGCCCCAGTGCATCGACAACGGGGACGCCCTGGAACGGCTGCGTGGCCTCGCCGACTTCGCCTTGCTCCACGACCGGGCCATCGTCAACCGGGTGGATGATTCGGTGGTGCGGGTGATGGAAGGCGTACCGCGCCTGCTGCGCCGGGCCCGGGGTTATGCCCCGGCGCCTATCCCAATGCCGTCCGGATTCGAGTCCGCGCCCCAGGTGCTGGCCTTCGGGGGGGAGCTGAAGAACACAGCCTGTCTGCTGAAGGACGGTCAGGCCATCCTCACCCAGCACCTGGGAGACCTGGAGGACGCCCGCACCGCCCGGGAGTATCGGCGAACCCTGGACCTCTACCAGGCCCTGTTTCAGCACCGCCCGGGTGTGCTGGCGGTGGACCTGCACCCCGACTACCGGTCGACCCTCCTAGGTCAGGAGGGGGCCGCCCGGGAAGGACTGCCACTGGTCAGTGTCCAGCACCATCATGCCCACATCGCTGCGCTGCTGGCGGATAACGCCTGGCCCCTGGATGGGGGGTCCGTTCTCGGCATCGCCCTGGACGGCCTGGGCTACGGGCCTGACGGGACCCTGTGGGGCGGAGAGCTCCTGATCGCCGACTACCGGCACTTCCGGCGCGTAGCCTGGCTCAGGCCGACACCCATGCCGGGCGGCACCCGGGCCATCCTGGAGCCCTGGCGCAACCTCCTGGCTCAGATCGAGTGCAGCCTGGGCTGGGAGTCCTTTGAAGGACGCTGGCGGGGCCTGGAGGTCACGCGGCGCTTGTCGCACCATCCACTCGGCGTGGTCAGGGCCATGGCTTCGCGGGGGTTCAACTCGCCCCTCACCAGCTCCGCGGGGCGTCTGTGCGACGCGGTGGCCGCCGCCCTGGGACTGGGAGGGGAGACCATCGCCTACGAGGGTCAGGCGGCAATCGAGCTCGAGGCCCTGGCGACCACTGCCGTGGGCGACGCCGGGTTGGGGTACCCGTTTGCCGTCTCGGGCAGCGCGGAGTGGCGGATTCTGGACCCTGCCCCCCTTTGGCCCGCCCTGTTCGACGACCTGGAGGCGGGGACGGTGCCCGCCGTCATCGCCGCCCGATTTCATATCGGCCTTTGCGACGCCCTCGCCGAGCTGGCGGGGCGGATCGCGGTGGAGGAGGGGGTTGATCGTATCGCCCTTTCGGGGGGAGTCTTTCAGAACCGACTGATCTTTGAAGGTCTGTGTGAGCGCCTGCGGGGGATCGGACTCAAGCCCCTGACCCATCGGCAGGTGCCCGCGAACGATGGGGGACTCGCCCTGGGGCAGGCCGCCGTCGCGGCAGCGCTGAGCCTCTAGGATGCCTTGGCGACGGTGGCAGGGGTCCCGAAGCGCTCCTCCAAGTAGGCGATGATGGCCTTGGACTCGTAAAGCCAACGCACGCGTCCCGCCTCCTCGATACGCAGGCAGGGCACCTGGATCTTGCCCCCACCGGCGAGCAGCTCGGCGCGGCGGGCTTGGTCTTTCTGGGCGTCCCGAAGCTTCACCGGCACATTGAGTCGGTGCAAGGCGCGTCGGGTCCTGATACAAAAGGGGCACGCGAAAAACTGGTAGAGGGCAAGGTCGGTGGCGACGCCGTCCACCCGCCGCTGCTCATCCGGCGAGCGTTGCAGCGGGGTGGGGCGGGTCAGGTGGTCGACGAGCACGATCAGCCGACCGAGCCCTTCGCGCAGTGCGTTCAAAATCATCGAGGAGCCCCTGGTGTCTGGTCGAGTGTTTGAGGATCTTGTACGCCGAAGGTGGCGGGGTGTGCCGGCAGGTTCAAGCCCACCGGCCTTCGGACCGGCGGTTCCTGGGCAGCGTCGCGACTTGGGGGCTGTGCCATGCTGATCGGCGTGCCCCGGGAGATCAAACCCCAGGAGTTCCGGGTGGGGCTCACCCCCGAGTCCGTGGCGGAGCTCACCGCTCGGGGTCACTCGGTCCTGGTGGAGAGCGGTGCCGGGGCGGGGATCGGCGCCGGCGACGATGCCTATCGGTCGGCTGGGGCGGGCATCGTTGAGCGGGCCGCGGAGCTGTTCGCCGCCACGGAGCTGATCGTCAAGGTGAAGGAGCCTCAGGCGGGGGAGCGCCAAATGCTCCGTGTGGGACAGGTGCTCTTCACCTACCTGCACCTGGCGCCCGACCCGGACCAGGCCCGGGACCTTGTCGCCTCGGGGGCGGTCTGCATCGCCTACGAGACGGTGACGGATGCCCTTCGCGGCCTGCCGCTCCTGAAGCCCATGAGTCAGGTGGCGGGCCGCATGGCCGTTCAGGCCGGGGCCTGGGCGCTAGAGCGGGAGCACGGCGGTCGCGGTGTCCTGCTCGGCGGTGTCCCCGGGGTGGCGCCGGCTCGGGTGGTGATCCTAGGCGGCGGGGTGGTGGGCTTCAACGCGGCCCAGATGGCCGTCGGGCTCCAGGGGGATGTCACCGTGCTGGACCGGGACCCGGCGGTGCTGGAGCGACTCTCCAACCATTTTGGGGCCAGTGTGCGGGTCGTCTACTCCAACCGCACCACCATCGAAGAGCACCTGCGCCGGGCCAGCCTGGTGATCGGCGCCGTCCTGATACCCGGGGCCGCCGCTCCCAGGCTGGTGACCAGGTCCCATTTGGCAGGCATGACGCCGGGGGCGGTGCTGGTGGACGTCTCCATTGACCAGGGGGGGTGTTTCGAGACCTCCAGGCCCACGACCCACGCCCAGCCCACCTTCGTGGAGGAGGGCATTGTCCATTACTGCGTGGCCAATATGCCGGGGGCAGTGCCTCATACCTCCACCTATGCCCTGAACAACGCGACCCTGCCCCACGTCCTGGCCCTGGCGGACAAGGGGTGGCGCCAAGCCCTGAGGGATGACCCGCACCTGCGCGCCGGACTCAACGTCTGTCTCGGCCGCGTGACCCATGCGGCGGTAGCGCTGGCCCTGGGCTATCCGGTCGCTGCCATCGACGATCTGCTGGGTGCGCCTTGAAAACGGAAGGGGCCGCCGGACGGTTAGGTCTCCAGGCCCTCTAGCCTGAGAGGTTGTGAAGAAACCGTAGCGAGCAGTCTCGAGCGCAAGGAGCCGCGCAGTGAGCGACGAGACATATCAGGTAGATAGGCG
>Ga0209254_10004379_pt1 | contig 12944 bp, 14 predicted proteins | sample FrelakmetDIP11DI_FD_187148 | JGI IMG/M metagenome (GOLD analysis project Ga0209254, IMG submission 187148) | Freshwater lake sediment microbial communities from the University of Notre Dame, USA, for methane emissions studies - DIP11 DI (SPAdes)... | ecosystem: Environmental > Aquatic >...
GAGTTCCCTGGCGGCGGCATGGGTGATGTCGCGCCCTTTGAAGTAGATGGCCCCGGCCGCCACGGGCACCCGGCGCAGAATGGCACGGCCGGTGGTGCTTTTGCCGGACCCCGACTCGCCGACCAGCCCGACAGTCTCACCGGCCATGATCTCCAGGGATACATCCTCCACCGCATGAACCATCATGCGGCGCTGGCCCCAGAACCCGCTGCGCCCCGCATCGAAACGGACGGTCAGTCCCCGCACCTGGACCAGCGGAGCGCTGTCTATCGCCTGACTGCTATTTTCTGCAACGGACATAACGTGTTCGCATTTCGCATTTGCCCTTCACGGCTGCCTCTGACCGGCGCACCAGCAGGACACCATGCGGTCCTCGTCATAGGAGATCATGTCCGGCTGATGGCAGCAGTTATCTCCGGCGCAGTTGCAGCGCGCGGCAAAAGCGCATCCCTGCGGCGGCGCAATCAGGTTCGGCGGCAGCCCCTCGATCGCCACCATGCGCTCGGTGACCTCGTCCGGCCGCGGCGTGGCCCTCAGAAGCCCCTGGGTGTAAGGATGAACCGGCCGCTCGAAGATGTCTTCGGCCAGCCCCATCTCGACGATTTTGCCGGCATACATCACCGCCACCCGATGGCACATCTGGGCGATGACCCCCAGGTCGTGGGTGATCAGGATGACCGAAAGCTTGAGCCGGTCCTGAAGGCCGGCCAGAAGGTCCAGGATCTGGGCCTGGATGGTGACGTCGAGCGCCGTGGTCGGCTCGTCGGCGATGAGCAGCTGCGGCTGGCAGGCCAGCGCCATGGCGATCATCACCCGCTGGCGCATGCCGCCGGACAGTTCGTGCGGGAACTGGCCCAGGCGCTGCGCGGGCGCGCCGATATCGACCAGCTCCAGGAGCTCGATCGCCCGGTCGCGGGCCGCGCGCGGCCGCATGCCCAGGTGGCGCCGCAGGACTTCGCTGATCTGGGTTCCGATGCTGAACAACGGGTCGAGGGAAGTCATCGGGTCCTGGAAGATCATGGCGATCTCCCGGCCGCGCACCGATTCCATGTAAGCCCGCCCGGCCGGCCCCAGGAGCGAGCGGCCCTTCCAGCGGATGTCCCCGCCCATGATCTCGCCCGGCACGTTGATCAACCCCATGACCGACTGGACGGTGACGCTCTTGCCCGATCCGGACTCGCCCACGATTCCCAGCGTCTCCCCCGCCCGGACGACGAGGTTGACTCCGCGCACCCCTTGGACCACCCCCTGCCGCGTGGTGAAATGGACCACGAGGTTATCGATTTCGAGCAGCGCGGGTTCCCGCGGCGGCGTCATGGCGCGGCAATCTCCTTGAGCTCTTGCGGCGCGCGCTTCTTGCGCCGGGCGCGCATCTGCCGCGCGAACTGCTTTTCGCGCTCCTGCGGGTCCGAGATCAGCCGCATCCAGCTTGCGACCAGGTTGACGGCGAGCACGGTGAGCGAGATGGCCATCCCCGGGAAGGTCACCAGCCACCAGGCGCGGAACATGTAGTTCTTGCCGGTCGCGACATCCAGGCCCCAGGAAGTGGCCGGGGGCTGGATGCCCATGCCTAGAAATGATAGGGCCGCTTCGGCCAGGACGATGCGCGCGAACTCGAGGATGGCGAGCGTCAGCAGCGGCGAGGTGAGATTGGGCAGGATGTGGCGGAAGACCACCCGGACCGCGCTGCAGCCGATCATTTCGGCGGCTTCCACGTAAGGGGTCTGCCTGACCGAGAGCACCGCGCCCCGGGTCAGGCGGCCGTAGACCATCCAGCCGTTGAACGAAAGCACCAGGATCACGGTCAGCATGCTGGGGCCGATCACTGCCAGGATGATCAGGGCGATGAGCAGCCCCGGGAAGGCCACCTGGGTGTCGATCCAGCGCATGATGACGCTGTCAATGCGGCCGCCGCAATAACCGGCGATGAGCCCGAGCACCACGCCGAACGTCCCCGCGATCAGAACGACGGCCGCGCCCACGGTGAGCGAAACGCGCGACCCGTGGATCACCCGCGACAGCACGTCCCGTCCCAGGTGATCCGTTCCCAGAACGTGCTTCCAGCTGCCGTTGGGCTCCCAGACCGGAGGAACGAGCCGCGCCCGCAGGTCCTGCGCCGTCGGCGCATGCGGCGAAACCAGCGGCGCGGCCGCGGCCGTGAGGATCAGCAGGGCGATCATCGCCATGCCGGTGAAGCCTGCCTTGTCCCGCCAGAGCTCCTCGAAAAGGCGCTTCATCGGGCGGCCCTGCGCTTCGCGGCGGTCGGATGAGGCGGCGGTCAGGTTCACGTGAGTTTCAGCCGGGGATCGATGGCTTTATAAGCCACGTCCATCAGGATGTTGATCAGCACCACCAGGATGGCCACCGCGAAGACGATGGCCTGCAGCAGGATCAGATCGTCGCGCTCGATGGCCTGTATGGCGGTCAGACCCAGCCCGGGCCAGGCGAAGACCGTTTCCACCACGACCGAGTATCCCGCCACCGCCCGGATCAGCTCCCAGCCGCAGAGGGTCACGACCGGCAGCGCGCCGTTGCGCAGCGCATGAACGCCCACCACCCGGTAGAACGAAAGCCCCTTGGCGAAGCAGGTCCGGACGTAGGGCTGGTTCAGCTCATCGATCATGGAAGAGCGCACGATCATCACCAGCCGGGCCAGGGCCGGCAGCGCCATGGTGATCGTGGGCATGATGAGGTGGGCCGGCGTGTCGACGCCGGAGGTCGGCAGCCAGCCGAGCTTAACCGCGAAGACGACGATCAGCAGCAGCCCCAGCCAGAATTGCGGCACGGAAAGCCCTATGAGACTGAGAAAGAGCGTCCCGCGGTCGGAGGCGCCTCCCGGCCGGAGGGCGGCGACGATGCCGAGCGGTATCGCCAAGACGAATGCCAAGCCGATGCCCAGAAAGGCCAGCTCCAGGGTCAGCGGCAGCTTTTCGAAAACGATGCGCATGGCCGGTCGGCGCTGCCATAGCGAATCGCCGAAATCGAGACGGCTGAGGCCGTCCATGAAATCGACGAACTGAACCCAGATGGGGCGGTCCAGGCCGAGCTGCTTCTCGAACTCCGCCCGCTGCTCGGCAGTGGCCTCGAGGGGCAGCATGACCTTGACCGGGTCGCCCACCAGTCGGGTCACGACGAAAACCAGCACCGTGACCCCCAGGACCACCACCACACCCTGCAGAAGACGCTTGATAAAATAACGGCCCACGCAAGCACGTTGGCCCGTGGACCCGTTAGCCCGTTAGCCCGTAAAGGAGATGGAAAGCATCCTTTGGTTGGTTTCTGACGCAGTCTGATCTCATTCGGGCCAACGGGTGACGGACAAACGGGCCAACCTCCCTTTATTTTACCTTCATCTCGCTGACCAGCATCTTGGCATCCACGCGGCCCGGCCAGGCCAGCCGCTTGCTGACGCCGTAGATGTCCTCGATGTTCAGAAGCCACACGAAATAGGCCTGGTCGTGGGCGCGCTTGACGGCCTGCTCGTAGAGCGCCGCGCGCTTGGCGACATCGGTCTCGGAGCGCGCCGCGTCGATCATGCCGGCCAGCTCTTTGTCGCTGTTGGAGGAACCGGTGCCGCCGGCCTTGTAGTAGGCCGAAAAGCTCTTGTCCGCGTCCATGAGCTCGTTGGAGCTCACCACGAAGATGGCGTCGCCGCGGGTCTTGCGGTCGAAAAGCCGGTTCAGGTACTCGTTGAACTCGAAGATCCGCACCTTGGGCTTGAGCCCCACGGCCTCCCAGTAACCCGCCACGGCCTCGACCATTTCACGGTCTTTCAGCCAGCGGCCGGCCGTGCCGATGATCTCGATGCTCGCGCCCGCCGCCCCGGCCTCCTTCAGCAGGGCCTTGGCCTTTTCGGGATCGTAGGGGTAAGGCCCCACCGCCTTGCTGAAGCCGAAGAAAGAGGGGCTCAGCAGCTGGCCCTGGGCGATCTGCGCGTAGCCTTCAAAGAGCCCCTCGGCCAGGGCTTTCTTGTCGACGGCATAGTTGAGCGCCTGCCGGACCCGCACGTCCTTGGTCGGCCCGCCGTCGGCGTTCAGGATGACGATCGGATGCTCCAGACCCAGCATGTGAATGGCCTGGGGCACCTGCTTGGTGAACTCCGGAAGCAGGTTGGTGATGAGATCGAATTCCCCGGCCATCAGCCCGGCCAGCCGGGTGCCGGAATCCGACACAAAGCGGTAGGTCACCTTCTGGATCGCGGGTTTGGCGCCCCAGTAGGCGGAGTTGGCCTCGAGGATGACGTTCTGGCCGCGGTTCCATTTCACGAACTTATAAGGCCCAGTCCCCACCGGCGTCTCGGCGAACTTGGCGTCCTTGCTGTGGCCGGGCGGGACCATCTTCATCCAGTAGAGCCGTCCGGGCAGGATCGGATCGGGCCCGTCCGTGATGATCTGGACCGTGAGATCGTCCACCTTTTTGGCGTCCTTGATGGTGGAGAAAAAGGAGATCTGCTCGGACTTGAAAGCGGGGTCGATGAGGCGCTTCACGCTGTACACCACCGCATCGGCGTTGAAAGCCTCGCCGTTGTGAAACTTGATCCCGGGTCGCAGCTTCACCTCCCAGGTCTTGGCGTCCACCAGTTTGGGCTCGGAAGCGGCGAGGCCGGCCGTGAGCTTGCCGTCCGGCGTACGGGCCATCAGGGTTTCGTAGACATTGTCGTTGACGGCCCGTTCGCCCCCGTCCTCGCGGATCTGCGGGTCGAGGGTCGTCGGTTCCGAGCCGAGCGCGATGACGATCTCCTGCGCCGGGACCGGCGCAGCAATCAGAATTAGACCGGCGACGATGAAAACAACACGTCTGATGGCTTTCATATGGGCCTCCGTCGGTTGGGATAGATTGGGAATAAGCGTTGTGGGGCAACGATTCGCGGGCTGCCTCGACGCGAACGGTCGAGGGTCATGACTACACGCCGTCCGGGGGATTGTCAAGCCGGCCCGGGGGCTTCAGCGCACCATCGGTCTTCCCGAAGTGCAACCCCCGTTCGTTTACAGCCGGTCTGCCTGAAAGGTGTTGCACTGTCCCATGCTGCCGCTCTCCAGCCCGCGCTTGAACCAGCGCACGCGCTGGGTGGAGCTGCCGTGGGTGAAGGAATCCGGCGCCACATATCCGCGCGACCGGCGCTGCATCCGGTCGTCGCCGATCATGCTCGCGGCATTGAGGGCTTCTTCGACGTCCCCGGCTTCCAGTATCTGGCGCGCCCGGTTGGCGTGATGTGCCCAGACCCCGGCCAGACAGTCCGCCTGCAGCTCCATCATCACCGAGAGCAGGTTGGATTCGCTTTCGCTCGCCCGGCTGCGCAGGGAGTTCACTTTCTCGGCGATCCCCAGGAGGTTCTGGACATGATGCCCCACCTCATGAGCGATGACGTAGGCCTGGGCGAAATCACCGGGAGCGCCGAACCTGTTCTTCAGGTCGCTGTAGAAACTGAGATCGATGTATACCTTCTGGTCCAGTGGACAATAGAAGGGACCGACCGCGGCCGAGGCCATGCCGCAGGCGGATTCGACCGCCCCGGAAAAAAGGACCAGCGTGGGTTCCTGGTATTCCTGCCCCATGCTGCGGAAGAGCGCATTCCAGGTGTCCTCCGTATCCCCCAGCACCACGGATACGAATTCCGCCAGGCGCTTTTCCTCGGGCGAGGCCGAATAGGGCTCGGACTGAGCGGGTGCGCCAGCTCCCGGCATAGGCATCTGGGGCTGGTTTACGACAATGGACGGATCGATTCCGAAGTACAATGCCACCAGGATCAGCAGCAGAGTGCCGATGCCGCCTCCGACGATCCGCCGGCCGGCGGGGCTCCCCCGTCGATCCTCCACGTTTTCGCTTCTGCGCCCGTCTTCCCAACGCATACCCACCCCCCAAGCCCGTTAGGTTCATTCGCGTCGATAATTTATAAACACCCTGAGACCAAGTCAAGCAGGAACCATGCAGATCTTCTACGGCCAACCGCAAAGCGGCGGCCTTCCTGAAAAATATGGCATTAAAATTGCTTGCTGCGCCGGGCCTAAAAAACCGCTCCAGGGTTGCAAAAACCCGTGCAATGAATTAAAGTCGCTCCCTATAATCCGTTAGGCAGCAATACGCCACCGGGAAAGGAGGAGTGGTTTACAGTCTGTTTCTGGAAATCGCAGCCCCATCCGGGAGCTCCAAGCCATCGATCCGAGCGTCTGACTATCTGCCCGAGACGCTGAACGATAGTCGCAGAATCATCATCGCGCATCAGGGATGATGATTGGGGGTAAGCCAAGTGCCGGAAGTTCGAAGGGGGAAGTTGGATCGAACGCCCGTCGCTGGAAAGGAGAGCGATATTATGGCTACTTACCATGAGGAGGACTGCTCTAAGAAAAAACTGGTCCGGAAATCCGTGAACTGGGTGTTTGCCTTCGCGCTCGGCCTGCTGGTATGCATAGCGGACATCAAGCTGCCGGCTGAAACTGAAAAGCCCGACAGCGCGTTTGGCCACTTGACCGCCGAAAACGACACGTTCCGCATTTTCGATTCGTGGAGTGCGGATGAGCACCTCGCCGACGATCTGGCCCCCATGCCGTTCGTTCCCGAGGGCGAACCGGATCTTTTGCCGTTTGACCAGGTCATCCATGAAGCGGCCGGCCGCCACCATATGGATGCGGACCTCATTCTGGCCGTCATCCTGGCGGAGTCTCGGTTGAACCCGACCGCCAAGTCCAAGAAGGGTGCCAAGGGTTTGATGCAGCTTATGCCCGTGACCGCCGATGCCCTTGACGTCGCCGACATCTACAGCCCGGAAGAGAATGTCAACGCCGGGGTTCGGCACCTCAGATGGCTGCTGGATCGTTTCGACGGGGATCTGAGGATGGCTCTGGCGGCCTATAATGCCGGTCATCAGAACGTTCTGCGCCACGACGGCATCCCCCCGTTTCCGGAAACCAGAGCCTATGTGCGCAAAGTTCTGGATTACTACACGGGGATCAAGAACGATACGCTGGATTTCTAGTCGCTGCCGGTGAGCTGGCTGTTGCGGACCAGAATCCGGCCGTCGACCCGCAGAGGCATGGGTTCGGCGGATAGAAAATCGCCCTCTGAGCCGCGATGCTGGGCGTGCAGGTGAAGATGCGGCTCCGCCGACAACCCTGAATTACCTACTTTTCCAATAAGTTGTCCCTGATCAACCCAATCACTGGGCCTGACCGCGAGGCTGGCGTGCATGAGGTGCGCCAGGAGCACGTCGGCCTCGGCGCACTTCAAGAGCACATGGTTTCCGGCCGGACGCCCAGGGTCTGCTGACGGCGGCTTCTGGTCCGGAAGCCCGTCTTCAGCGCGTGCAACCGTTCCCGCGCAGGGGGCGTAAACCGGCTCCCCGAAAATCAGGTATTGTCCAGGATCCCCCGGCCATAATCCCCGGGCCCTTCGCCCGAAAGGGTCCATCCGCACGATGTCCAATGCGTAGCTTTGCGCCCGGAAGGCCGAAAGAAATCCCCGCGACAGGGTTTTCATGTGCGGGTTGATCAGTATGGAATAGCCGCCGTTGACGACGTAATAGGATCCACCCTTGAATGGCGACGCCAGGTTCGCGGACGGACCGTCGGGCGGTGTATACCCTCCGAGCGCCCAGAAGAGCATGGCGAGACAGAATACCGCCAGCACCAGAGGGCTCAGGGTCTTCAGGTTGGCTTTGGTACGTCCCGCCGCCCGGGGCCTGAGCCGCTCGGACCGCTGCCAGGATGCCGCAGCGGCGGCCAGACCCAGAAGCGCATACCCATGCAGCATATAGCGGGGCGCCAGCAGCCAGATTCCCGCCACGGCGATCAGGGCCAGATAGGCTGAAACCGCAAGCGCGTGCAGCAGCCATTCGACCCGGCTCCGGCAGATGCCGCGCCACAGCCAGGCCAGCAAGGCCAGGGGCAGCAGGCACTGTCCCACGATGGTGATGAATGCGATTTCCGCCATGACCTTTAAAAAACGCAGTCGAAGCCAGGGATGACCAAAGGCAGCTGTTCAAAAGACTCATAGTGGGCGAAACCCGTCCCCCGCAGCATCAGCTTGAAACGCGGTGTAACAGAAAAGAGGCGATTTGGCCATGCGGCCCTCCGCCAGGATTCGCTTCCCCGTTGCCCATGCCCCTTTCGACCGGCGTGGAATGCGGAAGGCGTCTCCTCCCGACACGCGTCGGTGGACGCCAGCCATTACCTTATTTTAATGTCAACGCGAGAAAAGAGCGGAATCGGAAGGCGGTATGGGGCGATTTACGGGCTTCAGCCGCCTGTCCGGCAGCACGGGGGCAGATCGCGCGATGGCCGCTTTTTTCTACGTTGACGCAGCCGCCCCTTGTGGTATGAGTCGGCACCGTTTTATGGTGAATCGCATCACAGGGGTTTGACATGCAGGAATCATCTCTGCGGGCGCACAGGGCTTTTCGCCGCGGCCTCCGCAAAGGCCTGAGCGGCTTCATCTGGCTGCTGAAAATTCTTCTCCCGGTTTCCCTGGCCACGGCCCTGCTCGATTACAGCGGCTGGATCCCGAAAATGGATTTCCTTCTCAAGCCGGTCATGGAAGTCCTGAGCCTGCCGCCGTCGGCGGCGCTCCCGATCCTGATCGGCATGACTGCGGGCATCTACGCCTGCCTGGCGGCCATGGCCGTGCTGCCGCTTTCAACCGATCACATGACCATCATCGCCGTGTTCGTGCTGATCGCTCACAACCTGCCCCAGGAGGGGATCATCCAGGCCAGATCGGGGATCAATTTCGTCAAGACCACGCTCGTGCGCATTGCCGCCGCGGTCGTGGCTTGCGGGGTGGTCGCCGCCTGCCTTCAGGCCGAAGCCGGCTCCACGGCGGCTTCCATCCGCGCCTCTGCCGAGTTGTTCTCCATCTGGGCGTTCCTGCTGAACTGGCTCACGGAGACCCTGCAGTTGTGCATGAAGATCCTCGTCATCGTGGCCGCGGTGATGGTCCTGATCGAATTGATGAAGGAATTCAACATGATCGATGTTTTCGTAAGAATCTTCGCCCCGGTGCTGCGGATGATGGGGCTGCACCAGCGAGCCGGGGTGCTCTGGCTCACCGGGGTTTTGTTCGGTCTGGCGTATGGCGGGGCGGTCATCGTGGAGGAATCCCGCGATCTGCGCCTCAGCCCGGAGGAGATCGAAAAGCTCCAGCTTTCCATCGGTATCAACCATTCCATGATCGAGGATCCGCTGCTTTTCATGCCGCTCGGAGTGAACCTCTTCTGGCTCTGGGTGCCCCGGCTGGCGGCGGCCGTCGCGGCGGTTTATCTGATTTCGCTCTGGTTCAAGTTCAAGAGGACCCTGGAAAGAAAGTAGGCCTGCTTGACCTTTAGACGCCCGGTGCTATTTTGCCTTCAATCCGTCACCGCATCATCGACCTGCGCGAAGTCCAAAGAAGGAGGAAGCCATGCCCAAGGAAGGAACCAAAGCCCGCGCTTTCTGTCTGCCGTCGGCCGAAAAAGACAAAGTGTGCCTCAAGGACTTTTATGGAAAATGGGTGGCGCTCTATTTCTACCCCAAGGACGCCACGAGCGGCTGAACTGTCGAAGCTCTGGAGTTTTCAGAGCTCAAGCCTGAATTCGAGAAGCTTGGGGCTGTCATCCTGGGGGTCAGCCCGGATTCGGTCGAATCCCACCGGAAGTTCGCCCAGAAAAACAAGATCACGGTCACCCTGCTGAGCGACACCGGACAGGATGTCATAAAAGACTACGACGCCTGGGGCACCAAGAAGATGTACGGCAAGGAGTTCGAAGGGGTCGTGCGCAGCACGGTGCTGATCGACCCCAAAGGCACGGTGAAAGCCGCCTGGCCCAAGGCCTCCAGCAAGGGCCACGCCGCCGAGGTCCTGGAGGCGCTGCAGCGGCTCGCCGGTTGACGCCTTGCATGTTTTCTTGTGGGAGCGGCATCCTGCCGCGATTCCATACGGGCCGACAGCCGCTAGTTTCCCAGGACTTCTTCGATCGAGGCGATCAAGTCCCGGAAATCGATCTCCATCTCCCTCTCGATGCTGCGCACCTCGTCCTTGCCGTAGGTCAGGCCGAGGCGCTTCCCGATCTTGATTCCCCGCTCATCGCAGTAGGCCGCCAGTGAGTGCTTGGTCATGCTGCCGACTATGAAAGCGCCTGCCTGATAAGCCCACTCGAAATGCGGCCCGTCGCCGCCGCTGTCGCCCATCACGATGACCCGCTCCGCCGGAATACCCATTTTGGCGACCACTTCAGCGGTGTTTCTGCCCTTGTCGCGGGTTTCGTTCAGGTCCAGAATCAACGGCGGATCGCCGGCGCCCACCGGATAGCGGAACAGCGGGTTGGCGGACAGCACCGGCACCCGCGGCAGGAGTCCCTTGGCGAACACCCGCTGGAAATAGCCGATCATGCCGGTCGTGTTGAGCATGAAGAGGATGCCTTTCCCCAGGCACCACTCGATCAGCTCCGGGACCCCGCGGTAGACCGCAAACGAGCGGTCCAGGTAGGCGTCCATCATCTCGGGCGTTATCGGCCCCGGCAATAGCGACCGGATCCGGCGGCAGGCTTCGCCCAGCGAGATCCGGTTGCCGGTGTAGCTGCGGAAGACCTCCTTCAGCTCCGGCTCGAGCTCCGGGTAGGCGAAGGCGATGAAGTCGAAGGGCCCGGAGGGCGAAAGGCACTCGCTCCAGTCAGAGGATAGCATGGCCGTAAACGGCCGAGTTTGGCTTTCCATGCATGCACCTCGCAGGGTTGGATGGGTGAATCCTAGCGAACCGGTCTTTTCTTGGCTGTTCGGCCCTTGAATTTCAAAATGGCCCCGGCCATTCTGATCGCAAGAAACGGGTGGCGCGGCCTGATCATGACGTATATAGTCGGCGTTGAATGGGCCCTTGCCCTTGAAACGATCTCACGCGTGGAGGCATTAACCATGAAACCGGCCGAATATTCAAGCGCGCGGCGCGACTACGAGCGCATCGAAAAAGCCATCAAATACATCGAAGCCCACTTCGAGCGGCAGCCGGAATTGAAGGAGATCGCCGATCATATCGGCCTGAGCGAATTCCACTTCCAGCGCCTTTTCAGCGGCTGGGTCGGCATCAGCCCTAAGCGGTTCCTGCAATTTCTCACCAAGGAATACGTCAAGGGGCTGCTCGCGCGGCCCACCAACCTGCTGGATGCCACCTTCGATGCCGGCCTGTCCAGCCCGGGACGCCTGCACGACCTGTTCGTTGCCTGCGAGGCGGTGACGCCCGGAGAGTATAAATCCGGGGGGCGGGGAATTTCCATTTCCTACGGGTTCCACGACAGCCCTTTCGGCGAGTGCCTGATCGCCGCGACCGAACGCGGCATCTGCTGGCTGTCCTTTGCGCGCGACGACGACCGCCGGGCGCTTCTCGCCGAGTTCAAGGCGGCCTGGAAGAACGCGCGCATCGTCGAGGACGCCCACGGCACGCGGCACCTGGTAACGCGCATCTACGACCCCGCCATGTGGCGCCGGTCGAGCCCCCTGCCGGTCCTGGTCAAGGGGACCAACTTCCAGATCAAGGTCTGGGAGGCCCTGCTGAAGATCCCGGTCGGCACCGTGGTGACCTACGAGGACATCGCCCTTTGCATCGGCTTCCCCAAGGCCGTGCGCGCGGTGGGCAACGCGGTGGGCAAGAACCCGGTCTCCTTCGTCATCCCCTGCCACCGGGTCGTGCGCAAGACGGCCGAGTTCGGCAACTACGGCGGCGGGCCGGCGCGCAAGAAGGCCATGATCGGCTGGGAGGCCGCCATAAAGGCCGCATGAAGCGCCCTCTTGGGCGTGCCGCGCTCAGCCGGCGATCTGGAAGATTCCTTCCGTCGCCCGGCGGCCGGATCTTCATCGGGGTATGGGAAAGCCCCCGGCTGCAATCGAGCCGGGGGCTGCGCTCGGACAGGTTTTCAATCGGAAATGCCCCTGCTGGCAAGCTCATGCGACACATATTCGATGGTCTTGTCCAACTCGATGAAGAAGTCCGGGTTGCAAAGCTCCATCGATATCGATAGACCGTTTTTCGCCAGCTCCAGGAACATGGGTTCCGAGCCTTCGGGCAGGCCGCCCAGGAAGGCCTCGGCAAGGTCCACCAACTGATGGGCGATCAGGTCTATGGCGGCCTCCTGCTCCTGCCCGAGGGCCTGCCCATAGGAAATCATGCTCTTGCGGAATTCCTTCTCGGACCGAAGAATCAGCTTGACCGCCGCCGGGTAGTCGATTCCCGGAAAATTCTGCAGGGCGAGCCCATCGGCGTAGGCTTTTACCAGAAGAACCGGGAACTCCGGAGTCCGCAGCATTGCAGCTGTCGATATCTTTGCGGCAAGGGTCTTGTCCTTTTGGGTTATCACTATGTCCAGGGCAAATTCGACGAGGTCGTGGCACAACTCGTCGATCACCTCGTCGGACAACCCCAGCCCGAACCGCTCCAGTTGCAATATGCTTCGGAGCGCTTCAGCCTTCGCAACAATGTAGCCCTTGCCGCCGCCCAGAGCCAAGCTGGCATGGTGCGCCGTGTGGTCCGCGCCGAAATCCCCGTTGTGGCTCACGAACCCCATGGAGACCGCTTTGGACAGGAGGGTGTGCGCGCCGTCCCAGACAGTCAAATAGTCGTCCGGGTAGCCTTGATAATGCGCGACGGTGTACAGATATGGCATGGCCGGGTTGTTGAAAAGAAAGTTGAAGACATCGGGGGCCATCCCCCCATAGATTTCGTTGAGGTTTCTCAACGGCCCTTTTCTGCCGAGGTGATCGTCGATGTAAGCATGTGTGGCCGACCCCCAGGCGAATGCCTGGCCGGCCGTCAAGGCGCAAAGGATCATGATTCCACAAACGATAGCCGACAGTTTTATTCCGTGTCCTTTTTTCATGGCTGGCTCCTTGGTGATTGAATGTTCGCTGAATCAGGTGGCAGGTACTGCCGAAAATCATTTCAGCCCCGAAGAATCAGGACGGCCCCTGTAGGACGAACTACTCCTGCAG
>Ga0209254_10004380_pt1 | contig 12943 bp, 12 predicted proteins | sample FrelakmetDIP11DI_FD_187148 | JGI IMG/M metagenome (GOLD analysis project Ga0209254, IMG submission 187148) | Freshwater lake sediment microbial communities from the University of Notre Dame, USA, for methane emissions studies - DIP11 DI (SPAdes)... | ecosystem: Environmental > Aquatic >...
GAGGCCCTGCAGTCGTCGGACATCTGGTTCTGCATCGGCTGCAACACCTGCTCGATGGCCTGCCCCCAGGCGATCGACATCGCCGCCTTCATGGACGTCATGCGCCAGATGGCCATCGAAGGGGGCGTGGCGCTCGCCGAGCCCGACATCCTGGCCTTTCACCGGGAGGTCGTGGGCTCCATTAGCCGCTACGGACGCACGCACAAGCTGGAAATCATGATGCGCTACAAGATCGGGCAGCTCGACCTCTTCTCCGACATCGATCTGGGGCTGAAAATGCTGGCCAAGCGCAAGCTGGACCTCCTGCCGTCCAAAATCTCCGATCAGCGGGCAATCAAACGCATTTTCGAAACCTGCGGGGTGAGCGGCAATGGCGACGGTCGCTGACAAAATGGAATTCTCCTATTTTCCAGGGTGTTCGCTGGCCACCTCGGCCAAGGAGAACAACCGCTCCCTGATGAAGGTGTGCAGGAAGCTGGGGTTCAGGCTGGTCGAGCTGGAGGACTGGAACTGCTGCGGGTCCTCCTCCACGCACAGCATCCACTCGGACCTGGCCTTTCATTTCGCCTGCCGCAACCTCTCGCTCGCTCCGGAGGGCCGGCCGCTCTTGGTCGCCTGCCCCAGCTGCATGCTGCGGCTCAGGCAGGCCCAGCTCCATCTGCAGGCCGACCCCGACGCCCGCCGCGGCTATGAACGGATGTGGGGCCGGCCGGTCGATCCCGGCCTCAACATCATCCATTTCTTCGAGCTCCTGGACAACGGCTTCGGGGCGGGCTCGAACCCGGAATTGCAGGGCGCGCTGAAAGGCCTGCGCTTCGCCCCCTACTACGGCTGCATGCTCACCCGGCCGCCGGCGATGCGGCATGAAAAGAACTATCACGGGCTGCTGGAGAAGGTGCTCGGCTCCTTCGGCGCGCAGCCTCTCGGCTGGGGCCATCCCTCCCGCTGCTGCGGCACGTTTCTGTCGGTCGCCAAGCCGGCGGTGGTCACGCCCATGGTCAACCAGATCATCCAGGGCGCCGTCGACGTCAAGGCCGACTGCATCGTCACCGCCTGCGCCATGTGCCACCTGAACCTCGAGATCCGCTGCTCCTTGAAGACGCAGCTCCCCATCTTCCACTTCTCCGAGATCCTGTCCATCGCCCTGGGCATGGGCATCAAGAAGTCCTGGCTGAAGCGCCACCTGGTGGACCCCCTGCCGCTGCTGAACTCCAAGGGATTCTTGGAAAAGACTGCCGCCGTTTGAATTCGGCGGCAGTCTCTTAGCGGCTCGGCAGCTTCGCCGCAACGACCTCTATTGATCATATTTTGAAGTTGATATGGCTATGGAATTTTGCCATATTGCCCTGCCTGAGCGCAATTCCGCCGCTATTGTAAAAAATTGGTTCGTGTTGCAGTTCTTTTCGGGTGGGAGCGGCATCCTGCCGCGATATCATCGTGGCTGGAGCCTACTCCGCCGAAGTACAGGCTACGAAGGCCGGGAGCCACTCCCATCAGACGCCCCTTAGTAGCGATAGAGGGCTGCCGCGCACTGCAACCCGAATTCGAGGTATCGTCGATGTCCATAGAGAATTTGAAAATCCATATACACGGGCGGATCGCCGAAGCCGGCCGGAAAGCCTTCGGCCAGGAGCCGGAAGGGCTGGAAATAGGTTTCCCGCCGGATATGCAGCTGGGCCATTTGGCCGTAGGCTGCTTCCCCCTCTCCAAGCGGCTGCGCAAAAGCCCGGCTGAAATCGCCCGGACTCTCGCCGCCGGAATCTCCGCCGACGAGGTGATCGAAGGGGCTATCGCCGCCGGCCCTTACATCAACTTCAAACTCTTCAACCGCGTTTTCTTCGGCAGCGTCATTGAAGCCCTCCAGGCGGAAGGCGAGCGTTACGGCGGCGTCCCCATGGGGCGCGGCCGCCGCGTGATGGTCGAGTACCTCTCGCCCAACACCAACAAGCCTCTGCATCTCGGGCACCTGCGCAACGCGGCGCTGGGCATCTCCGTGTCGCGGATGCTCGCAGCCACGGGCCACCGGCTGGTCAAGTCGATCCTGATCAACGACCGCGGGGTCCACATCTGCAAGAGCATGCTCGCCTGGGAGCGCTTCGGCAACGGCGCGACCCCCGAGTCGGATGGCGTGAAGGGCGACCACTTCGTCGGGAAGTGGTACGTGCGCTACGCCGTCGAAGCCGAAAAAGATGCAGCGCTCGAGCCGCACATCCAAGAGATGCTCAAGAAATGGGAAGCGGGCGATCCCCAGACGATTGCGCTTTGGAAGAAGATGAACCAGTGGGTCTACGACGGTTTCTCCGAGACCTACCGGCGGTTCGGCATGGACTTCGATGTATATTATTACGAGTCGGACACCTACAGGCTCGGCCGCGACGTCATCGCCGAAGGATTGGAAAAAGGCGTCTTCAGCCGGGACGAGCGCGGCAACACGGTGTATCATCTGCCGGAGAAGCAGTTCGGGCTGGAGAAAAACGGCGCGCCCAAGAAAGTCACGGTGCTGCGGCCGGACGGCACGAGCCTCTACATCACCCAGGACATCGGCACGGCGATCCTCAAGGCCACCCAGCACAACCTGGATTCCTCAGTTTACGTGGTCGGCAGCGAGCAGGAGCACCACTTCAAGTGCCTCTTTGCGATGCTGGGGGCCCTGGGGTATGCCTGGGCGCCGAACTGCTACCACCTCTCCTACGGCATGGTCTACCTGCCCGAAGGCAAGATGAAATCGCGCGAGGGCAAGGTGGTGGATGCCGACGACCTCATCGCCGGCATGGTGGAGCTGGCCGAGGAGGAGATCCGCCGGCGCGACCCCGAGCGCCGGCTCGCCGATGCCGAGGTCAAGCAGCGCGCGGCGGTCATCGGCACCGGCGCGATCAAGTATTACCTGCTGAGGGTGCGGCCGACCCAGAGCATCAATTTCGACCCGGTCGAGTCCATCTCCTTCGACGGGTTCACCGGCCCCTACTGCCAGTATGCCTACGCCCGGATCTTCGGCATCCTCGAGAAGGCCGGCCGGCGCGGCGTCGAGGAGCAGGGTCTCGATTTCGCGCTGCTCGGGAACATCGAGGAGCTCTTGCTGCTCAAGATGCTGATCCAGTTCCCCGACGAGGTGGTCAGCGGCGTCGCCGAGTACAACCCCTCGCGGGTGGCCGCGCACGTCTTCAACACGGCCAAGGCCTTCAACCAGTTCTACAACAAGCACCCCGTCCTCCAGGCGGGCAGCCCCGTGCTCAGCGCCGCCCGCCTGGCGCTGATCAAGGCCACGGCGGTGGTTTTGAAGCGCGGCCTGAACCTGCTGGGGATCGATGTGCTGGAGAATATGTAAAAGGCATAGGGCGAAGGGCAAAGAGCATAGGGTTAAATACCTTACAGGTTCGATGGTGAATTTTTGCCCTATGCCCTATGCGCTATGCTCTATGCCGAACTGTGGGAAAATTCCATAGACGTCTTAAGCAGTCTCTTCCGATGAGGAGCTCAAATGTCCCATAGAATACTCATGAAGATCGGCGGGCGGGCCTTTGAGGGTGAAGAAGGCTTCAAGGAACTCGCCCAGGCGGTCAAGCAGAACCCGGGAGCGGAAGTGATCATTGTACACGGCGGCGGGGCGGAGATCTCCCAGGCCCTGAAAGCCGCCGGCCGCGAGACCGTCTTCGTGGACGGCATGCGGGTGACCCAGGCCGAGGACATCGCGATCGTCGAGTCGGTGCTCTCCGGCGCCGTCAACGAGCGCATCGCCGCCTGGCTTTCGAAGAACGGGGTGCGCTGCCGCAGGATGTCCGGCAAGACCCAGGGACTCCTGGTTGCCGAGCCCTTGCTGACCCGCGGCGGCAGGAGCATGGGCTTCGTCGGCCGGATCGTGAAGGTCGACCCCGCGGTCGCGCTGGATGCGCTCGGGAAAAAAGAGGTGCCGGTGGTCTCGCCCATCTCCGGCGATGCCGCCGGACAGAGCTACAACGTGAATGCGGACAGCGCGGCGGCGGCCCTGGCCGCGGCCGCCGCCTGCACGGACCTGGTCTTCGTCACCGATGTGCCGGGGGTGATGGTGGAAAAGAAAATGCTTGCCGATCTGACGGTGGCCGAGGCCAGGCGCCTGATCGCCGAGGGCACCATCAGCGGCGGCATGGTGGCCAAGATGGAGTCCGTGTTCGAAGCCCTGGCCGGCAGGGTGCCGCGGGTTCACGTGATTCAGTGGCAGGGCCCGGCGACACTGCGCAGCATCGTCACCGGAGAGAAGATCCCCGGAACGAGCATTCATCCCTAGCCGAAACCGAGTTCAGCATGCATGAAATAACCTGCCAAGCGATCGAGCCCGCCGATATCAGCGCGATCCGCCGGGTGGATGGGTTCGAAAACATCCAGGCCGAATTCCCGGCGTATCTGACCGACGAATCCAAGTTTTCCTGCCAGCCGTTCGACCATCTTTTTTTCCCGAGGAGCGAAGCCGAGCTGGCCGCCGTGATGAAGGCCATGGCCCGCCGCGGCACCCGGGTGACGATCGCCGGTGCCCGCACCGGGCTGGTGGGCGGCTGCGTGCCGAACCAGGGGGCCCTGGTCTCCCTGGAGAACTTCGACCGGATCCTGGCCCTGTACTACGACGCTCCCGCGGCGGAGTGGCGGCTCAAGGCCCAGTGCGCCGTGAGCCTGAGAGCCATCGCCGCCCAGCTGGCCGCGAAGAGCATTCCGGACATCGAGCGCTGCGCCGACGGCCTGACCCTGATCGAAATGGACCGTTTCCGGCAGGACCCCGATTCCTATTTCTACCCGCCCGATCCCACCGAGATGAGCGCCTCGCTCGGCGGCACGGTGGCCACCAACGCCTCGGGCGCGCGCACCTTCCGCTATGGACCGACGCGCGACTGGGTAAGGGGGATCCGCGTGATGCTCGCCAACGGGGAGTTTCTGGATCTGCCGCGGGGCAAGTACTTCGCCTCGCCCGGCGGCGGCTTCACCGTCACCGACAGCGCCGGCAACGACTACCGGGTGAAGATCCCCACTTATCGGTCGCCGCGCACCAAGAACACCGCCGGCTTCTTCGCCGCCGCGCACATGGATCTCGTCGATCTCTTCATCGGCTCCGAGGGCGCCTTCGGCGTCATCACCGAGGTCACCGTCGCGCTGTTGCAACGCACGCCGAAGATCTCGGTGGTCCAGTTCCTGGCGTCCGACGACCAGGCCGTCGCGCTCGTCCAGGCCCTGCGGGCGGACCCCCGCATCCGGCTGGACTTCCTGGAGATGTATTCAGGCACCGCCATCGACCTGCTGCGCGAGCGCCAGCGCCGGGACGCCAAGTCGGTCGGCACCCCTCCCATCCCCGCCGCGGCGCGATCGGCGCTCTTCTTCGAACTGGACTTCGACCCGGCCGCCAAGGAAATGGCCGCGGAGGCGTTGGCCGCCGCCGTGCGAAGCTGCGGGGCGTCGCCGGCCGATTCCTGGGCGGCCTACGAGAACCGCGAGCTGGACCGGCTCAAGAACTTCCGCCACATCCTGCCGGAAACCATCAACGCCATCATCGCCGAGCGCAAGAAGCGGCATCCCGGGCTGCACAAGCTCGGCACCGATCTGGCGGTGCCGGACGAGCGCCTGGCCGAGATGTGGGCGGTCTACCGCGACGCGCTGGCGGGCGCCGGCCTGGAATGGGCGGCCTTCGGGCACGTCGGCAACAACCACGTGCATATCAACATCCTGCCCAGGGACATGGCCGATCTGCAGAAGGCGCTGGGGCTCTACCAGATGTTTGCCGAAAAGGCGGTCGCCTTCGGGGGTTCGGTTTCGGCCGAGCACGGTATCGGCAAGCTGAAGGCCAAGTTCCTCAAGACCATGTATACCCCGGCGGAGATCGAGGAGATGCGCGCGGTGAAGCAGGCGCTGGATCCGCAGGGCTTGCTAAATCCGGGGAATATTTTTGAAGGATAGGGGTCAAGGGTTCGAGTGAAATGCTAAAGAATTACAGAGATCTGAACGTATGGCAAAGGGCCTACCGCCTTTGCCTGGAAATCTATAAGGCTACAAAAACATTTCCAAAGGATGAACAATACAATCTCACTTCGCAAATACGAAGAGCCGCCGTATCCATACCTTCAAATATTGCAGAGGGATATGGCCGAAAAACTACACCAGACTATATTCGATCCTTGTATATTTCTTATGGGTCGATTTGTGAATTGGAAACACAAATTATGATAGCTGGAGACTTGGAGTATATCAGCCGGGAGATTATGGTAAATATCCAGGAAGATATCCGGGAGGTTGAAAGGATGCTCAAGGCGCTGATCAAATCCCTGGAAAGCAAACGCTCTACACCTTGACTCCAGCTATCTTTTCTTCTTTCACTTGAACCCTTGAACCCTGGACCCCTCGAACCCTTTAGACTCATGAACCTCGTCGTCTGCGTCAAACAGGTCCCCGAGATCACCAACGTACGGGTCAACCCCGAGACCGGGACTCTGATCCGCGAGGGCGTCGCCTCGATCCTGAACCCCTTCTGCGAATATGCCCTGGATCATGCCGTGCGCCTCAAGGCGACCGACCCGGAGATCGAGATCATCGCCGTCAGCATGGGCCCGCCCCAGGCCCAATCGGCGCTGATGCGCTGCCTGGAGCTCGGCGCCGACCGCGCCGTCCTGGTGAGCGACCGCAAGTTCGCCGGCGCCGACACCTGGGCCACGGCGCTGACCCTGGCGGCGGTGGTCCGCAAGATCGTGCCGGAGGCCGGCCTGATCCTGGTCGGCAAGCAGGCCATCGACGGCGACACCGCCCAGGTCGGCCCGGAGATCGCCGAAATCCTGGGAATGCCCCAGATCATGTACGGGGTCGAGATGTCCCTGACGACCAACCGCAGGCGCATCCGCGTGAAACGCGAGGTCGAGTCCGGTTACGAGATCATAGAGGCGCGTTTGCCGGCCCTCGTTTCCGCCAGCAAGGGCGAGAGCCTGCGGCGGATGCCGTCGCTGGCGGATGTGCTGTCGGCGCGGCGCAGGGAGCTGCGGGTGGTGACGGCCGCGGACCTCGATCTTTCCGAGAACGAGCTCGGGCTGGCCGGCTCCTACACCCAGGTAGTCAAGGTGTTCCCGCCCATCCCCAAGCAGGGCGGCCGCAAGGTCGAGGGCCTCGAACCGGCGGCGGCCGCCGGCGAAATAGCGGCTTTTTTGAAATCTGAAGGCTATGCCTGAGCCCGAAGCTGAAAGAAAAAAGCAAAAACAAAGCCGGGCTAACGGGCAAACGGGTTCACGGGCAAACGCAAAATGACATCGAGCATCCAGGATCCAGGATCGTGCATCTCTCCGGACTAAAAGCAAGCCAAGGCTGAGTTGTAATATGCTGAAAATTGATCATGAAACCTGCAACCTCTGCGGCCTGTGCCAGAAATCCTGTCCCTTCGGCGCGATTTCAGCCGGCGAAAAAAAGGTCATGGTGGACGAGCGCTGCACGCTCTGCGGCGCCTGCGTCAACGTCTGCCCCCAAGCGGCCTTGTCCATCGAGCGGCGGCAGGCCTCGGCCGAGGAGCTCGCCAGGTATCGCGGGGTCTACGTCTGGACCGAGTGCGAGGAGCGCGGGAAGCACCTCGTCCCGCGCAGAGTCGTCTACGAGCTGCTGACCCACGGCCGGCGCCTGGCGGACCGCCTGGGGCAGCCTCTGGTCGCCGTCGTCCTGGGAGACGCCCGCATGCAGGACCTCGAACGGCTCTGCCACCAGGGTGCGGAGCGCGTCGTCTGCTGCCGCCACGATCTTCTCGGGAGCTACTCCACGGACGGGTTCGCCACGGCGCTGGCGGCAGTGGTGGCCAAGGAGAAGCCCTCCGTGCTGCTGTTCGGCGCCACCCCCAACGGCCGCGACCTGGCCCCGCGGGTGGCCGCGCGCCTGCGCTTCGGCCTGACCGCGGACTGCACCGGCCTCGAGATCGACGACCAGGGCCAGCTCGTGCAGACCCGGCCGGCCTTCGGCGGCAACATCATGGCGAGCATCATCTCCCCCTACACCCGGCCCCAGGCCGCCACGGTGCGGCCCAATGTCTTCGCCGCCGCGGCGCCGGACCCCCTCCGGCCGGTCGCGATCGAGGACTTTCCCGTGACGTTGTCGAAGGCGTCGATCCGCACCCGGCGGGTGGAGACCATTGCGACGGCCGCGGAGGGCGAAAAGATCGAGGAGGCGCGCGTCATCGTCGCGGCCGGCCGCGGGTGCGGAGAGCCCTCCCACCTGGACCTGGTGCGCAGCCTGGCGCACCGGCTGGGCGGCGTCATGGCGGGCTCACGCGCCATCGTCGAGCTCGGCTGGGTCCCGCATACCATCCAGGTCGGCCAGTCCGGCACCACGGTCGGCCCCGATCTTTACATCGCCGTCGGCATCAGCGGCGCCGTGCAGCATGTCGTCGGAATGAGCTCGTCCAAGAAGATCGTCGCCATCAACAAGGACCCCGACGCCCCCATATTCAAGATCGCCGATCTCGGGGTGGTCGGCGACGCCCTGCAGATCCTGCCGAAACTGCTCGACGCCCTAAAAACGTGATTCCGCAGTTGATTGACACGTTAAAAATAATGGAGTAAATCCCATTTTAGTTAAACCAAACAGGAACAAACTCCATTATGCAAACGATTCGCCGGTCGCTCGCCATCCAATTGCCAAAAAGACAGTCCGCCTTCTTATGGGGACCCCGCAAAACCGGCAAGACCACGTTTCTTAGGACGGCCTTTCCGGACAGCATCGTCTATGACCTGCTGCAGACCGGCCTCTTTCTGGAACTCTCCAAGCGCCCTTCATTGCTCCGGGAACAGTTGCTCGCGGCCGATCCGGGGCAACTGGAAAAGCCGATCATCATCGACGAAGTTCAGAAGGTCCCGCACCTCCTGGATGAAATCCACTGGCTCATCGAGAACATGGGCCTCCGGTTCATCATGTGCGGATCAAGCGCCAGGAAGCTGAAGCGGGGCAAGGCGAATCTCCTGGGGGGACGAGCCTGGCGCTACGAAATGCATCCTTTGGTTTCGACCGAGGTGAGCGATCTGAACCTGCTCAAGGCGCTGAACCGGGGAATGGTCCCCGCGCATTACTTGCAGGAGGAGTATCGCAAGTCACTGCAGGCTTACGTCCGGGATTACCTCAAGGAGGAAGTGTTTGCCGAAGGATTGACCCGGAATATTCCCGCCTTCTCGCGTTTCTTCGACGCCATGGGATACTCCCACGGTGAGCTGACGAATTATGCCAATATCGCCCGGGACTGCGGGATCGATGCGAAAACCGTCAAGGAATATTACCAGATCCTTGTAGACACGCTGCTGGGCATGATGATCGAACCGTTCATGCGCCGGCAGGATCGCCAGGTAATCACCAAGGCGGGCAAGTTTTATCTTTTCGATGTGGGCGTTGCCGGCGCCATCACCCAGCGCCGGATTTCCCAAGAGAGGGGTGAACAGTTCGGCAAGGCTTTCGAGCATTTCATCCTTATGGAGATTCTGGCCCACCGAGCCTACAAGGAACTGGACTACGACCTCAATTTCTGGCGAACCAAGTCGGGATTGGAGGTGGATTTTGTCCTGGGCCGCGGGGAAGTGGCCGTCGAGGTGAAAGGGGCAAGCCGAATAGACAGCTCCGATTTGCGCCCCATAAAGGCATTTCTGCAGGAATACCGGCCTGCAAGGGCGTTCGTCGTTTGCAACGAGCAGCGCTCCCGGGTGCATGAAGGTGTTCATATTATCCCCTGGCGTGAATTCCTCGAAATGCTATGGAACGGCGCCGTGATCTCTTGAAAAACAAACGCCTTTATCCGCCCTTCCCGCCATCAAACCCGACAAACATGTAACTTTTCTTGCGTTTATGCGTTAAATTGAATGTGTGGACACGTTTAAGGATTTCTATAGCCGCCAGCGGCAGAGGTTCTTCGCCTATCTCATCCGCCGCGCGGGGGATTATCACCTGGCCTGCGACATCATGCAGGAGAGCTTTGCCCGGCTTTATGAAAAATACACGGCGGAGCAGTTCACGCCGCAGCTGCTGTACACGATCGGCCGCAACCTCGTTCTGGACGCATTGCGCAAACGCAAGCACAACCCGTCCTTGACGGACGATGTCGAGCAGCCGGTCGACGACCATGAACACTATCTTCTGGTGCGCGACGAGTACCGCCAGGTGCTCGCCGCCATGCGGCATCTTGAGGACGACGAAAGGGATTTGCTGTCGCTCGTCGTGAGCAGCGAGCTTTCCTACCGCGAGCTCGCCGAGATGACCGGTCTGAGCGAGGCCAACGTCAAGGTGAAAATCCACCGCGCCCGCAAGAAACTGCGGGCTCACCTCGGAGTGGAAAGCAGATGAACGACCACCTGATCAGCCAGTATATCGACGACGAGCTCGACCTGGACGAAAAGATCGTCTTCGTCGAGACCGTGCACGAAGATAAGGCCTTCAAAGAAGATGCCGTTGACCTGCTGCGGCAGGAAAAGCGTATCCGCGCCGAAGTCGTGGACCGCCTGCCGGTGATTCAGCTCGGGGGGGAGCCCCGGCCCCGTCAATGGAACCTGTTCCGACCGCTAGCCGCCTTCGCGGCCGGGCTGGCGGCTGCGGCGGTCATCTGGTTTGCGATGTGGCCGTCGCCGGAGCAGCCGATGCAGTCCTATCGGTTCGTGATCTATCAGCCGGACGCGCAGCGCGTCGAGCTTGCCGGGAGCTTCAGCCGCTGGAAGAAAATCCCCTTGAAGCACGCCGGGAACAGCGGCTATTGGGAGGTCACCCTCGAGCTGCCCGAAGGCGACCACCGCTTCAGCTATATCATCGAAGGCAGCCGGCGCATGGCCGACCCGACCATAACGGTGCGCGAAACCGACGACTTCGGCGGCGAGAATTCTATCCTGACGGTAAAGATGTAGCCATGAAGCACCCGATCGTTGCGGTCCTGGCGGCGGTTATTATGGCCGGAGGCTGTTCCTCCCACTACCATAGCGTCCGCGACGGTCATGTAGACGTGTACTTGAAGGCGCCCGAGGTCCAGTCGGTGTCCCTGGTGATATCCGGCGACACCTTCGAGCAGGTCCCCGCTGCCCGGACCCTGCTCGGGGACTGGAAGGCCACAATAAATAAAACCTGTGAATTCAGATACTTTTACCTGGTGGACGGCAAGGTTTATCTTCCGGATTGCCGCTTGAAAGAGAGAGACGATTTCGGAGCGGACAACTGCATCTATTCGCCATGAGCGCGTGAAAGAGGCCGAGGGAGTCATGAATCTCAGAGACTATTCTTGGACGACATTCGTAATTCTGGCCGTCGTTCTCTTAATGGGGGCATCCGCCGCCCTGGCCGATCCGGTATCGCAGAGCCTGGCCGCCCTGCCCGCCGCGGTCCAGGACCGCACCCGGGAGATGATGCGCGCCGGGGTTTCGGCGGAGGACGCCTTTCAACTGGTCCGGGGCATGCACGCCCAGGCCTTTTCGGAAGAGCAGATGCTCAGAGCCCAATCGGTGGTTCTGGAGGCCCGGCGCGAAGAGCTTCCGGCCAGACCCGTGATCAACAAGGCCCTCGAGGGCATGGCCAAGCAGGTGCCCCCGGAACGCATCCTGCAGGCCATGGAAGACGTCAGGAGTCGCTACAGTTTTGCATTTGGCTTGGCCCGACCGCTGGCGGCGCGCCAAGATCAAGCCGGCCGTTTGGGCAACCTGCTGGCCGAAGCGCTTGCCGCCGGCTTGAGCCGGCAAAGCGCGGCGGACATCATGGCCCGGCTCGGCGAACGATCCGGCCAGATGCCGCCCGGCGAGATAGTCGAGCTGGCAGCCGAATCACTGGGTATGGCGCGGGACATGGCGCGGCTGGGGGTCGCTCCGGGCACGGCCTCAGAGGTGGTCACCGCTGCCTTGAGCAAGGGTTTCAGCGCCCATGACGTCAGCGCCATGCACCAGTCCCTGATGTCCCAATCCCAAAGCCACTCGCCGCAGGCCGTGGCCCAGGGCTTTGCCGCCGCCGTTCAGCAGGGCCAGGCGCCGCAGGGCGCCGGGCATGGGGGTTCCATGGGAACGGGAAGCGGTGGTGCCGGCGGCGGCAGCGGAGCGGGCGGGTCCGGCGGCTCAGGCGGTGATCCCGGCGGCAGCGGAGCGGGTGGAACCGGTGGCGGGAGCGGTGCCGGCGCTGCTGGTGGCGGCAGCGCAGGCGGAGGATCCGGCGGCTCGGGTGGTTCCGGGGGCGGGGGTGGGACAGGCGGTTCCGGTGGCAGCGGCGGCGGTGGAGGTGCAGGCGGTTCGGGCGGCGGCGGTGGTGGCGGTGGAAACCGATAGAGATTGGAGGGGATTCACTGGAAAAAAATGACCACGTCATTCTGAAATCATCGGTTACCTGCAAAATCCATATCTGTTGTTCAGGGAAGCGAAAATCTTCTGCTATGCACTTCTTTTGCCTTCGAAATTAACCCGCCGCATACATTTTTCTTTTCGCATGGCTGTAACCTTGTGCTCCATCTTGCGTTGACTTGTTAAAAAGCAGCCGGAAATGAGGGCAGCCGGATTTTGGACGCGATGAGCGTCGGGTGCCGGACGGCTCACGACAGGCAGTTCAACTTGCGAAAAGAAAGGAAAACAAGAATGAAAAAACGAATGATCGTTGGTTGCGTGCTGATGGCCCTGATTATGGCGGTTGCTCCTGCCTATGCGAAGGGAGGCGGAGGTGGTGGCGGCGGCGCCGGTGGCGGGGCAGGTGCAGGCGGTGGCGGCGGTAATGGAGGCGGAGCCGCAGGGGGTGGCGGCGGGGGTGCAGGTTCGGGTGGCGGAAGTGGCGGCGGCGCCGGCGCTGGCTCCGGCGGCGGGTCAAGCGGCAGCGCTGGATCAGGCTCGGGCGCCGGCGGGAGCTCGGGGGCCGGAGGCAGCGCCGGCGCCGCAGGGGGTGCCGGACCCGGTGCCGGCAGCGGTACCGGTGCAGGACCCGGTGCGGCGCTGGGTACCGGTTTCGGTCCCGGCCCCGATGCATCGATCGGTCC
>Ga0209254_10004381_pt1 | contig 12941 bp, 10 predicted proteins | sample FrelakmetDIP11DI_FD_187148 | JGI IMG/M metagenome (GOLD analysis project Ga0209254, IMG submission 187148) | Freshwater lake sediment microbial communities from the University of Notre Dame, USA, for methane emissions studies - DIP11 DI (SPAdes)... | ecosystem: Environmental > Aquatic >...
CGGGAACGGGGACGGGAACGAACCGGCGGCCAACCCTCTTCGAGGGGACCGGCGCGGGCGGCGTCAGACGGCGACGACTCGGATCCGCTCGTCGATCTCGTCCTTGAGGGCGCGCTCGACCAGCAGCTTGAGGGTCTGGCCGCCGGCCACGCAGTCCGAGCAGGCGCCGACCAGCCGGCAGTAGACGATGAGGTCCTTGATGTCGACCAGCTCGAGGTCGCCGCCGTCCTTGTGCAGCTGGGGCCGGACCTGCTGGTCGATCACCCGCTCGACCTCCTTGGCGAACTTGTACGGCGACAGCTCGCTGCGGGGGCGCTCCGCGGGCACCCGCGCCGTCGGCAGGACCGGCAGCTCCCGCAGCACCGTGGGCTGCTTTCCCCAGACTTGGTAGAGCAGGTCCTGGAGGCCGCCCGGCGTGTGGTGGCAGGACATGCAGGCGCCGCCGGCCTTGATGGCGTTGGTGATGTCAGGGATCGTGCGCAGCTCGAGCTCGCGGATCTTGCGTAGGATGTAGGGCTCAGTCAGACCGAAGCAGGTGCAGACCAGGCGGCCCTCCTCCTGCTCGTCGCGGCGAATGTCGATGCCCAGCTCCGCGAGGTTGACGCCCCGCCGCTGCGCCCAGTTGAAGACCGCGGCCTCGAGCGCCTCCTTGCCCATCACCGAGCAGTGGATCTTCTGCTGCGGCAGCCCGTCGAGGTACCTCACGATGTCGTCGTTGGTGGTCTTCAGCGCCGCGATCGGGGTGAACCGGCCCTCCTCGATGATCGCGCACAGCGCCTCGGAGGCGGCGATCGCCGAGGTGCAGCCGAAGGTCAGGTAGCGCGCCTCGGTGATGACGTCGAGCCGGGGATCCGAGGGGTGGCGGTTGACCCGGAAGGTGAAACGGAGCGCGTCGCCGCAGGCGATCGAGCCGTGCTCGCCAAGACCGTCGGGGTCGGCGATCTCTCCCATGTGGCTGCCCGGCCCGCCGCGGACGGCGTTCATGAACAGCTCGGTCGTCTTCTGTGAGTAGTTCCAGGTCATGCAGCTCCCCACCGGCGCCCCGGTCGTCGGGGAACCGCATGATAGCCGATTGAGCTGGCTGCGCGCCGTCACCGCCAGGCGCGGGCCGGCGGCAGGAGTCGCTCAGGCGCGAAGCTGCCGGCGCCGGAAGGCCGCGACGTCGCGTCCGGTGAAGCCGAGCTCGGCCGCGACCTGGAGGATCTCGTTGAGCTCGGAGCCGGTGGCATCGCCGTCAGCGGACGCGATCGCATGCAGGCAGCCGAGCACGCCGACGCGCTCGCCGTCGTCGAGGCGGTCGCGCAGCAGCCGGCTCTCGGCGTAGGCCATGCCGCGGTCGGCGAGGCGCGCCCGGTGCTTGGCGATCTCGACCACCAGCGCGGCCTGCGCCGGGCTGATCCCGGTGTGGTCGGCGAGGAAGCGCTCCATCGCGAGCGCCTCCTCGGAGCTGACCTCGCGGTCGGCGTCGGCGACCCGGGCGAGTACGAAGGACAGCGCCTCGAGCAGGGCCGTGGTTGCCTCAGGCAGGGCTTCGATCTCGTGGGCGAGGCGGCGAATCGCGTCGGCGAGCAGCGACCGGTCCTCGGTCCGGCCTTGCGGCCGCAGTCGGTTCATGGCGTCCTCCACGGCAGAGACTACGCAGCCCGGCCCCTGGAGGTTCACGGCCGGGCCCCTGGGGTGTGTGCGGTACACTCGAAATATGGTCGCGGGGCGCCGCCTGTCTGCCCTCATGCTCGTGCTCGCGGTCGCGCTCGGCCTCGGCCAGGCGGGCGCCGCCGATCCGACGGCAGTCGCCGGCACCGGTGGCGCCGTGGTGAGCGCCGAGCTCGAGGCCAGCCGGGCCGGCGTCGAGATCCTGGTCGCCGGCGGCAACGCGGCCGACGCGGCCGTCGCCACCGCGCTCGCCCTCGCCGTGGTCCACCCCCAGGCCGGCAACCTCGGCGGTGGCGGCTTTGCGGTGGTCCGCTTCTCTGGCCGCGTCGCGGCGCTCGACTTCCGCGAAACCGCGCCGGCGGCTGCGCGGCCGGACATGTACCTCGACGGGCGCGGGCGGCCGATCGCCGAGGCCTCGCTGGTCGGGCCGCTCGCCGCCGGCGTGCCCGGATCGCCGGCGGGGCTGCACGAGCTGCACTCGGCCTACGGTCGGCTGCCGTGGGCGAGGGTCGTGGAACCGGCCCTCCGCCTGGCGGCGGAGGGCTTTCGAGCATCGCGTCGGCTGAGCGGAGACATTGCCGAGGAGCGCGAGCTGCTTGCCCGGTTTCCGTCCTCCGCCACGATCTGGCTGCCCGGGGGCCGGCCCGTCACGGCCGGGTCGCTGGTCGTGCAGCCGGAGCTGGCGGCGACGCTGCGCGACTATGCGGCGGCCGGGCCCTCGGCGATCAGCGAAGGCCCGCGCGCTGCGGCCGTCGAGGCCGCGTCCAGGGCGCACGGCGGGATCCTCACCGCCGCCGACCTGGCCGCCTACCGTCCGGTGTGGCGCGAGCCGGTGCGCTTCGAGGCCTTCGGGTGGCAGGCAGCGTCGATGCCGCCGCCGTCCTCGGGCGGCATCATCGTCGCCCAGACCTGCGGCCTGCTCCAGCGCACCGGCTGGGCGGCGCTGCCGAGGTCGGGCGCGGACCGCGCCCACCAGCTCGCCGAGACCTGGCGGCGCTGCTTCGCTGACCGCTTCCGGCTCGGCGACCCGGACCGCACCGGCTTCGACGGCTCGCCACTGCTGGCGACAAGCTGGCTCGACCTGCGCGCCGGCCAGCTCCGCCGTCACGCCACGCCATCGAAGAAGGTCCGTCCCTGGAGCGAGCCCGCGGCGCGCGAGAGCGGCCAGACCACCCACCTGTCGGTGGTCGACGGCGATGGCAACGCGGTCAGCATGACCACCACCCTCAACGGCTGGTTCGGCTGCGGGCTGACGGTCGACGGCGCCGGCTTCCTGCTCAACAACGAGATGGACGACTTCGCGGCGGCTCCGGGCCAGCCCAACCTCTACGGCCTGGTCCAGGGCGAGGCCAACGCCATCGCGCCGGGGAAGCGGATGCTGTCCTCGATGAGCCCGATGGTGTGCTGGCGCGGGGGCGAGCTGCTCGTGGTCGGCTCGCCCGGCGGCCCGAGGATCCCGACCGCAACGGCCCAGGTGCTGCTCAACATCGTCGTCGACTCCGACGAGCTGCAGGCGGCGGTGAACCGCCCCCGCATCCACCACCAGTGGTTCCCTGACGCCATCTTCGCCGAGCCCGATGCGCTGGCGCCGGAGACCGCGGCCGAGCTGAAGCGTCGCGGCCACGAGCTGCGCGAGATCAAGGCGATCGGCGACGTCAGCGCTGTGCGGCGCGCCGCGGACGGCGGCGTGGAGGCGGCCGCCGACCCACGGGGCGGTGGAGCAGCCGTGGTCCAGCGCCCGGCGCCAGGGTAGCCGATGATGCGTTGTGAGCTGTTTGCAGCCCGGCGATGCTCAGGCGGCGCCGGCCTCGTGTTCGCTGCCGCAGCCGTCATCGTGCCGGCCGCCATCGCGACCTCGCTGCTGCAGGAGACGCTCGAGATCTACGAGATCCAGGGGCCCGGCCTGTCGTCGCCCTACCAGGGCGCGGCCGTGCGCAGCGAGGGCAACCTGGTCACCGCGGTGGGCAGCAACGGCTTCTTCATCCAGACGCCCAACGCGCGGGATGACGGCGACCCCGACACCTCGAACGGCCTCTACGTCGTCGCCGATGTGTCGCCGGAGGTCGCGGTCGGCCAGCTGGTCGACGTGGTCGGGACGGTCGTCGAGCTGTTCGGCTGGACCCAGCTCCACGAGGCGACGGTGGTCGTCCGCGGCGGCGGCAACCCACTGCCCGCGCCGATCGACCTCGACCGGCGGACGCCGTCGCCGAGCCAGCCCTGGCCGGCGATCGAGCTCGAGCGCTTCGAGGGCATGCGGCTGCGAGTCGCGAGCGGGAGGGTGGCCGGGCCGAGCGACGGCTTCGGCGACGCGCCGGTGGTGGCCAGGCCGGAGCGCCCGTTCCGCGAGCCAGGGATCCTCTATCCGGGTTTCGCCGGGCTGCCGGTTTTCGACGGCAACCCGGAGACGTTCTGGCTGGCCCCCGGCGGCCTCGGCGGACAGGGGACCCCGTTGGCGGGCGGCAGCGCGTTCACCGCAGTCGGCGTGCTCGTGGAGGAGTTTGACGAGTACCGGCTGTGGCCGACCGAGCTTGACGTGGGGACAGCCCCGACCCTGCCGCGACCGGTGCGCGGCCGACGCAGCGGCGAGCTCACGGTGGCGACGCAGAACCTGGAGCGGCTCGACCGCGCGGCCACCGAGCCGCCGTACGCGACCCGGCTCGGCAAGCTCTCCCGTCAGATCCGCGGGGTGCTCCGCGCCCCGGACGTGGTCGCGGTGCAGGAGGTCAAGGACCTGGCGACCCTGACCGACCTGGCGAGCCGGATCCGCGGCGACGACCCGGCGCTGGCCTACACGGCGCGCCACGAGGAGGCGCCGGCCGCCGACGAGTTCGACGTCGGCTTCCTGGTGCGCGACACGATCGACGTCGTGTCGGTGACTCAGATCGGGGCCAACGCCCTCTTCAGCCTCGACGGCTCGCTGCTCAACGACCGGCCGCCGCTCGTGCTCGAGGCGGCGTGGCGCGGCCACGACCCGGCGTTGCCGCTGACAGTGGTGGTCGTCCACCAGCGCTCGCTGATCGGCATCGACGACCCCGACGAAGGCGATCGAGTGCGCCGCAAGCGTCACGAGCAGGCGGTCTGGCTGGCAGGGTGGGTCCAGCAACGCCAGAGCGAGCGCCCGGACGAGCGCCTGATCGTCATCGGCGACTTCAACGCCTTCGAGTTCACCGACGGCTACGTCGACGTGATGGGCCAGGTCACCGGCCGCCCCGATCAGCTCGGCGCCTTGGTTCCGGTGGTCGACGTGCTCGACCCGCCGCTCACCGACTGGGTGGGCTCGCTGCCGGCCGCGGAGCGCTACTCGTACGTCTTCGACGGCGATGCCGAGGCGCTCGACCACGTGCTGACCACGCGGGCGGCGGACCCCTGGGTCGCAACCGTGGCCGTCAGCCGCGGCAACGCCGACTCGCCGCAGGCCCTCGACACCGATCCGTCGACCGCGGCGGGCAGCTCCGACCACGACGGTCTCGTGCTGTACCTCGGGCCGCACGTCCGGCGGCCAGAGGGCCGTCGACCGCTTCCCTGACGGGATTGCAGACCGGCTGCGGGCGTGGATCCGGCTTCGTGCTCCGCACTTCGCCGTGACGAGTCCGGCTTCCGGCTCCGTCCTGCGGCTTCCGGCTTCGTGCTCCGCACTTCGCCGTGACTGCGCAGTGACACGAGCGGGCGAGGGTGCTGCCCGTATCCCCTCACCGGTGTTGCAGCCCTACTCCTCCACCGGAGCGGAGCCCGGGGCGAAGTCCGGGAAATGCTCGACCGTGACGTCGAGGTGCCCGGTCAGCTCCTTGAGCTCGCGGGTCAGGGCGCGGCCGATGACGAGCCGCTGGACCTGGTTGGTGCCCTCGTAGATCTGGGTGATCTTGGCATCCCGCATGTACTTCTCGATCGGGTAGTCGCGGCAGTAACCGTAGCCGCCGAACAGCTGGACCGCGTCGGTTGTCACGCGCATCGCGGTGTCGGTGGCGAAGACCTTGGCCATGGCGGCGATCTTGTTGATGTTCTTGACGCCGGCGTCGACCGCCCGCGCCGAGGTGTAGACCAGCTGGCGCGCCGCCTCCACCTGGGTAGCCATGTCGGCGAGCATGAACTGGACCGCCTGGTGAGACATCACGGTCTGGCCGAACTGGCGGCGCTCCGAGGTGTAGCGCAGCGCCCACTCGAGGGCGCCCTGGGCGAGGCCGAGGGCCTGGGCGGCGACTCCCGGGCGCGCCCGGTCGAGAGTCATCATGGCGTTGCGGAAACCACCCCCGTCCTTGCCGCCCAGGAGCTGGGACTCCGGCACCCGGCAGTCGACGAAGTCGAGCTCGTTGACCGGCACGGTGCGGATCCCCATCGTGTCCTCACGCTTGCCGACCGAGAACCCTGGGGTGCCCTTGTCGAGGATGAACGCCGAGATGCCGCGCATGCCTTTGCCGGGGTCGGTGAGAGCGTAGATCGTGAATGTGCTGGCGACGGCGCCGTTGGTGTTCCACTTCTTGTGGCCGTTGAGGACGTAGCTCGAGCCGTCGCGCGTAGCGGTGGTTCGCAGGCTGCCGGCGTCGGAGCCCGACGCCTTCTCGGACAGGCCGAAGGCGATCAGCTCGTCGCCGGCCGCGATCGGCGGCAGGTACCTCTGCTTCTGCTCGAGGGTGCCGCCGAGAACGATCGGAAACGAGCCGAGGGCGTTGACCGCGTAGGCGACCCCGACGCCGCCGCAAGCGCGCGACAGCTGCTCAACGACCAGGCAGATGTCGAGCACGCCGGCGCTCTGGCCGCCGAACTCCTCGGGGATCCAGATGCCGGTGAGGCGGTACGACTTGAGGGCCTCGAGAATGTCCCAGCCGTACTCGCCGGTGCGGTCGAGCTCGGCGGCGCGCGGGCGCACGTACTTCTCCGCCACCTCGCGAGCGCGGTCCTGGAAATCGAGGTTCTTGGGGCTCAGCAGCTCACGCATGTTCTCCTCCAGGCACGACAGGTGGAGGGTATTCTACACGGTGGGGTGATGAGATCGCCTGTGCCTCCACTTCCGAGCCCGCTTCCAAGCCCGCTTCCGCCACGCTCGTTCGCTCCATCCTCGAGAGCGCTTCGCGCCCTTTCTCTGGAGGCGCTCCCCGAGGTTGCCACCTTTGGCGATTTCGGGCCGCAAGAACTCCTTCAGGAAGATCGTCGTCCCGAAATCGCCAAAGATGGCACGCCCGCAGGGCGCGCACTCCTCGCACTCGCCTCGCCTCCCAGGGGCGGAAGCGGAAGCGGATGCGCGCAGCGCATCCCGAGGAGCGTGTAGGCAGAGGCCAACAACAATGACCACAACAGGAACGCATCCAGGGGCCTATGCCCTACACGCTCCTAGTCGATGGCGTGCCGAATCGCCGTGTCGAGGTCGGGGACCCGGAAGGAGTAGCCGAGGCGCTCCAGCGCCGACGGCCGCACCCGCGCGCTCGCGAGCAGCAGCGCGTCCGCCATCTCGCCCATCATCAGGCGGGCCGCCGCTGCGGGCAGGCGCAGCACGCTCGGACGGTTGAGGACCCGGCCGAGGGCCTTGGCGAAGTCGGCGCAGCGGACCTCCTGCGGCGACGCGAGATTGAGCGGACCATACGCCGCGGGCTGGTCGAGCAGGAAGCGGATGACGCCGATCACGTCCTCCATGGCGATCCACGGCCACCACTGCCGGCCGGAGCCGATCGGGCCGCCGGCGCCGAGGCGGAACGGCAGTAGCATCCGCTCCAGGGCGCCGCCGCGGCCCACCACCATGGCGAGCCGGAGGAGCACCACCCGGGTGCGGCCGGAGGCCGCGGCGAGGGCCGCGCGCTCCCAGTCCCGGGCGAGCTCGGCGAGGAAGCCCGTGCCGGCCGGTGAGCCCTCGTCGAGAACCTCCTCACCGCGGTCGCCGTAGTAGCCGACCGCCGACGCATTGATGAGCAGCGGCGGCGGTGGGGCGGCCGCGGCGATCGCGCGTGCCAGCGTCTCGGTCGACCGGATCCGGCTCGACCGCAGTTCCTCCTTGACCCGCGCCGTCCAACGGCCTTCGCCGATGGTGCGGCCGTTGAGGTTGATGACGGCGTCGGCGCCGGCGAGCACGCCGGCATCGAGCTCGCCGCGCGACGGGTCCCAGCGCGCAACACCGGCGGTGCCGGGCCGGACCTCGCCTCGAACCAAGCGCACCACCTGGTGGCCAGCCGCAACGAGTCCAGGCACCAACCAGCGACCGACGAGACCACTCGAGCCGGAGATGATGATCCGCATGATCCGGAAATCTAGCACGTCATGAGGGACACGGTCTGCGGTCCAGAGCCCCGAGCCGGCCGCTGCGTTTCCGTGCCCGTCTCCGCATCCGTTTCCGTGCCCGAAGTGTGCGTGCCGTCAAGCACAATCTCGGGCACGGGCACGGAGACGGGCAGGGGCACGGACACGTGGTGCCTTAGGAGTTCCTACCGCATTGGCCGTTTCGGCGGGCGTGGTTGGCCGAGGCGTTGTCAGACGGCTACTGCGGCACGAACTCGTTAGGATGCGCGCAGCGCATCCCGAGGAGCGTGTGGGACAGAGGCCAACAACAATGACGACGTCAGGGACGCGTACAGGGGCCTATGCCCTACACGCTCCTAGACCCGGAACCCCACGTCCTCGGAACGCCGCGCCACGGCCACGTAGCCGATGATCTTGTGCACCAGTCGCGCGGCCGCCGCGTCGGCGTAGTGCAGGCCGTCGCGTGGCGCCAGCTCGACCACGTCCGCGCCGACCACGGTGCGCGACTCGCACAAGCGGCGGATGAAGGTCAGCGTCTCGGCCCAGCCGAGGCCGCCCGGCACCGGCGTGCCGACCGCCGGGACCACCGCGGGGTCGAGGCCGTCAAGGTCAATCGTCAGGTAGACCTCACCCGGCGGCACGCCGGCGATGATCTCGTCGGCGAGGTCGGCGAGCCGCCCGGCCACCTGGTGGCCGAGGTGGAGACGGCTCCGCTCGCCGCGGATGAAGCGGCGCTCCGGCTCGTCGAGCGACCGGATGCCGATGCCGGTCAGGAAGACGCCGTCTTCGACGATGCGCCGCATCGGGCAGGCGTGGTTGTGCGGCGATCCCATGTAGCTTTCCCGCAGGTCGGCGTGGGCGTCGATCTGGACGACCGACAGCGACGGCCACAGCGCGCGGTGGGCGCGGACCAGCGGCGCCGTCACCGCGTGCTCGCCGCCGAGCGACAGCAGCAGCCGGTCGGCGCGGACCAGCTGCGCTGCGATCGCGAAGATCGCGTCCGCCGCGGCGCCCGGGTCGGCCGGCAGCTCGGGAGTCGGGTGGGTGGCGATGCCGCCCACCAGCTCGCAGGGAACCACGTCGAGCTCCTCGTCGTAGAACTCGATGTGGTGGCTGGCGGCGATGATCGCCGCCGGTCCTTCGGCCGTGCCGCGCTTCCACGAGGCGGTGATGTCGAGCGGCAGCGGCAGCACCAGGACGCCGCTCCGCTCCGGGTCCGACAGGTCGGCCTCGAGGTTGAGGAAGTTGGGCCGGATCAGGTCCATTACACGATCAGCACCGCGGCCGCCACGACCGTCGTCCAGACACCCTTCCGGCCGACCGCGGACTGGGTCATGCTGCGGGTCTTGACGATCCGGTCGGAGATCTTCCAGAGGTCGCGCTTGCGGTCCCAGCTCTCGTCGACGTCGAACTCGGTCACACCGAGGGTGGTGGCGAGCATGCCGGCGGCGAGGTCCTCGGCGTAGTCGCTCACCTCCTCGTCGGTCTTTCCGTAGTCGTGGTGCTCCGAGAGGTAGCCGAACACGTTGGGGTCGGTCGGCCGTGCGATGCCGATCGCCGCCGAGATCAGCCGGTGTGGTTCGTCGGTCTGGGCCTGGCTCTTGACGCAGAACACGATCTGGCCGGTCTGCAGCCGCTTGAGGCCTGCGGCCTTGGTGATGATCTTGCAGTGGGGCGGATAGATGCTCGACACCCCGACGATGTTGTAGGCGGCGATGCCCGCCTTGCGGAGCGCCAGCTCGAAGCTGGCCAGCTTCTCGACATGGCGCCCAACTCCCTTGGTCAGGAACATCTGCTGCGGAACCAGCTGCCGGTGCTCCACTTGTCACCTCCTACGACGCGCCAGCTCGCGCTGACGGCGAAAGGTACCATACTCCATGGTTGGTGACGATGGCGACATGACTCTCGCAAAACGGCTCCTCGCCTGGTACCGCGGCAACGCGAGGCCTCTGCCCTGGCGCAGCGAACCCCGCGATCCGTACCGGGTGCTGGTGTCGGAGCTGATGCTCCAGCAGACCCAGGTCGATCGCGTCGTCGACCGGTTCGAGGCTTTCGTCGCGGCCTACCCGGACCTCGCCACGCTCGCCGGTGCGACCGAGGACGAGGTGTTGGCGGCCTGGTCCGGTCTCGGCTACTACCGGCGGGCGCGCATGCTGCACCGCCTCGCGCGCGAGGTCCGAGCGGGCTCGGGCACGCTGCCGGGGAGCGCGGCTGCGCTCGCCGAGCTGCCCGGGGTGGGGCCGTACACGGCCGCCGCGGTGGCGTCACTGGCCTTCGCCGAGGCGGTCCCCGTGCTCGACGGCAACGTCGTCAGGGTGGCGTCGCGGGTCCTGGCCACCGCCGGCGACCCGCGCACTGCCGCCGGCCGCGAGGTCCTCCTGCGCTGGCTGCGGCCGCTGGTGGAGGAGGGCCCGCCGGGCCTCGTCAACGAGGCTCTGATGGAGCTCGGCGCGACCGTCTGTCGGCCGACGTCTCCCCACTGCGCGCGCTGCCCACTCGCCCCCGACTGCCGGGCCCGCGCCGAGGGGCGACCAGAGCGCTTCCCGCCGCCGCGGCGGCGCCGCGCCGAGCTGGCCGTGACGTGGGTGGCCGCGTGCTGCGTGGACGCGGCGGGACGATGGCTTGTCCGCCAGGTGACCGAAGGGCCGATACTGTGCGGCCTCTGGCTGCCGCCGATCGCGGCGCTGGAGCCGGGAGCGAGCCCGGAGGAGGTCGCCCGCCGCCTGGTGCCGGGAAGGCTGCGTGCGCCGCCGCAACCGCTCGCGGCGGTGCGCCACTCGATCACCCACCGCCGCATCACGGTCCAACCAATCCGGCTGGCGCTGTCGACCAGGCGCGCAGCGTCCGTGGCGGGACGCTGGGTCGACCCCGCATCGGACCCGGTTCCGACCTCGTCGCTCTTCTCTAAGCTGATTCATGTCAACGAGTTGTCGTCTAGCGACGCAGGTGAATGACCATTCATTCCGGGTGCTATACTGGCGTCCGTGACAGCCGGTTCGAGCTCCTCGTGACAGGAGGTTTCATGCACCACGCCACCGCAGGGTCGCTGCTCGGCATCCCCGGAGTCGCCTGGTTCTGGGTCCTGACTCTGCTCGGAGTCGGCGCTGTCGTGATCTCGCTCGGCCGGCGCTTCGAGCTCCTCCGGCTGGGCCGGGTGGATGCGCGCTTCGATCGCATCGGCGAGCGGATCCGTCACGTCGCGGTGTACGCCTTCGGCCAGCGCAAGATGTTCGACGACCTCTTTGCGGGGGTCTACCACCTCCTGATCTTCTTCGGCTTCCTGGTGGTCAGCCTGCGCACGATCACCATGGTTTTCGAGGGTCTGTTCGCGGGCTGGGAGCTGCCCCTGTTGCACACGCCGGCCGGCCACGCCTACCTCTTTATCAAGGACATCTTCGAGCTTCTGGTCCTGGTCGGGTTGCTGGGCGCGGTGTGGCGGCGCGGGATCGAGCGCAAGCCGCGGATCATCCAGTCCATGGGCGCCTGGCTGGTGATCGGCATGATCGCGATCCTGATGGTCACCGACCTCTCCTCCGAGGGTGCCCGGATTGCGGCCGGAGCGATCGAGGGCTCGTTCCTGCCGGTGTCCTCGCTGGTTGCTGCGATGTTCGCCGGGCTCGGGACCAAGGCGCTGCAGGCGATCTACTCGACGAGCTGGTGGGCCCACCTGATCGTCCTCTATCTCTTCGCCAACGAGCTGCCGTACTCCAAGCACTTCCACGTCTACACCTCGCTGTTCAACGTCTTCTTCGCCAAGCTCGATCCGCCCGGCAAGCTCGCCTCGATGGACCTCGAGAACATCGACGAGAGCACTCGCTTCGGCGCGGCCACCGTCACCGACTTCACCTGGAAGCAGATGCTCGACATGTACAGCTGCACCGAGTGCGGCCGCTGCCGGGAGTTCTGCCCGACCACCCTCACCCACAAGCCGCTGCAGCCGGTGCTCTACCTGAAGTCGGTTCGCGATCAGCTCTACCGCGAGCAGAAGAGCCTGCTCGCCGGCGCCGGCGACACGGGCCGGGCGTCGCAGGTCGAGCTGGTGCCGGCCGTGGTCGACCCCCAGGTCATCTGGGCGTGCACGACCTGCCGCTGGTGCGAGCGGGCGTGTCCGCTGCAGATCACCTACGTCGACAAGCTGGTCGAGCAGCGGCGCAACCTGGTGCTCGACAAGGCCGACTTCCCCGAGGAGGCGCAGCCCGCGTTCCGCGGCTACGAGGTCAACGGCAACCCCTGGCAGTTGCCGGCCGAGGAGCGGGGCGCCTGGGCCGAGACCGCCGGCGTGCCGCTCGCCGCCGAGGCGGGCGGCGACTTCGAGTACCTGTTCTTCGTCGGCTCGCCGGGGAGCTACGACGACCACGGAAAGAAGGTCTCGCTGGCGCTGGCGAAGATCCTCAAGGCCGCCGGTGTCAAGATCGCGATCCTCGGACCCGAGGAGGTGTCGAGCGGCGATGCGGCCCGGCGGCTCGGCAACGAGTACCTGTTCCAGATGCTGGCCGCGCAGAACGTCGAGAACATGAACCGGTATGGCGTCAAGAGGATCGTCACCAACTGCCCGCACGCGTTCAACACGCTGTCACACGAGTACCCGGACTTCGGCGGCAACTACGAGGTCGTCCACGGCACCCAGCTGGTGGCCGATCTGGTCCGCAGGGGCAAGGTCAGGCTGACCCAGTCGCTCGACCTCGATCTCGCGTACCACGATCCGTGCTACCTGGGGCGCACCAACGGCGTGTACGACGCCCCCCGTTTCCTGCTCCGGGCGATCCCCGGGCTGCGGGTCCGCGAGGCCGAGCTGTCCCGCGAGCGCGCCATGTGCTGCGGCGCGGGCGGCGGCCGGATGTGGCTCGAGGAGAAGCTCGGCGAGCGCATCAATCAGACTCGCTTCGGCCAGCTCGAGGCGTCCGGCACGAAGAACGTCGGCGTCGCCTGCCCCTACTGCTGGGCGATGCTGTCAGACGCCCAGCGCGAGCTCGGGCACGAGCAGGCAAAGACTTGGGACGTCATCGAGCTCGTTGCCATGGCGATGGGTGAGCCGAAGGCTTAGCCCTTCCGCGTTCCGGCGATCG
>Ga0209254_10004383_pt1 | contig 12937 bp, 13 predicted proteins | sample FrelakmetDIP11DI_FD_187148 | JGI IMG/M metagenome (GOLD analysis project Ga0209254, IMG submission 187148) | Freshwater lake sediment microbial communities from the University of Notre Dame, USA, for methane emissions studies - DIP11 DI (SPAdes)... | ecosystem: Environmental > Aquatic >...
GCCGGTCTCCCTGGCGCAGGACCAGCCGGTCATTGAAGACGGCGGGCCCGTTGAGGTCCACCGTCACGTCACCCGTGACGATGTCGATGACCTGCTGGGCCATGTCGCCACCGGCGACCGTTGCGTCGGTAATGCTCGGGCCGGGTGCGTCGGCAGACCCCGGAAAGTCCAGCTCCGGCGGCACCGGAATCGGGCACCCGAAGACTGCCGGCGGGGCCGTGTCCGCGCCGCTGGCCGCCGCCGTCCACAGCAGAAGGATCAGCAGGCTGCCGCGCAAGAGTCCCCCAGGGTTGGCCGTTCGTTGACCGGCAGAAGTATACCGGCCCCCCGTCCCCCTCCCGTTGGCTTTACCATGCGGCCGATGCGCGCACTGATCCTAGCGGCCGGCCGCGGTGAGCGGCTGCGGCCCCTCACCAACGACCTGCCGAAGCCACTCCTGCCGGCCGGCGGCCAGCCCCTGATCGACTATCACATCCAGGCGCTCGCCCGCGCCGGGATCCGCGAACTGGTGGTCAACCTTTCCTGGCATGGGGAGAAACTGCGGGCGTACCTCGGGGACGGGCTGCGGTACGGCGTGACGTTCTCGTTCAGCGAGGAGGGCCCCGAACCGCTCGAGACGGGTGGGGGCATTCACCATGCCCTGCCGCTGCTGGGCCCCGGGGCCTTCTGGGTCGTGAATGGCGACATCGCCTGCGATTACCGGTTCACCCTGCAACGGCTGCCGTCGGGCACGCTGGCGCATCTCGTGGTCGTGCCGAATCCTGCGCACAACCCGCGCGGTGACTTTCTCCTGGCCGATGGCCGGATCGCCGCCGAGCCGCCGGCAAAAGGTACCGGGACGACGGTCCACCGGACCTTCGCCGGGATTTCGGTCCTCGATCCGGGGCTCTTCGCCGGAGCGAGCCCCGGGCGCTTCCCCCTCGCGCCGCTGCTGCGGGCGGCCGCGGCCCGTGGCGGGGTCTCCGGCGAGGAGCACCTGGGGCGCTGGACCGACGTGGGCACTCCCGAGCGGCTGGCAGCCCTCGATGCGGAACTGAAGAGCGGTGCAGGAGCGCCTTGAGGCGGATAGAAATGGGGACAGATTTATTTCTCCCGAGGGAGAAATAAATCTGTCCCCATTTCTATCTGCGCAAATTCAGCTTCTGGAGCAGGATGGCTGCCAGTTCCGCGGCCACCGCATCCAGGTCCGAGGGCCCGCCAAGCAACGCGAGCGACGTGACCTGCAGCCCCGGGTAGCCGCAGGGATTGATGCCGGCGAATGGCGCCAGGTCCATGTCCACGTTCAGCGCCAGGCCGTGGTAGGTGCAGCCTCGCCGGACCCGTAGCCCGATGCTGGCGAGCTTCGCCCCCGCCACATAGACGCCCGGCGCTTCGCACCGGGCGTAGGCGCTGATCCCGTGGCCAGCCGCCAGTCCGATGACGGCGTCCTCCAGGGCTGAAACGGCCTGGCGGATGCCGAGTCCCGCCCGTTGCAGGTCCAGAAGCAGGTAAGCCACGAGCTGGCCCGGCCCATGGTAGGTCACCTGCCCGCCCCGGTCGGCCTGCACCACGGGAATGCCGCCGGCCGAGAGCAGGTGCGCCGGGTTGGTGTTGAGGCCGAAGGTGAAAACCGGCGGGTGCTCGAGCAGCCACAGCTCATCCGGGGTGTCGGGGCCGCGGGCGGCGGTGAACTCGCGCATCGCCGTCACGCTGGCGTCGTAACCGGTGAGCCCGGGCAGGCGGCGAATCAGGGCCGGTGGCGCAGCTGGGGGCGGGTAGGGCATGGCGCGTCCCTTGTGGTCAGAGGAGGAACAGCACCTGATCGCTGACGCTGAGGGTCCGGTAGATGTCGTCGAGCTGCGCGCGGCTGGCCGCCGTGAACGTCACGGTGACCGACAGGTAGCGGGCATTGCGGCTCGGCCGGGTGGTGACGCTGCCGAGCGAGTGGGAACCGGCGTGGGTCCGCACCACCTCTACCACGTATTGCTCGAACGTGGGCCGGTTCTGGCCCATCACTTTCAGGGGAAAGCTGCAGGGAAATTCGAAGGGGCTCTCGTCGTTCAACTCGGGTGCCTGCCCGGCTTGCTCGCGTCGAAGGCCGCCGCCACCGTGTGCCACACCGGGCCGGGCTGGCCATTTCCGACCGGCCTGCCGTCGAGCGACACCACCGGCGCGACGCGCGTCGCCGCCGTTATCCAGATCTCGTCTGCCCGCCGCAGGCGATCCTCGGAGATCGGTTCATCCCGGCAGCCGAGGCCGCACTGCCGCGCAATCGCGAACACGGCGTCGGTCGTCGTGCCGGGCAGCACGTCCGGTCCGGACGGGCGCCGCACCAGCGCGCCAGCCTCCACGAGGATGACGGAACTGGCCGAGCCCTCGGACAGCTGGCCGTCGCGGATCAGGATGGTCTCGCCGGCACCCGCCTCCTGCGCCGCCTGGCGGGCCAGAACGTTGGCCAGCAGCGCGGTGGACTTGATGTCGCAGCGGCCCCAGCGCTGGTCGGGGCGGGTGATCGCCCGAATGCCGCGGCGGTCGGGATGCGGCTCGCTGATGGGCGTCACCATGGCAAAGACCGTCGGTTGCACGTGATCGCCGGGGAACGCGTGGTCTCGCCCCACGTCGGCACCGCGGCTGACCTGGAGGTAGACGGCCACGTTGCCGCCGCCATTCCGCTGGACGAGGCCCGTGATCAGCGCCACCCACTCGGACCGGCTGTGGGGATCGCGGATGCGTACTTCGCCGAGGCTGCGTTCCAGGCGGTCCAGGTGGGCGTCCAGCAGGAACGACTCCCCGGCGTACACCGGGATGACTTCATACACGGCGTCGCCGTAGAGAAATGCGCGGTCGAGCGGCGACACGCGCACGTCCGCCAGTGGCATGAACGTGCCGTTGAACCAGGCGGTCGGTAGCGGCGCTGCCATGGGGTATCCAGCTCACTCGAACCAGAGCAGGACCCAGTCCCGGCCCTGCTGCCAGAGCGACCCGGTGGCGACGGGCTTGAGCGGGTGGAGACCTGTTTCTGCGATCGTGGTATCGCCGAGGGTGACCCGCACCTTGCCCAGTTCGGTGGCGGGGTCCAGGGGTGCCATCAGCCGGGCCGGCAGCGTGTAGGTCGGCTTGAGCTGGCCAACGGTGCCCCGGGGCACCGTGACCCAGACATTGTGCCGCACGCCGACGTCCACCAGTTCCGTTTCGCCCTTCCACACGCGGGCCTCGCTGAGCGCCTTGCCGCCCGGCAGGAGCAGCTTCGTCTCGTAGAAGCGATACCCGTAGTTGAGGAGGGTCTGGGATTCGCGCTCGCGGGCGGCGGGGCTGTCGGTGCCCAGCACCACGGCCACCAGGCGCATGTCATCCCGCAACGCAGACGACACGAGGCAGTAGCCCGCGGTGTCAGTGAATCCCGTCTTCATGCCGTCCACGGTCGAGTCGCGCCAGAGCAGTCCGTTGCGGTTGCTCTGCGTGATGCCGTTCCACGTGAATTCCTTCTCCGAGTACCAGCGGTAGTAGTCGGGATACTCGCGGATGATGGCATTCGCCAGCTTGAGGATATCCGTGGCGGTGGTGTAGTGCTCCGGATCGGGCAGGCCGGTGGCATTGCGATAGCTCGTGCTGCCCATGTCCAGTTCCTGCGCGTACTGGTTCATCAGGTCGGCGAACGCGGACTCGCTGCCGGACACGTGCTCCGCGAGCGCGACGCTCGCGTCGTTGCCCGACTGGATGATCATTCCCTTCAGCAGGACCGAAAGGGGCACGCGATCGCCGAGATCGACGAACGAGCGGGATCCGCCAGTGCGCCAGGCAGCTTCGCTGATCACCACCGGATCCTCCAGGCCAATGCGCTTGTCCTTGAGGCTGCGGAACACGGCATAGGCAGTCATCAGCTTGGTGATGCTGGCCGGGTCGAGCTTCTGGTTCTCGTTGAGGCTGGCGAGCGTGCGGCCGCTGTTGTGATCCACCAGCAGGTAGGCGCGGGCTGCCATCGCGGGTGGTGGCGGAACCTGGTTCGGGTCGGCGGCGTGGACCGCGCTGGCCAGTAATATGGCGGGCAACAGAGCGGCCAACACTGCAGTCGGCACAAGTCGGGCAATTCTCATAAGGCTCCTGAAAGGCATGTAGGAGCGCCTTTAGGCGCGATCACGTCGCTGTCGCGCCTAAAGGCGCTCCTACGGGGTGTTGGACGTTTCCCTGGCGACCGGGGACTCCGTGACCAGGCGGGGGTTGGCGATACTCAGTGCCGCCAGCTGCGAAGCCAGGGCGTCGAACTCCGCCGAGCCCTCGATGGGCCCGATCCGCACGCGGTACAACCCCGGCCGGACATCGTCATCGTAACGGATGACGACGTTGTTCACACCATTGGACTCGAGGCTGCCCTTGAGCCGGGCGGCATTGGCCTCGTCACTGAATGCGCCCACCTGCATGAAGAGGCGCTGGGCCTTTGCCGGCGGGCCGGCGGCGGACACGGCAGCCGCGGCCGACGCGACGCGCCGGGTGCGCACGGCCTCGACCTCGACGCGTCCGGTGCCCGTCGCCACGATGCCCAACTCCTTGGCAGCGGCGAACGAGAGGTCGATCAGGCGGTTCTTCACGAAGGGGCCACGGTCGTCAACGGTGACCACGACGCTGCGCCCGTTGTCCAGGTTCGTGACCCGGACCAGCGTGGGCAAGGGGAGCGTCTTGTGGGCCGCCGTGAAGTCGTGCATGTCGTAGACGGTGCCGCTCGATGTCCGCCGGCCGTGAAAAGGCGCGCCGTACCAGGAGGCCACGCCCTGCTCCCGGTAGCCGTTGCTGTCATCCAGGACGAAGTGCCGCTCGCCGAACACTTCGTAGAATGGCGGATTGCCCGACTTCGATCGCGGCAAAGGCTCGGGCACCTCCTCGGCAAGCCGGGCGTCTGGCGCTGGTGCGGGCGCAGGCGACGGTAACGGAGCGGGTTTGACTGCCCCCCGCCGCTGGCGGGTGGTCGCCGGCGGCACCGGGGAGGGCGCTGTGACCGGTTTCTCCGGCCAGCGGACCGGGACGCAGCCGGCCAGCAGAACGGCGGCCGCCAGCAGGCAGGCCCTCATGCCCGGACGCGTGCTCATGGGGACCTACTCACCGGCCGCGCCTTCCGCCGCGCCTTCCGCCTCGGCGTCAGCCACCGGCGTCCGGGTGCCGGCGGCGATGGCCTCGCTCAGCTGCAGCACCGCCAGGGCGTACATCGTGCTGCGGTTGTAGCGTGTGATGGCGTAGTAGTTCTGGAAGCCCACCCAGTACTCATCCCCGTCCTCGCCCTTCAGGGTCACCAGTATGGCCGGGGCCGTGGCCGGCAGGTCGGTCGTGAATTGCACTCCCTGGCGGGCGAGTGAGCCGACGGTGTCCTTCAGCACCAGTTCGGTCGGCCCCGTGGGGCGCGGCGCATCCCGGGCAAACTCCGCGCGCGTGGCAATCGGCTGTCCCGGTTGCCAGTTGTGCTTGACGAAGTAGTTGGCAATGCTGGCCATGATGTCGTCCCAGTTCTGCAGCAGGTCCCTGCGGCCGTCCCCGCTGCCGTCCACTGCAAAATTGCGGTAGCTGCTGGGGATGAACTGGGGCGGCCCGAGAGCGCCCGCGTAGGAGCCGGTCAGGGCGCCAATGTCCAGTTGTTCCTCGCGGGCCAGCAGGAAGAGCTGGCGCAACTCGCTGCGGAAGAAGGCACTGCGCGGCGGGTAGTCGAACGCCAGCGTGGCCAGCGCGTCCACAGCGCGGAAGCTGCCGGTGCGGGTGCCGTAGAAGGTCTCCACGCCAAGGATCGCTGCGATGATCTCGGCCGGCACCCCGGTGCTGGCGCTGATCTGGCGGAGCCTGGCCTCGTGCTCCCGGAAGAAGTCCACGCCGGCGCTGATCCGGCTCGGGGTGATGAAAATGTCGCGGTACTCGAACCAGGGTTTGACCTTCTCCGCCGGACGGCTCATGGCGTCGAGGATGCTCTGCTTCGACTCAACGCCGCCGAACACGGTCGTGACGTAGGGCTGCTGGAAGCCGTCCTTCTGGACCAGCTCGCCGATGAACGCCTGGACGTCGGGCCTGCCCGTGTCGAGGCTCCGGGCGGGCGCCGGGGCCAGCAGTGTTGCCGCCAGGACGGCGATCAGCGCGGCAATATTGGCCGCTGCTCGCCTCCGGCCGAATGGGGTCGGGGTCATCGAGCGACAAGCTTCCGGTGGGTCTGGATGGACATCAGAATACCGAAACCGGCCATCAGGGTCACCATCGAGGTGCCACCGGCGCTCACCAGGGGGAGCGGTACGCCCACCACGGGAATCATTCCCATGACCATGGCCGTGTTCACGAATACATAGAAGAAGAAGGTGATGCTCAGGCTGCCGGCCAGCAGCCGCGAGAAGGTGTCGGGGGCTGCGGCAGCGATATACAGGCCGCGGCCCACGATGAGGAGGTAGAGGAGCAGCAGCGCAAGGGCGCCGAGCAACCCGAACTCCTCGCCGATGACGGCGAAGATGAAGTCGGTGTGCCGCTCCGGCAGGAACTCCAGCTGGCCCTGGGTGCCGTTGAGCCAGCCCTTGCCGAAAACGCCGCCGGAGCCGATTGCGATCTTCGACTGGATGATGTGGTAGCCCGCGCCAAGCGGGTCGCTCTGCGGGTCCAGCAGTGTCAGCACCCGCTTGCGCTGGTAATCGTGCATGACGAGCCAGAGCGCGGGCATGGCCGCCCCGGCCAGTGCCGCGATGCCGATGATGTAGCGCCAGCCCAGGCCTGCCAGAAAGATCACCACCGCGCCCGAAAGGACGATGAGGATGGCCGTGCCCAGGTCCGGCTGGATGGCGATCATGCCCACCGGCAGGAAGATGACGAGTGCAACGAGCAACAGGATGCCGAAGGAGGGCGGCAGCGGACGCTCGTGGAGCAGCCAGCACATGGTCATGGGAACGCCGAGCTTCATGATCTCCGAAGGCTGGAAGCGGATGCCGAGGTCCAGCCAGCGCTGCGCGCCCTTGCCGATGTCCCCGGTGACCAGCACGAGAGTCAGCAGCACGAGGCCCAGCGCGTAGATCAGCGCCGAGCCGCGGCGGAGCCAGCTCGGGGTGATCTGGGCCATGACGAGCATTGCGCCGAATGCCACGAGCATGCGGGCCACCTGGTCGAACAGCTCGTCCAGTCGCTGGCCTTCGGCGCTGTAGAGCGCGAGCATGCTGATGAGCAATACGCCGCCGATACCGGCCAGCAGCCAGCCGTCCAGGTGGAGGAACCGCAGGACCCGGGCCGACAGGCCCTGCTCGACGCGGCTTCGCGGCTCGAGGCTGATGCCCAGTGATGGCGTGTTCATCGCGCCGGCCTGTTCATGATGCGGGTACAACCGTGCCGGGCGTCGGGGTTGCGCCCTGCAGGTAGGCCTCCATCACGGCGCGCGCGATCGGTGCGGCAGCCTTGCTGCCGCTCTCGCCGTTCTCGATCACCACGGCGACGGCAATGCGCGGCGCTTCGAGCGGCGCAAACGCCACAAACAGCGCGTGGTCACGGCGGCGTTCCTCGACGTCCTTCGCGTTGTACTTTTCGTTCTGGCCCACGCTGAAGACCTGCGCCGTGCCGCTCTTGCCCGCCATCTGGAACGGGGCGTTCAGGCCGACGGCCCGGGCCGTGCCCCGCGCCCCCTGCATGACGCCGTGCATGCCCTCGACGATGGCGTCCCAGTGCGCGGCCTCCTGCTCCGGGACCGGTGGCAGGGGTTTTGGCGCCTCGTATTCGATCGTGCCCGTGGCGGGGTCCCGCGAGCCCTTCAGCAGCGTCGGCTGGAAGCGTTGCCCGCGGGCCGCGACGGTCGCCGTCGCGTGGGCGAGTTGCAGCGGGGTCACCAGCAGGTAGCCCTGGCCGATGCCGGCGATGACCGTTTCACCGGGGAACCAGACCTGGTCGGCCGGCCGCCGGAATGCCTTCTTCTTCCAGGCCGGGCTGGGCACCAGTCCCTTCTGCTCGCCACCGATGTCCAGCCCCGTGAGGTCCCCGAGGCCGAACGTCGTGAGGAAGCTGCCCATGCGCTCGATGCCCAGGTCCCGGGCGACCGTGTAAAAGTAGACGTCGCAGGACTGCTCGAGTGCCGTGTAGAGGTCGACGGCGCCATGGCCTTCGGGCTTCCAGTCCCGGTACCGGTGGCTGCTGCCGGGCAGGCTGTAGGCGCCACGGCAACCCACGCGCCGTTCCGGGGTGACGACCCCGTAGTGCAGCGCCGCGAGGGCCACCATCGGCTTGATGGTGGAGCCGGGCGGGTACTGGCCCCGCAGCGCGCGGTTGAACATCGGCCGGTCGATGTCCTCCTGGAGCGCCAGGTAAGCCCGCCGGGAGAGGCCGGCGCTGATCGCGTTGGGGTCAAAGGCCGGCGTGCTCACGAAGGCAAGCACCTCGCCATTCCGCGGATCGATGGCCACGGCCGCGCCGCGCCTGCCCTGCAGTGCCGTGTCGGCGGCCAGCTGCGCGTTGATGTCGATGGTGAGGATGATGTCCCGTCCCGGCAGCGAGCGCACGCGATCGAGCACCTGCATCTTCCGGCCGTGCACGTTGACGACCACGTCCTCGTGCCCGGACGTGCCGTGCAGGTCTCCCTCGAAGCTGCGCTCCACCGAAATCTTGCCCACGTGCGTGGTGCCGGCGTATTCGGTGGGGTCCAGGATCTTCTTGTCGTCGGCGCTGATGCCGCCCACGTAACCCAGCACGTGGGCGGCAGCGGTGCCATAGGGGTAGCTGCGGCCCAGCCGCGCGCGGATCTCCAGGCCGGGGAAGTGCGGCCGCTGCACGGCGAATGCGGCGAGTTCCTCATCGGTCAGCCGTTCCGCGACCACCACCGTGTCGAAACTGCGGCGGCTGGCGATCAGCTCCTTCAGTTCGGGCAGGTCGCCTTCCTGCACGATGCCGCTCGTCACCAGCCGGCGGAGCGTGTCCGCCATGTCGGGCACCTGTTCCCGGGTCATCTCCAGCTGGTAGCTGGGCGTGTTCTCGGCGAGGACCTTGCCATTGCGATCGAGGATGAGCCCGCGGATGGGCGGGACGGGCTGCACGCGGATCCGGTTGCCGCTGGACTGGGCGGAGAAATACTCGTACTGGCCGACCTGCAGCTGTACGAGGCGGCCGACCACGATGCCGGTGAGGCCCAGCACGATGACGATGGACACGAGCAGCCGGCTGGCGAACAGGTGCTGCTCGCGCCAGTGGTCCTTGATGCGCAGCGTCCTTGCCACGGTCCCGTTACCTCACGCGAAGCTCGAATCGCGTCGCTCGAGCCTCTCCCTCAGTCGGTCCATGGCGGCCATGAGGATGGGCCAGAACAGCCCGGCAGCCACCACGGGACCCCAGCGTGCGGGGCCGAACTCGGCGCGGCCCGTGGCGCCGTCGATCCAGAGGAGGACGAAAGCCTCGAGGAACATGAGCGCGAAGACGGAGAGGGTGAGCTGCCAGAGCGGGAACACCCGCATCTGCAGGTGCAGCCGGAGGACGAGATAGGCCACCAGCGACAGGGACAGTGCGTGCTGGCCCAGGAGCGAGCCGTGGGCCACGTCGACCAGCAGGCCCACCAGGAACGCGCTGAACACGCCAAATCGGCCCGGCCACATCAGCGACCAGTAGATCACCAGCATGGTGGTCCAGGCCGGGCGCAGGGGCTGGACGGCTGCTGGCAGGGGCAGCAACTCGGCAACCAGGGCCAGCACCACCAGCAGCCAGACCGGCCAGCGCGGGGCTCTCACTCGGTCGCTCCTTCCTGCCCGGTGCCCGGGCTTGCAGCGCCCGCTGCGGCGTCGGGAGGCGGCGCTGCCTCAGTCGTGGGCGCTGGCACGGACGTTTCGGTGGGTGCGATCACAGGCGCAGTCTCCTCGTTCGGTGCCGGCTCCACCACTGGCGTCGTCACGGCGGGCGGCGGCTCCTCGACCGATGGACCCGGAGTCGTGGCCGCGGGTTCCGCGGGGAGCACTGCGGCAGGCGGAGCAGGTGCCGGCGCGGGCGCAGTCGCAGTCGGCTTGATGGGCTCGGCTTTCGGCGTGGCTGCGGCGGCCGGTGCGGCACTGGCCGAGCCCCCGGCCGGGGTTGCCACGGCGCCGCGCTGCTGGAAAACCAGCAGTACCTCGTGGAGTCGGTCCAGGCTGGCAGCGGGCTTTGCCGCCACTTCCAGGAAGGCGTCGCCCGAGGAGCCGTCCACCGTGGTGACGGTGCCGACGGGGTAGCCGGCGGGAAAGGCGCCGCCCAGGCCGGAGGTCACCAGCAGGTCACCCGCCTTGATGTCCGCATTGCGGGTCAGGAACGGCAGCGACAGCCGCTCCAGGTCACCCGTGCCCATGGCGATGGTTCGCAGCCCGTTGCGCACGATCTCCACCGGGACTGCGTGATCGGGGTCCGTGACCAGGAGCGCCTCGGAGCTGTCCTGCTGGTCACGGGTGATCTGGCCGACGACGCCACTGGCATCGATCAGGGCCTGGCCTTCGTAGGCGCCGTCGCGGCCGCCCTTGTTCAGGCTGACCCTGTGTCGCAGGGGATCCATGTCCACCGCCAGGATCTCACCGACGACCACCCGGTCCGGGACCCGGGTCCTGGAATCGAGCAGGGCGCGGAAGCGCGCGTTCTCCGCCTGCAGCGCGGCGAGACGCTGCAGCTCGGCGCTGTTGGCGAGGGCCTCGCGGCGCAGCGTCGCGTTTTCGGTGATCAGCCGCTCGCGCAGCGCCATGTTCTCCCGCATCCAGCGTGCGCCGGCAGCGGGCGAATTGATGGCGACCCGCAGGGGGTAGATGGCCGAGCCAAGGTAGGCGCGGACCTGTTCCAGGTAGGTGCCCCGGTGGTCCAGGAACATCAGGGCCAGCGAGCAGGCGCCGGCCAGGAAGAAGCGGAGGCTCGGACTGGCGTTACGGTAGGCCCGTCCTTCGCTGTCGGCAGAAGAAAGCGCCATGCCTGAATTTATCCGTTGCAGGAGCGCCTTCAGGCGCGATCGATGGCGGGTTCGCGCCTCAAGGCGCTCCTACAGGCACTCCTACTCAAGACCAAGCGTTGAGGGCGGAACCTCGTCCAGCAATTCGAGTATGCGACCGCCACCACGGGCGACGCAGGTCAGCGGCTCATCGGCCACCACGACCGGGAGGCCGGTTTCTTCCATCAGGAGCTTGTCGATGTGCCGGAGCAGCGCGCCGCCGCCCGTGAGCACGATGCCGCGCTCGGCCACGTCGGCGCCGAGTTCGGGCGGGGTCTGCTCCAGCGCCTGCTTGACGGCCTGGACGATGCCCTGGAGCGGCTCCTGCAGGGCCTCTAGGATCTCGTTGCTGTTGAGGCTGAAGCTGCGCGGCACGCCTTCGGACAGGTTGCGGCCCTTGACCGAGATCTCCTTGACCTCGTCGCCGGGGAAGGCGGAGCCGATTTCCTTCTTGATGCGCTCGGCCGTGGACTCGCCGATCAGGATGCCGTAGTTCCGGCGCACGTAGTTGATGATGGCCTCGTCGAACTTGTCGCCGCCGATGCGGGCCGACGCGGCGTAGACGATGCCGTTCAGGGAGATCACCGCCACCTCGGAGGTGCCGCCGCCGATATCGAGCACCATCGAGCCCCGGGCCTCGTGGACCGGCATGCCGGCGCCGACGGCGGCCGCCATGGGTTCCTCGACCAGCCAGACCTTGCGGGCGCCGGCGCCCTCGGCGGACTCGCGGATCGCGCGGCGCTCCACCTGGGTGGAGCCGTAAGGCACGCAGACGATGACCCGGGGGCTGGGGCGGAAATAGCGGCCCGGCAGCGCCTTGCGGATGAAGTGCTGGAGCATCTTCTCGGTGACGGTGAAGTCGGCGATGACCCCGTCCTTGAGCGGGCGGATGGCCGTGATGTTGCCCGGCGTGCGGCCCAGCATGTTCTTGGCCTGCTGGCCCACCGCCTCCACGATCTTGCCACCGCGGCCGGGTTCCTCGCGGATGGCCACCACGGAGGGCTCGTCGAGCACGATGCCCTGGCCCGCCAGGTAGATCAGCGTGTTCGCCGTGCCCAGGTCAATGGAGAGATCATGGGAAAAGTAGCCCAGAAGCCGTTTCAGCATGGTGGCTCGCGCCCGCGAGAAGTGCCCCGTAGAAGCGCGGTAGCCTAGCAACGGGGGTCAGATTCCACAACAGCGGTGTATGATTCCGGCCGCGGAAAAACCGCGCCCTGACTCACACTTTCACGGGTTATCCGGCCCGGACCTGCTCAATAGTTGATCAAGCACGCCGCCATGAAGCTCACCCGCCAGAACGTCGAGCATATCGCTCACCTTGCCAGGCTCGAGATTGGGCCTGACGAGCTCGACGGCGTGGTCGAGAAGCTGGGCCGGATCGTCAGCTTCGTGGACCAGCTGCAGTCCGCCGACACCGGTGCGGTGCTGCCCATGGCGCACCCCATGGACATGAGCCAGCGCCTGCGGCCCGACGAGGTCACCGAAACCGATCAACGGGACCTCTACCAGCAGAACAGCGAGGCCGTCCAGGACGGCCTCTACACCGTCCCCCGGGTCCTGGAGTAGGAGCGGCTTCAGCCGCGATCCGGTCCCGATGCTCCCCGCACGCCCCACCATCGCCCAGCTGTCCGCGGCCCTCAGGGCCCGCCAGGTCAGCAGTCGCGAGCTGACGGAGGCGGCCCTCGCCCGCATCGGCGCCGCCGACCAGGCACTGAACAGCTTCATCACCGTGATTCCCGAACTTGCGTTGGCGGCCGCCGACCAGGCGGACGCCCGGCTCGCCCGGGGCGAAGGCGGGCTGCTCACCGGCATTCCCTTCGCCCACAAGGACATCTTCTGCACGGCCGGGATCCGCACGACCTGCGGCTCGAAGATGCTGGCGAACTTCGTCTCGCCTTACGACGCGACGGCGGTCGAGCGGCTCGCCGCGGCCGGCATCGTCACCGTCGGCAAGACGAACATGGACGAGTTCGCGATGGGCTCGTCCAACGAGACCAGCTTCTACGGGCCGGTCCGCAACCCCTGGGACACGGACTGCGTACCCGG
>Ga0209254_10004384_pt1 | contig 12936 bp, 12 predicted proteins | sample FrelakmetDIP11DI_FD_187148 | JGI IMG/M metagenome (GOLD analysis project Ga0209254, IMG submission 187148) | Freshwater lake sediment microbial communities from the University of Notre Dame, USA, for methane emissions studies - DIP11 DI (SPAdes)... | ecosystem: Environmental > Aquatic >...
GGCCCTGGATGATTTCTAATCCTTTCCTAATAGGTGTGCGGAAATGGGAAGAGCCGGGGATGGGGTCGCATTGATATATATAATAAGGACGAACGCGAATTTGTAATTGGCCGTGCACCAGCCTCATCATTGTGGCGACATCGTCATTAATGCCGGATAGCAGTACGGTTTGGCTACCTAAGGGAATTCCGGCATCGGCCAGGCGGATGCAGGCGGCGCTCATTTCGGGCGTCAGCTCGTCGGGATGGGTGATATGAATACTCATCCACAAAGGATGATACTTTTTCAGCATGGCGCTGAGAGCCGGAGTTATTCTTTGGGGCAGGACAACGGGAACTTTTGTTCCGATGCGAATAAGTTCAACATGAGGAATATTGTGCAGGCGCATCAAAAGCCATTCCAGCCTGTTGTCCGATAACGTTAAAGGATCGCCGCCGGAAAGAAGAACATCCCTGATGTTTGGATTACCCTCGATATAGGCTATTGCCTTTTCCCATTTTTCGAAATCAACATAATGCTGGTTACTGCGTTCAATAATGCGGGAACGTGTGCAATAACGGCAATAGGTCGAACAAGAATCTGTTACCAGAAACAAGACACGGTCCGGATAACGATGGACAATGCCGGGAACCGGTGAGTCGGCATCTTCATTGAGTGGATCCTCCTCCTCCCCCGCGGTATGGAGGCATTCATCCATAACAGGGACGACGCAACGACGCAGCGACGCAGAAGGATCGTGGGGATCAAGCAAACTGGCGTAGTATGGGGTAATAGAAACGGGTAAAGCACCAGCGTTGTGCATCATTGCCTGGCGTTCACTATCCGAAAGATTTAAAATTTGCGATAGCGTGTGGACATCTCTGATGGCATTACGCAGCTGCCAATGCCAGTCGAACCATTCAAAACGGGTAATATCGGGATAATGCCTTTTACGGAAAAGACGTGAGCGAGGAGAATCCTTAAAAGGAAATAAAATCCTGTCAGACTTTTGTTTAGCCGGTAGAGGCCGAGGAGTAGTTACGCTTAACGAACAAAAGTCAATTACTTCATTTTCAACTTTAACAAGACCGGTCAGACGACCAGGAGGCTCAGCCTCCTCATTAAAGAGGGTCTCGTTTTCCATTTCATTCTCCTTCTGGAGGTTTTCCTCCGTGAAAATTATTTTCGTCCGAAAAAATTCAACTTTAATTACTGAATGTAAGCAAATAAAAAAATTTGTCAACACTTTTTTTCATTAAATGACATTTTTTTTCAGGTGGAACTTTTTCTTAAAATCGGTTTTACAAACGCTCTCATCTTTTTTTCATTCCAATTTTCCAATCCGAGTTTTTTTCAGGTATAAGTTGAAGACTTTTGTGTTGCGCGTCGATTGTTATGCGATGCGAGCAAGCGATCGCAGAAAAAACCTGAGTGCTCGTAACAAAAAACACATCCTTTTGATAAAATATGCCGAAAAAGCAGACAGAGTTGAGCCAACTGTACCATGTATGAACGGTTTGCGGCATGAAAAAAGAGGTAGGCAAAAAAAAATATTTCTAGTAACAGGGAAAATGAAGAGAAAATCTCACGCCCGGAAATTCAAAGGAGGCGCAAAATGCCTGAATTGCCTGAAGTGGAAACATTATGCCGGCAATTAAAAAAGAAAATTTACGGCAAAAAAATACTAAATACCGAAACATTCGATGAAAAATTAGCCGGAATCAGTAATATCAGAGGGCGAAACGTGGTCGAGGTTGAACGCAGGGGGAAAACGATTGCTATTGATCTTGACGACGGTAATACCTTACAGATTCATTTGCGTATGACCGGGAGGCTTTTATGGCAGAAAATTCCGGAAAAGCCGAAATATAGCCGCTGGAAGATGGACTTTGCCGATGGCAGCATATTGTTGGTGGATCCACGGAGATTTGCCACGGTGAGGGTACTGCGAAAAAAGGAAAACAACACCGAACGGGAGATTTTCGGGGATTTTGAACCTACAAGGTTTATAAAGCTGCACAGTGCACGAAAGACAAAAATTAAAACATTAATAATGAATCAAAGCGTTATATACGGTATTGGCAATATCTACGCTTGTGAAATTTTGCATCGGGCAGGTATTCATCCCGAAAGAACAGCGGCAACTTTGACGAAAGATGATTGGGGAAGAATATTCCGGCAGGCTAAAGGTGTCCTGAAAAAGGCAATTGAAAAGAGAGGAACATCGATTTCCGATTGGCGGGACTTATATGGACGCAAGGGCGAAAACCAGCACGAATTAAAAATTTATGGTAAGAAAGGCGATGCCTGCTCAATTTGCGGCGGGACGATATGCCGGATAAAACAGGGAGGAAGAGGAACATTTTATTGCCCTGATTGTCAAAAATAATACTTCCGGGAGAGCTAAGCGAAAAAATAACGCCATCCGCGGTCATAAATCAGAACAAAAACAGACATGCAACACAGCGAAAGGTCACGCACAAGATAAAACCAGGTTATATTACCGGAAGATCCTCCAAAGCAGCCGCAGGAAATATCAAGGCCGCGCGCGAGACTAACTGTTAAAACTGTGGCAAAGATAAGAAAGAGTAAAGCGGATATCAGAGAAGCTCCTCGCAGATAAATTCCGAAAACAAGACATAAGGCGGTAAAAACTTCCAGCCACGGTAAAAAAATAGCCGATAGGTTAATGGCACAGTCCGGAAGTAGTTGATAGTTATAAATGGCTATAGCAAAATCTCTGGGATTGATAATTTTTTCTATACCGGCATAAAAGAAAATAATTGCCAAAGTCAATCGGCAAAACAGAGCGAATAGAGGGCTGAAAGGACGAGGGAAATTTTTAAATTTCATTTCTTTCCTTTAAAAACGGGATAACCGGCTTTTAACCAGATACCCCATCCATTTACTAAGATTTTGACTGTTGGAATCCCGCGCAGTATCAACGCATGCGCTGTTTCTTTGCTCAAAGGGCATTGCGGGCCGTCACAGTATGTTATAAAAATGAAACCTTGGTCGGCTTTAATTTTCAGACTGGATGCGTGAAGCGAAGCTTCATCAGGATAAATATTGATCGCTCCGGTTATATGGCTATCAGCGTAGCTCAGAGGATCACGAGCATCTATAAATATGACTTTGTCTTTCCGATACAGGCTGTAAGCTTCGGAAAGGGTTATCTCGGGAATTTTAGCTTGCTGTTCCTTAATTAAAACCGCTGAGGAAAAACCAAACAAGGGAATACCATTAGACCTAAGCGAGTTGAAGAAGGGGGCAACAAATAAAGCAACTGCCAGGATGATGATGCCTTCACGAAAAGCCGGATAAAGTTTTTGGGGGAGATTTTTTTTTGTCATTTTTTTAAATTGTACAGAACATTAAAAATTATTTGTCCGTTAGATTATACGCCTCTATTATCCATTGACGGATTTTACTTTTGGGTGGTATTTCGCCTGCAGATACCACCTTATTGTTTATGGCGAGGGCAGGAGAGCCTAAAACTCCGTATCGTGCTATTTCCTTAAAGTCGATGATATGAGTCAGATTGGCGACAATTTTCATTTCCGAAAGCAAATTACGAACGTCATCTTCTAATTGATTGCAGCGCGCGCAACCCATTCCCAAAACGGCTATATTAAGTCCAGGTGTCTTTTCTTGAGCAACAGGCAATCCTTGCGATATTTTAAATTCTCGCAAAAGCGCATTTCCATAAGATTCAATTGCTGTGGGAGGCACATAGTTATTGATGGAAATCTCGTGAAGCAAGGTTTTTTTGATTTCCTCATCATTTTTACCTTTATATCTGGCAGCTATTTTCTTTATTGAATTTTCTAAGCCGAGAATGCCGACCGAACGGCCATTAATCATAATTCGTTTGACTTCATCTTCAGACATAGAATACCTTCAATAAAGAAGCTGGAATATCGTTTTATATTTTTAGCAGAAGCATAATTGCTTTTGTATATAAATGTATTGGTGCACAAAGGTTTCGTCAAGAAGAAAAATTTATTTGATAATGCAGGAATGAAATTGATAGGAAAATAAGATACTTGCATTATCAGAGGGCATATGTTAGTGACTAATAGTCAAGGCGACGGAGCATACATATCATAAGTATTTGATATAATTAATATAACTTCATGAGAATATGTTTGTTAATTTATTTGGAGGGGGAAAATTGGATATAATTAATAAAGCACAGGCGCAGGGCAGAGCGACGCTAACAGAAGCGGAGGCAAAAGAAGTTTTGAAAAAATATGGTGTTCCTGTAGTGGAAGAAAAACCTGTTAAATCTATCGAGGAGGCCGAGAAAGCGGCTGAAAAAACTGGTTATCCTGTTGTTTTAAAAGGTTTAGGCGCTCATTTAACGCACAAGACAGAAAAAGGTTTGGTTAAGCTGAACTTAAAAAATAAAGAAGATGTACGTTCTGCCGCGCTATATATAAAGGATGCAGCCGGAAGTGATTTAGAAGGATTTTTAATTCAACCTATGTTGGAGGGAAAAAGAGAATTTGTTGCGGGGCTCTTCCATGATGACCAATTTGGTCCTACAGTGATGTTCGGATTGGGTGGAATTTTTACTGAAGCAATCGGAGACGTTGTTTTTTCCATTGCTCCTATCGATGAAAATGACGCGAAAAGGATGCTCGAAGAATTAGATGCTCAGAAACTATTGGGGGCATTTCGCGGGGAGAAAGCGGCAGACAAAGAAACGCTGATCAAAACAATCGTGGGTTTATCAAAAATTGGAATAGCAATACCGGAAATAAGAGAAATTGATATTAATCCATTATTAGTTACTGCTGATGGCAAAGTAACGGCGGTTGACGCCCTTATGGTTTTGGGGAAAGTACCAGATAAAAAAATAACACATATTCCTGTAACTCCCGCAGCCATTGAGAAGTTGTTTTATCCCAAATCGATTGCTTTCATCGGTGCCTCCGCGGGCATTAGCAAATGGGGACAATTAATGTTCACTAATGTGCTCGCGGGAAAATATCAGGAGCCAATTTATCTGGTCAATTCCAAAGGCGGGGAAATTATCGGCCGACATGTTTATAAATCCGTAACCGAGATTCTCGATCCGGTTGATCTTGCAGTTATCACCATTCCCGCCAATCACGTCTTGGCATTGATACCTGAACTAAAGAAAAAGAAAATAAAAAACGTACTGCTGATTTCCTCCGGCTTTGCCGAAACAGGAGCGGAAGGAAAAATGCTGGAAGAAGAATTGGCAAGGCAAGCAAGGGAGGCTGATGTTTTAATTCTAGGTCCCAACACTATGGGGATTTGCAATCCTTATATATCTCTTTATTGTACGGGGACACATGTTCGTCCGAAAGCAGGCGGCACAGTACTGGTTACGCAATCAGGAAATTTGGGAACACAGTTATTGGCTTTTGCCGAGAAAGAGGGCATAGGCATACGCGCGTTTGGTGGTTCCGGCAATGAAGCGATGATAACAATTGAAGATGCGATGGAAGGTTTCGAGGTTGATGAACTGACCAAAACAGTAGTTCTGTACATAGAGAGCATTAAGAATGGCCGGAGATTCTTTGAAGCGGCAAAACGCGTGGGCAAAAAGAAACCGGTTATTGCCCTAAAGGGCGGGAGGACAGAAGCGGGATCTCATGCGGCGGCCAGCCACACTGGAGCTATGGCTTCCAATGTGAAAGTGTTTAAAGCCGCTTGCCGGCAGGCGGGTATTATTCTGGTGGAACAGCCTATGGATCTACTCGACCTTTCCGCGGCATTTTCTTCTTTGCCCCTACCCAAAGGCAAAAGAGTAGGCATTATGACGTTAGGCGGAGGCTGGGGAGTTGTTGCTTCCGATTTATGTATGGAAAACGGATTGGAAGTGCCGAAATTATCCGGTAGCGTGATTGCCAATCTTAATAAATTACTGCCTCCTTATTGGAGCCATTCTAATCCCGTTGATATTGTCGCGGAAATGAACACCGAAATACACATGACTATTCTTGAAGAACTTCTTCAGTGGGATGGCTGCGACGCGGTCATCCACATGGGGATTATCGGCAGAAGAATAATGATCAAAGCTGTGCTGGAATCAACAGTAGCGTTAGATAGAAAAAGCTATGATGATAAATTTGTCGATGGTGCTTTATTGTTTCTCGATGATTTTGAAAAGCAATTTATCGAACGCACGGTAAAGCTGATGGAAAAATATGAAAAGCCGGTGGCGGGAGTTTATTTGCTGACTGATGAGAGGTCGCGCACCGTCACCGATGTTGAGGGCTGTAAATATAAAGGAGTCAACTTCATCACCCCTGAACGAACAGTTAAAGCTTTGGCTAAAATGTATCAATACGCTCAATGGTTGAAAGGATGACATATAATCACGTTTGATGAAAATGAAGTTCATTTAGCAATTGGCAAGGCGAATGTTTCACGTGAAACATTCGCCTTGCCGGAGCAAAATTGCAGAAAATAGAAAGGCAGGCCTTGCGGTCTGCCTTTTCTCTATGGGTGAAGGTAGTTTTATTTATTAATCAATACTCAAGGATACAAAGAATGTTGATTTGCCGCGCTTGATCAGCAGCGTCACACTTTTTCTATCGGCGGCCTTTTTTATCTCCTTGTTATATTCTTTTATAGAAGAGATTTTTATCTTATTTACCTGAACGATTATATCTTGTGGTTGAATACCTACCTCATCCGCCGGACTGCCACCGGCTATATCAGTGACTATTACACCTACATCGCGGGGAATTCCTAGCTGGCGAGAAATTTCCGCTGTTATTTCCTGGGCGGCAATTCCAAAATATCCTTTTGATTCCTTTGCCGATGCCATTTCTTGTTTATCCTTACGTTCCGCCACCACGACCTGAAACATCATTTCTTTGCCATCGCGCAATGCCTTAATCGATACTTTTTCGCCGACGTGCATCGCGGCAATTATCAGGAGTAGATCATGAGTGTCTTTAATTGTTTTTCCGTTGATTTCTGTCACTATGTCGCCTGCTTTAATACCCGCTTTATCTGCGGGATCACCCTTGAAAACATCAGATACCAAAGCTCCGCTCTTGTCTTTGTGATTCAGGTTTTTCGCGATATCTTCCGTAATATCCTGTACGGAAATTCCCAGCCAACCTCTGGTAACTTTGCCTTTGGTTTTTAAATCCGCCAGAATGCTTTTCGCCATGTTCATCGGTATGGCAAATCCTATACCCTGACCTTGAGCTACGATGGCCGTATTGATGCCGATTACTTTCCCTTCCATATTAAATAATGGCCCGCCACTGTTGCCCGGATTAATGGATGCGTCTGTCTGGATGAAATTATCATAAGGTCCTGCTCCGATAACGCGTCCCTTGGCGCTGACAATGCCAGCAGTAACTGTTTGTTCCAAACCAAAAGGATTGCCGATTGCAATAACCCACTCACCAACTTTTACTTTGTCCGAATCTCCTATTTCCACAACCGATAGGCTATTATCCGGTTTGATTTTTATTAAGGCGATATCGGTTTTAGTATCGGTGCCAATAATTTTTGCCTCATATTCCTTCCCGTCAGAAACTTTTACCAGAATTTTATCGGCCTTTTCTACTACATGGTTGTTGGTAAAAATATAGCCGTCATTGCTGATAATGAATCCCGAGCCAAGGCTTCTCTGTTTAAATTCGCGCTGGGGAATATCTCCAAAGAAACGATCAAAGAAATCATCGCCGAAAGGCCCGCCAAAAGGCGACCGTCCAAAAGGCGAACCAAAACCGCCCCGGCCTTTGTATGTTTTTGTCGTACTGATGTTCACTACTGCAGGTTTAACACGTTCCGCCAAATCGGAAAAAGAAAGAGGTATCTTTCCCGACTCAGAAGAAGAAATTGCCGAAGCCGTTTGAACTTCCGGTGCACCAGAAGACATAAAGGAAGACCGAAGAACCTCTACCAGAGACACAATAAAAAAGGCGACCAGAAACGCCATTAAAAACATAAAAAAAGTTTTACGGTTTTGATTTTTCATATAATCCTCCTCTTTGTTGATATCGCATTGCGGCTATGAATGCCGCGCTCAGACTTTGTTTTCCCGATATCGGCGGTCAATATAACGATTGGTTTGTATTTGTCAATGAAATATTGGTTTTGGCGGTTTGAAGTCTTAACAATCATGTGCTAGTATTAATTGTCTTATTGGTGAAACGCTCATGACTTTCTTGGAAAACATAGGACGCTCGACGGTAAAATTGATTCAGTCCTTTGCGGAAATCATTTCCTTTGCGGGGAAAGTTTTATATCGCATATGCAAGCCCAATACATACAACAGTGCTACGCGTACGATATTAGTTAATCAGATATACTTTACCTCTGTACAAATTTTACCCGCATTTATCACTGCATCCGTGATATTCGGATCACTGCTTATTGGTATAGTTTTTCAGCTTTTAAAGAACTTAGGGCTTACTGAGTTTTTTGGCAACGTTCTGATGGGATTAATTGTCACTGAACTTTCTCCGTTTTTCACGGTTCTTTTGATTACATTACGTTCCGGTTCCGCCATCAGCACCGAAATGGCGGTAATGAAAGTCAATAGAGAAATAAATGCGCTGGAGACATTCCATATAGATGTGGTCAATTATTTACTGGTGCCGCGGATAATTAATGGCATTATATCCTTAGTTTTGTTGAGCACTCTTTTTTCCATTGTTTTAATGAGCGGCGGCATTTTATTTTCCCGAGTAATTTTCGGCATGAGCATCGATGTTTATTCAAATATTCTATTAAATTCCACCAATTTTTCTGATATAGTTATCGCCCTAGTTAAATGCGCTTGTTTTGGATTTTTCATTACCTTGATTCCGATTCGTTTTGGCCTGCGGGCTTCGCATGAGCTGACCAGCATACCCATCGTTGTTTCTCGCGGTATGGTCAGTGTATTTACGGCAATTCTGATCATTGAGGTGTTGTCATTAACAACAAAATTAATTTAAAGTTTTTTGAAAGAGAAGAAACGCTGGATAAAGAGCTGCAAAAGTTTTTGAAAATGCATCCGCGGCAGGCGGCTCCAGTTTCTATTGATATACCTCTTATCTCCAATCAGGAAGTGTGGCTGAATATTGCTCTGATCAGACAGTATCATGAAAACATGCCCAGAGGAGAAGCCGAACGCATAGCCATAAATGCTCTACAGCGGCTCGGCTTGGAGAATATCGCTTATAAGAGAAATCCTGATTTGACTAATGAAGAGCGATTTTGCGCTATGCTCCTCAGAGCCGCTATGGTGCGTGATGCTTTAATAATTATCGATCGGCCGTTCAAAATTATCACACATCTTAAAGATGTTAATTATATTTTTCAGGCGATAGAAAAAATTGAAGATTTCTATTCAAGTTGTCATATATACGATTATGAATGGCTTAAGGAAAAATACGGTGCGTTATGTCAATGAGCCGCGAATATAAAGTCGGGCTTTTTATAGTTTGCACAACGGCAGTCATTTTTATTGCCCTGCTTTATCTGGCTTACGAAAAGGGCTTCTTTTCAACAGTCCACACTTTTACACTTTCTTCCAAGACTGGTGAAGGTTTTGCCGAAGGCATGCCGGTAGTGTTTTCGGGGTTCAATATTGGGAAAGTTCACGAATTGGAACTAAACGACAAAGGAATCGTTCTCATTAAAATTAAAATTCCCGAGCGCCATGTTAAATGGGTTAAAGCAGACAGCTCCTTTGTGCTTTACCGTCCTCTAATCGGCGCCGCCCGTATTCTTGTTACAACGGATAATTTAAACAGCTCACCAATGCCGGAAAATAAAGTTTCAGAAGTGGAAACTATCAACGACATCAATGATGCAATTCAAAAGGTAAAACCGTTGTTGGAAAAAATTACGCAGATCGCGGAAAATCTGGAACGCCTCAGCAGAAAAGTTGATGCGATGGCGGCGAAAACAGACGAGCAGGTTTTCGGCAAAGAGGGAACACTGCCGCAGATCAATAAGATTCTCAAGGACGTTGCCGGCAAACTGGAAAAATTGAATGCGACTGTGGATAACATAAATAAGATAAGCAAAGAGGCATCGGAAGGCATGAAGGATTTTCGCTCACTGCGGTCGGATATTGACGACACGGTTAAAACACTTAACGATGTAGCCAGAGAAATTGACGCGATTCTTTCCAAGAAAAAAGAACCGGAGATTAAAGTGCCATGAGGAAAATTTTAACTATAGTAGCAATGGTGATATTTATTTGTGCCTGCGGATCGAATTCAAAGCAGGTTCCCAATTGGAAAGATACGGCTTTCCGGCAGTTGGAAAATTATAAAGTTAATTTTTTAACCGGCAAAGAGGATGCTTCGGAACCTCATTTTGATAAAGCAAAAAAGGCTATAGCCGGCAGCAACGATTTAAATCTCTTAGCCAGAATTTATTTGAACAAGTATGCCCTGCATACGGCGGCATTGGAAGATTTTGAAGATAGCGAATTTGTGCGTATTAATAAAATCCAGCCCGTTGCTTCTAATTTCGCCTATTATAATTTTTTAAAAGGAAACTTTACTATTGTAGAAGATGATCTGCTTCCTTCCAATTACAACGGTATTATAAAAAATGCCAGGAATAAAGATTTGGCAAAAGCTAGCCAAGAAATTCCCTCCATTACTGATCCCCTCTCCCGTCTGATTGCCTGCGGCATCTGGGCAAAATATTTACCATATGATGAAAATATTTTACAGCTTGCCATCAACACTTCAGCTGAGAATGGCTGGAAACGGCCGCTTTGGGCTTATTTAACCAAACTGCAAAAATATTATCTTGACCGCCAAGAGACTACCAAAGCCGAAAATATAAAAGAGCGGCTTGAGTTGTTGAAAAAGTAAAAACAAGACGCCTTCATCACTACATAAAGTATTAATATTATTGGTTATTTAGTAATTAATAGCAATGTTCGGGAATGAGTTATGGGGAAAATAAGAATCTACGCTTCCCGATTCGATCAGATTGTATAATCATTGTAATAATATGAAAAAGAAAAAATATTCATGGGATGCCGGTGATTATAATAAGCATTCTTCCGCCCAGTATGAATGGGCTCGGGAATTAATTAGTAAACTAAATCTGAACGGAGCAGAATCGATTTTGGATATCGGCTGCGGAGACGGTAAAGTTACTGCACTGATAGGCTCGTATTTGAAAAAGGGAAATGTTACCGGTATAGACAGCTCAGCCGATATGGTAAAAATGGCCAAAAAATCTTTTCCACCAGCCAAGCACCCCAATCTTTCTTTTATTGTTTTAGATGCGTCAGGACTGAATTTTGATAGCCTATTTGATGTTGCTTTCTCGAACGCCGTTTTGCATTGGGTGAAAGATCAAATGTCAGTTTTGCAGGGCGTGCAAAAATGCTTAAAGAAATCCGGCAGAATATTGTTTCAAATGGGTGGTAAAGGAAATGCTCAAGATATTATGGATACACTGGATGAACTTATTAAAAATGAAAAATGGTGGCACTACTTTGATAAATTCCCCTTTCCCTACTTTTTCTACTCTCCTGATGAATACACACAATGGTTAAGCGAAGCAGGGCTAATTACCAAACGATTGGAATTGATCCCCAAAGACATGGTTCAAAAAGGGAAAGAAGGGCTGGCCGGATGGGCCAGAACCACCTGGATGCCTTATACCCAAAGAGTTCCGGATGACCAACGGAATTCTTTTATTGAAGATATAATAGATTTGTATAGTGAAAAATTTCCAATTGATGATGATGATAAGGGCATGTTTCATGTAAAAAAGGTGCGCCTGGAAGTAGAAGCGCTCAAACCATAAAAATTCGATGGGTAGGGAGCCTATCGAAGGAGGTCGTTATGTCTGATCCAAAAAATTATCAGTTCAATCTTCCCAAGACAGGAGGGCCATCCGATGTAAACCTTCCGGAGGTTTGGTATCCGGGTATCAAGAAATACTGGGAGACATCCACCGGTAAACGTTCAGTTGACCCGATACTGGGCATTAAAGCTGTTATCGTCCACGCCACGGCAGGCGGCAGTTCCGCTGGAGCAATTTCTGTGATGAAGCGCAAGGAAGGCGCGGCATCGTTTCACTGGCTGGTGCCGGACGAAGACGAACCTCAACACGGAAATCTTGTCTGGGCCTGCGCCCCTGAAGCGCGTGCCGCCTGGCACGTACGCAACGCCGTATCGCACCCCGCCGTGAATAGTGGGGCTAATCGAGTGAATCACTGGTCGCTTGGAATTGAAGTGGTGAATACCCAGATAGGTGATCCATTTTCCGACTGGCAGGTCGCGATCACCGCGCAGATAATTCGTTACTGCTGGGCAAAATATCCAAATCTTGTCCATATAGCTTCTCACGCCAAACTCGACCCTGCGCGTCGCACTGACCCCGGCGTAGATTTTCCCTGGGAGCGTTTCAAACAACTGGTTTTATCCGGTACGCCTGATGAAGTACCCGCAGTTGCCTTGGAAGCCATACCGGCAACAAAAATCAAGGCTTACAAAACGACCGCAGGTTCATGCTGTGAAGGATGATTTTTTTCATTATACGTGATAGGGATTATTAAAAATGGATTATAAAGAAATACTTTACGAAAAACGTGGTGAAATAACCATTATTACTTTTAATCGCCCGGAAGTCTATAATTGCATAGGCACTACTACACATCGAGAATTAATACAGGCATGGGATCACTTTAAACATGATAATTCAGCAAAGGTTGCCATTATTACCGGTGCCGGAGATAAGGCATTTTGTGCCGGAGGAGATTTGAAAAATGCTGAAGGTATTGTTTCAGCAGATCCTGATGAACTGATGGCGCATAATGAAGGCAGACGGCCGGGGTATCTTGGTCCAAGCCGATGGACAGATATTTATAAACCCATCATTGCTTCAGTCAATGGTGTGGCTTATGCGGGTGGATTAGAATGGGCGTGTTTTGCCGACATACGGATTGTTGAAGAACATGCATCCTTCGGCGTGACATGCCGCCGTTGG
>Ga0209254_10004385_pt1 | contig 12935 bp, 15 predicted proteins | sample FrelakmetDIP11DI_FD_187148 | JGI IMG/M metagenome (GOLD analysis project Ga0209254, IMG submission 187148) | Freshwater lake sediment microbial communities from the University of Notre Dame, USA, for methane emissions studies - DIP11 DI (SPAdes)... | ecosystem: Environmental > Aquatic >...
TATCAAGAGGCGTATGGAGCAAAAAAACGTACGAGTCGGTCTCATCCAGATGGCGGTTGGTCCGGATCCTAACGAGAATCTCAAAAAAGCACTATCGAATGTTGAGCAGGCTGCAAAAGAGGGATCACAGATCATCTGCCTTCCCGAACTTTACCGGACGCGTTATTTCCCCCAGGGAATCGGGGTGAATGCGTCACCACTGGCAGAAACAATCCCCGGAGATTCAACCCGCGTATTTTCTGAGATTGCCCGACGGCACAATGTTGTCATTATCGTCCCGCTCTTTGAAAAGTCGGCCGATGGCAGGTTCTACAACACCGCAGTTATCATAGATGCCGACGGGACGCTGCATACCTCCTATCACAAAGTCCATATCCCTCAGGACCCCGGTTTCTTTGAAAAAGGCTACTTCTATCCCGGGGACAGGTATCATGTTCATACCACCCGGTACGGGCGCATCGCGGTGCTCATCTGTTATGACCAGTGGTTTCCTGAAGCAGCGCGCTGTGTTGCTCTTGCCGGAGCCCAGATCATATTTTATCCGACGGCTATCGGGCATCCTACCAGCGAAGAGCCTGCAGAAGGTAACTGGCAAAAAGCATGGGCACTCATCCAGCGGGGCCATGCTGTTGCAAACAGTGTCCATGTTGCGGCAACAAACCGGGTCGGAAAGGAAGCGGATATAACATTTTTCGGGGGATCGTTTATCTGTGATGCGTTTGGCAAGATAATCGTGCAGGGAGGCGATACTGAGGAGACGCTGGTCGCTACTCTCGATTTATCCATGAACCAGGCGGTCAGGGAATCGTGGGGGTTCTTCCGGAACCGGCGCCCGGACACGTATGGCACAACCTGCACCCTGTTCCCGGGAAACGACGGGGCATTTCCGGAGATCCGTGCCGGGGATACCCCGAGAAACCGGGGGTTCCATATGCCGGCGGAGTGGGAACCTCATGATGCGGTATGGCTCTCGTGGCCGAACAACAAGAATACCTTCCCAAAACTCCCTTTGGTCGAAGAAGCTTTTTTCGAGTTTCTTACCGCAATTCACACCTCTGAACGGGTTGAACTGTTCATTCCCACTGCGGTTGTGCACCGAAGAGTCAAAACCCGGCTCCGGGAAAGCCAGATCGATCCCTCATTAGTTAAACTCCATACAACTGAGTTCTCGGATGTCTGGATCCGGGATTATGGCCCTACCTTTGTTATCAACCGAGCCATGAAACGGTCTGCGATGGTTCGCTGGAATTTCAATGCATGGGGCGGGAAATATGAAGACCAGGTGAAGGATGGCAGGATCCCAACCGTCATGAACCGCTGGCTTGAGCTTCCCCTGTTCGTTCCCGGGATCGTGCTTGAAGGTGGATCGCTTGATGTGAACGGCAGGGGAACGGTGCTGACCACCCGCTCGTGCCTGTTGAACCTGAACCGGAACCCTTCGTTATCTTCTGATACCATTGAGGAATTCCTTAAAGAGTATCTCGGGGTTGTGAAGATTATCTGGCTGAATGACGGGATCATGGGTGACGATACGGATGGCCATATCGATGATATCGCACGTTTTGTCGCTCCGGCAACGGTGGTATGTGCGTACGAAAACAATACAGCGGATGCAAATTACCGGGCACTGCAGGAAAATTACGAGATCCTGAAACAATCAAGCAACCAGGACGGTACCCCTCTCACGGTCGTGAAACTCCCGATGCCGGCCAAGATTGCCAACGGTGATGAGCGATACCCGGCGAGCTATACAAATTTCTATATCGGAAATACGGTCGTTATAGTACCAATTTTTAAAGACCCGAATGATGCAGAGGCACTGCGGATTTTACAGGGTCTTTTCCCGGGCCGTAAGGTAATCGGGATTGATGCCCGTGCAATGGTTGAAGGATTCGGCACGTTCCATTGTGCAACACAGCAGCAGCCACGGGTTTAAGCAGCAGGAATACCCCTCATTTTAACGTTTGTATCCGATGTCCATACAAAGGGCTCTTGGTACTGTTGGTAGTAACTATCGTTCCTGATATGTCCCACCGCTGATGGGGTCGCCCGGCAGCCACATCGGGACCTCGCCGGGCAAGAAAGGTTTTTTTGAACCATGCTCTTTAAAAAAACCAGACTCGAACCGCCGAGGGACGTTCCTCCGGGTGCGGCAACGTTCATCGTATTTTTGGGGTAGGTGGGCATCAGCTCCCGTCTTTGTAATCCTGTCAATACTTGCATTACCCGCTTAACAACAAAGACCAATACAAAGCCTGATATCTGATGAACGTGAGGAGGAATATTCAATGGTGAAGTGATGCAACAGCCACAGATAGTTAAACCAGGAGATCCGGCAAAGAATTTTTCCTTAAAAGACCAGAATGACACAACCTTTGATCTGTATGAAAATATGCACATGAGGATGCTCCTGTCCTTTCATCCGCTGGCATGGACTGCATTTTGTGCCGGCCAGATGAAATCACTGGAAGACAACCAGGACGTATTTTCGGCACTCAACACCGTCGCGGTCGGTATCAGTGTTGATTCTATTCCCTGCAAAAAAGCATGGGCGGAGACTCTCGGCATTACCCACACCCCCCTGTTATGCGATTTCTGGCCTCATGGGGTGGTGGCTCAGCAGTACGGGCTTTTCCGGGAGGCAAACGGTTTTTCGGAAAGGGCGAACATCATCATCGATGAAAAGCAGAACGTGGTTTTTGTGAAGGTCTATCCGGTTCATACGGTGCCGGATATCCAGGAAGTGATTGCGTTTCTCAAAAATCTCAAAAACCCTTGAGATGCGAGGCAGGGAAGCACGCACGTAGTGTGCCGGTGCAGACCTGGCAGAAAGGTGCGTCCTGATGAACCCTCATACGTATTGTGACCTGTACGTTCCGGGGGATTGCCGGATCTCTCTTACCATAATTCAGCGGTAATTCGTGTGGGGGAAACACGATGCCCCTCATGGTTGCGGACCCTTTCCGGGACCGCAGGGGTAATCCGGGGGAAATCTTTTATCCTCTCCAAAACAATGGTCGGATGATCAAAGTGGAGATGGACCATGCCGGAATGTACCTCAATGAGCATTAACCCGGTGCAGGAAAAGAAACTGAAAATTGCTGTCGAGAACACCTGCGAGCTCTGCCATGATTATTATCCTTCATTGTTTCTGGAAATCCACCTCATCTCCCGGCACTCCTCAAAGGAGATGAGACACGACCCGTCAACGCGTATCCTGATAGTCTGCCAGGTGTGCCACGCCCATATCCACCGGCTCCCGGTGTCGATTGGAAGGCAGCGGGCTTTGGTGAAAAACCGTTCATTTTATATCCGGCGGGATCTGCGAAGGATCCTGGGATATGTACCGAAACCCTACCACCCTCCCAATGATATCAACCTTTATGTGATCTACGAGGAATACTTTGGCCGGGGTTCACCGGGATCGTACCGCCTTAGCGGGTAATGAAGCAGCTGGTTATCTTAGATTCCGGTTCTTTCATTATCCGTTTTTTCGAATTATGTTAAACTTATATGTGATATACTTATTTATTTTAATCAGAGTTTATATTTTGTAGTTTTTTAAAAAATACCATAAATTATTAATATATCCACGATAAATAGGGAAATATGGCATCCCGTAAAAGTCCCGATGGCATGAGAGGTCTTTCTTCGATCGTTGAAATAGAAGGTATTATTATCAGAGACGACTTCGAGACCTCACGGAAAAAACCTCCAGTCAGTCAGAAAACAAAGCTTAAACAAAAATCTCAAACGGAAAAAGCTTTTGCTCGGCAGGATAAAGGGATTAAAAATGCACTTAAATTTTTTTAGGTAAATACCTTCATCTGTCCAATCTTTGAACAGGCCACGAAGATTGTGTACCAAATTTTTTTTAAGATTTACCAGGAGTACTATGCGGCACATCTCAAATATGGATCATCGCCAGGGCAATATCGTTCCGTAATGGGAAACGACAGGAACTGCCCCTTGCCAGCCAGCTGCCCGTGATTCTCATCATCTCTCACTGTACCTTGTGCCACCATACGATGGTTAATAAGATCCGGGCACAGTCCTCAGGTAATGAACTCAAAAACTCCTGCAATCATCGTGATTGCGGCAATTATCGTCGTTACAACAGTATTTTTCCTCCTCGGTGGACAGGACAGCCAATCCATCTCACCTCCCGGTGGTCCGCATGCACTCCCTGCTGTTGAAGTGAGGGCATACCAGGGACACGCTCTCTCTTCAGTAAATGATTTTCGGGAAAACTCTATCAGGGGTCCCCAGTATGTCAACACATCTGATTACCGGCTCACGGTTACCGGCCTGACCAACACAACAGATGTCTACACCTACCAGGATATTCTGGCCAGATATCCCCATTATACCAAGGTTGTCACGCTCTTCTGCGTGGAAGGCTGGGATGTAACGATCCTCTGGGAGGGTGTGCTGGTCCGCGATCTGATCCGTACTGCAGGTATCGATCCCCGGGCAAATACCGTGATATTCACGGCGCATGATGGCTATACAACATCCTTCCCGCTTGACTACCTGATGAACAATGACATCCTCATGGCCTACCGTATGAACAATGTCACCCTCCCTGCGGAACGGGGCTATCCGTTCCAGCTGGTTGCAGAGGACAAATGGGGATACAAGTGGATCAAGTGGATCGCGAAGATCCAGGTAACTGATGACCCGGATTACCGGGGCTACTGGGAGCAACGGGGATATTCCAATACCGGGGACTTGGGGAAGAATTTCTTCTCGAATTAAAAACATCTCGTTTCTCTTAACCGGAGAAACAGAGATGAACCGATTCGGTTCACACCCGGACCATGAAAACCGGATAATCCGGATATGATGAGAGAGCTGGACCCCCTCTTCTCCCGGTTGCGATGAATGCCGCCGCCCCAAAACAGGGCAACTTTTGTGCGGCGGATGGGTGACTACGCAGAATAACGTTCCCTGGAGTGGTCATGAGGCGGGTTTTCCTCGTAACATAGTACGATTTTTTTAAAAAGAAACCATCTTCTCTCCGGACTTCCCTTCAGGGTGATAATGGTGCACCGGAGAGGATTTTTCTTGTCATCGTTATGATCCATGCACGGTTTAACACAAGGTGGGCTGCAACAAAAAAACCCAAAGCGAGACCTGCCCAGTCATGGATATTGCTCATCAGGGCGAGCGGAAGCACAAGGTCCACAAGGCCGAATGTCCGCATGAGGAATGTGAACTTAAAGAACCCGGTAATAAAACTGACCAGAAACGCTCCGCCCATCCCGAGATCCAGACACCATTTCACACCCTGCCCGTTCATGACAACCCTATCCGTTGGTGATATTCCGGGTTAGTAGTAAAAAAGGTGATGGAACATGAGTAACCTGACCCGGACAAAAAAAGTCCATTATCCCTTGTCTTTTTCTGAAACCTGCTGTATCGCTTTTTCAAGACGTATCTTCACGTTCTCTGGATCGCGAATCCCGTACATGCACACGAGAGGGTTGAGCGATCCCTGTTGCCAGCGCAGGGTAGATGCCGTACCGGTATCCGGATGTGTCTTACCTGTTAGGTAATGTCCTCTCATATCTATCTGGGTAATCCCGAATACTAATCCCGCAGGAACAATGGTGCCGAAATGAAGGAAATGTCCCAGACGACTTTGCACAAGGATGACTCTCTCGATCTGGTGAAGGGGGATGATATTCTCGACCGTGTTCCAGAGCCCTCCCATAATTATCACAACGTCCCGGGTAATTGTGTACTCCAGGGAGCGCCGGAATAATTCTACTCCTGCAACAACAATAAGCCCGGCAATAACACTGCAGGGCTGGATCAGGTACGCTATCCATTGGAAAAGGGTAAGCAGGTAGCTGGTTGAAAGAACCGGAATTCCCGTGCCCTGGACAAGTACCAGTCCCCCGACTACGCTCAGGCTTAATGCCAGGGCCGCTCCTGTCCATATTTCGGGACGGTTCATCTCATCGCCCAGAAAGATGAAAAACAGGAAGATGCCGACGGGTGCTATTATGTACACGAATATCTCGATAAATACGTGCAGGTCAGGGACAATGGTTCCCAGGGGATCTACCAGCGAAGTAGGAAATGACCTGCCTGTACCGATCATGACGTTCAGGACAACCAGCGAGAGGGCTGTTAACACAAGGGGTGTGAGGCCGCCCAGAATATATTTGTAGATAAAACCTCTCGGAGCCGGATGGGTAGTGAGAAGAACCGGCCCATAAACTCCTGACATCTCCTTTTCCGGCCGAATCATATACGGGCTATTTAATTTAGGATTTATTTAACTTTATCTAAGTGAGAATATGTTCATTTATTCAATAAACCGGGAAAAAATATCAGTATGAGTAGATTTGCAGGCAAAATGTCCTGAGGTTTCAGATGCACAGGCTGATGATGAACGGTTGAAGGAAGACCGTACCATCGTTGCCGACGAGGTGGGACATGAGGTGATGAAAAACGTCTGACAACCCTTGCCCTGAAACCTGCTCCACAATACATGGCTGAGGCATTATCAATCGCCATTTCGCTGGATACTCCGGTCTATAATGCATTATTCATCGCACAAGCCCGTTCGGACCATGCAACACTGGTTACTGCGGATCATCACCAGGAACTTTGTGCGAAAAAATACGGGGTAACGGCTACCCTGGTTTGAGGATCCCGTATGACAGTTCTCCCTTCCGGCATACGGATATGCGATCAAGGCATCTTCCCACGCGATATCTGATGCATGCAATAACCGCCCTCCTCTCGTATCGAACCTGCCACACCCCCCGCTCAATAAGGATGGATTTGCTGTGGTCTGTTGGGATGTTTCATCCGGGAATCCGTTCCTATCCCTTGTTTTTATCAGAAACTTTTTTCCCGTATATATCGGCAATCTTCCCGAATGGCACTAAAAAGACGGCGGATGCCAGCAGGTAGGCAGTTGCCACCCAGCCCAGCATGACCGTCCGGGGGATATTCCCTGGCGAGAGCAGGCAGGGCGATGATGACTGCGGAACGATCAAACGGTATCGGGCACTAAAAGCACGTCGTGATGATTTCAGGTGTTCAACACTATATTATCTGAACGCACAGGGAAAAAACGGTCGATTCTTCCCCCCTCCCTCACAAGTTGATGTGCAGCACCGTGCGGATGAATACACCGATAACAAAGGATATTGCGGCAATCCCCAGACTGATGAGGAGCATCTCACCAAAGCGTCTCCGGAAGGGAAGATCCTTGGCCACGGATATATAGAACGTGAACAGGAATATTACCATCACAGCACCAAGCAGGGTGAACATGAGTGCGTAATACGGGCTGGTAAGGACCAGGAATGGCAGGATAAGCAGGGCAACGGTTACGATATAGGCGACACCGGTATAGACTGATGCCTTGAGCGGGTCTGTTGGTCCCCCGTCTGATCGCTGCGAAAGGTATTCAGATGCCCCCATCGAAAGTGAGGCAGCAACTCCCATGATCAGGCCGACAACCGCGATGATCTGCGTGTTCTGGATAGCAAACGTGAGCCCGGCAAGTGTTCCGGTAAATTCAACGAGAGCATCATTGAGTCCGAGTACAACCGAACCAACGTATTTTAATCGCTCTTCATCAATGAGTGCAATGAGTTCACGCTCGTGGGTTTCTTCATTGGTCAGGATAGTCTGTATTTCAGGAATCCTGTTGATGAGGGCCTTATCATACGACTGGGCACGTTTTTCCACCCCTTCCATGAGTTTAATCGCAAATGTGATGCCAAACACCCGTGCGAGCAGGTAATAGAACCAGATACGGGGGGTGTTGGGCGCTACATCCTGCTGGGTATACCGTTTCCATATCCCATAGTGCCCGAGCTCGTCCTGGGCAATCCGGTTCAGTACCTCGCGGTTGTGGGGGTCTTTTTGCGCGGCAGCGATCTTTGTATAGATATGGTATTCGGTGATCTCGCCCCGCTGCATGGTAAGGAGGGATGCAATAAGCGCTGGCTCGAACGTGGTTTCTGTCATGGGCACATACCCGATATGCAGGACATGCCCTTAAACTATGCGACTTTGTGTGCTGTCCGGTATCAGAGAACAGCATGACAGAAGCGGGTCTTACCCTGCAGGATGCAATAAAAGAAATACCGGAAACGGACAAATACACCTTTATTACCAAAGGAGGTCAGGAAACATGGATGCAGGTAAGGTATATACTCTACCAAAACTTCCCTACGGGTATAAGGCTCTGACACCTTATATCTCGGAAGAACAACTCACCGTGCACCACCAGAAACATCACCAGGCGTACGTAACGGGTGCAAACGCCCTCTTGGAAAAACTCGACAAGGCACGCAGGGACAATGCCGATCTGGACATGAAGGCAACCTTAAAAGAACTTTCATTCCATATCGGCGGTTACCGGCTGCACAAACTGTTCTTTGGAAATCTGGCACCTGCCGGTGTTGGTGGCGGAGGAGTACCAAAGGGCGAACTTGGAAAAGCGATCGATGCAGAGTTCGGGAAATTCGAGCGGTTCAAAAAGGAGTTTACCCAGGCTGCGTCCAGTGTCGAAGGATCGGGTTGGGCGGTGCTGACATACTGCATGAATACCGGGCGCCCCCTTATCATGCAGCTGGAGAAGCACAATGTCAACGTGATACCGGGATACCGTATCCTGATGGCGCTCGATGTCTGGGAGCACGCCTACTATCTTGACTACAAGAATGACCGGGTGAAGTTTATCGATGCATTCTGGAGCCTTGTCAACTGGGACGAAGTGAATGCCCGGTTTGTGACGCATATGAAAAAGTAATTTTTTTTAACCGGAGGATTCCTTTTTTTAAGATGATAGGATAAAAACACATGTAGTATGAAAGAGGGGAAGTGACTGTCCTCGCTTACTTCTGCTCACACGGAGAGTGATAAGGATCATTTCCCGTTTGAAGAGTTTATACATTAGTGAGAGAGTACGAATATATTGTCGTGAAATTCCTGGTGAGTATTCAGGTTTTTATTAACCATCTGTTCAGAGATTTTTTTATATTTTTTGGCGATATCAGAAATGGTTGTTGATCCAGATATGTCCATCCCTATAGGATTTCTGTCCAGTAATCGTCCGTTCATTAGATAATGGTAAATAAAAGGTTATCCATTAAACAATTGCGCTATTCAGCCTGGGTATCAGCAGGAGATAAAATGGGGGGATGAATTGATGGTGCAACAAGACGGTCGGGTATTTTTCTCTATGTTAAAATTGTCGAATGCCGGTAACATGGTGACGGTTTTACGTAAAGGTACACATCTTTGGATACGTGGTATCGTCCCTTCAGATCCTTCAACTGTGATCCGACGGATGAATTGTAAAACCCTGCATGAACATTGCAATCAGAAATATACCCGGCTGGTGACGGTATGATTACCAATCGGTATTGCCTGTTTCTCTTCGGTCTTGTCATGCTTTTCGGCTTTGCGAGCGCTGCATTACCTCCACCGGTTGCCAACTTCACTGCCAACATCAACTCAGGTGCAGTTCCGCTCACCGTCCGGTTCACCGATACATCATTAAACACCACCGGCTGGGCATGGTTTTTCGGCGACGAGACATACACGGAGCCTTGGACACAGTGGAACCCGAGTTCCGGGTGGCCCGCAAGGTACTATCACAGCACCGTGGCGATGCCGGATGGCAGCATTGTGCTGATGGGTGGTAGGGACGGCGTCGGTTACTTGAATGACACGTGGCGGTCAATAAGTAACGGTAAAACGTGGACGCTGATGAACCCGAGTTCCGGTTGGTCGGCAAGGCACTATCACAGCAGCGTAGCGATGCCAGATGGCAGCATCGTGCTGATGGGCGGTAGTACTGGTGGTAACAATGATACATGGCGGTCAACGAATAACGGTGCGACATGGACTCAGGTGAACCCGAGTTCCGGGTGGTCGACAAGACAGTCTCACAGCAGCGTGGCGATGCCGGACGGAAGCATCGTGCTCATGGGCGGTCTGGGCCAAGGCGCCTACCCGATGAATGACACGTGGCGGTCTACGAATAACGGCACAACGTGGACGCGGGTGAACGCGAGTTCCGGGTGGTCGGCACGATATGGTCACAGCAGCGTGGCGATGCCGGACGACAGTATCGTTCTGATGGGCGGTGTTGACAGCGACTTCTACCCGAAGAATGACACGTGGCGGTCAACGGATTACGGCGAGACATGGATGCAGGTGAATGCGAGTTCCGGGTGGACGGTGAGATGCTATCACAGCAGCGTGGCAATGCCGGACGGTAGTATCGTGCTGATGGGAGGTTATAACACTATTATCCGTAACAATGATACGTGGCGGTCAACGAATAACGGTGCGACATGGACACGATTAAACGCGAGTTCCGGGTGGAAAGGAAGACTCGCTCAAAGCAGCGTAGCGATGCGTGACGGCAGCATTATCCTGACGGGCGGTTATAGTGGCGGCTACAAGAATGACACGTGGCGGTTCATGCCCGCTGGGTCATCGGAATGGAACCCGTTGCATACCTATACTATGCCGGGGATCTATCAGGTAGCGCTGCAGGCATACAATGCCGTCGGGTATAACAGTACGCGGAAATCCGGGTATATCACCGTGACGAGCTCAAAAACAGAGATCGGGGTAGTCCGGAACAGCAACACGTGGCTGCTGGATGCATCCGGCAATGGAGCGTATGGCGCCGGGGATCATGAATATACATTTGGGAAAGCCGGGGATGTGCCGGTGATCGGGGACTGGAACGCTGACAGTAAAACAGAGATCGGGGTAGTCCGGAACAACAATACATGGTTACTGGATGCATCCGGCAACGGAGCGTATGGTGCCGGTGACTTAGTGTACATCTTCGGCAAAGCCGGGGATGTGCCGGTGATCGGGGACTGGAATAACGACACACAGAGCGAGATCGGTGTTGTCCGGAACAACAATACATGGTTACTTGATGCAACAGGTAACGGGGTATATGGTGCCGGTGATCTCGTGTATACATTCGGGAAAGCCGGTGACAAGTACGTAACCGGTGACTGGAACAAAGACGGTAAAACAGAGATCGGGGTCGTCCGGAACAACGATACGTGGTTACTGGATGCATCCGGCAACGGGGCGTATGGTGCCGGTGACTTGGCATACACCTTCGGGAAAGCCGGGGATGTGTACGTTACCGGTGACTGGAACACTGATCAAAAGACCGAGATCTGCGTCGTCCGGAATAACAATACGTGGTTACTGGATGCATCCGGCAACGGGGCATATGGAGCCGGTGACTTAGCATACACCTTCGGGAAAGCCGGGGATGTGTACGTTACCGGCAAATGGATATGAAAAATAATCTATAGTCCATTTTTTTACAAATCCGTTGCATCTTCCCGAATTCCGAGCACCATACGGGAGTAAAAAACACCAACGGCAATGTTCACGCTCTGATGGCATTTCTTATGTTCCCACATGATTAAAATTAAAGGAAGTACCGACAGAATTTACCGTATTTTCGATCCCGGTTCTACGGGTTTTAACGGGGTGAGCAGCGATGCCGAATCCCCGGCTGCAAGGATCATGCCATTGCTATCGACACCGAAAATTTTTACCGGTGCAAGGTTGGTGACAACAACCACATCCCTGCCCACCAGTTCCTCCGGTGTGTAGAACTGCTGCATACCGGCCACGATTTGGCGGTTTTCGCCCCCGATATCTACCTGTAGTTTCAGGAGTTTGTTGGATTTTGGTACAGGTTCTGCGGACAGTACTTTACCGGTCCTGATGTCCAGTTTCTGGAATTCCTCAAAAGTAACCATGGGCGTCTTCTCCGTCTTTTTATTGGCTTGTGCCACACGCTTCTGGAGCAGGGCATCGAGTTCGTTAACCAGGTCCTCTTCCATCTTAGTAAAGAGCGGTGCCGGAGCACTGATGCAGGTTTCAGGAACATGCCGGACAGCCTCGCTTATGGGGTGGTTTGAGACAGCATCAGGGTTACCCAGCATTGTCCAGCACTCCTGCGCTTTTGCCGGCATGACCGGCTCTAAGAGAAGGGTGACAGCTTTTGCTATCTGGATGCAGTTCTTGATCACCTTTGCAGCCGCTTCCCGGTCCGTCTTGATCAGCTTCCAGGGTGCTTGCGTCTGGATGTAGGTGTTTCCAAACGCAGCAAGTGCCATCATCGCGTCCACCGCTCCCTTAAATTCATACTCCCGCATAAACCGGTCAACGTTCACCAGGCTTTTTTCGATCTCTGCAATAATGGCAGGATCAACCGGGCAGGAAGGAACACCATTGAATTCTTTGTGTGCAAAGAACAGCGTACGGTACACAAAGTTTCCGAAGATGTTGACAACTTCGTTATTGATCCGCTCGGAGAAGACCTTCCAGGAAAAGTTCAGCTCCTTGGTGTGGCTCGTGTACGCCAGCAGGTAGTAGCGAAGGTAGTCAGCAGGTAATCCCTTGTCGAGGTAATCTTCATTCGTCCAGACCACATACCCCCGTGATTTCGAGAATTTGTGATCATCGACCTTGAGCATCCCGCTTGCAACGATTGCATGCGGAACACCATACCCTGCCGCATGTAAGAGGGCCGGCCAGAAAATGCTGTGGTGGTAGATGATGTCACCACCGATGAAATGCGTGACCCGGTTTTCACCGCACCAGTAGCGCTTCCAGTCTTTGCCTGCCTTTTTTGCCCATTCCTCGGTGAATGCAATATACCCGATCGGGGCATCGACCCAGACATACACCACGAGGTCGTCGCGGCCGGGGAACTTCACCCCCCATTCGAGTGTGCGGGTGATGCACCAGTCGTGGAGTTCGTCTTTTATCCAGCCGATGGCATAGTTCTTCGCGTTGCTCGTCCCCCGCAGCGTGTCAAGATAGGCAAGCAGGAACTCCTTGAATTCGGAGAGTTTGAAAAAATAGTGTTCCTGGTCCCGGAACTCCGCTTTCGTCCCGCA
>Ga0209254_10004386_pt1 | contig 12931 bp, 18 predicted proteins | sample FrelakmetDIP11DI_FD_187148 | JGI IMG/M metagenome (GOLD analysis project Ga0209254, IMG submission 187148) | Freshwater lake sediment microbial communities from the University of Notre Dame, USA, for methane emissions studies - DIP11 DI (SPAdes)... | ecosystem: Environmental > Aquatic >...
ATGGATGACCCGGATGCACCTGGTGGTACCTGGGTGCATTGGGTGCTGTATAATCTTCCTCCCGATCTGACCGGAATTGAGCAAGGAAAGTCAGGGGGTGGCACAAAAGGGATTAATGATTTTAAAGATCTGGGTTATGGTGGACCGTGCCCACCCAAAGGTACCACACACCGATATTATATTAAGGTCTATGCCCTGGATTCGATGTTGGATCTAAAATCAGGTGCCACCAAAGACCAGGTGGAAAGCCTGATGAGTGGGCATATATTGGCACAAGGGCAATTGGTTGGTAAATTCGGGCGGTAAAAGTTCAGGAGAAGATTGTTGAAACGCTCCTGGAGATTGGCATCGGGTCATTCAGTCAATCAACCGGCATACCGGGTACCATTTCAAGCCCAGGAGCCAGGAGTGCTGCACCGCCATCCATGGTGATTACTTGACCACGGATCATATTGGCTTCTGGCGAGCACAGGAATGCGACCAAACCTGCTACATCCTGTGGGCTGACCAGCCTACCCGCTGGGGTGATCTTGACTGCTTTCTCTGTCAAATGTACATCTGAGCGCACCATCTCGAAGTGTTGCAAAGCATCAGTCAGGATCATGCCTGGTGAGATTGCGTTTACCACGATGTTTTTATCCGAAAACTCGACTGCCAGGTAACGGGTGATGCACTCTAATGCAGCTTTGCTGGCACCCACGACCACATAATCGGGCAGTACCCGTCCACCACCAGGGCTTGAGATGGTCACGATCGCGCCTCCACCGCACTTTTCCATCAGCGGTGCAGCCCGTTGGGCAGCAAACAACAGCGACCGGGCATTAATATTCATCGTCCAATCCCAACCTCTGGCTTTCTGTTGCATCACAGGGCGATTGTAACCCGAGGCGGCGTTATGGATGTAAAAATCCAGCCCACCGAATTCCTGGGCGATGGCATCAAATAAGTGATTTATATCTTCCAGCTCTCCCATATTGGCTTTTACCAGAAGCGCTTTCCGACCCTGATGGCGGATGCACTCAGTAGTTTCAATTGCGGGTTGCGGGTTGCGGAAATAGTTGACCACCACATCTGCCCCTAGGCTGGCGAAATGCCTGGCAATGGTTGCCCCAATCCCCCTGCCTGACCCTGTGACGAGTGCTACTTTATTTTCGAACATAACCTTTGGATGGTTTTAAATCATGGTAGTGCATACGGATCTCGAAAACCCTTAAAGCAGCTTCGATTTTTATCCCAGAGTCCATTTTACTTTGCCCTATGCGCCTGTCTTCAAAGTAGATCGGGATTTCCTTGATACGATAACCCAGTTTCTCAGCCAGATAGCACATTTCCACCATGAATACATACCCAGTGGAATGGACCTGGTCCAGATCAATGTTTTGCAGGGCTATAGCCTGCCAACATTTGAAACCTGCTGTGGCGTCTTTGGTCTTTGTCCCCAGGATGACCCGTACCCAAACAGAGTTTGCCCACCAGCTCAATAATCGGCGATACCAGCTCCATCGTTCGTCCAGCCTGCCACCTTTCACGTAACGGGAACCAACCACCACCTCATTATCTGGAATGAATGCCAGCATCTCTGGAATATAACTCGGTTTATGGGAGAAGTCGGCATCCATATGGATGATATATTGTGCGCCGTTTTCAAATGCCCATTTAAACCCCTGGATGTACGCTGTTCCCAGGCCTAGTTTCGTGGGGCGGTGCATGACATGCAAGCGGTCCTCATATTGGAGCGCCAGCTGGTCAGCCAGCTGACCGGTGCCATCTGGAGAAGCATCGTCGATGACCAATATCTCGAGGCCTTCCACATTAAGCTCGAACAGGGCAGCAGTGATCTTTGCCAGGTTTTCAGCTTCGTTATAGGTGGGGAGAATGACAATGGTTTTTGGCATAGCTATATTTTACAACTTTTTTGCATCCTGCCAAAGACCTTCCATTTCATCCAATGACAGGTCATTAACCGTTTTACCTTGGGCTTTTGCAGATTTTTCAATATGAGCAAATCGCTCCCGGAAGCGGGTGTTCGTTTCCCGAAGGGCAGATTCAGCGTCAATCTCGTAATGGCGCGCCAGGTTGACCACAGAAAAGAGCAAATCACCGAGCTCATCGGCCTGGGAGGCTAGATCTTGCGCACTGAGGAGCTCATGACACTCTTCGTCGATCTTATCAACCACCCCGTGTACGTCTGGCCAGTCAAAACCCACCCGGGCTGCCCGGCGCTGGATTTCTTCCGCCTGAGATAAAGCCGGCAAAGCCCTTGCGACTCCGTCTAATATCCCCTTTTCGGTCCCTCCGTTTTCCTCGAGATCCTCGCTGCGCTCGGCTGCTTTTAACTTTTCCCAATTTTGGAGCACATGCTCAACACCTTCCACTTTAAGGTCACCGAAGACATGCGGATGACGGCGTATGATCTTGTCATAAATGCTTTTGAATACCTGGGCAATGTTGAATTCGCCATATTCGCTGGCAATTTGGGAGTGCAGGGTAATTTGAAGCAACAAATCTCCAAACTCCTCACGCATATGATTAGCATCATCCTCATCCAAGGCTGCCAGAGTTTCGTATGTCTCTTCCAGCAGGTTTGTGCGCAGGGTTTGATGTGTTTGCTCACGGTCCCAGGGGCAGCCATTGGGGGCACGCAAATGAGCAATAATTTCATGGAATGCTTCAAAGGAGGTGCCTTTATCTAAAGGGGGCAGGTAAAGGCTGGTAAGTAGCCCAATATATTCGCTCTGGTCGATGGCATGCAGCGGCAGGTCTTCTACAAGCTCATCCGTTGTACCGGCTGCATGGACCAACCTGGTGGGGTGCTCATCAGGATAGATTTCCATCAAGGTCAGCTTGATTTCATTGGCCACACCCCTCGAGTGGATCTGGGCGATTAGTGCAGGAGCATCAGGCGGGAAGGGAGGCACATGGGCGCTCGCCAGCTCCAATGCATCGATAATCGCCAGGTGGGGCAGCGGATCGATGTGTAGTGCGCTGAAGGTAGGCTCGATGAAACTTAATCCCTCGATAACCTGAACGGGTATTCCTTGCAGCCCAGCACGTCGGGCAATTTCAGGGCAGGTGGCTTCAGCGATAAATGGGTGACCGGGTACGGCATACACCACGCCATGAGGGCGCATGGAGAGCTGCATAATCTGCTCAATTATATGCGCATAGACATGATCGAAAGTCGGGAGTGTATCATAAAGATCATCAAAGGAATGGACTTGCAGAGAGGCAGGGAAACTGGCTACCGTGGGATGTTGGCGAGTACGTAGGTAGATTTCAGGCAGGCTTTCTAATAGTTGCCATGCCTGGCAAGTGAGGTGGGCAGGGTTGCCTGGACCAAGACCGAGTAAGGTGATCATGGGTGTCATAGTACCTCTACATACTTTAGACTGAATAATTCGTCGAAGTCAAATTAAAAAAAATGCGTAAAACGCAACCTGTGAGCTACGTTTTTACGCATTATTGTGGTTTACAAAGGTTTAGCGTTTGGTGTAGGTTGGAGCCTTACGGGCACGCTTGAGACCGGGCTTCTTGCGTTCCTTCACGCGAGCATCCCGGGTCAGGAAGCCTCCCTTACGCAGGGTTGGGCGGGAATCCGGCTTCATCTCCAGGATTGCACGAGCCAACCCCAACATGATGGCATCCGTCTGTCCGGTGACCCCACCGCCATTAACAGTTGCGGTGATATCTAGGGTATTGCGCGTTTCACCAACAGCCAGCAGGGGGGCAGTGATGGTTTCTACATCACCAATCCTACCGAAGTAATCTTCCAAAGTCTTTTGGTTGACGGTGAACACGCCAGAACCACTGGAAACACGCACACGAGCGGTGCTCTCCTTGCGACGACCAATTCCTTCATAATACTGAGTTGTCATACTTACTCCTTAATCTTTCCCCAGGACCTGATCCATAGGTTTGGGATTTTGCGATTCATGGGGGTGCTCGGCACCTGCATACACCTTCATCTTTTTAATAAGGGATCGCCCGTACTTGTTGTGTGGCAGCATCCCCCAGACTGCGCTACGAATGACACGCTCAGGGTGTCTGGCTAGCTGCTGTCGCAAGCTGACAGATTTGATACCGCTTGGATATCCAGTGTGGTGGTAATAAAATTTATCATCCATCTTATTACCCGTCGCTTTGATATTTTCAGCATTGATCACCACGACATAGTCACCAGTCTCAACGCCTGGTGTGTACATAGGCTTATTCTTGCCAAGCAAAACGCTGGCAATCTGGGTAGCGAGGCGTCCAAGATACTTATCCTTGGCATCCACCAAGACCCATTCGTTTTTTATTTCATTCTTTTTCGGGACGTATGTCTTTTGCACGTCATTCTTCTCCAAAATTTAGACAGTTTATTTCACCAAGAGTGATCAAAACGACTGCCTTCAGATTTTTTAGTCTTATTTCGTATCCTCGTCCAAATAAACGATCTCAAGCGGGTATTGTACTTCTACCAAGATCAACCCCTGGGCAGGAGCCAGGCCATGGACTAACCGCTTTGATGGATCAACCACTCTTCCTTCTATCTCATCCTTGCATGCGCCAAGCTCCAGGGCATGCATCAGGTCTGTTAACTCCAGCATTCCCTGAGCAATCCTGACCAGCATAAAGACTATCCGGCGCACCATATGGTACAGGAAAGCTTGTCCCACGATCTCGTAAACGAGATATGGTGCTTCCTGTTTCCAGTATGATTTCAGCACACAACGCACAGTATTGCCTCCGGATTGGGGCGGGGTGCCGAAGGAGCTAAAGTCGTGTGCGCCAACCAGCGGCCGAGCAGCTTCGCACAAGCAGCTGAGCTCAACATCTGGCCATACACGCCAGGCATAGGGCTCAAGAAATGGGTCCCGCGCAGGCTGGCAGTAGATCCGATAAAAATACTTGCGCCAGCTGGCATCGTAGCGTGGGTGAAATGAAGCACAAACCCGCTTCGCATCCCTGGCTACCACATCCATTGGTAAATGGTTGTTCAGTGCCTGCATAAGATCGTGTGGATCGTGATCCCAATCCAGGTCAAACGCAATCACCTGGCCTGTTGCATGTGCACCTGTATCTGTGCGCCCGGCTGCCAGAATGGATTTTCCCTGCCAGTTGAGCTTATGTAAGGCAGATTCAACTACACCCTGCACGCTGCGGACATTGGCCTGCCGTTGGAAGCCCTTGAAGTGAGAGCCGTCGTAGGCGAGGATAACTTGGTAACGTTCCATGGATGGCTGACAGATCCTGTCGTGACGGAGGGAGGTTCACCTCAGATCACATGCCATCCTTTATTCTTCGATCAACTCAATCAGCACCATTTCTGCATTATCACCCAGGCGTGGACCCAGCTTGTGGATTCGGGTATAACCACCCGGACGATCAGCATAACGAGGTGCAATATCATCGAATAGTTTAATCACAGCCTTCGGATTGCTCAAGCGAGCAGCTGCCAGGCGACGGGCATGAACCATCTTAGCGTCACCTTCTTTAATTCCATGCTTTGCCAGCGTGATCAACCGCTCCGTTTGACCTCGGATTGCCAAGGCTTTTGTCTGAGTGGTTTGTATTCGCTCGTGTTCGAATAATTGCGCAATCAGGATTCGGCGCAGGGCAGACCGCTCATCCTTGCTGCGGCTAAGTTTTTTTCCAGCTACTTGGTGTCGCATATCCAATTACTCCACTTCGTCTACTTGTTGATCTCGGAGATAGCCCTTCTCACGCATCTTCTGGCGCAATTCATCCAGGCTTTTCTCACCAAAATTCCTGATAGACATGACTGCTTCCTCACCTTTGTCGAGGAGCTCCAATACTTCTCCAACGGTAGTAATACCGGTCCGTTTGAGTGAATTGAACACCCGAACTGAAAGATCGAGATTCTCTATCGGTGTCTCAATCATTTCACTGGTGAGATGATCTTCCACGCCAGCCTCTTCGGTGAGCGATGCCAATGTCTCTTCACTGATACCTGCCAGATGGCGCAGGTGATCAATCAGGATTTTGGCGGAAGTGCTCAAGGCATGTTCTGGTGTGGATGTGCCATCCGTCCAGATCTCCAGGATAAGTTTATCGTAATTTGTGCTTTGCCCAACACGGGCAGAGCTAACTTCCCAATTTACCCGCCGAATAGGACTGTAGATTGCATCTACAGGCAACTCACCGATGGGTAATCGTCCAGTACGGTCATCAGCAGGGGAGTATCCCCTACCACGTTCCACGGTCATATCGATCTCCAGATTTGCTTTTGGATCATCCACAGTGAACAGGTAGAGTTCAGGGTTGACAACCTCAACGTCCGGGTTAGTATCGATATCAGCAGCGGTTACAGTACCGTCCCCCGTTATTGTGAGATGAAGATGAGCAGTATCCACATCGAACAAACGCATACGCAGTTGCTTAATTTGCAGCATGACCCGGATAACATCCTCACGGACGCCAGGGATCTCACTGAATTCATGTTGCACATCTGCGATACGGATCGATGTCACTGCCACTCCGTCCAAGGAGGATAACAAGACACGCCGCAAGGCATTACCTAGGGTAATGCCATAGCCATGTTCCAATGGACTGATGACGAACTTGCCGTAGTTGCGAGCTTCAGCTTCACGCTCGATCTTCGGCGTTACCATGTTACTTAGTCCTAACACAGTTCACCTCTTCCCATGCGCCTGGGATTATCTCGAGTAATACTCAACAATTAGTTGCTCGCCAAGGTTGGCATCGATTTCCGAGCGTTCCGGCATACGAATCACCGTCCCACCAAGATCTTTAAGATCGCGGCTGAGCCAATTGGGAACATTGCGGTCTTCTGCCAGGTCAGCCAACTCTTTGAAGTAGGTTCGCTTGCGAGAGTTGGGGCGGACAGACACGACATCACCGACAGCAACTGTCATGGAAGGGACGTCTGTACGTTGTCCGTTTACAGTAAAATGACCATGTGTTACAAGCAAGCGTGCTTTCGCACGGCTGTCAGCATATCCTAGACGATAGACCACATTATCCAAGCGGCTTTCCAGGATCTGCAACATCGTTAGACCGGTTAATCCACGCCGCTTAAGTGCGGCGGCATGGTAGCGACGGAACTGACGTTCCAATACACCATACACTCGGCGTGCTTTTTGCTTGGCACGCAACTGACGTGCATAGTCTGATTCACGTTTGCGGCGGAATTGGGCACTTTTTCCGTGTATGCCAGGGGGATATCCACGCCGTTCAAAAGAACATTTAGGCGAGTAACACCGAGCACCCTTCAGGAATAGTTTTTCACCTTCTCGCCGGCACAATTTACATACTGGCCCACGATACTTTGCCATAAATTCTTACCTCTTCCTTATAATTATTAATGATTAGACACGGCGCTTCTTTGGAGGCCGGCATCCATTGTGTGGTACAGGGGTCACATCGGTGATTGAAGTCACCCGCATGCCTGATGCTTGTACAGCACGGATGGCATTTTCGCGACCCGGTCCTGGACCTTTGACGTATATTTCAACTTCCTGCATACCCAAGGTTTGAGCATTTTTCATTGCTAATTCAGCTGCAACCCTAGCTGCATAAGGCGTGCTCTTGCGAGAGCCTTTGAAGCCGGAAGCACCTGCACTGGCAGCGGTGACTGCATTCCCTTGAGTATCGGTTATCGTGACAATGGTATTGTTAAAGGTTGCCAGTATGTGCACCTGTCCAGCGGACAGGAGGCGCTTGGTTTTGCGTGTGGATTTTCGGCGTCCAGTTGTTCCAGTTTGAGCCATAGTACCTCGCTATTGATTATTTCTTGGTTGCACCACGCCGTCGACCACGCCCAGCAACGGTCTTCTTAGGACCCTTGCGCGTACGAGAGTTCGTGCGAGTTCGCTGCCCACGGACGGGCAGATTACGGCGGTGGCGAAGGCCGCGATAGCTACCGATCTCAATCAGACGCTTGATATTCATCTGAAGTGAGCGGCGCAAGTCACCTTCGACTTGATAATGCTGACCGATGTAATCGCGTAACAAACCAACTTCTGCATCTGTCAGGTCCTTGATACGGGTATCAGGATTTACACCAGTGGCAGTTAGGATATTTTGTGCATGTGAATCACCTAAGCCAAAGATATAGGTCAAGCCAACCTCAACCCGTTTATTGCGTGGTAGATCAACACCTGCTATACGTGCCATAAGTCCTATCCTTGTCGCTGCTTATGTTTCGGAATTTCACAAATGATATATAAACGCCCTTTGCGTTTAACAACCTTGCATTTTGAGCAACGCTTTCGTATTGATGATGAAACTTTCATAACCTACTCCTAACAACTTTCATGTATCTCCGAATAGCCAAAGACCTGATTATACATGTCAATTTGTCTGCCGTCCAGACCTAATTATGTCAAGGTCAGGATAAGAGGCTCTCCATCGGTGATGGCAACGGAATGCTCCCAGTGGGCAGTTAATGAGCCGTCTGCCGAGACGACTGTCCATCCGTCAGGAAGCACGCGGGTCTGAGACGTTCCTACCAGGACCATTGGTTCTAATGCGATGGTCATACCCTGACGTAGGTTTTGACCTCGTCCAGCTGTGCCGTAATTTGGCACTTGGGGTCCTTCATGCATCTGCCTGCCGACCCCATGTCCTGTATATTCCCGTGTGACATGAAAGCCAGCGCTTTCCACGAACGTCTGGATTGCTGCTGATATGTCACCAACCCGATTTCCTTCCCGCATCTGGCGTATGCCTTCGTAAAGTGCTTGCTCTGTAACTTTGATCAGCCGTTGGGCTTGGGAGGAAGTTTCACCAACACCGATGGTGAAGGCAGAATCTCCCACAAAACCCTCAAAGGTTGAGCCGCAATCTACTGAAACGACATCACCAGATTGCAATTTACGTTTACCAGGTATACCATGTACCAACTGTTCATTAATGCTCACACATATCGATGCCGGGTACGGATACGGTCCTGGGTATCCCTTGAAGGTGGGGGATGCTCCATGCTTTCGTATCACTTCCTCCGCGGCTGCATTCAGCTCTGCGGTAGTGACTCCTGGGTGGATCAGCTCTCGAACAGCATCGAGTGCCCTGGCATTGATTCGACCTGCTTCGCGCAGAGCGTCAATCTCTTGTGGGCTTTTAATGACTATGTTGCGTTCCCAACTCATTCGTTTCCGTTTCTTTTTATTGCCGCAAGCAAATTTCTTGTGACTTGCTCAATAGACGTTGTTCCATCTACTTCAGCTAAAATACCATGCTGGTGATAATACTCAATGAGAGGCGAGGTTTGTTCCAGGTACACACGGATGCGAACTTTCACTGTTTCAGGCTTGTCATCATCGCGTTGGTAAAGTTCTGAGCCATCAAAATCGCATACACCCGTGGTTTGGGGTGGGCTATATTTTTTGTGAAAGATATGGCCTGATTTCCTGCATGTCCAACGACCAGTTAGACGGTCGATCAGGACATTTTCAGGGACGGAGATATATGGAACTGATTTCACCTTCCCGTTTATAATCGAGAGCATATTGGAAAGTGCTTCTGCCTGAGCCGGAGTCCGTGGAAAACCATCTAGAATAGCTCCATGCTGACAATCAGGCTGAGATAATCTATCCCGGATCATGGCAATGGTTATGTCGTCCGGGACAAGTTCACCTTTATTGATGAACCCAGCAGCGATCAAACCTAGTTCAGTCTGGTTCTTTAGGTTTTCCCTAAAGATATCTCCTGAGGAGATATGTGGCAGGTGCAATTGGTCGGAAATGGCTTCAGCCTGTGTACCTTTTCCAGCACCTGGAGGACCTAGTAGGACAATAAAGCTGCTCATGCTACTACACTTACCTGACAAGCAACGAGTCGTCGTAACCGTGTAGCTTGAGATCGGCATCGATGCTGAAGAAAGTATCCTTTACAACACCAACTACGATCAATAATCCGGTTGCGGAGGTCAATAATAGGCCGGTGCTTTTCCCAAATGGCACCACCAGTCCGACCAACCACGGCAGGACTGCTACAACACCCAGGAAAATAGCCCCGAACAATGTGATCCGGCGCAGGACACGTGTCAGATATTTCTGAGTGGGGGCACCTCTGGCAACGCCTGGGATTTGTGCTCCTACCTTCTTCAGGTTTTCACCGTAATTCTGTTGGGCGAAAAGGACGTCAGTATAGAAGAAGGAGAAACCAACAACCATAAAGAAATAAACAATCCAATAAAAATTACCGGTGCCACCGAACAAATTGACTATACTATTGGCAATACTAGCTACGGTCTCGTTTGTAGATGATGCAAAGAAGCTGGCAATGATGGACGGGAATGTCAGCAGTGATTGGGCGAAAATGATCGGGATCATGCCAGCCATATTGACCATCAGAGGCAAGGTGCCTTTCACAGGCATGGACATTCGACTGCCCACACGGCGTCCGGGGTACATGACTGGGACATTTCGACGACCCTGCTGAACGACAACAATGGCAAAGATTGTAGCTAAGCTGAGTAGAAGCATGAAGATCAGCCCTATCCAACGGTAAGTTTCGTCTGCATAGATGCCTGAGAAGGTGGCAGGTATACGAGCAACGATGCCAGCGAAAATGATCAGTGATAGACCTTGATTCCGTAACCCAAACTCAGAGATCAGCTCACCCAACCAGATCGCAAACATCGTACCTGCAGTCATGCTAACAATGATCGTCAGAGATGGAATAAAATTTTGAAAACCAAAATTCGGGATGACTGGAGAAAGACCAATTTGGGTGGCTGAGTTGTTGAAGATATTCACTTGCCCTACGGCTTGTAAGGCTGCCATAGGTACGGCTAAATAATAGGTCCATCTTTCCTGCCATTTTTGACCCTCACGGGGATCCTCTTCCATTCTCTTCTGCCATGAAGGAATGATCGGCGTAAGAAGCTGCAGGATGATTTGGGCGGTGATATAAGGGTATACGCCCATTGCCAACACCGAGAAACGGGAGACTGTACCACCAGATAACAAATCTAGAATGTTGATCAGATTTCCTGCTGCACCACCCGAACTCAAGATCTGAGCCATTACATCTTTGTTTGCTCCAGGAACGGGGACATGGCAAGCAAGTCGGTAAATCGCCAGGATAAGTAAGGTGATTAAAATCTTCCTGCGAATATCGTGTGCTGACCATAAATAACGCCAGGCAGACCGCTTCATGTTATTGGCTCCTATACATTAATCTTACGATTTAATGATTTCAACACTACCACCAGCGGCTTCAACTTTTCCTTTTGCAGTGGCGGTGATCCGGTGAACATTAACTTTCAAGGCTGTTTTAAGCTCCCCGCGGCCAAGAATTACGACCGGTTTTGTTGGATCGCGTAGTAGCTGAGCTTCAGCGAGAGATCCGGGAGTGATTTCGCTTCCAGCAGGGAATTTAGACAGCTGATCAAGGTTGACTTCGTTGTAATGAATCCGATTGATTGGGGTAAAGCCTTCACCGCGTTTGAAGGGTAGACGGCGGTAGAATGGTAGGTTGCCGCCTTGGTTGTATAAACGGACAGGTTTTCCCGCTCGGGCACCCTGACCTTTCGTGCCTCGGCCACCAGTTTTTCCTCTGCGGCCAGCAGTTCCACGACCAACACGGATGCCCTCTTTCTTGGCTCCAATTTGTGGTTTAAGATCATGTAGTTTCATTTATTTTTCCTCCACCACAACCAAATGGGCAACCTTGTAGAGCATTCCCCGGAGGGTGGGGGTGTCTAAATGTTCCACGGTCTGGTGTAAATGCTTAAAGCCAAGTGCTCTTACCGTAGCTTTATGCTCTTTAGAAAAACCAATCGGGCTGCGTAGTAGGGAGACGCGGACGATTTTCCCCTTGGTTTCTTTTTTACTAGGCATTCTTCCTCCGTTCCCAGAAGGGAGTTACATCCTTGATATCTTTTCCACGACGAGCAGCTTCTTCCTTAGGTGATTTTAAGGAGTCTAATGCTTGAATTGTGGCATAAACGACATTGAGCAAATTACTGCTACGCAGCGATTTGGTCAGGATATCCGATACGCCAACAGCTTCAAGGACGGCGCGTACACCGCCACCAGCGATGACACCAGTACCTGGTGAAGCTGGTTTTAGTAATACTTCAGCTCCACTAACCCGTCCATGAACTTCATGGGGAATGGTTTTCCCATACAACCTTACCTTGTGCATATTGCTGTGGGCTTTTTCTGATGCTTTTCGCATTGCATCTGGGACGGTGTTGGCTTTACCGACACCAATACCGACGCTACCCTTATTATCTCCGACAACAACAGTGACGCGGAATGAGAATCGGCGACCGCCTTTAACAACTTTAGCCACACGACCAATTTCGATCACGCGTTCGTCAAGTTCTTGTTGCTCATATTCTGCAGTTGGATAGTCTGTCATGCTTTTCTCCATATGCGAAGGATTAGAACTTCAGGCCGCCTTCGCGCGCACCTTCTGCTAACGCTTTTACACGTCCCATGTATTTGTAACCGCCTCGGTCAAATGCAACGAACTGGATGCCTTTACTCAAAGCGCGTTCAGCTAAAGTTATTCCTACCAGGTGTGCTTTTTCTGCTTGCTTGAGTCCTTTTACTTTCTCCCGAAGTGCTGGATCGATGGTAGAAGCAGAGACCAGGGTGTTGCCTGCTTCATCATCGATCACCTGGGCATAAATGCCTACCAGGCTTCTAAACACACTTAACCGTGGGCGTGCAGGTGTTCCAATAATATTCTGCCGGACGCGCGTATGGCGCCGGTCGCGGGCTGCAGAACGTGTTTTATTATTACTTGCCATAGTTTTATCCCTTACCTGACTTACCAGCCTTTCGGCGGATTTTTTCTTCCAGGTATTTAATACCTTTTCCAAGATAAGGCTCAGGAGGGCGTTGTTTTCGAATGTCATCAGCCATCTGCCCAACTTTTTGCTTATCCGGACCTAAAATTTTAATCTGGCGCGTTTTAGTATCTACCTCAAACGCAATACCATCGGGGGGCT